>Ga0255341_1000092_pt1 | contig 161004 bp, 142 predicted proteins | sample wastewater_treat_8_FD_192418 | JGI IMG/M metagenome (GOLD analysis project Ga0255341, IMG submission 192418) | Wastewater microbial communities from Lulu Island WWTP, Vancouver, Canada - plant12 | ecosystem: Engineered > WWTP > Wastewater > Unclassified | place: Canada: Vancouver, British... | reverse complement strand
AGGTTTAAGCTCGGTAAGAAATAGGTTTTCTTTATCGATTCGCTTCCGGGAGCGGCATGAGTTACATTATGATTGACGGTTAAGTCCACAATGTCCACTCGCAAACCTGCATTTCCGGCCAATTTTTCAGCCAACCGGTAAGATATTTCCGCAAAACCCGAGTGTATGAATTTTAATACTTTGTAAGAGTTTGTCTCCCCCATATCCATTGTGAGCAAACCCTGGCTTATATTATCCTCATACAGCTTATCCAAACTCAGGTTTTCCATGGTGAAATCGGCCATTCCCAAAGGACTGTAGTTATACTCCACCGCTTTAAACTTGTCAATGACAAACCTTCCTACATATCCCACTTGTACGAAGGAGTTTTCCGTATCAAATCTGTCATTCAATTTTATGGACAATGCTGCCTTGGCATTGAAGTCATTATTATTCAGATCGGAGAAAAAACGTTTGTTGCGATTGCTTCGGGTCAAATTGTACCGAGCTCCTTCAACATGTGTGAAATAGTTTTCCCGACGGTCAGGCTCCAAGCCCTTTACCCTGTTGTAGGTCGCACCTACGGATAGTCTGGTGATCCCGGATAATTTCCAATCGGAAACCAACTGATTTACCATCAAAAGATTGTCATTTGTCTGTTGCCTTCGGATTATACCCGAAAGGTCGGGACTGCTCTGAAAGGCTTCGGTCTGCAAACCGCCATATTCTCCCACATATTGGTCATTAACGTGAATAAGCATAAAGTTGTAGTTAATGTTATGCCGGTGATTCATTTCGTAATTGGCGTTGGCTAATACAAGTTGATTGGTGGTTTGTGAATATTTGTCTCCATTCTGATCCTGGAAAATGGTTCCGTTCGATGTTGTATTTCGCACAATTTCTTTGGTATAGGAAAAACTTGTCCCGTGCGAAGCTACCGCAAAAAATGAGAGAGGGTTGTTGTTCTTTCCGATCCGGAACATTTTTCCTCCCGATATAGCATAACCGTGGTTAAGCGGGAAGGAAACCTTTGTAGGATCCAAACTATTGGGGAAATTGTGCTGATTTTGAGTTGGCCGGTTTGTGTTGGCAAATCCGAGGTAATTGGAGCCGTCCTGACGAAGAAAATCGTTTTTTATCGCAGTAGCATTGATTCCGGCGGACAAATCCACGGCAAAAGCGCTATCGTCCGTCAGCTCTTTTGAAGAGATATCTATAACCGCACCGCCCACGTCACCCACATTCGATGCGCTGAAAACTTTGTTTACTCCGATATTTTGAATGATATCGGTTCCGAAAAATTCCAACGCGATATTTTTATATTCCGGATCTTCCGAAGGAATAGGGAATCCATTAAGTAATGTGGCGTTGTATCTGTCGCCCAATCCGCGCACGAACACGTTTTTAACACCCTCTTGTTTGGATATTCCCGACACCTGCGCCACAGCTGCCTGCGCGTCGGCAATACCTTTTCTCGACAATTCTACGGCACCTACCGCTTGTATGGCAAAAAGAGATTTACGTTGCTCTCCGAGTAAAATGTTTTCGCTTTCGCGATTGGCACGTGCCACAATTTCAACTTGATCAAGGTTGAGTTGGTCGGGATTCATTAAAAAATCTACGATGGTCTCCTTATCTTTGGTAACTGAAACACCCTTCTTGGTGATTGTTTCATACGAAACGTAATAAACGACAAGCGTGTATGTGCCCGGGGCAACGCCGGGAATGATATAATTTCCGTCCAGGTCCGCAGCTGCGCCCTTGGAGGTTCCTTCAATCACAACTGATGCTCCGATGAGCGGTTCTTTGGTTTTGGAGTCTACAATTGAGCCTTTTATCGTTCCGTTTTGCGCCAGAATTGACCCTGAGAAGGCTAACAACAGCGTAGAAAGAAGTAAGAATTTATGTGCCACAAAAGCAATTTTACATTTTGGTTTGTTCCGCAAAGGTCTTGCATTAGTGTTGCACAGCCGTTACAATTAAATGACAATTCTGTTAAGATTGATTTATTGTTGAAATATTGCTAAAAAGTTATGTCAAAATTTGAAAAGTGTAATTTCGGGTCATAAATTTATATTGAAAAGTGTAGGTTTCTTGCAGATTAATTTGAAAAGTGTATATTTGTAACATTATTTTATATTGAAAAGTGTATGTTGTATAGAAAAATAGAGAGTTACATTGAAGAGCATTTGAGATCCGATTCCGATAAAATCCTGATTATAGAGGGTGCCCGGCAGGTTGGAAAGTCCTTTATCATACGTGAGGTAGGTAAAAGACTTTATAATAATTTCGTAGAAATCAATCTTGCCGAAGATAAGGAAGGCTCAAAGATATTCGAGAATGTACATAAGGTAGAGGATTTTTATATTGCCCTCGGCATGTTGGCAGGTCATAGTCTTAATACCTATGAAGACACTCTCGTTTTTATAGATGAGATACAGGAATATCCTCAATTTTTGACCATGCTCAAGTTTCTTCGTCAGGAGAGGAAGTATAGGTTTATCGCATCAGGCAGTTTGTTGGGTATAACCTTAAGATTCACTACATCAATTCCGGTTGGAAGCGTGATACTTAAGAGTATGTATCAATTGGATTTTGAGGAGTTTCTTATAGCAAATGGATTTGGGTTTGAAGCTATCGGATCATTGAAGGATAAGTATGAAAGAAAAGAAAGCTTGTCACAAGAACAACACAATCATTTGCTTGATCTATTTCGCAAGTATCTTCTTGTCGGAGGAATGCCTGATGCTGTCAAAACATATCTTTCCACACACAATATAGTTAAGGTACGTGAAATTCAGAATTCGATACGGAAGCTTTATGCGGCCGATGCCACAAAATATGAGGGAAATAGTCAGAAGAAGCTGCATATTAGTCGTATATATGAAATGGTCCCTTCACAGATGGAGAACAAAAAAAAGAGAATAGTAGCGAAGGAAATAAGGGGAAAGGAAGGGGATAGATTCAGTCAGTACACGGAAGAATTCGAATATCTGATATCATCGGGTATAACGCACGCAGCCCGTGCAGTCTCAAACCCTAAATTTCCGCTTGCGGAAAGTCAGAGCAAAAACCTCACTAAACTATATTTTAACGATGTGGGCTTGCTAACAGCTGCTCTATATCAAAATAATATTCAACCCATACTCAATAACGAAAAGAGCATCAACCTTGGCTCGGCATACGAAAGTGCTGTTGCCCAGGAACTTTCCGCACACAATCATAAACTGTTCTATTATGATAACAGAGCCAAAGGAGAAGTGGATTTTCTGATAAATGACCCGGCCACCGCAAGTATTCTTCCTATTGAGGTAAAATCAGGCAAAGATTACACAAGGCATAGCGCCTTGGATAATCTGCTGAGTGTTCAGGATTATTATATAAAGTCCGGCGTAGTCCTCTCAAATGAGCGCGAAGTCAAAATTCAAAACAACATTACCTATATGCCGGTTTATTATTCAATGTTTATCGGCTCAATCCAACTTAAAGAAGAAGAGTTATTGTTTTAGTATGCTTTTCTCCTTGCCTGATTCTCCATATATGGTAAATATCATTATTTTTGCCTCCGAATTTATTGATGACTTTTACAAGACGTTTTGTCTGAATTGATTTCTGACGACTGAATACAATTCGGCAAACGTTTCCACATAATGCGTTTCCACATAATGCTTAAAAAATAATATCATTAAATAGACTCAAAATGAATAAAAAAACATCCATTTTAGTTTCTGCAGTTGTACTTTTACTGCTCACCGCAAGTTGCGGCCGGATAGTCCCCGTTAAAATATCCGAACTTTACAAGAATACACACAAATATGAGGATAAGACAATATTGGTAAAAGGAACGGTCAATAAAAGTATTTCCATGTTTGGACTTAAAGGCATTATTTTAACCGATGGAACCAAAGAATTGCTTGTGGTTGGCCACGAGTTAACCCCTGCTCCCGGTGAAAAGATTACCATCCGCGGAGAACTCTCAGTGCCGGTCAGACTGCAAGACGACGCTTTGTTGGTGTTACGGGCCTCGCCGGAGGAGGATTAGAGGAGAATAAACTCTGGCGCAATCAATTCATCCGGCAATTCAATGATATGATTGAAGATGCTATAAAACATTACGGAATATCTAACTGACTATGAAATGAAAAAATCAATTGTTACAGCAGTAGTTATAGCGATAATCTCGCTTATCGCACTGGTTTCTTGCAATAGCCCGAAAAAGAGCTATGGCAGCTTGTTTACATTCTCCGAAGGGTTCGCTGTAAGAGAGCATAATGGCAAATATGGTTTTATAGATAAGACAGGTAAAAAAATAACCGACATCAAATACGATTACGCTGTATCTTTTAATGAGGGTTTTGGGAAAGTGCGCCTTGATGACAAATATGGCTTTATAGATAAAACCGGCAGGGAGATAACCGGCATCAAGTACGATGATGCAACATCTTTCAAAGAAGGCTTGGCAAAAGTGTGTCTTGATGGCAAATATGGCTTTATAGATAAAACCGGCAGGGAGATAACCGGCATCAAGTACGATGATGCAACATCTTTCAAAGAAGGCTTGGCAAAAGTGTGTCTTGATGGCAAATATGGCTTTATCGACACCACCGGTAGAGAAGTAACTGACATTAGATATGATGAAGTAAGGAGTTTCTCCGCAGGTTTCGCTGTGGTCAGTCTTAACGGCAAATATGGATTTATTGACAATACCGGCAAAGAAGTAACTAAGATAAAATATGATGAATTATGGGATTTCTCTGAAGGGTTCGCTTTGTTTAAACTCGATGATAAATACGGCTTTATAGACTCAGAGTTTAAGGAGATTGCCGGATTAAAATATGATCAGGTATGGGGAGTCTCAGAAGGATTCGCTACGGTAGAACATAACGGCAAATGTGGTTTTATCGACCCTAGAGGTAATGAATTAACTGAAATCAAATATGACCGGGTATGGGCCTTTTCCAAAGGACTCGCACCGGTTAAACATAACGGCAAATTAGGCTTTATCGACAAAACGGGTAAGGAGATAACTGAAATTAAATATGACGATGCATTTTTCTTCCAAGAAGAAGGTTTGTTCAAAGTCGAACTGCATGACAAATGGGGCCTAATCGACAGCACCGGCAGAGAATTAACCGGAGTCAAATATGATACTATAGATGATTTTTCCGAAGGATTCACCGCAGTTGAGCTCAACGATAAATGTGGTTTTCTCGACATCACCGGCAGAGAAGTCACTGACATTAAATATGACGATGTATATGACTTTTCCGAAGGACTCGCCGCAGTAAAGCCGAATGGCAAATGGGGCTATATCGACACCACCGGCCAGGAAGTGATAGAGGTCAAATACGATTATGCAGATGGTTTCTGTGAGGGCTTAGCATACGTGAAACTAAAACGAACATGGTTTATCATCGACAAGACCGGCGCAATCGTTTCGAAGCTGTGAGAGGAGAAAATCAAAGGAGGGTAATGGTGATTGCCTAGTTAGGTTTTTTCTTGATTTATTAAGCCCTTGCACATCATGTGTGAGGGCTTTTTTATATACACTTTTGTCAACACAAAAATGGCATTTGTGTTTTTTGCATGAAGTTGGTTTGTGGTAATGTGGAATTAATAGGGTAACTTTATTATTCGTAGGAAAAATCATTCCCTTCTGATAACCATAATGAGCGCTTGATTTTATCGTCAATCCTATTCTTTTTATCGTTGCTAATATTTAGTTTACCATTGCTTCCGAATTCTATCCCCAAAAAAGAAAAACCATCTTTCAAACTACCGGCATAAAATTCTTGATTGAGATGCAACTTTAGATTTGCCTCCAAGTAGTCTGTAAGCATTTGTAAAACCCGTATTGTTTTTTCATCTTTAGGCACCAAAAGCAAAATATCGTCTGCATAGCGAATGAATCGTTTTGTGATCTTGTTTTCGATAAATTGGTCAAATTCGGCTAAATATAGGTTTGCTAAAAGGGGAGAAATTGCACTTCCTTGCGGGATTCCGATTATGTTTTCTTCATATTGGTTTTTTGTGTTAACCTTTCCAGACCTAATCCAAAGGTTCGTTAAATGGCATATAGCCGGATCTTTCACAGCGGAGTAGAGTTTTCTTAACAAGAGTGATATAGGTATGGTGTCAAAAAAGTTATCTATGTCGCATCGTATGACAAAATGGGTTTCAGAATAGGAATTTATCCATTTTTGAACCTGTTTGACAGCCGCTAATGCGCCTTTCCCTTTGCGATAAGCAAAGTTTTGGTAGGACATTTTTTTGTCAATAACCGGATAGAGTACCGATGCCATTGTTTTCTGAAGCATGACATCTTCGGCTGCAGGAATTTCTAACTCGCGGAAAGTTCCGTCACTTTTGGGGATCTTTACGCTGCGATAAGTTGAAGGAATATAAGCGTAACTCTCTATCTTTTCGATCAGATCTTCAGCAACTCCCTCATTTCTTATTTCATCAACATATTTTTCAAACAGGATTTTTGTGCATGCAAAGGCCTCTATCTGCCCATTTCCCCTTATTGTGTTGTTCCCAATGTGAATATAGTGGGCAAGAGTGAGTAAAAATGCATCCATATAGCTATAAGGGGCTGCATAGCAGATGGAGCCCTTGATGCCGGCTAAGTTATATTTATTGTTTTTAATGATCATGTGTGTAGGAAAACTCACACAGTTCAACAATGTAACAGCGTTTACATCAGTATCATAGTTGATGTTTTCTTCTATTGTTTCGGTAGGTGCTAAATAGAAATAATAAAGATTAAGCGCTCTATTATGTATTCTTTTAATAAGTTCATCGTAAGGGACATCATCAGTCAACAGGTGGTCTTTTAAATAGGTGGTAGGTGTTAGAAACCGAACTTCCAACACATCATTCCATTTGACCAACTGCCCATTGAAAAACTTATAATCCAAAGCCTCAATAGCACTCTCCTTGCTATTCTCAAATTCATTGGAAATTGGGTTAAGAGGATAGGATGAGTGGAAACGGAAGGAATATTTCTTGAAAAAATGAAAATTGGCCCATTCCGGCAGGAAGTCGATAAAATCAATTACTTCTTGTTTGTTGTTACCTATTAAGGTGACATACAAGTTTAGAATCTCATTTTTTAAAAATTTAGAGCGCCTTGTGCCATCGGCGCGAACAATGATTCGTGATGGTGCATTCTTAAATCTTCCGTTTTTGGGCTTGAATAGTCTATCGTATAGGTGACTATGGTTTTGGCTTTTCTTTAACGCTTCGCCCAGGGCATAACTCGGCATGTGTAGCCAATCATCATTGATTTCCACCTCTTTTTGTGCCGAAAATTGTACACGCAACAAATAGCATGTAAAGTTTTGAATATATGCCGGAAGTGCTTTGTCCATCGTTCAAATTATTTTGCAAGCGTTCTATTATTGAAATTGTCCGTATCCTACATTGGTTTTAGCACCTATGTCGACAGTTAAAATAATTTGTTTAAAAATTTCCTTCTTTTGTGTCTCGTTTAAAGAAATTTCTTGTTCATTTTTCCTTCTACCTTACTACTGGTTAGCTTAAATCTAAACTCAAATGTAATTCCGGGTAAAACCTTTATAAACATCAGTGGCGTTGGATTCTTTACGATATTGGGGTAAAGAGTTAAAGTGGTTGAACCTGCCATACTCTACTAAACGGTCAAATATTCTACAACTAGTTTTGCGGTTTCATGTGTCAACCCAAATTCCGGATCGGTTTGGACAAATATTTGATCAGGCAGCATTTCATAATAATCATCATCAATTATGCAATATTTCTCAACTTTGTTTAAATCCAGCCACCTCTGGATCTCTTTACCTCTCTCTACCGGCTTAATATCTTCCTCAAAAGTGGATATAAACTCACAGTCAATACAAGGGGTATAGCCAATTATCTCTCCTGGCAGGCTCAATTCGTTCCAAATTGATTGTAGTTCTTCAAGTTTATATAGGAATTTCCACGAAGAGGATATGACTATTTTAGCGTCTGTACAATTAATTATATATCTGAGCCATCTGACGCAGCGTTCATCAAATTCCACTCCAGCTATAAAGGTCCTATTTATATCGGGGTTATTACACATTAAATAATGGAGTGCTGTACTATTGTCTCCTGAATTTAGCACTCCGTCAAAATCGAGAAAAATTACTTTTAGCATAATGATTTAGAATATATGTAATTGGTTGGTTTTCCAATACAAGTATAGCTGTTTTTTCGAAAATTACATGATTGTGGCGACAATAATACACATATGATTGTTGCAATACTATCTGTTTTTAGCGTGAATATTGTTACGCTTTTAGGTATAAATATCCGTAAAAGTTGAGTGCTACTCCTAACTTATATTATTACAAATATTTCATATCCTTGCTTCCGACAACACGTATGTTTTCGGGAGCTTTTTTAGATAAGTTGTAGCAAAAAACATTGTTTTTTTATATCACACTTCGTCTCACTCCAAATTGCCGACAAGCATACGTTACCTTTGTGACACTTCAAGAGGGTTAATAAGCCGCACCTAAATGAAGTGTTAACCAAGCGGCAATTTGAAGTATTATGAAAACTTTATTTATCCACATCGGACGTTCAGCTCGGAACGCAAAAATGAGCACAGATTCTGTTTCTCCGAAATCATCGGAACTCTTACTTAATGGCACTCTTCATGGCGGTGAAGAAGTGAAGCCTGGAACGCTACATAGTGGTGAGGAGGTAAAACCCGGAACGTTACATTCTATTGGCGAACAACTAATAGGTGGCACATTATGTGCCACCTATTCTCCTGCTACCTACAGGACTAAGGATGGTAAAGCTTATTATAGGTTTCGCTATGTTGATATCGGAGGTAAGTTTGAAATCGATATTTTGGAACAGCCTTCCTATCGAAACAGAGATTCGTCTGCACATATAACTCATCGGCTACCGTCAAGCAGAGGTGGTAGAAAGATTTGTGTTACCGCCGGCTGTGAACCTACGACAATAGGAGCAGCACATAGTTTATCCAAGCAGTGGGCTGAACTTACACACGAATACATCAAAAGTGGAACCACAATAGACGCCCAAGTTGAATACAACAGCCTTCCTTGGTGGAAAAAAATGTTTTATTAATTCAAACCTGAAATTCACAAATATGAAATCGAAAAGACGTCCAAAAATACAGATTTTGGAAACACCATTCAACCAGATTGTCAATACTATAGGTAGTCGTCCGGCAGAGTCGGGTGGCCTACTTTTCGGCAAAGAGGACGATATGATAGTCCGCAAGTTTGTTTTCGACAAAAACGCCCAAACAAGTCGCTCTACTTATACTCTCAATACCGATTTTCTGAATCCGGAGATCAAAAGGATACATGAAGAAGAAGGCCTGTCTTGTCTTGGCTTTATTCATAGCCACCCATATGGATATGGTCGTCTAAGTCCTCCCGATATTAACTATTTCGCAAGTATGTTTGACTATATGCCTCGGACACATTATATCACTCCCATAATTTTTACAGTACCTGATGGAGGCTTTAAAATGCATGGATTTGTTCTGCCAAATCAATCACGAGACCCTATCAAGGCTGACACAGAAATCTTGCCTGATGATTACTTCCAGACGACCGATACCGATGTGCCGAAAGAGAAATTTGCTCAGGGGCACAGTGTAGAGTACAATAACAGGAAGTTTTATAAATTCACTCGAGCAGCTTGGTTAACTTGGAAACTTATCATCGCACTCGGCTTAAGTTATTACCTAATTAAAACTCTTATTACTCCTAATTTATAAAATATAACGATTATGAAAAAAATTGAAAATTACAGTCGTATAGAGGATGCCGTTAATCTAGAGCTCCTACAAAACACCCACATAATAGGTGTTGGCGCCGGTGGCGCATATTGTCTTTATGAATCGTTGGCACGTTCAGGCATAGGCAAACTTACTGTATTGGACTTTGATACGGTCGATGACGTTAACCTACCAAGACAAGGTTACGAAATACATCAAATTGGTGAACTTAAAGTAGATGCACTAGGCGAGCATTTGCAAAACGTTAATCCGGGCCTTGACTACATCGGTATTACCAAAAATTTCTTGGATATGAATCAAGATGAATTGGATTCAATTTTTGGAAAGGGTGATTTGTTCTTATTCCTCACTGATTCATTCGCAGCACAATCCTTTGGTAATAAATTGGCGTTGCATTACGGTAAGCCTGCCATATGGGCAGGTTTCTATGAGAAGTCCCACGCTGCAGAAATAGTCTTTACCATACCTGGTGTTACACCGGCATGTTTTCGCTGCGCAGTTTCCCCACGCTACGAAGCACAGGGCAAGAGCGAAGAGGAAATCAAAATAAGCTCTAACTGCAATACTATCTTTCACAGCCAGGTATTGGATGCTTATGTAGGAATGTTGCTTATGGCAATCCTACATAATGATGTTCCCGGCTACGAATTCTCAAACTGGTTCGGTAAACGTTGGGAACGCAACTTATTACAGCTCAAAATTCACCCTTCATACGGTACTGAAATAGGCTCATTGTTCCAGAGGACGTTTGCAGGATCGGAAGGTAGAGCGATAACATTTAATTCCGTCTGGCAACGAATTGAGGCTGAAACTCCGCCTAAGTATCAATCTTGTCCCGACTGTGGGGGAACCGGTGATTTGAAAGATTGTATTCATGTAGTTCAAATATAAATATAAAATATAATATAGTAGAGATGGAATATATGCAACAGATAAAAAGGGAATTATTTAACCTTACAAATGAGGTTAGGACAAGGTTTGGTGTGCCACCGGTTGCCTACTCAAACTACCTTGACAGAATGGGGCAGATACATACAAACGAAATGTACACGCACAAGTTTTTCCTGCATAATAACCCCTACTGTGAACAAGTTGAGACTTTACAAAAAAGAATTGAATATTGTCAGTTAGAAGGATTATATGATATGGTGGGAGAAAATCTTGCCAATTACTCTGCTGTAGGAGGTGCAATTTTACTTAATCCTTTGGTTTCACAACCATTGCTTCCTGCCAAAACTCTTTGTCGTAATATTATCCAAGGTTGGTACGATTCTCCCGGACATCGTGCCAACCTACTTTGTCCCGATTACAATTACGTTGGTTTTGGTTTACTATTATACCCTAAAATGTGTAATGGGGTGAAAGTTAAATATTTACTGGTAACACAAAACTTTGGTAGGTCAAGATGATAATAACATACACAGCAATACCCATCATAACAAAAGGCAATTTTCTATTTCCGGATACAATTACGATAGATACAAACCGTAGAATTTTGCATTTTAAGAAAAGAAGCAATAATCTTATTGGTTATACAAGCCGAAGTTTAATGTTCAACAATATAGCTGCAGTCAGACTTATTCACCGAGACGAATGGCTTTTGTTTTCTAGCGTAGAGATCGAAAGTATAGGTGGAGAGATTATGAGAGCATCCGGTTTTAGAACAGAAGAAGCCAAAGAACTGAAATTTTATTTGGATAACCTAAGATAGCTCATATTATGGGCTTACTATGCCAATCAAGTCACTCTTTTGCCAAGTTAGTACAATTAGTGATCATTGTTTACTGTGCCACATCAATAAAGGTGAATATTGTCATATTTTTTCGTGATGTGTTTCTTAATGGATTTTTATGAGATCAAGCCTGGCACCTATCACGGGTCTTGCTGAATATATTAATCCTGTCTCATATTATTACACTAAATATTTATTGACAATATCTCAGATTCTTGCTTCCGACAACACGTATGTTTTCGGGAGCTTTTTTAGATAAGTTGTAGCAAAAAACATTGTTTTTTTATATCACACTTCGTCTCACTCCAAATTGCCGACAAGCATACGTTACCTTTGTGACACTTCAAGAGGGTTAATAAGCCGCACCTAAATGAAGTGTTAACCAAGCGGCAATTTGAAGTATTATGAAAACTTTATTTATCCACATCGGACGTTCAGCTCGGAACGCAAAAATGAGCACAGATTCTGTTTCTCCGAAATCATCGGAACTCTTACTTAATGGCACTCTTCATGGCGGTGAAGAAGTGAAGCCTGGAACGCTACATAGTGGTGAGGAGGTAAAACCCGGAACGTTACATTCTATTGGCGAACAACTAATAGGTGGCACATTATGTGCCACCTATTCTCCTGCTACCTATAGAACTAAGGATGGTAAAGCTTATTATAGGTTTCGCTATGTTGATATCGGAGGTAAGTTTGAAATCGATATTTTGGAACAGCCTTCCTATCGAAACAGAGATTCATCTGCACTAGCAACACATCGGATGCCATCCATTAGAGGAGGATACAGAATAAGTGTCGCTGGCGATCGTGAGCCCACTACAATAGATGAAGCTAAAAGTTTTTCTCAACAATGGGCAGAACTTACACACGAATACATACATAGCGGAAATACGATAGAGGCCCAAGTTGATTAAGATATCCGTCTCTAACATATAAATGATTTTTATCTCACTCTGACCCACCTCGTATCCCTATAAAACAGATATTAGTTTTGCGCCAAACCAACACATCATCAAGCCATGCAAACTACATTCTTTTCCCAACAGTCAAGCTCGATTGAGTTGCTCCCTAAAGAGATACGGGAGCTGCTCTTTGTGAATCCCACGATCCCGATGAGTCAAATAAAATTGATTATTGACAAATTGGCCAACAATTGCTCAGTGGATTTTCATGCACTAAAAAAACTGCTTAAAGAGAATATTGAAAGTCAGAGGAAAGCTGCAATGGATGATCAGACTTTCCAAGAGGAGTTGTGTGAAAAAGTAAAAACCCATATCAATGAATGGGACAATGAGTTCGGTCAAGTGTATCTGAAAGATGTTCTGAAAATACCACAGCACCTCGGCATTCCTGTACAAAATATATTGGAGAAAAAATATCTGACTCCGGTATCTATAGGCGAAACACTGAGTGAGTACATAATAGGACAAGATGAGTATGTATCCAAGCTTTCTTTAGCATTCTATATGCATCTTCTTCGCTCCTACTATGCGGAAGACCACGTTAATATGCCTCAGTCCAACTTATTGGTTTATGGGCCTACAGGTAGTGGAAAAACCTACGCTATTCAGGTGTTGTCAAAACTCTTTGGTATCCCATTCGGCATTGTAAACTGCAATAGTTTGGTTAAAGAAGGTATAGTCGGACAGTCGTCCAGTAGTGTATTTACGGAAATATACAAGAAAAATAATAATAGTGTGGCCAGTGTAGAGAGGAGTGTTATCCTTTTTGATGAGTTTGATAAAATCAGCGATGAGAGTGTCAGAAATGAAATACTTTCAATAATAGATGACGATGGAAAGGTCTTCTTCAACGATAATCATGGAAACAGAAATTTTGATTCGATCCAAATCTCAACGAGGGGTATTATGTTTGTCTTCACCGGAGTTTTTGATGTCTTGCGAAGATCCGTTGAGAAGCGGCTGAATATCAGCTCTTTGGGCTTTTCAGCACCGTCCAACGCCAAAAAGGATTTCTGCTTCTATGAGCATGTGACCTTAGATGACTTCAAAAGTGCCAATCTTAAGCCCGAAATGCTCGGTCGCATAAGGGAGATCGCATATGTAAGGGGGCACACAGAAGAGACAATAGCGCAGATTTTAATGAACTCCGCAGGCTCTCCTCTATTATCCTATAAAAACTACTTCGAACAGCACGGAATCTCTTTGTCTATCGATGAAGATGGGGTAAAAGCCATTGCCAAATTGGCAGTTGAAAAGCAACTAGGAGCCAGAGGTCTTAAAACCATGTTGTGGCAACTGCTTTCTGACGAAATGGCTGATGTCACAGATAAACGAGATATCGTGATAAATCCTGAATTTATAACCACTAAAAAATATTGATTATGAGACACCTGTTTGATTTTAGCGGATTCGTGAATGAACGCCGCGCCAACCCGGAAACCAAAGAAAAGATTGACAACTACGAAGAGTACGTTGAGCCACTTGATGGAATAAAAGATGTAAAGGACACCCAGTTTTATAAAGATTACCTATCTCACTTTAATTTACCGGAGGATTGGAATCTTGAATTGAAGGTTAGTGAATATATTGACGATGATCAATTCGACTATGATTTGCTTTTCCGGCTTGTACTTGGGTCATTTTATTCAGAGTATTCTTTGAGCATTGCCGAAGAGTCTAAGCAAGATACGGACTCCAAGATGGATTTGATCATGGAAATCACAGTAAAATCCGAGTCACAGACGGTGACTAAACGACTCGATGAGTTGTGGAGTTTTCAAGTGCATAGATTGTACGAAATTTATGTGGCTGAACAAATGGATTTAGCCGTCAAAAGAAAAAAAGAAGATGCGTCAGAGGATATTGATGATGAGCGACAATTGCACATTGAACGATTTAAGGCTTGGTTAGATGGCCCTCCCCGTGTTGTTATGGGAAACAAGAAATTAAATCGTTTTTTTGAGGATTTATAATAGAAAAAAATTAAATACTGATTATAAAATGAAAAAATCAATTTTTAAGGCAGTAGTGGCCGCGATACTTCCACTTATCGCACTGGTTTCCTGCAATAGTGCAAAAGGGAATTATGATGAAGTATATGAATTTTCCCAAGGTTTGGCCATGGTTGAGCGTAACGGCAAATATGGTTTAATAGATAACGCCGGCAGGGAAGTAACTAAAGTAAAATACGATCATATATCGGATTTCCACGAAGGATTCGCTGTTGTCGAACTAAATGGTAAATACGGTTTTATTGACAGAGCGGGCCAAGAAGTTATTGCAATCAAATACGATTATGCCAATAGTTTCTCCGAAGGCTTGGCAGCTATTGAAATTGATGGAAAATACGGCTTCATAGATCAAAAGGGTAAGGAGGTAACCGCAATAAAATATGACTACGTTTTCCCTTTCCAAAAAGAAGGTATAACTGTAGTAGGGCTTAATGATAAGTTGGGCTTTATCGACAAGACCGGCAGAGAGCTAACTGAGATTAAATATGACTATATAGTGGATGTAATGGAAAGCGGTACTGTTAATTTCAACGAAGGTATGATTGCGGTAATGATCAACAATAATTTTGGCTTTATCGACACAACAGGTAAAGAGGTGATTGAAATAAAATACGACTGGGCTGAAAATTTTTCCGAAGGTTTGGCTTTTGTCAGACTAGATAGAAAACTTGGTTTCATTGACAACACCGGTCAAGAAGTTATTGACATCAAATACGATAATGCATGGAATTTTTTCGAAGGATTGGCAGTAGTTGAACTTGATGGCAAATATGGCTTTATAAATACAAAGGGCAAGGAGGTAACCGAAATTAAATATGACTATATAAGGGGCTTGATAGAAAACCGCATGGTCGATTTCAGTGAAGGTACGGTTGCGGTAATGATTGACGATAAATGTGGCTTAATAGACACAAGAGGTAAAGAGGTAGTAGAGCTCAAATATGATTATATATATAGCTTTTCCGAAGGCGTGGTGGAAGTATGCCTTGAAGGAAAAAGGGGCTTCATAAATACCTCCGGCGTAGAAGTAACTGAAATCAAATATGACTATGTGGATAGTTTCTCTCGAGGCTTTGCCATAGTACGGCTTGATGACAAATATGGTTTTATCGACACCACCGGTAAAGAAGTTATTGACATCAAATACGATAAAGTATGGAGTTATTCCGCCGATGGTCTGGCCAAGGTCGAGCTTAATGGCAAATATGGCTTCATCGATACTGCCGGCAAAGAAATAACTGACATCAAGTACGACTCAGCAAATAATTTCTCCGAAGGCATAGCACCTGTAAAGATCAAAGGACAATGGGTCCTCATCGACAAGACCGGCACAATTATCACGAAGATTGGGGTAGAGAAAAAGTGAGGTGAGCGTTTGTGGTCATTGGTTTTAGCGCAGACCTTAGCTTCCTAATTGATTAGACCCTTGAAACATTTAGATAAGTAATGTATTTTATCGCACTTTGACTCACCTGAAATTACAAAATAATAGATGTTATTTTTGTGCCAGATCAAAAAAATGTCAACCTATGCAAATCACATTAAAATATTGATTATGGAAAAGTTATTTGATTTTGAATCGTTTGTGAGCGTACTTCGCAATTATCCTGAATGGAAAAGAATAATCGATGAGTACGAAGAGTATGTAGAACCTCTTAGTGAAATTAAGAGTGTAAAAGGTACTATGTTTTACAAAAAACACCTCTCAAAATATTATTTGCCAAAGGCTCTTTTTGAGTGTAGGGTTCACGACAGTCTAAGATATGAAATTGACGGGAATTTGCTTGTCCGACTAATAATTGGATCTCGTGTTACAGATTATTGTTTGACCTTTTGCAACAATTCTGACCAAGGCTCTTCCAAGTGGGTGTTATTTATGGAGATACTATCAGCATATGACCCGTATAAGAAGCATATGATTGAGGGGAAATTGAGCGAGCTGTCTGATTATCAGGTGTTTCAAAAATTTTTGGTTTATGTTGCAATACAGATGGAACTGGCCGTCAAGTGGAAAAAAGATGGAGTATGGTTAGATGATAAAACTAAGAGATTCATCAAGCAATTCAATGCTGCTGTAAAGAACATTGTAAATAATAAATCAGATGATTGTGGAAACCCTGTTTAATTGTAAAGATTTCTTGAGGAGGCTTAGTGGTGTGAATGATGTAATTGGCCGTATCCTACATTGGTTTTAGCTCCAACTCCGACAGTCATTAAAATTTCTTCAAAAAGTGCCATTTTCAGCCCTTTGCTAAAAATCACCTTACCATTTCCATCTTTGGTGTCCACTAATTTGAAGCGAAATTCCATTTCACACCCAGGAGCAATTTTCAGAAAAGAAAATGGTGTTGAATTTTTCAACTGATTTTCATTATGTGGTGTGATGGAGTCTGAGCAGAGGATGCACTCATTTCTGTTGGCTCGCGTAATAACAGCATCAAAAAAAATATCACACTCATAGATGGATTTTGGACTGTATTTACGATTTTTCTCGGATTTAACCATTTCTAACCATTCCGTTTTGTAAATCTCTTTTTCCAAAGAGACATTCCTTGTTTCCCCGCAGAAAATATCATGGATCAAATCAATTGCGTCTAAATCTCCTTTATAAAGCTCAATAAAATAGGCTCTGAGTACACCTTTTACAGATGAACCATACACTACTGGCATACCCCAGGTATAGTCAAAATGTACTCCGAGTTTAAATGCCCCTTCTATTTTAGCTTCATGATTGATTCCCACACCGGTAACAAGACCGGGGTAGGCAATTGTCATTTTAATAGTCTGATTTACTATTGGATTAGGCTCTATCTTTACTAGTATATTTGGGGCACACAATTCGTCACAATGTTGTTTTATAATATTTACAGTAGTTTTAGAGTGTTCTTTGTCCTTCGCTAATGAAACGAAATCAGACTCTTGAAAGTAGTATTTATAGTAGGCTTTGTGCAGATTTCTCATGACGCAAGCTATTTAAGAATTTTAAACTCACAATATCCGTATCCTATAGTCGCATTAGCCCCTATTTGAACTATTTGTCCATTTAAAGCATTCTTCAATTCATCTCCCTCTTCCCGGATAATTGCGTAAAATACGGTCTCGGCGGGAATTACTTGCTCATACCATAAGTTCCTGAGCTCTCCATTTTCCAGCATGTTTCGTGCTATTATAGGTAGATTGTCATCGGAACATGAGCTATGAAAATCTTCAGCACTAACTATTTTGACTTCTCTATTATTATAAGTTAGCGGTATATCATAGTGCAGATGGTTGTCAAACTGATCGATTATCTCATTCATTTGATTAAGGACTTCATTACAGGTAATATAATGGAATAAGTTTTCGTCATCTTGTCGCGGCATCATTAACAGTTTAGCATTAAAAATAAATGCTTCTCCCTTTTGGGAGTCATCTTTGAGTTCTCCCGTTTCTTTGTCCACTTCTGAGCTGAAAAGTTTCAGGATGTCTAATTTTGGTGCGTTGTGTGCACAAAACTCCTTGATAGCACCTTTTAGCGAGCAGGAGTTAATATATGGCAGTTTGGTTAAAGGATCGCGCTGAATTACTTTGTCAATCACAAAGCATGCTGCACCGCTTTTATCACCAACATGTAGGTTGGTTTTTGCAATAATTAAGAAAACATGCGTCTTCATTTTATCTATACCTATAAAAGACACTTTCTAAAGGATTATAAATGATGTTTTTTTACACATAACAAAACCCCAAAAGTTAGCGAAAAACTTTCGGGGTTAATGTCATTTTACCTATTTTTTAAATTGTCGTGCAGCTTTTTCTTAGTATTTTCCTTTACCCTGTCAATTTTAGAAGATTTGCTGCTGTCCTTAGATCGTTGACTTTCAACTCTTTTGTCGAATCCTCTGTCTAGATTTCGTCCCATAATAAATTAGTTTAGTTTTCTTACTCATAAGGCTTTTCAGTTTCGCCCCGTTTTTTTAAGTGGGTTCTGGTCTCCACTTTTTAGATTTATTATTAATTTCTTTGCCATATTATGTGATTAGTCCCTCTTATACGCCGTCATTATATCTGATTCATGTTGGTTTGATTCTTTATTCGGTGCTAACTATAATTTTAGGAGTGAAGATACAACTTTTTTAAGTATAATTGTTTTATTTGCAATTATTGATTATAGAGTTTACAGTAAAGTACAAAAACAGTTTATTAAATCATCTCCCTTTGGCTCCCTCGCGTAAACTTACTAAATGAAATTATTTTTGCTGCACAAATTGAAACTTCAATGATATATAAAATATTTTCAATCACTCTATGGGACTTGGTTCTCGTGATTTCTCTTTTTATTTAAATAGTACTGAAGAGTTGGTAATCAAGTATCATTTGTTCTACCATACCGAGTAACTTATATACATGAGCAATAATGTCATCTCACTTCATCTCACTTATGGAAGCTGGAAGTATTTTTTGTATTTTTGCATAATAATTTTATAACTAAAGCTTATGAATAAGAATGGATTAAAATACGTTGTTTTCTCAGTAATTATTCTCTTATTGTTTGGTTGTAACAATAAAGGAACTGGTATCAGAATTGGAATTGTTCAATATGCTAATCAATCAATTTTAGATTCAGTGTATTCCGGAATAAACCAAGAGTTTAGTAAATATGGTGACCAGTACAAATTGGAATATTATGTTGCTCACGGTGACCCTAATTTGAATGTTGCAATTTGTCAACAATTGGTTAAATCTGAACCTGATCTTATTATTGCACTTGGAACACCTTCGGCTCAAGTTATAGCTAAAAACACAGAAACTATACCTCTTGTTTTTTCTGCAATAACTGATCCGGTAGAGGCCAACCTTGCCAATACTATGGAGAAACCGGGAGGAAATAAAACAGGTATTACTGATATGTCTCCTTTTGATAAACAAGTAGAACTGATTAAAATGCTCAAACCTGACGCAAAAAAAGTAGGCATTATTATAAATGCGTCAGAATCCAATTGCGTTGCTGGCATGGCCTATGTTAGAGAAGCACTAGAAAATAACCAAATACCCTATGAAGAACTGGATGCCTCAACATCTGCCGAAATTATTACAAGCGCTCAGTCTTTAGCTCAACGCTGTGACGTTTTCTTTATTAGTCCTTCTAATACATTGTATGAAAATTTAGGAGCTTTAAAGAAAGAGGCAAACAAAAGAAAAATAATGATTGTTGGAGGAGATAAATCTTCAGTTCAAAAAATTGGTTCTATCGGCACATATACTTATGATTTTTTAGAAATGGGTAAAAATACGGCAGAATTGGCGATAGAGATTCTTGAAAAACAACTCGATCCAGGCTTAATACCCGTGTCAAGGCCTAAAAACACATATTTGTTTTTAAACATCGACTCTGCTAAAGAACTCGGAATAGAAATTCCGGACTCACTTCTTGATAAAGCTGTTAAGTAATGGACATCCTTGGAACGTTTGAGTTGGGAATTATCCTGAGTCTTTTCGTACTTGGGATGATAGTATCGTTTCGTATATTGGGATTTGCTGATTTAACAATTGAAGGTAGTTTTATTACAGGTGGTGCACTCTTTGCTATACTAGTGAACAACGGAATAAATCCTTTCTTGTGTGTTATAATTTCAATGCTTGGAGGAGGCCTAGCCGGTATTATAACTGCCTTCCTACATTGTTATGCGAAGATAAGCAAATTGCTGTCAGGTATTATTACATTGACTATGCTCTATACCGTTAACCTACGAATAATGGGGCGTTCTAATGTATCTATAGAAGAGCTAACAGTTTTAGATTACCTTCCATATTCTTGGTATGAGTTTTCTATCTTGTTGTTTATCTGTATTGTAGTCTTTGCCTTGATTAAAATATTTCTTTCAACCAACTTAGGATTATACTTAAGAGCAACAGGGGAAAATGAGTCGCTCGTAAAAAATCTAAAAGTCAATCCAAAAATCTTCATAATTATGGGGTTGCTTATTTCAAACTCGCTTGTGGCATTATCGGGTAGCCTTTTTGCTCAATATGTTGGTTTCAGTGATATTGGGAGTGGAAGCGGTATGCTTGTTTCAATGTTAACAGCTATGATAATTGGAGAAAATATAATCCGTCCGCATACTTTAAATAGACAAATTATATCTGCTATATTTGGTGCTGTTATATTTCAATTTTTATACTCACTTGCCCTACAATTAGGTGTTAATCCTATTGATCTGAAGATAATAATCGGTTTGTTGCTAATTATTTTACTAATAGTAACCAAATTCGGACGTAGAAATAAACCGAGTAAAAATATTGGGACAAATTTTATATAAACTTCGCATGATAGAGTTAAAAGAAATATCTGTTTCATTCAATGAAAATACGGACAATGAAATTAGGGCTTTGTCAAATATTAATTTGGTATTTAATGAGCGCGAATGGACGTACATTATAGGAGGAAATGGATCTGGTAAATCAACTCTTTTGAGAGTTATAAATAAAGAACTTGTTCCAAACGCGGGAGAGGTGGTTTTCAATGATTTTAAACCGGATGAAGTACTTTTTATAGACCAAAATACGAATAACAATTTAGTGCCTTCAATGACTGTTTATGAAAATCTTATATTTGGCTTAAAAGACTTAGGAATGAGGCCTAACTTCAATTTTTATGAACAAAAAAGTTTTCGGAAAATTATTCTTAATAAGTTAAAAGAGTTTGATATAGGATTAGAAAAACGAATAAATGAACAAGTGAGATTTTTATCTGGTGGGGAAAAGCAGATTATTGTTGCTTGTCGTATAATGTTAAGCAATCCCAAAGTGTTGTTGATGGATGAATTCACATCGTCCCTAGATCAAAAATGGGCACCATTTATTTTAAGTAAACTCAAACAACATGTGTTGAAAAATGCAATTACTGTCTTAGCTGTAACTCATGATTTTGCTCAAATTCAAAATATAGGAGATCGTATAATTTTATTGAAAAACGGTCGTGTTGTAGCCGATAAAGTTGAGAAAGATGTTTTTGACTTTAATACGCAATCAATTTTACATTTGTTTTATAATGAATAGTAATTCTATAACAAGTTTACACTACGGACAACAAGCTATCTCTCATTTTGACTTAAATGCAGGAGATGGTTTAAAATCTTTATGGATTGAAATACCTGAGTACTGCCATCTATATTGCTCGTATTGCTTTGCGTCAACGAATAGCAACCAAAATAGGAATTGCACGACGAGAAAGTCGGAAGAATACTTAGTTTGGGATGATTACAAGAAGCTTCTTACTGATTTTGCTGATGCTGGAGGTAAATTTTTAGGAATACCTGGTAGAGGTGAACCATTTCATCCTAAAAATTTAGATTTAGTAAAAAAAATAATTAATCTCGCCGACGACCTAAAATTAAAAACCACTATATTCACTACTGGCGAAACAATATTTTTTACTCCTGAATACATTTCAGAAGATGGTGAAAAGAAGATTCTTCGTACAGATATTGAAGCAAAGTATGACATAATGAATTTTCTTAAAACGAAGGATGTTGTTCTTCTTATAAAATGGAATTCCGATGATCATGCAGTTCAAGATAGGCTGGTAAATACAGATAATTATGCTGAATTAAGAGAAAGAGCATTAAATTTATTATTGGATAATGGATTTAATCAGGCAAACACGCCTAAATTAGGTATTGTGACCTCTATATTAAAGGACAATAAGACTGAAATCGTAGATTTATACCGCAAGTATCATAAACAAAAAGGGTTAATTTTTGATTGTGACACAATACTTCCAAGAGGTAGAGGAAATAAGTATTTGACTGACAACAAGGCAAACTTAACCCACGAGGAGCTTAAGAATATTTTTGCAGAGCTGAAAAAAGAAGGAGCCATACTCACTTGTCAAGGTGGAACTTATGTGGGTGTAGCCTGCGACAGAATTTTACACCACTTATATGTGTCTATTACTGGTGATGTTTATCCGTGTATTGGTTGTTTTGAAACCGGAAGCAAAAAAGATTTCAAATTAGGAAATATAAAAATAGGTGGAAAACATGAAAACATTCTCAAGTTTTGGAATGATCCAATTCGAACAAAACTTAGAACCGATATTGACGAAGTATTTGATGGAGTATGTAAAAAATGTAGAAACTTTAAGGATAAAACTTGTTATTCATGTTTAGGTAGATGCGTAGATAAGGTAGAACGAGACGACGAAAAAGGGAATATTTTAATAACAACACATGGATGCATAAACCATATCCCGGATTATTTTGAGTGGATTATTAAATCGGAAGAATATTTTAGAGATCTATTAAGTTATTCGGAAACCAAGAGGTTGTTTAAAGAAGATTTTGAAAACTTGTGGATGCCAAATCGAAATATCACTTTTCGCATAAATCAGCAACCTGAAAAGGAGCGTAAAGAACTTCTCAAAAAATTGGCAAAAAGTGAAAACCCACATAGCGCAAGTTGTCCTTATGTAGAAAAAACATGGATAGATGAATTTTCTTCTAAAAAGCACTATAACTACTCTGATCTTAAATTTCCAATGAATTCAGTTTACGAGTTTATATCTGACCCTCTGAGGGCATATAAGGAATGTACGGAATTTAAAGAATCAGATAAAAGAAAACTCATTACTATACTTTCTAAAAGTTTGCTTTCAAACATTTTTCTTCCATTTATGAAAGTGCTTTTTGATAAAGCAGATGAAGATAGTAGTATTCTGCTGTGTAATTTTATGCTATTTAATAATAAAGCACAAAAGTATTTTTATCGCACTATTTCAAAAAATGAGAATGAGAATTCGGAAAACTTCAAAAAAACGTTTATACTTTTTAGATGGGCTGAGAGTTTTGGTGATGATAACTTTTATAGTTCTGAAAGTAAGGGTCGAATATTCGACTTAAGTCGTTATTTCAGAAATATAAAAAATAACTCTATGTATGAATTGGTGTTAGATAAAAGTGGAAAAACAAAAGAACAAAGGTACTATCTTGAAGATGTTTTAGAATGCGGATTAGTTGAAGAAACTGCCCAAAGTATAATTAACGAGTTAAATAGTATTTGCGGTGATAGAAATATTGACGATATTATTCAAGAGTGTAATAAGAAAATATTTAGTTCTCATCGTAAAGATAACAATGTTAAACAAATTGAATGCTTTTACGAGCAGTTGAATAAGAAACTAATACAAGAAACAGCTACTTTTAAAGATGGTGATCTAGATAGCCTTAATGAGAAAGTTGAACTATTACAAAATGATTCTATTAATAAAGTGTATGAACAAAAGAAAGTTGAAGTTATAAACTATTTTATTTTCCTACGCGTACTTCGAGATGTTTTGGGTATTAAGCACTATTATTTAATACATTCAAATAGTTATAATTTTTTAGAAAAAGAAGGAGAAAATTTTTTAAGCACTTTTGGAGTACAACCAAGTGGCATATTAGTTTGCAGTAAAAATCCCGTAAAAACTGATTTAATTAATAAAATAAGGCTATTTACTGCAACTATTTTTTCCCCTATCGATTCCTTCTATTATATGGAAGCTAAAAAAGAAGTACTCAAACAAGCTACCCGTGCTGCCATTTCACAGGTATTTGTGCGCAACATTGCTCATAATATTGTTTCTCATGTTCTGATACACTTGACAAATGAAAAATCTTTTTCGCCAGAGGGCATATATAAACTTATTAATAAGTCCAACGCGTATATAAGTAATATTGTTATTCCACAATATAACGCTAAAAAAGATAAGGTTAATAATAAAAAGCTAGAAATAGGGATAGAATATCTCAAAAGCACGATTGAAGAGACGGGAGCTGATTTTAGAAATGCTTTTGAACAAGTTTTACCGTTATTTAATTATAAGATTAATAACGAAGAAAAAAATCTTTATTCTACTCAACAAGTAGCTAACCTGTTTTCCTATGTTGCCAATAGGTGCCTATACTTAAACGAAGCTACTTACGGTGTTTCCAATATGGTTGGCATAAAACGTGTTTATGGTGAGCTCTTTAAAGAGCTGGATGCAAATAGGATATTACTGAACCATATTCCGGCTATTGATAATTTTAGTTATAAAATTAATGTTCGACACAATGGGAAAATCTTAACGGATAACGATGACATATCAGTGTCCCTTCCGGCAGATGTTTTAGGAGCACAGGCATTTTATAATATCATAGAAAATATTATTCGTAATACCGCTAAACATAATAATTCAAAATCTGATGTTGAAAATGGTGTTTTTATATTTACTGTTAACTTCATTGATGAGCCTTTGGATAAAAATGACCCTTTTTCTGATGAGGATAAATATTACCGCGTTGAAATATGGGATAATGTGCCTATAACTAGCGACAAAGCAAAACTTGACGAAGAGATAGAAAACATCAAAAAAGAGGAAAAGTACCGCCAATACTTTTATGAAACTAAGAAGGAGGAAAAAGAACCAATAAAGGATGCCGCCGACCTATTGGTGTTCAAACAAAATACTCGAATGAATAATTCTATCATAGATCCTGTAAATCATACTTTGCGTACCGGCTCTCTTGGGCTAATTGAGATGGAAGCATCCACGGCATTTCTTCGCCAGATAGACTTACCCGAGATAGAGGATGATTATTATACCCTCAAACATGGTGAATATTACAACAAGTATGACGGTAAAGATTATCCTTACTTTATACAGGCTTTTAAAAAGGATTTAGGCAAAGATAAGTCTGGGGTTCAGATTGGCTACTCTTTGGGCTACCGTTTTTATATGAAAAAACCTGAAAAATATCTAATTATATCTGATAACACTTTCAATAAAGATGATAAAAAGCAACTGTTAAATAATGGTATAACTATCATAAGTCGCGAAGATTTCCTTACCTCATTGAATGAGCCTAATCCAACTTGCTACAATCATGAGTTTGCTTTGTTGGTTAAAAGTAAAGAAAATAATGACTCAGAATCTCCATTTAAGTTCTTTTTCGAAAGCAGAGAGGCTAAAAAGATAGATAAAGTTAAAGATAGAACTCCAGAACTATCGCTATTGCCTGAAAGACTGATGAGGGTTGATAATGAGTTTATCGCGTGTCTGCTAGAAAAAAAAACAGACAAAAATGTGCTTGATGATTTTGAAAAGAAGGTATGGGAGCAGTGGATGAAACCAAGAGATAAGGATTGGAACACAAATAATTTTAGTATAGACTCTTCTATTAGTTATGGGTGTGAAAACAAGTGCTCGTTAGTGTTGTTTGACCACTTTTCAAAGACAGATCAAGTTGATTTTGAAAAATTGTTGCAAACAAAAAGCAAGTATCCTTATTGTGAGCCGTTATCATCTAGTGGACAGCAAAAACTTCCCTTTTTTAGTCAGCAAAAAGATAAATACGACCCTTTAACAAATTATGTTAATGAGGTTAACTTATATGTTCATCAGCTACTATGGGAAGCGTACGATAATAGAGTGTTGGTTATTGATGAAAGAGTGCAAAAATTTTCTTTGGACAATTATGAAGGTTACCCTTTAATGCCCATATTTAAACGTATGAATGTTATTATCCCCGATCCTGAAAAGGATAATGTTAATTTAGAAGCAAATATTTATGATGACGATCTTGTTAAAAAAATCGAAAAATTTATCGATGACGAAATAGAAGCATCTGATTTTATGCTGGTGCATTACGGTGTTTTAGAACGGATGGGGCAAAAGCACATAAATGAAAATTTAAAAAAATGGGCTAAGCAGACACGAGTGGTAGTTACTACGGGCAGAGGTAAACATTCGATGTCAGAACTACCTAAAGAGGTTAGTTACATTAATATTGGTGCTGTCTTAAATGCGTTTAGAGATAATAGAAGTAAATATTTAATAAACTATATAATAAATCAATCAAGAAGATAAAAAATGGATAAAAAATTAATTATTTTCACAACTTCGGCAAAATTAAAAAGTAGTATGCCTGTAAAATACAAGCAAGAAATAACAAAATATTTCGGGAATATAACAGAAGTTCTACATGAAAATGAATCATGTAAATTTGAAAATTATCAGTTGTCCCAAGTAAAGAATATGGAGGATGGCAACATTTTTTTACTACACGATAGTATAGAAAAAAGTGAATTTGATAGTTTAGTAAATGGATATGAAAAGGATAAACTCTATATTCTTTATCATAGTCGGCAAGAGAAAGAAGGTTTAGATTTTTCAGAATTTCCCCATGAAAAAAAAGGACAGCATGGTGATGAGGATGATGCCTATTGTTTTTTTTGTAAGAAAATTGTAGAACTAAAAGATACTGACAAATCAATTGACATTGATGAAATTATTGAAGCTGTTTTTGGGTTTGATGCTAGGGTAGGATTAGGGTTGGATTTTTTACATAACCATTTTAAAGGTTCAGCAATTAAGAAAGAAATTGAGCTTTTGTTGGAAAAGGTAAAAAATAATGATAGTGAAATAGAGCGCAATATGATAGAGTTATTTAATGATTCAAAGGAAATAGATAACGATAAATGTATAACTAGTTTTAATGAACTTAGAAATATCGTATTCGAACTTGTAAAAAACATATAAAAACCTAAACTATGAATAACTTAAATGAAACCGTAGTACATATCTCAGATTATCAATATATAAGTCTTATCGAGGACTCTATGTTACTATATGGTGAGCCGGAAGAAATAGTTGAGGAGATAGAACAGAAACACTTCAATGCTTCATTTTTTGTAATTAACATAAACTATAAAGCAGATAGTATTTGCCGTTCTCAGAGTCGAGGTATTGAGGTACTGAAGCTATTAAGATTGAAAAACTATCGTCAGCATTGTATACTCTATTCTTTTTTTCCTCGTGACTATTTTGTTGAAAAGAACCCCAAAAACCTTATTCTTTACTCACCGGGTGTGAGTTTTATTCAATTACCCGAAGATTTCAGAAATTGGGATATTCAAACTTTTTTGGATAAAGGTGAGGCCCCGCAAGACCTTTCGGCTTACTTTCGTGCCGAGTCAAAACTACCTGATAACCGCCATTTTTTTGCCAATTGGTGGGGTGTGTGGCAGTTGTGGCAGATACAAAGGGCTGTAGAAAACTTAGCAGGCGATGAAAAGGCAGATAAGATTGCTCAAAACTTCGGTAAAGCATACAAAGAGATGAACTCGTATCAGGGTTTACTTTCGAGATATCTATATGGGCATCGCTATCACGATATTGCTCAAGCAATAAAGGCTAAACAAAATGAACGTAAAGAATATGCTGACATTGATCAAAATAGCATAAGTAAGATTGGTAATACAATTAGGGATCTTAATAATCAGAAAGCAGAGAAAGAGAAAGAGTTAAAAGTATATATAAATCTACGAGAGCAGATAGAGCAACGAAAAACAGAGCATAAGCAGCCGTTGCGGAAATTTTTAAAAAGTTGGCTTGATCGTGAAATTGATGAAAACAAAATTATTGCTGAGAATATAGCGATCATAAAAGACAAAATAGATACAAGAAACAAGGCGATTAGGAAAAATGAATATTTGCTAAAATTAATTACTGAAATAGAGAAGGAAAAGGAGAGAATATATGAGGCAAAAAGAACATATAACGACTCGCTTAATCGCCTTATTGCACAACATACAAGTTTGCTGAATTCACTTTCTTATACTGAAGTCGTAAAGCAATTACAAGAAGAGCGGCCTTCAATAGTATATGTTGATGACCTAGCGGACGAAGGTTGGGCTTTTATCTTCAAACGGATGATATACGGAAAGGATTATGTGGGACCGGCATTTAAGGTTATAGTTCCGGAAAAAGAAGATAATGTCGAGCATATTTGTAAAAATATTTTTCAAGCGGTTAAGGATCACTATGCTAAATTATTAATTCTTGATTTGCGCCTTAAGGGGGAAGAGGGCAGCATTACAGATCCTAAAAAAATTTCAGGTATTCAAGTGTTAGAAAAACTCAACGAAATGCATTTGCCTTGCCCGGTTTTGATTACGACAGCATCTAATAAGATATGGACATATAAGCACAGCTTAAGTTCAGGTGCAATTGGATTTTGGACAAAAGAGGGTTTGGATGACAAATATGATACAAATGCATCTGTAGATAACTATCTCTCATTTATCTATTTAGTGCATACACTATGTTATAATGAAAATGTGAAATTTTTGTATGAGACATTTTTGCCTAGAATAGTCGAAATAGAGGAATACCAATCTGTTTTTTGGTGGGAAACTACATTTTGGCAAGAAGCTGATGGAAATTACACAAAAATAGAAGCAGGTAATAAAGAAAAGATCGTTTCTATATTATTAGAGACATTCAATATTTATCGCGATTTAGTTAGAATAAGAATAGTAGAAGGCAATAAGCTTGCTCTCAATCAAAGTCAGGTAACGGCAATAATTTCATCGCTACACAGGATTGTCGAGCATATCTATGCTGTGGTGATAAAACCATATAAAAAATCACCTTCTATATCAGATATAATTAAAACATTAACCCCGGAAAGAGATTTTAGGGATATATTACACATCCGTAACAAAGCTGTACATGAATCAAATATCAGTGATATAGAATTATCGGAGTATATCTCTGCAATATTGACGATTTTACAAAATAGACGTGATGAATATTTCGAGGAAGAAGATAGATATTTTGCAGCTTCAATAGAGCTTGAGCAAATTGCAGAATCCTGTACTGCTGGAACTACTCTAGACAACTTGGGAGAGGCTAAGGCTTATGGGAACGAAAGCAAGCTTTTAGAAAGCACTATTGAGCCTGAAGATGGGAAAGAGTACCAAACAATAGTTAGTTCGTATGATGAGAATAAACCTGAACTTATTTTTCTTCAGAACCCAGGATTAAACCTCAAATGGTGCAAAGTAAACATACTTTTATTAAGAAGCAATATCATTGAAGGTAAAGAAGATGTATGTGTAGGCGCAAGGGTCTTATTTAAACTAAAGATCAACAAAAAAAGAGAAAACTACTACGCTAGTTATGCCAAAATAATTAAAACTGATAAGAAATGAAAATACTAATTTGTTGGAACCACTGCAATGATGCAGAGCAACAACATCTAACCCGTTTTTTAAGAAAGATCTTAAAACTTGATAGTTCTTATGAGTTAGATTTTGTATTTGATTATGATGAGTTTAAAGAAAAGAAGAATAAAAAGGAGGACGCCAAGGAGGAGAGTTTCAAGGACAATTACGATTCCATAATTGTACTGTGCGAATTAAAGTGGAACAATTATTCTTATTCCAAACTTTATGGCATTGAGCTTGTTCAATATGACATTCGAGATAAAGGGATAAACCTGCCAGTGCTTTTTTTGTCGTTTTTGAGTAGAGAGCAAATATTACAACACGATGATTCCAAACAAATTATAAGCACTTATGCTTTGGGTAATCATTTCATCCAATTACCTATGGCTTCGGAAGATGAAATAAGGCTATTTAAAGCTATGGGACCGATCCCTTCTGAAGAGATGGAAGATAATCTCAACTTTGTTGCTTTCGATAAAATTGTGAGCACTATTAGACATGATGTAAACAAAGATAATATTGAAGCATGTAAAAAGCGTTTGAAAAATATTATACGGAAGAAAGGTCTTCGGAATGTGTTTGAGGTCAAAATAGATGACTGTATCACAGTGACTGACGTAAGAAACATATGTGATGAGATAGAGCCTGAAGTAAAAAGCAAAAGCTCGGAAATGAGTTCAAAAAATGGTGATTCAAACTATAGGGTTCTACTTTTAGAGGATGAAAAAAAAGCAGAGATACTTGCTTTAATTAATGAGGCAAAGTCTGCAGGGTTAATTATTAATCATTGTCGAAAAACAAGCGAAGCTTACAAATTAATTGAAAAGGACACGGACAACGAGTATTCTGTTCTTGTAGTAGATTTTCGTATTTGGGACAATCCTGATTTGGACTTTGAATACAAGAGAATGACAGAAAAACAGGGTTATCGTTTTATTGAAGATGTAGTAAAGTTAGGTAGACGCTACACGTTTGTCTCTTTTTCTGAGCTTCCACGTGCATTTCGTTTGCGTATAGCAAGTAGTTCCAATACTAGAGTTATTCCTAAAGAGAAAAATTTAAGTTTATCTTCTGAAGAACAAAGAAGGGTTTTAATTAATGATATTATCCATTTAGCGGAAGAGACAAGGGATAGTTTAGCAAAAAATGCCTCTGACAAAGAAGTGTTTGTACAATTTTACAACACAGCTGCTTCAATGAAAGATTGGGAAAAGAACAAGGATTTTATTGATGAAAATAGCACAAAATTTATTGATCTATTTATTAATACTTTTAAAACAAATAAAGACTTAATATTTGACCCAAATAATGATTTTTGGAACAAGTTTAAGTTATCAGCTATAGAATATAAGTTTAATTTTCAAGTCACAGCACACAAACCAGAAAGTGAAGTAATTTATGACTTTTTTTATACAATGTGTTATAAAGTAGGTGAAATTGATAAGATAATTCATAATATCGAGTTTTATAAAACAAACATTGACATATATGAAAATATTTGTGATCATATAAGAAACACATTAAAAATTAATGATGATAGTTTTATTATTGATGATATTGTTGATTTACATTATCTCTCTTGTGAGTATACTTGTGAGAGAACAATTGACAACAAGGAAGGCTTTATAAGTGACTTTTTGCCAAAATTATCACTTGAGGCTAAAAATAGGATACTCGCCAAGAGCACAAAAATTAATTATAGAGAACCAAATTACTTGGAAGATATTTCCAAATTCATTAATCAGTTAATTATTAGGCGTTTGGGTTTGTATATTGCATATTGGATAAAAGAAAATCAAGATTTACTGAAGCATACTAAATATACTACCATGCAAAGCCTTAACTCTTTCTTATTCCAAGGCTTTATCCCTAATCATCCAACTGCTGCAGAACGTAAAAAAAATTCAGGACGAAAAACAACTAACCAAGACTTGTGGTTTAGTCCCCGTAAAGACAAAGGCGTTACCTCTGTAAGTGAATTTTATGACATAGGTATGACTATTGAAGAAGAGATTTTTTTCCGTACAAAATATCGAGATTTGTACAAAAAATGGAATGATAGATAGTTTTCTTGCCTAATCGCTTAATAGTTATTGACAATATTTCAGATCCTTGCTTCCGACAACACATATGTTTTCGGGCGCTTTTTTAGATAAATTGCAGTAAAAAACATTGTTTTTTTATATCACACTTCGTCTCACTCCAAATTGCCAACAAGCATACGTTACCTTTGTGACACTTCAAGAGGGTTAATAAGCCGCACCTAAATGAAGTGTTAACCAAGCGGCAATTTGAAGTATTATGAAAACTTTATTTATCCACATCGGACGTTCAGCTCAGAACGCAAAAATGAGCACAGATTCTGTTTCTCCGAAATCATCGGAACTCTTACTTAATGGCACTTTTCATGGCGGTGAAGAAGTGAAGCCCGGAACGCTACATAGTGGTGAGGAAATCAAGCCTGGTACGCTACACAGCGGCGAAGAGATCAAGTGTGGTACTCTCTGCGGCGGTGAGAACATAGAGCCAGGTGTTCTTCATGGCGGTGAAGAAGTGAAGCCCGGAACGTTACATGGTGGTGAGGAAATCAAGCCTGGTACGCTACACAGCGGCGAAGAGATCAAGTGTGGTACTCTCTGCGGCGGTGAGAACATAGAGCCAGGTGTTCTTCATGGTGGTGAAGAAGTGAAGCCCGGAACGCTACATAGTGGTGAGGAGGTAAAACCAGGAACGCTACATAGCGGTAAGTAAATTAAGGCTGACGCATTGTGTTCTGGTAATGGGAAACTTATAGGTGGTACTTTAGGTGCCACCTATGTTTCTACCACTCTCAGAGTCATTGTAGGTAGTGTTTATTATAAGTTTCGTTATCTGCATGTCAGTGGTAAGTTGAAATAGCTACCTTAGAACAGCTGTCCAATAAAGGCAGATATTCATTTGCAGATATAACTCATCTCACTTCACTACTATAAAGCTCAAAAAAAGTGCGTACCTTAGTACAATAAGATTTGTTTTGGTGTATGTGCCATTCACTAAAGTGAATTTTGAGGTTTAAATGGCTGTTACATAAATATTTAACAACTATGTTCAACTGTTATCAAGATGGCTACTCGGATGGTTTCAGGGATGCAATGAGTGGAAGAAACAAAAACTATACGGGTTTCCCCAAGTGGAAAGCTCTGGTGTCCGATAATGCTTACGACACCTATGTTGAAGGTTACAACGAGGGTTATCGGGATGGTCTGCGTAAGAAAAACGAAGTTTACAAATGAGAACTTATGTCTAATTACAATCAAATGAAAACCAAAATAGAAATAATCAAAGCTGACATCACGACAATAAAGGTTGATGCTATTGTGAATGCTGCCAATAACTCTTTTTTATGCGGCTGGGCAAGAGTATAAGAATGAAACTAGGAAAGCTGATACTGAACCCCCCCTCATTATTATTCAATAAAAAAGCAGTAAATTTGCAGGCATTGGTAGTAATATCCCTTTATCACATAGAACAAATAGCAATAAGCGGCTAATATGCAGCAAAGTGAGTGGGAGAGAGACCCCAAGTGCTTAACTGCAACTGTCCAATTTGAAGTCAATACTAACCATAAATACACAAAATTATGTCAAAATTCATTCACAACGCCTTTTGCGGCGAAAACTTTGACGGATACGTCTATTCCGTGCTAATGAGTGCTAGAGAAAAGAAGGTGGACGAAAAGTAAAATAGGAGGAGCAGATAATGAAGAAGAAATACAACATCGCAGATTTCGTACTGCAGACTAAGGAAGGTAATAGTAAACTCAACTTTTTGACCGGCATTTACCACAAGAACGGCAAACGCTATGCTTCGGACAAAGTTATGTTTGTATGTGACAGCGAGCCATACGATGAAGCGCTTGAGGGTAGGGTTCTCTTCCCGGACGGCTCGGTGAGTGAGCGAAGTGATAATATTTTAAATAAATACGAAAGAATAATCGGGCAGGCCATTGCAATGAAAACAGTCCCGATATCGACCAATCCTAATATTTATCCTGCGCTCTTCCGTAATTCACGCCGCCGTGAGAAGAGGGTTGGCAGTCCCTATTATTTTGGGGTATGTCCCTGGTGGAATTCGGGTTGGGTGTTTAGGATGGAGCTTGTAGAAAAGTTTCTTATTGTACAAGGACATTTGGAAATGAAACTTGGAATGATGAATCTGAGCGATTTTGGGGGTGGTTGCGCATACTCCATCTCTGACAAGGGAGTCGTCCTGATGATGGCAATGCATCCTGGTAAGGTTGACCACAATGATGTGCTCTATTGCGATGACAATCTCTCATTGATGGGTCAGGAGTCTCATATTTACGATCAATTGATAAACAGGCGCGATAAAGAGTCAGATCACGAAGTTTATTCCATTTTGCTTAGGGAAGGTACACTTACTCTCGAAAGATTGGATGATACAAGCCCGTATAGCCTGACCTTTTGCTGGCATGTAGACCTCCCAAGTGTGACTGTTGCCCAGCCTGAACCGAAGCCGATTGACCTGGATGCCCTTACGGAATTGATTGATGCACTGACTGACAAGATGAAAGTTGACATTGAGGCCACAGAACGCGCCTCAATGGAGAGAAAAGCGAAGGCGGAAATTGCATTATCCAATGCCAGGACGGAAGCGGAACTGGTCAGGAAGATAAATAATGACTTTAAGGAGGGAAAACCTTGGCGAAAATGAAAACCCTGACCTTCCCACGCTCACTTACCTCAATCAGCTGTTCTGATGTAAAGGACAAGCAGTGCGAGTTCGTGTCGATTCCCAAACGAATCAAAGTGCTCGACAGTCTCGCTTTCGCCGGATGTAGTAAGTTGAAGAAATGCGTGCTGCACGACTCTCTGCAAGTGATTGACTACGCAGCTTTTGCTTACTGCAGTTCATTGGAGGAGATAAAGATACCGGATTCGGCGCAGTTGTTTTTCGGCGAAACGTTCTATAGATGTTCAGCGCTCAAGAATGTGGTGCTTCCGGAAAATATGTCATCTATCATGCACTCAATGTTTGAGGGGTGTTCCTCTCTAAATGAAGTTCTCCTGCCTGGTACTGTCATGAAAATTGATAAGAGTGCGTTCTACGGGTGCAGCTCGCTTAGGAAGATTAAGTTGCCAAAGCGCCTGACAGAGATAGAATCTGATGCATTTAGTGAATGTATATCCTTAAGAAGCATTTCCATTCCACGCTACGTTATGGAGATAGGGGACTTTGCTTTCTATGGTTGTTCCGGCCTAAAAAGCATACGCATTCCAAAGTCGGTGAGGAAAATAGGGAGCTCTGTTTTTTATGGGTGCACTTCTCTTGAGCACATCTATATATCCCGTGGTACAATGAAACAATTCAAGGCATTGTTCAGCGAAACTTTGCACCCACTTCTAAAGGAAGTGTGAACTAAATCCGCAATTACTCTTAATAAGATTTTACAAAAAAGCAGTAAATTTGTAGGTATTGGTGCCGAAATGCAGAAATAACTCATATTTAAATAATTAACGTCTATGTTCAACTGTTATCAAGCTGGCTACTCGGATGGTTTCCGGGATGCAATGAATGGAAGAAACAAAAACTATACGGGTTTTCCCAAGGGGAAAGCTCTGGTATCCGATAATGCTTATGACACCTATGTGGAGGGTTACAACGAGGGTTATCGGGATGGTCTGCGTAAAAAAAATGAAGTTTACAAATGAGTGCTTAATTAAGGATCAAATGAAAACCAAAATAGAAATAATCCAAGCCGATATCACGACAATAAAGGTTGATGCTATCGTGAATGCTGCCAATAACTCTTTATTAGGTGGTGGGGGAGTGGACGGAGCGATTCATCGGGCAGCAGGCCCTGAGTTGCTTGCGGAGTGCAGGACCCTGAATGGGTGTGAGACCGGCAAGGCTAAAATCACAAAAGGCTATAAATTGCCGGCAAAACATGTGATCCATACTGTCGGCCCGATTTGGCGCGGTGGGAATAACAATGAAGCTGAAAAATTGAGAAGTTGTTATAAATCCTGCTTTAAATTGGCTCTTGACAACAACATCAAATCTATCGCATTTCCTTCTATAAGTACAGGAGCCTACGGATATCCAATTAAGCCTGCCTCTCAAATCGCCATACAGGAAATGTTAACTTTCTTGAGAGACAACCCTGATTTCGATAAAATTATTGTCGCCTGTTTCGACCATAATACTTATCAACGTTATTTCGAAGCACTATCAGAAAACGACTGAAATAATATGACCTAACTTCGGCAAAAATATCAACAATTTGCCAAAGTTATACAGCCACTTTAGTGGTAAGAAAAACCAGGGCAAGAGCTGGAACAAGAGTTTTGGCAAGTACTTAGGCTAGAGTTCAAGCCAGAGTTGAAAAATCAAATAAGTTATTCAGAAATGCCGGAAAAACTTCTGTCAATCCATTGCAACCTGCCGGTTTCCGGCTCTTCATAAGCATTTGATGCCAGCAAGTAGCGGTTGAGTTCATCAAAATCGTTCCCCAAAAGATTATCACTGAAATGATGCATTTTTTCCATTACACGTATGTAAGTATCAGGCTCTTTTCTTCGCGATAACTTACGCAATGCCAGTAAATAATCTTCCCGAAACACCGTTGGAACAATAATGCGTGATTGCCCACCATGGACCAATTCCGCATTCATCATTATGCGGGCTATCCTTCCATTCCCGTCTAAAAAAGGATGTACTTCACTGACGAGAAACATCATATAAATGGCTTTAGCCAAAGGCTCTTTCAATAATTGAAAATATCGGAAACCATACCGTAGCGTTCCTTCTACGAGTCGATAATCCACGAAGAAAGTGTTGCCCGCCTGATTATTCTTATGTTTGAAAATCCCCGGATTCAAATCAGGACGTCCACTCATCATGACGCTATGTCTATGTTTGAGAAATATGATGAGCTCGTCAGCTGATTTCGGTGATTTTTGCATCTCATGACGATTGGAAAGCACGGCAAAAGTTCCCAAAATATCGTGCGAATCCTCTCTACGTTTGGGAATAGTAACACCTGTATCTACAATCTGCTTAGCTTCATTAATTTCAAATTTAGTTCCTTCGATATAGTTGGAAAAATAACTTTCAAAAAAAGAAAACATACGAAAAGAGGCTTCATCGTTATTTCTGTCTCGTCTTTCTGTAAAAAATCGGTCTTTCAGTTGTTCAAAAAGAATTTCAAACAACTCTATCCTATCTTTATCAAAAGGAGTTCCACCTGCTCGTGCTTTAGCGGTTTCACTTTCTAAAATTTTTGAACTATGGGTGTTTAATAACGCAGAAATAATGGCAGATAATTTGTCAAACTCTTTCATCATTTCCAGTTCCTTAGCTACCTCACGTGCTTTGTCCCGAAATTCATTTAAGCTTTTTTCATCTCCAAGCAAAATCATCCGTTCAAGTCGCTCTTCTATTTCAGCCTGAGGCAGATTTTTCTCAACACCATCTTTGGTTTTTCTGGATTCTTGCAGGTTTTCGAGCATATGCCGATACTCTGATGAGATGTACAATCCATTAAAATGTGTATCGCTTTCTAATGCCGGCTTTCCTTTATAGAGATTAATTGTAACGCCAGGCAGGTCGGTAATCTTGCGACTATAAGTTGATGTCATAAAGAAATGACCTTCTGCAGTCGGCCGAAGCTCAATTGCGCTCCTATGAGAAATCACCGCTTCCGGAAAACGCCAAGATAAAATCTCAAAAAAATTCCTACGAATAATATTTTCCGGTGCGTCTAACAGATTAGTTGAATAAATGCGCGGTGCAATTTTCCGTAATCTACCATCAGCCTCAGCTTGCGAAATCCGGCGGGAAAGATTGGGCTCAGATGAACTGAATATTATTTCTTTGTTAAAATCCATTCCTACAAATTTTTGAGAATAAGCGTCTCAAATTTACAAATTTTTCAGAATAAGAGCACAATTTTGACAAATTTTTCAGAATAAGAGCGTTTTCTTCCTTTATTTATGACAACAGAGCTCAGTGCTCAACCAAACTCATACAGCTATTTTAGTGGTTAGAAAAATCAGGCCAAGAGTTGGGGCAAGAGTTGCGGTTCCTGTGCTCGTAAAAGTAAACGCGGACAAATGGAAATAGTCCAAACTTGTGGATTATACCTTACATCCTAAAGCCCTTTTTTGACTGTAATGTTCCAAAAAATCAGAAAATTTTGATTTTTTGGAACTTTATGATTAATTTTGGTTCAAAATAACCCAATTTGATATGAAACGTAAAATAACGGAAATGCTGGTTGCTTGGAAAAACAGCAAGGAGAGGAAACCGCTTATAGTGAGTGGGGCGAGGCAGGTGGGCAAGACCTACATTTTGAAAAAATTCGGGGAAATGAATTTTGAACAGGTGGTCTATCTGAATTTGGAGATTGAAGGTGCTATTTCCAACTATATTGATCAGGAGTTGTCACCACAAAAAATCATCCGGTTTATTGAATCAACAAAACGCGTTGAAATCGTTCCCGCTAGCACCTTGATCTTCTTTGACGAGATACAGGCAAATGAACGGGCATTAACGGCTTTGAAATATTTTTGTGAGCAAACACCTGAATATTATGTTGTTTCAGCAGGTTCTCTGCTGGGGGTTGCGGTAAATCGAGAAAAGTTTTCCTTTCCCGTTGGAAAAGTGGATGAAATGACTATGTACCCATTGGATTTTGAGGAATTTTTGTGGGCATTAGGATATGATAAATTGGCAGAAAATATCAAGGTCTGTTTTGGTAGTAATGTGGCCTTGGCTGAACATGAGGTTGCCATAGAATTGTTCAAAAAGTATTTTATCGTTGGAGGAATGCCTGCCGCCGTAAAGAGATTTATTGAAACCGATAGTTTTAATAATGTGCAACTGGTTCAAAATGATATTCTCAATCAATATATCGCCGATATGTCGAAATATGCCGATCCGGCAACCGCAGTGAAGATACGCGCTTGCTATAATTCAATCCCGGCTCAACTTGCTAAAGAGAATACGAAGTTTCAATACAAAGTCGTGCAACGCGGCGGTACGGCAACGATTTTTGGTGAAGCCATAGAATGGTTGAATTTGGCAAATATCGTGTTGAAATGTCAGAAGTTGGAACATGGTTATTTGCCGCTTACAGCTTATGAGGATTTAATCAACTTTAAATTGTATATGGGAGATATTGGACTGCTGACTTTGCGTTCTGAAATTCCTTTACAACTTATTTTATCGCCTATAGAAATTGAAAACACATTTATGGGAGCAATGACTGAAAATTATGTGGCACAATGCTTTAGGAATAAAAACTACCGCTTGTACTATTGGCAAAGCGATGGGAAAGCCGAGGTGGATTTTGTGTTACAACTTGATGGCAAGGCGGTTCCTGTGGAGGTGAAGAAAGGCAGGCGAAATCGTGCCAAGAGTTTGGGAATATTTATGCAGAAATATAACTGTGAATATGCCATAAAAATATCTAAAAAGAACTTTGGTTTTGAGAACCAAATTAAATCCGTACCGCTTTACGCTGTGTTTTGTATCTGACTTTAAAACTATCCTGCATGACCAAATATCCCAATTTTAACTGTTAAGTTCCAAAAAATCAGAAAATTTTGATTTTTTGGAACTTAATGATTTTTGAAAAGTGTAATCTCGGACTCAAAATCCATGCAAATCGAAAGTTGTACTTTAGAAATACATGTAAAAATAAAGTTGTACTTTGGATTTACATAAAATTATTTGCTATGAAGCCTTGTTTCACTCGATAAATATCCCTGCCGGATTAATAACATCGAGGTCTATCCAGTGTCAGAATTTTTGAAAAGGTTATGGAATGGCGATTTATTTTGAAGATGGATTTTACTGCACATTTGCGTAATAAGAAGGCTTTTCCTATAAGTATTTCAGAATAACGGTGAAGATTTGACAAATTTTTCAGAATAAGGGCATTTCCCTCAATAAGGACGGGACGATTACTTAAATGAGCCTGTTTCACAAATCGTAATACAAGAAATGTTGACTTTATTGAAAGAAACCCCCCGATTTTGACAATTATTGTGGCTTGTTTTGATCATAAAATTTATCACAATTATATCACGGAATTATCCGAAAATGATCGAACTCATGAAATCATCTAATTACCGCCTTTATTTCATTGATACTCCGATCTTTATCACAAAAACACTGATAATTAATCATATCATTGGTATATCATCATTTTTCAAAAGGTTTATTCTCAGATAATTGCGGGCTCTCCTCCATATAGTATGCAGTTATTTTTAAAATTTATTCCATACCCAAAATCCATACAAATAAAAAGTTGTATTTTGCAATCCCCCGCTAAAATTTGAAAAGTGTACTTTTTATCCCCATATTTCTATTGAAAAGTGCAGTCTCGACCTGTGAATTAGATAAAAGAGTCAAAGTAGAGGTAGATTTTCCCGGCATCTCTGAACCGTTCCGCTCCCCCCCGATCGTCATCGATTAAGTTGCTTTACCGTATTTCCTGCAATTTTAAAATTTAAGTCCTGCAAATTTAAAATATTTCTCCTGTAATTTTAAAATATTGTTTATCTTTGTGACAGAAATAATTTTAAAACCAGCGTATTATGTTAGTTTATCGTAAAATAAAGGATTCAATAAAACAATTGATTGACAAGTATCCTATTATCGCACTCACAGGACCAAGGCAGTCAGGTAAAACAACACTATTGAAAGAAATGTTTTCAGATTACCGGTATGTGAGTCTCGAAAATCCTGACATACGCAGTTTTGCGGAAAATGATCCGAATAGCTTTTTAAAACATTACGATAAATATGTAATTTTTGACGAAGTCCAACGGGTCCCTCACCTCTTTTCATATATACAGTCTATTGTGGACGATAGCAGAATAATGGGACAGTTTATTTTGTCGGGTTCGCAAAACTTTCATTTGATGCAAAGCATTACGCAGAGTTTGGCGGGCAGAGTTGCTATTTTTAGATTGTTTCCCTTTGATTTCCAGGAATTAAAAAGTGCCGGATTGCTCCAAAATGATTATATGACACATTTGCTTAAAGGATTTTACCCGGCAATTTACGACCGAAATATTAAAGCCACAGATTTTTATCCCAATTATATAGAAACCTATATTCAGCGAGATGTGAGTGAATTGATTGCTATTCACGACATGAGTTTGTTTAGGAAGTTCTTAGCTTTATGCGCCAGCAGAGCCGGACAGATATTGAACATGAGCAGTCTGGCAAAGAAGTGTGGCATATCATCTCCAACAGTCAGATCATGGCTCTCCGCATTGGAAAACAGTTACGTGCTCTTTTTGCTTCAACCATATTATAAGAACTTCAGTAAACGTATTATAAAGGCGCCAAAGCTCTATTTTTACGATACGGGATTGTTGTGCAATTTACTCAGAATAAGCGATGTGTCTCAAATTAATAATGAAACGATAAAGGGAGCGCTATTTGAGAACATGATAGTTTCGGAGTATATGAAACAGAAATATCACAAAAATGAGAGACAAATGGACTTGTGGTATTGGCGTGACTCGGAAAACAATGAGGTGGATTTGCTTATCGAAAAGCCGCAAGAAACCGAAATTATAGAAATAAAAGCAACACAAACAATTATGCCCGACTTGTTTAAGGGATTAAACTATTATGCTGCGTTTGAAACGGAAGTAAAACTGACTAAGACATTGGTTTACGGAGGCAGCGAACCTCAACAGCGCAGCGTAGCCCAAGTACTGCCCTGGAATGCAATAAATATTTAGCTTTTATTCTACCAATTTATGATCCCTCTTAAATATCTTGATAATCCTGCTGTCGTTCCTTTTGTCCGGAATTGCTTGTCCGGGCATAGGTCCGGGATATCCTAAGCAAACTTCCATTTTATTGTCAAAGCTTGTAAGAATCGGGTCTATATAAACCCAGTCACAAGTTGAAGACAAGTAGAGGGGCCAGAAATATCCCGTGTAAACAATATTTCCATCTGCTTTTACGGCAAATGCAATTAAATCAACAGATTTTTCCGTATCGTTAATTATTGCCTTTGCTGCCTTGTCTGAAATCAAAAATTCGTGAGTAATTGGGTCATAAGAGATGAAATCATCGTAGCTTATCAGCGGATTGGCTTTTGTTTTAACCGTTGTTTCATCAATTTGGCATGAATGTTCCCTAACTGTTTTATAGGAGTCCAGTACATACAGTTCGACTTTGCCGTCTGAAGAAATTTTTTCGCACCCCAATGCCAGAATGCTGAAAATAGCAATAATTGCGTAAGTAAAAATTTTCCGTCTCATAGCTTTATTGATTTAAACTATTGTTGCAGATTTGCTCGCTTTGAGTTCCGGACCCTCTTCCTTTGCCAACTACACACTACACACTACATACTACACACTCCCCACTCATAACTACTTCACCAACCTCACGCACCTTACCGACGCGCCGAAATGTGCTTTGGAGGTGAAATTCATCGGACATACAGCGCTTTCACTATGCATATAGCGATAATAGGCCTGAGTCTCATTCTTCTGGGTTGAACTCCACCAGAATGCATATTCGTTGAAACCCTTGAAAAGTGAGTGGTCATATTGAGTGTTGCCTGTAGCGAGAGCGTTCCAGCCGACTGTGTTGGAGTGTAGATTGTCGGGAGAGTAGGGCCATATCCTTTCGCCGTTAAACCGGGCATCCGCCGAGAGCTTATCGCCAAGTCCGTCCCAGTTGTCCACAAATGGCATCTGTTTGCCGGCAACGGCGGTGGCCAGATCAACCCAGTCCTCATTGGTCGGGACAGACCAGCCTTTGGGACAGACGCCCTGTGGTCCGCCACCCAGTCCCGAAGCACTCTTACCTCCGGTGGCCTCTTCCCAGGAATAGAAACGTCCAAATAAAGTGTGGGTGACGGGTGAGTGCCGGAAAGCAGAGCCCTTTTTGTAATATGCCAGGTTGCGTACAAACCAGTCGAGCTTACCTATAGTTACATATTCGTATTCTATTCCGTCGCGCGGATCAGTAAATACTTTGTTACTATATTTGAGACCCTTAAGGGATTTTTCACGTCTTATATCCACGGTAGTTACATTCTGCGTGGCGGAGGAATTGTAGTAGCCGGGAGCGGTAGCTATACCGGTAATGGCGAAAGTGCCCAGACTATCCGGAAATGTGATTGTCACCGTCTGTGCAGATAAGGTGTCGTTGTATGAGGCTCCGAAAAACCATTTGTATTCAACCTCGGAAGGCTCGGTGATACCGGAAGCAGTAAGAGTGATAGTCTCACCTACACCCACAAAAGTGGGGATATAGTAATCCACAAATCCGTCCATATACAACTTTTCCTCCTCTTCCTCTTCTTTCTTTTCACAGGAAGCACCCATGCCCAAGAGGAGAGCTGCAAGTGTCAAAATCCAAAGAATTCTGTATCTGTTTTCCATTGTCTGTTATTTCCAACCCACAAATATGAGTATTTTTTGGCGCAATAGCAATTTTTGATTTTTTATAGTAAATTTGCACCAATTGTTTTGTCATTTCGCCAAAATCGTGCCACCTGTCAATGAACCATAAAAGCCTTTTTACATTTTTTTTGATTGCGATTCTTTTAATTGCAGGATGCTCTACCGGCCATGGCAAATATGAGCGTATAGAGGGCTTTGCTCAGGGAGGTACATTCCATATAATGTATTCGCGTCCGGCGGGAGTTAAGAGAGCGCAGGTGGAACAGAGGGTCAATGACCTTCTTACCGCCATTGACAACTCTCTTTCCGGATACAACAAGGGTTCGCTCCTTTCCCGTTTCAATGCCGGAGAAGAGATAACTCCTGATACTCTCTTTATTGGGGCATTTAATCGCTCGAAAGAGATTTGGCTGGAGAGTTCCGGGGCATTCGACCCCTCTGCAGCGCCCTTGTTTGAATTATGGGGTTTCGGCTTCGGCAACCGAGATACGGTTACTCAGCACCTGATAGACAGCGCAATGCTCCTGGTAGGAATGGACCTGGTCTCCATCAAGGGGAGCGGTGACTCGGCCAGGGTGATCAGGGAGCGTCCGGGGGTGAAACTCAATTTCAACGCCATTGCTCAGGGCTACACCTGCGATGTGATTGCGCGGGCTCTTGACGATTTCGGATGTGCCGATTATTTGGTTGAGGTGGGCAGAGAGATTGTCTGCAAGGGACTCAGCGCACGAGGTGACAAATGGAAAATAGGCCTGGATAAGCCTTTGGACGGTAATTTTGATGAGGGGGCACATTTGCAGGAGATTATTGCCATTTCGGATGGAGCGCTGGTGACCAGCGGCAATTATCGCAAGTTTTATATTGAGAATGGGGAGAAACGCGCCCACACCATAGATCCGGCCACCGGTCGTCCGGTGACTCACAATTTGCTCAGCGCCACGGTCATTGCTTTTGACGGAGCCACTGCCGATGCCTATGCCACCTGGATGATGGTCATAGGAGAGGAAAAGGCGCGGGAGTTGGCTTTGCAGCGCGATGATATTGAGGTCTATCTCATTTATGGAGAGCAGGATTCGATGAAGGTGTGGCACACAGAGAGATTTCCCATTTATTCAAAATGGGTCCCAAAATAGACCAATAAATGATTAAAATCGCTAAAAAGCGCATCAATTCAAACCGGATAATCAACAACACACAATATGGAAAGAAGAGATTTTATCAGAACCACGCTCATAGGAGCTGCAGCACTTGGTGTAGGCTTCTATGGAGGCCGCAAAATCGGCATCAAACAGCCCTTTGAGACTATTATCAAAAACGGAGTCATCTACACGGGTGACGGCAAAGCTCCGATAAAGGGTGATATCGGCATACGTGACGGCCGTATTGCAGCCATCGGAACTCTCGGTGATAATGCCGACTTTATCCTTGATGCAAAGGGGCTTGCGGTATCTCCGGGATGGATTGACATTCACACCCACACCGACACAAATCTCTTTCTGGCTCCGAAGGGTGACAGCCGCATCTTCCAGGGTATTACAACCGATATCGGAGGCAACTGCGGTGACTCTCCTTTCCCCTATTCCGATGCCCACTACGAAGCAAATAAAGAGACTCTCAGGCACGGATATCCCTTCTGGCAGGATATAGATGGCTTTTATGATGCATACCGAAAACAGGGCATAGGCATCAATTACGGCAGCCTTGTGGGGCAGGGTCAGCTCCGTTCCGCCGTAATCGGCGACAACAACATACCCGCAACTCCCGAGACACTTGCGAAGATGTGCTCCATCCTCGATCGGGAGATGGAAATGGGGGCAATGGGCATCTCGCTGGGCCTCGAATATGCTCCCAGCTCATATGCATCCGATGAAGAGCTGATAGAACTGTGCAAGGTGGTGGCCAAGCACGACGGCCTTTATGCCATCCATATGCGCAATGAAGATGATTTTGTGGAGGAATCCCTCAGGGATGCTATCCGTATTGCAAGAGAGTCCGGCGCTCGCCTACAGGTATCTCACCTTAAGGCGCAGAATGCCGCAAACTGGCACAAAATGCCGGCACTCCTCGCAATGATCGACCGGGCGAAGGCGGAGGGCATTGATATAGCTTTCGACCGTTATCCATATATAGCATTCTCCACAGGACTCTCCTCATTTATTCCGATCAACGACAGGCAAGGTTCTTCGGAGGAGGTACTCGCCCGTCTGGAAGATGATGCAAAGGCCGCCGCGATCGGCAAATATGCAGAGAGTCGCATCAAACGTCTCGGAGGGCCGCAGAATGTGCTTATAGCCACCTGCCGTGCTGAGGGCAATGCACAGTATTCAGGTAAAAATGTAGCCGAATGCTGTGAGATCTCCGGTATGGAGGTGTGGCCGATGATCCGGCACCTGCTCGTCTCCGAAAAACTCAATGTTCAAATGGCGGGATTTGCGATGAAAGAGGAGAATATCCAAATGGAGTATCGCCATCCGCTTTCGATGCCCGCCTCCGACGGCAGCGTCTATTCTCCTGAGGGCCCTTTGGGTGAAAAAATGCCTCATCCTCGCTCTTACGGCACATTCCCCCGTTTCTTCCAGAAATATGTACGCGAAGATAAGATCCTCGATCTGGCCACCGCAGTCCACAAATGCAGCGCACTTCCCGCTTCGCGTTTAAGGCTGAAGGAGCGCGGATTGCTGATCCCCGGATATTGGGCGGACGTGGTAGTTTTCAACCCCGATATCATTGAGGAAAAAAGTACGTACGATAATCCCCACCAATTTCCCGTCGGTATCGAACATGTATTTGTGAATGGTGTCTGGACGATAAAAGAGGGTTCACATACCGGCAAGCTCGCAGGTATGATTGTGTAATTTTGAATAAAGGATTCTATTATGAAAATAATCAGAACAATTATTCCGGTGCTCTGCGCCTTGATACTCTTCTCCTGTGCTGACAATTCACAGAAGGAGATTGTTTTCGAATATGACGAATGCGGGGTTGTAAACAAGATCAATCCCGATGAAAAATGCGTCTGGCTGGTCTTTACCGCCCATTATAGCCTTAACGATAACGGATACTTCGAAAATTTTGACGGAGTAGTGCCCGTGCTCAATACCCTGAAAGAAAAGGAGGTCAAAGGATCCTTTTTCCCGACCGGAATCTGCTTTGAGGTAGAAAAATATCAGGAGGCTGTCAGGAGAATAATCGATGAGGGTCACTATCTTTCATCACATTCCTTCAATCATCTCCTGCTTTGTGATGAAGGTCGTACGCTTGTGAGTGCCGACTCCATCAAAGCCGATTTTGCACTGATGGAGGCCTCTTTGGAGAAATATGGCTTGACAAAGGAGCAATACCATTGGCTTATTCCCCCTTATGAAACTTACAATCAGGAGACAGCCGATGTTATGCGTGAGTTGGGCTACAAATTGGTCAACCCGACACCCGGGTTTATGACAGGGATGGATTGGACCTCACCCGGAGCTCCCAATTATATTTCGACTGAGGAAATTCTGGAAGGAATATGGCAGTATGAGTCTGAGAATAGCATGAATGGCGTGCTACTATTGATTCATGCGATGAATTACCCTGACCGTACGGATGAAGATCGTCCCTATACATATCTGGGCGAGATCATAGATATCCTCAAATCCAAAGGCTACACCTTCAAGACCATGTTTGACCTGTAATACTTAGGTCTACTCGCTCTTGTCGTTTGATCCTTTACTCGATCTTGTCGTTTTTATCCCTTTCTTCGCGCTTTTCGCCTTTTTTGCGCAATTCGTGTTTTCCACCCTCGTCGCGCAATTCGTCCTTTTGTTCGTATTCCTCGAAGGCATCTACGATTTTGGTAACGAGGGGATGGCGAACTATGTCGTCGCGGTCAAATTCGATGATGCTGATGCCGCGAATATTTTTGACGATTTCGATGCCGCGTACAAGGCCGCTGCTACGCTTGTCGGGAAGGTCGATCTGGGTGGCATCTCCCGTCACGATAAACTTGGCATCACATCCCATTCGTGTAAGAAACATCTTGAGCTGACCGAGTGAAGTATTCTGGGCTTCATCCAGAATAACGAAAGCTCTGTCGAGAGTACGGCCTCTCATATATGCCAGCGGCGCAATCTGGATGGTTCCCTCTTCCATAAGTGAATGGAGACGCTTTGCGGGGATCATATCTCCAAGCGCGTCATAAAGAGGCTGAAGGTAGGGGTCTAGTTTGTCCTTGAGGTCTCCCGGCAGAAATCCGAGCCTTTCCCCCGCCTCTACGGCAGGACGGGTAAGTATCAGACGCTTTACTTCACGGTTTTTTAGTGCACGGACGGCCAGAGCGATGGCCGTATAGGTTTTGCCTGTGCCGGCTGGTCCCAAGGCAAACAACAGATCATTGTTGTAATACTCCTTGACCAATCGTTTCTGGTTTTTGGTGCGTGCTTTAATGGCACGTCCATCGTTACTGTATACAATGATATAATCCTTGTTGTCAAGCATTTCGACTTTGCCGGTTTCTGCAGAAATAACCCTCTCCAGGCAGACCTGTTCCATGTCATATTCGCTAAGAGCGCCTTTTATGCGGCATATCTTCATCACTTTTTCAAGTTTCTCCTCAAATAGACGAATCTCGTCAGCAGGTCCTGTAACATAGACTTCCGCGCCCCTGGCGACGACTTTTATTTTTGGGAAAAAGGAAGTCAGGAGGTCGAAATTTTTGTTGTTTACTCCGTAGAAATCTATCGGATTGACATCTTTCAGTAAAATGGTTTTTTCAATCATATATGTATCTTATTCTTTTTCCGGTGGTGTCTATTCCAAATTTCTTGACAATCGCATTCCATTCGCGAACCATTTTCTGATATTGCCCCTCCTTGAATTCCTCCTTTCTGTTGAGGTATTCCATAATGGGGACTACCGTATAGTTTCTCTCCAGTTTGTTGGTTCTTGCGCACCACCAGTAGTCTATCTTCGGAGGAAGGAGGGCAATGGTCGAATCTGGTCTTCTTTTGAGTCGCAGCTCATAGACCATGCCGATTTGCCCGTAAGCGATGCTCATATTGGAAACAAAATTACCCAGAGAGTAGGCGGTGGCGTGAAGCGTATCATACTCGCATTTCTGCACCACATGCGGATGAGTACCCACAATTGCATCGACCCCATAGCGATATAGACTGTCTCTCCATCTGCGCTGTGTAGCCGATTCTGTAAGTTGGTACTCTTCGCCCCAGTGAGGAGTGGCTATGATGAATTCCGCGCCTCTCTCTTTGGCCCTTTCTACCAACTTTCTGATCTGAGTTGTGTCCATCATATTGACTATGTAGGGCTCGGGTATCTGAAATCCGTTGAGGCCATAGGTAAAGTTGACGATGGCCACGCAAATACCTCCGATGGAGTCAATGTAAGGGTTGCAGCGATACTCTTCTTCTGCATCTGCATAGAAGCCTGTATAGGCTATTCCTTCCCTGCGGAGAATGGCCCTCGTGCTGTCAATTCCCTCTCTGCCTTTGTCAAGCAAATGGTTGTTGGCTTTGAGAAACAAATCTATGCCGCTGTTCCGCGCTTCGATATCGAGAGATGAAGGGGCGGAAAAAATGGGATAACCCGAAAAAGGGGTGACTCCCGTAGGATACTCCATATTGGCCACCACAAAGTCAGCTGAATCAAAAAGTGGTTTTATGTGTTTGAAGTAGGAAGAAAAATCGTAATCATCGGGGTTGGATGCATTGCCGCCGCTGATAAGCGCAGTCTCCAGTTGGAGCATGTGAGCCATCACATCTCCGATGAAAAGAATTTTGACGGTATCATCCGTTGGCTGGGCCACCGGCAGGGAAATGATTCCGTCCGCCAGGGATGCCGTTTCGCGCGGAGGAGCAATCAGTGAGAGTAGTACCAGTATTACTACCGTAAAAATTGTAAATCTTACTACCTTCACTGTTTATCTTGTATAACTGTAATATTCTCCGTCTCAAGACGCACACAAAGCCATTTTTGGAGCTTGGTGACAACTTCGTCGTCTACCGGCTCCAGCCACTTGACCAGTACAAAGATGCGCTCACTCTCTTTGAGATCCTTGAGCGTCACCTCGCTGCCTCTGGAGATACTGAATCCCGTCAAATCCGGATATTGGGTGAGCAGTTCCTTTGCAATCTGTGCTACCGGAAGCTCTTTGTCACGCAAAGCATTGAGTTCTTCCTGTAGCTGTGCCAGCAATTCTTCACGCTGCTTAATCTCCCTGTCGCTCCTTTCAAAGAAAGTCTTAAGCATATCGGATTCTGTGAGCTCGTCACGTGTGAATGGGTTTTCAATGATGGTCAATTGTCCACGTTCTATGCCGCAGCTTTCAGCGGAGCGGTAGAGCAACTCCTTGTCGGATGACTCGAGAGGTTCTCCGGCCACATATATACTCAGCGTGCTGCTCATTTTTTCGTGTTTAACCTCATGATCGTAGATATAACTTTTGTTGAAGTTCTTATTATCGGAAACGAATTTACGTGCATTCTGGCGGAATTGGTTCTCTTTAATTACCATTATGGCGGAGATAATGCTGGGGATAATCAATATCAATGTAAATGCGACTATGGTACCGGATACCTTTTTGTGCTTTGTGCTGTCGGAAACTTTGACAAGCGGAAATTTAAGGTATTTGACCATTAAAAAGGTTGCCAGAGCAATGAATACTATATTGATGAAGAAGAGGTAGAAGGGTCCTACAATGTAGAGAGGATTTAATGTAACAATGCCATAACCGATGGCACAGAGAGGGGGTATAAGTGTGGTGGCGATGGCCACTCCCGATATTACAGTGCCTTTTTCCTTACGGCAAGTCTCCAATATGCCGGCAAATCCTCCGAAGAGTGCGACCAATACATCATAGATTGTGGGTCTGGTCCTGGCCAGCATTTCCGTCGGGTTGTCCAGCTCCAATGGGGTAACAAGGTAATATAGGGTGGAGGCAAGGATGCTTACGAGCACCATAATGCCGAGATGCTTGAGCGACTCTTTAAGGAGAGCGGTATCGTTTACGCCCAATCCGAGTCCGAAACCCATGATGGGGCCCATTAGCGGAGAGATGAGCATCGCACCTACGATCATGGGTATGGAGTTGATGTTGAGTCCGATGGAGGCAATGATTACGGCAGCGGCCAGAATCCATACGTTCGGCCCTCTGAAATAGATATTCTTGCGGATGCTTTCCGAAGCGATGGCCCAATCCACATCTCTCGAAATATTGACGATCTCTTTGAAACGTTGTCTGAATTTGCTCATAAATTAGTTTTTCCCAAAAGGTAAAGATAGGAAAATTTTTGCGTTTCATCTATAAATGATTATTTTTGTATGATAGCAATAGTATGCTCAAACATACTTAACCAACATAATTTCACTAGCCATGAAACCGATCAAGATTGTAACCATTCTACTTACCGCATCATTGCTCTTTAGCGGATGCGACTTTTTCCGCTCTATATTGGGCAAGCCCACATCCAAGGAGATTGAGGCTGCCAGAATTGAACGAGAGGCGGCTGAGGCTGCCAGAAGGGACTCCATAGCCAGGGCAGAAGAGCTGGCTCGTCTCGCTGCAGAAGCTCGTCCTGTTTACTCCAACTACTACGTTATTATGGGTTGTTATAAAATTCCTGCAAACGCACAACGTTTTAAATCCAAACTTGAGGCAAAAGGATATGATGTAACGGAGCTCCGTTTCAAGAATGGATACGATGTGCTGGCCATTAAAGGCTCGGATACATTCCGTGAAGCATATAAACATTGGTACACTATGCTGGAAAGGGGAGACGAGCCATACGATATGTGGATTTACCAGACCTCCATGGCCCTACACGAGGAGTAGAAGCAAATCTGAAAATTTCTATAAAACACAATAAAAGCTAAATGAAAAATACAGTATTCACTGAGAAGCACATCGCATTTGGTGCAAAGATGGTTCCCTTTGCCGGCTTCAATATGCCGATACAATATGTGGGCATAAATGAAGAGCACAACACCGTAAGAGAGGGTGTAGGTGTATTTGATGTCTCTCATATGGGCGACATTTGGGTAAAAGGTCCCAATGCAGTGCCTTTCCTTCAGTATGTGACTTCCAATGATGTTTCAACCCTTTTCCCCGGTAAGGCGCAGTACTCCTGTTTCCCCAACGGTAAAGGCGGTATCGTGGACGATGTGATTATCTATTGTATAGATAAAGAGACCTATCTTCTGGTGGTTAATGCCGCCAATATAGAGAAAGATTGGGCACATCTCTGCGGATTCGCGGAGAAATTTTCAATCACTCCCGGTAAAGAACTCTACAATGCATCCGATGAGATTTGCCAATTGGCCATTCAGGGTCCCAAGGCGCTGGAGGTGATGCAAAAAATTTGTGACGGGGACATCATGTCCATGGAGTATTACACCTTCAAGAAACTCACGGTAGCCGGAATTCCCAATGCCATTCTCTCCATCACAGGTTACACCGGTTCGGGCGGATGTGAAGTTTATGTCGCCAATAAGGATGGAGTTAAGCTATGGGATGCCATTTTCGCCGCAGGCGAAGAGTTCGGCATCAAGCCAATAGGTCTGGGAGCACGCGACACGCTCCGTCTCGAAATGGGATTTTGCCTTTATGGTAATGACATTGATGACACCACATCGCCCCTAGAGGCCGGTCTTGGCTGGATTACCAAGTTCAACGATGTGAAAGGTGACTTTGTGGACAAAGAGTATCTTTTGGCACAGAAGGAAGCAGGTCTCAAAAGCAGACTTGCCGGATTTGAACTAGTCGATAAAGGTATTGCACGTCATGGGGCTCTCATTTGTAACGCTGAAGGCACTCAGATCGGAGTGGTAACTTCCGGTACAATGGGTCCTTCCGTAAAGAAAGCCATCGGCTTGGGTTATATCAATGTCCCCTTCAATAAAGTTGATACTGAGATTTACATCAATATACGCGGTAAGCTTTTAAAAGCTGTAGTAGTTAAGACGCCCTTCTATAAAAAGTAATGTCCGGAGGGCATAATATTTGCGAAAGTGGGTTCGTCAATAGGAGTATTATGAGACGATTGCTCACTTTCGCTTTTTTTATTGCCATTGCAGTTCCGGTATCCGGAGAGTCATATGACCTCTTGAGGCGCAACCTCAGGAGGCATATCCAGTATTTGTCTTCCGATGTGCTGCAGGGTAGAAAAACCGGCTCGCAAGGAGAAAAAATGGCTGCAGAGTATCTGTACGATGCTCTTGAAGCCAATGGTGTAATAATGCTGACCGATCGTAACGGACAGGATTTTACAATAATGAGTGGCAGCGACAGCATCCATTCTCTGAATATCGTCGGCATCATCGAAGGGTGTGATTCTCTCCTCAGAGATGAATATATCGTGGTAGGGGCTCATTTTGACCATCTGGGAACACACACTCTAATGGTTGACGGCACTCCCGTCACACAAATTTTTGCCGGCGCAGATGACAACGCTTCCGGAGTGGCTACACTTATAGAGCTCTCCCGAATGGTGTCTGAAAACAGATTTGAATTTCCCCGTTCGATTATTTTTGTAGGCTTCGGTGCCAAAGAGCACGCAATGGCGGGCTCGTGGTATTTTGTCAACAGAGCCTTCCAGGGGATAGCCAATGTAAAGGCAATGATCAATCTGGATATGCTGGGACGTGGCAATGCTGCAAATCCTTTCAAACTATTCTCCCAGGTCTCCATAGCGGAACTCAATCCCATAAAGGAGGAGACCGGTAAACGCCCGGTAAGCATCTCTCCGGCTGTAGCCGATGCTACTATCTCTCCTTCGGATTTTCTGCCGTTTTATGAGGCGAAGATACCTGTCTTCTTTTTTACTACCGGCACACACAGGGAGTATCACACCGTACGCGACACACCCAATCTGATCCTATACAACAATCTCGTGGAGGAGAGCATCTATATTTTCCATTTCCTCGAGGTGATGGCAAATAAAGACGTGCTTTTCAAGGCCTTTAATGCCTCTTCCAAAGAGAGAGAACCTGCCGTGGCGGAGGATGGGGTCTATTCCGCTTCGGAGTGTGACAAACGTCCGCAGTTTTTCCATTCCGACGAAAAGCATTTTCTGGACTCCTGGGTTTACAAATATCTCAAATACCCCAAGGCAGCCATTTCCAAAGGCATCCAGGGGGTTGTGGAGGTGGAATTTATCATCGAAAAAGATGGCAGTGTAACCAATGTCAGAGTGGTTCGCGGTGTGGATGACCTTTTGGATGACGAAGCGGTAAGAGTAATCTCCGTTTCACCCAAATGGATACCCGGCCGGATAGGAGGCAACAAGGTGCGTACAAAAATTACTCTTCCGGTGCTCTTTATCTTGCGGAAAGGTTGAAAAGTGTTACCTTTGCAGGTCAATTTGAATACAGATCATACGAAGACTTGCAATGGAGTACAATTTTGTTGACATCGAGAAAAGATGGCAGGCCTATTGGGCAAAGCACAAGACATTTGAAGTAAAAACAGATCCTTCCAAACCAAAGTATTACGTTCTTGACATGTTTCCCTATCCTTCGGGAGCGGGACTTCATGTGGGACACCCCCTGGGATATATCGCCAGCGACATCTATAGTCGCTACAAACGTCTAAAGGGCTTCAACGTACTTCATCCGATGGGATTTGATGCGTTCGGTCTTCCGGCAGAGCAGTATGCCATTCAGACAGGACAGCATCCTGCCGTTACCACGGAGCAGAATATTGCCCGCTATCGTGAGCAGATGGAGCGCATAGGTTTCTCCTATGATTGGTCACGTGAGGTAAGGACCTGCGACCCTGCTTATTATAAATGGACCCAGTGGGCATTCCTCGAAATGTTCGACAGCTATTACTGTAATATAAAACGCAAGGCACGTCCGATATCGGAACTTATAGATAAATTCGCCGTTTCCGGTACCGAAGGTGTCAACGCTGCTTGTACTGAGGAACTCAATTTTACTGCGGAGCAGTGGGCTTCATTCTCCGAAAAGGAAAAAGCCGGGATATTGATGAATTACCGCATCGCCTATCAGGGCGAGACTGCGGTCAACTGGTGCCCCATGCTCGGCACGGTGCTGGCCAACGATGAGGTCAAGGAGGGATTCTCTGTCCGCGGTGGCTTTCCTGTGGAACAGAAGAAGATGAAACAGTGGCAGCTGAGAGTCTCTGCGTATGCCGAGAGGCTGCTGGATAATCTGGAGCAGCTCGAATGGACCGACTCACTCAAGGAGATGCAGCGCAATTGGATTGGCCGTTCGCAGGGTGCCGAGATGGTCTTCAAGGTTTCCAACGGCTCGCAGGAGTATGACATGGCCATTTTCACCACCCGCGCAGATACCATCTTCGGGGTGACATTTATGGTGCTTGCACCTGAAAGCGAATGGGTGGAGAAACTCACCACCTCAGAGCAGAGAGAAGCGGTAGATGAGTATCTGGCCATGGCCATAAAGAAGACCGAGCGTGAGAGGATGGCGGAGACTCATAAAGTTACGGGAGTATTTACAGGCTCCTATGCAGTCAATCCTCTTACAGAGGAGAAGATTCCAGTATGGATCTCGGAATATGTGCTCGCAGGATATGGTACCGGCGCCATAATGGCGGTACCTGCGCATGACAGCCGCGACTACCTCTTTGCAAAGCACTTCAATCTACCTATTGTGCCGCTTATCGAAGGTTGCGATATCTCGCAGGAGAGCTTCGACGCCAAAGAGGGTATTATGTGCAATTCAGGATTTCTCAACGGTATGAGCGTAGAGGAGGCAATTCCGGCAGCCATCGACTATGTTGAGGCTCATGGCATCGGTCAATGTAAGATCAACTATCGCCTCAGAGATGCCATTTTCTCCCGCCAGAGATATTGGGGAGAACCTTTCCCTATCTATTTCAAGGATGGCGTGGCAGTGCCGATGGATATCTCCAAACTCCCTCTGGAACTTCCCGAGGTGGATGCATTTCTTCCTACGGAGAGCGGTGAACCGCCACTTGCAAGGGCTATCGGATGGGAGATTGACGGTTATCCCATAGAGACCAGCACGATGCCCGGATTTGCCGGCAGCAGTGCCTATTATCTGAGGTATATGGACCCCTCAAATTCCGAGGCACTGGTGAGCCGCGAGGCTAATGAATACTGGCGCAATGTAGACCTCTATATCGGAGGTACGGAACATGCCACAGGCCACCTCATCTACTCCAGATTCTGGAACAAATTCCTCTATGATCTCGGATATGTATGTGAGGAGGAACCTTTCAAGAAGTTGATCAATCAAGGGATGATCCAGGGTCGCTCCAATTTCGTTTATCGCATACAGGGAAGCAACACCTTCGTTTCCTTCGGACTCAAGGATCAATATGACACCATGGAGATTCACGTGGATGTCAATATAGTTGAGAATGATCGTCTCGATATCGAGGCTTTCAGGAATTGGATGCCCGATTTCGCGGATGCGGAGTTTATCCTCGAGGATGGCGAATATATCTGCGGATGGGCCATCGAAAAGATGAGCAAATCGATGTTCAATGTGGTCAATCCCGACATGATTTGTGAAAAATATGGTGCGGACACGCTCAGGATGTATGAAATGTTCCTCGGCCCCCTCGAACAATCCAAACCCTGGGATACAAGGGGCATCGACGGTGTTCACAGGTTCCTTCGGAAATTCTGGAGACTCTACCATGAGCGTGATGCATTTGCGGTATCCGAAGCAAAAGCGACTCCCGCCGAACTCAAAGTGCTTCACAGACTTATTGCTAAGGTACAGAGTGACATAGAGTCATTCTCATTCAATACCTCCGTCAGTGCATTTATGATTGCTGTAAATGAACTGTCGGATCTCAAATGCGACAAGAGAGAAATCCTCGAGCCGCTCGTAATCCTGCTCTCTCCCTTCGCACCTCATGTTGCCGAAGAGATCTGGAGCTCTCTCGGACATAAAACTACTATTTCAGCCGCATCCTACCCCGAATATGTGGAGGAATATACCATAGAAGAGAGTTTCGAGTATCCCGTTTCATTTAACGGTAAATTGCGCTTCAAGATCACTCTTCCTCTCTCAATTTCTCCCGAAGAGGCAAAGGCGGCGGTGCTTGCCGACCCTATGACCGAGAGATATCTCCAGGGAGGTACTCCGAAAAAGATCATTGTGGTCCCTTCCAAGATTATCAATGTTGTAGTCTGATATGCAAAAGAAGTTCTTCGCCAAGGAAGTCGTTTCATACCTGCTGCTTTTTGCGGGTATGTTGCTCTATACCTTCAGTTGGGTCTATTTTCTGATTCCCAAGGAGATTGCCGGAGGAGGCCTTACCGGTCTGGCTTCGGTGATTTTCTATGCCACAGGCCTTCCCGTACCCTACACCTACTTCGGCATCAATGTATTGTTGCTGGTAGTGGGCACCATTATTATGGGTAAGGGTTTCGGTTTCAAAACCATATTTTGCGTAATATGTGGTACGCTGATGCTCGAATTCCTGCCGATGCTCGGCTTTGTCAGCACTATAGAAGATTCTTTGATAAATGCCGTTCTTGGCGGTACCCTCAGCGGTGTGGGCATCAGCATCGTCTTCATGAGCGGCGGCAGCAGCGGAGGCACAGACATCATTGCCATAATAATCTCAAAGTACAGGGAGACCTCTCCCGGACGCGTATTTCTCGTATGCGACCTGATTATCATAGGCTCCGTCATTTTCTTGCCCGGCAAGACTTTGGAGAATGTCATTTACGGTTATATCCAGATGGTTTCATTTTCATACATACTGGATTCAATACTTACGGGCAACAAGCAATCCGTGCAAATTATGATCTTTTCTTCCAAATATGCCGAGATTGCCGATATGATCAACACTGATTTCGGCAGGGGTGTCACCGCACTGAATTCCATCGGATGGTATTCTCAACAGGAAGGTAAGCTCCTGATCGTGGTTGCGCGTAAAAGTCAGTTGCAGGCTATTGCGAGGGCAATAAAAGAGATAGATGAAAATGCATTCATAACAGTCTCCCAGGCCTCAAGTGTATACGGCAGGGGTTTTGAGCAGATAAAGAGCGGTTTCAAAAAGAAGGATAATGAAAACAAAAAGCAAAAAGATCTTATCGGAAATTAGGTCCTACGTCATCATTACTTTAGGCCTTATATGTTACGTGACGGCATGGTCCGTTTTCATCATTCCCAATAATCTGGTGGGCGGAGGCGTTGCCGGTATTTCGGCTATTATACAGTATTGGACCGGCTTTGAGGTCAGCTATTCCTTCTTCATTATCAATGCAGTACTGCTGTTAGTGGCTCTCAAGGTGCTTGGGCGCGGTTTTGGATTTAAAACCATTTATGCTATTGTAGTTTCTTCATTGCTTTTCAAGGTAATACCGGAATTAATCCCGACATCATTTATTCAGGAAATAGCAATCAACAATGGACTGATGCTTTGTTGTTTTATTGGAGGTGCACTTGATGGATTGGGAATGGCACTTACATTCGCCCACGGAGGCAGTACGGGAGGCACCGATATAGTTGCTTTGATAATAAACAAATACAGGAATATCTCTCCGGGCAAGATTCTCGTGGTATTGGATATAATTATCATCTCTTCCTCTATGATTGTGCCTTCTGACGGTACCTGGGGTTATAAATTTGCCATTGTGGTATATGGTTTCATAATGTCAGGTGTTTGTAGTTTTACGTTGGATATGTTTCTTTCCGGCACCAAACAGTCTGTGAAGATTTTAATCTTTTCCAAGTTATACGATGTGATAGCCGACCGCATATTAGAGGAAACCGAACGCGGTGTGACCATAGTAAACACGCGTGGTTGGTACACCAAGGAGGAAGGAAAAGTTGTCATCGTGATTGTGCGAAAAACAGAGTTACCACATGTTCTGCGTATTGTAAAAGAGATTGACAAAAAGGCATTTCTCTCGGTAGGCAGCGTCATGGGTGTCTATGGAGAGGGGTTTGAACAAATAAAAAGTGGTTTAAAAAAGAAGAAAAATGAATACAAAAAGCAAAAAGATCTTATCGGAAATTAAGGCCTATTTCATTATTGCAGTAGGGCTTTTGTGTTATGTGCTGGCTTGGTCGATTTTCATTCTTCCCAACAACATGGTGGGAGGAGGAGTTACCGGTATCGCAGCTATCATACAATACTGGACAGGTTTTGAAGTGAGTTACTCCTATTTCATCATCAATACGGTGCTGCTGTTAATAGCTCTAAAGGTACTTGGACGCGGATTTGGGGCAAAAACCGTTTTCGCAATAGTAGTGACTTCGGCGCTTTTCAAGGTTGTGCCTGCTATCATCCCCGAATCCTTCATTCAGGAGTTTGCCGTCAATAACGGACCTATGCTGTGTTGTATTTTCGGAGGCGCGCTTGCCGGACTGGGAATGGCACTTACATTCGCTCAGGGAGGCAGCACGGGAGGTACTGATATAGTAGCTCTGATGATTAACAAATACAGGAGCGTCTCTCCGGGCAAGATTATCGTATTGCTGGATATCATCATCATATCTTCTTCTCTGATTTTGCCTTCCGAATCCACCTGGGGTTATAAATTTGCCATCGTCATATATGGTTTCATAATGTCTGCCGTATTAAGTTTTACGCTGGATATGTTTCTTTCGGGCAGTAAACAATCTGTGCAGATTCTCATATTTTCTAAAAAATATGATGCTATTGCAGACAGAATTACAGAAGAAACGGGACGCGGCGTTACAATCCTCAATTCACGTGGCTGGTACACCAAAGAGGAGGGCAAGGTTGCCATAGTTATCGTCCGCAAGAACGAATCAAGCTACATTCTACGTATCGTCAAAGAGGTTGATAAGACGGCATTTCTCTCAGTAGGCAGCGTCATGGGTGTCTACGGCAAGGGTTTTGAACAAATCAAGAAATAGTTCCCGTTTTATAAAAAACGAATTTTATCCGATTTTTACACTCTCTCCGGGAGTGTTATGCCGTCATTAGGTTATATTTGTCGAGGTTATATCTCTTTTGTATAGTTTCGTTGCAGGAACAAAAAAAGAGTGAAATGAAATTGACAGTATTGATCCTTTTACTGGCCTATGTGCCGCTTTTTATCATCCTCGCATACCTGACGGATTATTGGAGAAGAAATCGCAAGAGTGAGAAAGCAGAGGAGAAGGTCTATCCGGATCTGAGCGAAAGCCTTCCTGAAAAACCTCGCATGCTGTCCGATGAAAGTCCGGAAAATTGTGAATTTGACAATCTCAAGGAAAAATTACTTGATCTATTTGAAAGGGAGAAGATTTTTCTAAATCCCGACATCAGAATCAACGAAGTCGCCTTGCGTCTCTACACCAATAAAACCTACCTTTCAAAGGTCATCAGACTCAAAACAAACAGAAATTTTTGCCAACTGGTTCACTTTTACCGTGTCAGGGAGGCAATCCGTCTTTATGCGGATAATCCCGATCTGACAATTTCACAACTGGGCAAAATGGTGGGCTTCAATTCCATGACTACATTCAACACAGCTTTCGGGAGAAACACGGGCTATACTCCGGCCGAGTGGTGCAAGGAATATCGCAAAACAATGAGAAATGGGGAGCAGGATGGCAGAAAAAGGCAAATTGCGTGAGCTTATAAACGGCAATAGTCGTATAAAGATAATGATAAGTCGCAAAAGGCAAGGTGTTTCATTCGAAGAACTTTTCTCAAGAATGGAAGAGGCTGTCGTGAAGAAAGAGCTCTATCTTGACAGCAGTTTTTCGCGAACCCGGCTTGCCCGTGAGGTAGGGTCAAACAGAACCTATGTCACCAAAGCACTCAACAGTCATGGAGTGGGGTTCTATGACTACCTAAACCGATATCGTTTGGAGCGCGCCAAACAGATTCTCGGTCAGAAGGAGAACAGCACGATGCTGATGGAGGAGGTTGCCTGTGGCAGCGGCTTCTCCAGCGTAAGGGTAATGAACTACTGTATGATGCAATCAGAGGGTTTTACCGCCTCCCAATATCGCAAGAAGATACTCAAGAGATAACTCCCAACTCACGTCCAATCTCGGTGAAGGCGGTTATACACTTGTCTAGGTGTACTATTTCGTGTCCTGCCGAGAGCTGTACTCTTATGCGCGCCTCTCCTTTGGGTACTACCGGATAGTAGAATCCCGTTACGTAAATACCCTTGTCAAGGAGCCTTGCTGCCATTTCCTGTGAGAGCTTGGCGTCGTACAACATTACGGCGCAGATGGCTGATTGAGTAGGTTTGATATCAAATCCGGCCGCCTGCATCTTGGCTACGAAGTAGTTGGTGTTGGCGTGCAGTTTATCCTGGAGCACATTATTCTCGGACATCATCTCAAACATTCTTATGCCCGCTGCGGCTATCATAGGAGGAATAGAGTTTGAGAAGAGATAGGGCCTTGAACGTTGGCGCAGCATATCGATAATCTCCTTACGTCCGGTAGTGAAGCCACCTATGGCACCTCCGAATGCTTTTCCGAGAGTACCGGTAATGATTTCGATTTTGCCATGCAGGTCAAATATTTCTGTGGTACCTCGTCCGGTCATGCCTACAACGCCTGCAGAGTGGGATTCGTCCACCATTATCATAGCGTTATATTTGTTGGCAAGTTCATATATTTTATCCAGCGGGGCCACATTTCCGTCCATCGAAAAGACTCCGTCGGTCACAATCAGACGGTGGCGTTGTGCCTGAGCTTTTTTGAGGCAGTTCTCGAGCTCTTCCATATCGGCATTGGCGTAGCGATATCGCTGTGCCTTGCAGAGACGTACTCCATCTATGATGGATGCATGGTTGAGTGCATCTGAAATAATGGCATCTTGTTCATTGAGCAATGGTTCGAATACACCCCCATTGGCATCGAAACAGGAAGCATACAATATGGAATCTTCAGTGCCGAAAAAATCGGCAATTTTAGTTTCGAGTTCTTTGTGCAGATCTCCTGTTCCGCATATGAATCGAACTGAGGACATCCCATATCCGTGGCTGTCAAGTGCTTTCTTGGCAGCCTTGATCAGTTCTTTATCGTTTGAGAGTCCAAGATAGTTGTTGGCGCAAAAGTTAAGCACTTCCTGACCGGTGCTTACCTTTATGGCAGCCTGTTGAGGGGAGGTGATGATGCGTTCATTCTTATACAAACCGGCTTCTTCTATTTCCTGAAGCTCTTTCTGCAAATGTTTTTGAAAATCTGAATACATATTAATATGAAATATCAATTAGTTTTTATTATTTCGCGCAATATTTAACCGACATATTTTCGTGCTATTCGATAGCATCGGTGAATAATATACAAAGATACAAAAATTCCGGATAGTCAAGATTTCGCTTATGCGTCCGTGGCACGAATTTTGGTCAATGAACACAAAAAACTATTTTTGTTTATTTAGTTTTCAAAAATATGAAAATGAAAGAAAAAATACTTAGGAAAACGACCGAATTTCTAATCAAGGAGGGTTGTCGCAAGGTGACGGTTGACGAAATTGCCGCCTACAACGGGGTTTCCAAAAGGACTCTCTATGAGTTATTTCTCGATAAAAACGACATAATAGAGCAGGTTCTTCTTTACTGCAATGACAAAACCCGTGAATACTATCATGAAGTCTTCAGCACTCACGATGATAACATCATCAGCGTCGTTCTCAGCGGATATCATTACCGCCCGGACAGCAAACTCACAAGTGCTTTCCGTCTCTTCGCGGATGCAAAGAAATACCTTCCCGACATCTATGAGAATGTGGAAAAAGTCATTTTTAGAAGAGCATCGCGAAGATTTGCGAAAATTTTTGCGCAAAGGCCGGGAGGATGGTCTGCTTCTTCCGGATATTCAACTTGATTCTCTGGTGACTCTGCTCCCTATGCTCATCAGGCTCATAGGCAGGGTCGATTATAATGCCGAGACCCCTCTTAGCAATAAAGAAATCTACTACCAGACAATCGTCTATTATTTCAGGGGCATTTCTACCGAAAAGGGAAGGATGCTTATTGACGACTATTTGGATAAAAATAAAATCAACAATATTGTATGAAACAAAAAACCATGAATCTCATAAGATCGGGTGTATGCGTAATGTTGCTTTTTGCCGCCTTTGTGGCAGGAGCACAGGAAAAGTTTTACCTTTCCCTCCAGGATGCTCAGGAATATGCTCTTGAGCATAACCGTACCCTCGAAAACGCTTCGCTGGAAATTAAGAAGGCAGAAGCCGCCCGTTGGCAGGCCATCGCAAGCATGATGCCTCAGGTGACGGCGGGTTTGGATTATACCAACATGATGGGTTACAAGATGGATTTTGGTGCGATGGTCATTTCTATGCCGCCCAGCGCCTCTTTTACCGTTACCACAGCCGTTGCATTGAGCGGAGCTCAAATTGTTTCCACTCAGGTAGCCAATATATCGAAGCATATGGCGGACATCTCTTTTCGCAAGAGCGGACAAGAGATTACAAATCAGGTAAAGGTACTCTATTATTCGGCACTTGTGACAGAGGAGACTTTGGAGCTGCTCAGAGAAAACCTCGAGAGCATGAAAAAGCTCCATAGCATCTCTCAAAGGTCGGTGGATGTGGGGGTGTCCGAGCAAACCGCCGCAGACCAGCTCAAGGTTCAGGTAGCCACTATGGAGAGTTCCATCAATGCTACCGAACGTTCATTGGAGATGGTCTACAACTCCCTTCGTCTGCAACTCAACCTAGATGTCAACTCGGAAATAGAACTCACTCAGGGCATTCCCGAGTTGATGAATGTGGATGCGGTGAGCGACCTTTTACGTGAGGAGTTTGATGTAAATAATAATTATAATTACAAGTTACTGAAAGCCGGCACCGATCTTGCAAAAAAGCAGATTGCGTTGACCGGCTGGTCGGGAGGTCCTACTTTCAGTATTTTTCATCAATATGCTAAAAAGCACTACTTCAGCGATGAGATGACGATGAATATGACCCCTCCGAATATGCTCGGTATTGCAGTTAAAGTGCCTCTATTTACCAGTCTCAGGAATACCAAATCGGTACAGGCCGCACGCATTTCATATCAAAAGCAGCTCAATACACTTGCCGATACCGAAGCGGCTTTGAAAATCCAGCACCGACAGCTGGTTTACAACCTGAAATCGGCTCTTGAACAGTATCGGACCCAGAAAGAAAATGTAGAGGTGGCAAGGAGAGTGTTTGATAATATTGCTCTCAAATATGAGTACGGTGTAGCCTCCGCACTGGATGTGACCAATTCAGGCACCACTCTGATTGTTGCCCAGAACGGCTATGTGCAGTCCCTGCTTCAGATTGTAAACGCACAGATTTCCCTCGAACAACTTTTGAACAGATAATAATCAATGAAAAAACATATGAAAATCATCCGTATTTCACTTATTGCCCTCACGGCAATACTCTTTACCAGCTGCGGCGGAACGCGGCAGAAGCAGGAGGAAATTACCCAGGAACGCGTAGAACAGGTGGAGACCACAACCATCAGCAGATCGGTAATCCGGCGTGTAGTTGAGTTTTCTACCACTCTTATGGGCTACGAAACAGTAAACATCGCTCCTTCGCTCACTGGAAAGATTGAGCACATATATGTTGAAGTGGGCTCCAATGTGCAGAAGGGCTCGATGCTTGTGCGCATGGATCAAACCCAACTCAATAACACAAAACTTACTTATGCCAATCTGGCAGTGGAACTCCAGAGGATGGAGGCGCTCAAGGAGAGCGGCGCAATTTCCAAACAGGTCTATGACAAGACCAAACTCGGATATGACCAGACAGAAGAATCCCTTGCATTTCTCGAAAAGAATACCTTTGTCAGAGCACCCTTCTCAGGTGTGATTTCAGCCAGAAACTACGAGGCCGGCGAACTTTACAGCGGAATGCCTATTCTCGTGCTTACCCAGATAAATACTTTGAAGGCTCTGATAAATATTCCCGAGAGCTACTTTCCTCTCGTTAAAAAAGGAATGAGGATAGATATCAAATCGGACATCTATCCCGGAGAATCATTCTCGGGCACAATTGAGATAGTTTATCCCACCATCGATGCCGCTACTCACACCTTCCAGTGCAAAGTGAGAATTCCCAACGGTTCTCTTAAGCTCCGTCCCGGAATGTATGCGCACACCTCACTCCCTCTCGGTCAGTCTGAGGCCATCATTGTACCCTACCAGACTATTCTCAAGCTTGTAGGATCCAATGAGCGCTATATTTATCTCGAGAAAGATGGCCAAGCAAAGCGAGTATTCGTGCAGACCGGACAGCGTTTCGACGATATGGTAGAACTCATCAGCAATGAAGTAAATGAAGGAGATCGCCTTGTCTCAGTAGGCCAGGCTAAACTTGTTGACGGAGTCAAACTCAATGTTGTAAAGCAGAACTGATAATATGAGTATATACAAAACCTCAATTAGAAGACCGGTGACGACAGTACTCATCTTCGCCGCCGTGATTATCATAGGTCTCTTCTCACTGAACAGACTGCCTATTGACCAATTTCCGGAGATTGATCCACCTTTTGTGACGGTGATGACTACCTATCCGGGAGCAAGTGCAGGCGAAGTTGAGACCAATGTGACTAAGATTATTGAAAACAGCCTCAACTCGATTGACGGCCTCAAAGAACTCACCTCCAGCTCGAGAGACAATATGTCCATTGTCTTCCTGGAGTTCGAGTGGGGTACGAATCTGGACGAAGTTTCCAACGATGCGCGCTCTTATCTCGATCTGATCAGAGACAACCTCCCCGAAGGTTGTTCCACTCCGATACTTTTCAAACTAAACACCAGCATGATGCCTATACTTCAGTATTATGTGCTGGCAAAAGAGAGTTATCCGGGACTTGAAAAGATTCTCAATGATGAAGTGGTTACCATCCTCAACCGTGTTGACGGTATAGGAACCATTGGTGTTACCGGTGCTCCACAACGCTATGTCTATGTGGACATAGATCAGGCCAAACTCGATGCATACGGTCTGCCTTTGGAACTCGTCGGCAATGCCATCAGAGCCAACAATTTGAATCTTGCCTCCGGTACCATCAAAATGGAAAAAGAGCAGTACCATATGCAGGTACGCAGTGAGTATGTCGAGAGTTCGGAAATCGGCGACATCGTTGTCACCACAGTTATGGGCAAACCTATTTTTGTAAAGGATGTGGCCACCGTCAGGGATACTATAAAGGATCTTACACTTGACGAGAAGGTAAACGGGCAAGAGGCGGTCAGACTGATGATTTCCAAGAAATCGGGAGCCAATACCGTACAGGTCTGCAAGGATGTGCGTAAAGAGATCGAAAAGATCCGTAAGACGCTCCCTTCGGATATCGACATGGGCATTATCTACGACTCTTCCGAAGAAATTCAAAATTCCATCAACTCACTTAAGGAATCTATACTCTATGCATTGCTTTTCGTGGTACTGGTGGTCTTTTTCTTCCTCGGCAAATGGAGAGCGACATTCATTATTGCGGTTACCATTCCCATCTCGCTTATCGTAGCATTCATATACCTGCTCTTCGTGGGCAGTTCGCTCAATATCATTTCGCTCAGTTCGTTGACAGTGGCTATAGGTATGGTGGTTGACGATGCGATAGTGGTACTCGAAAACATTACTAAGCATGTTGAGAGGGGATCGTCACCGCGTGAGGCCGCTATTTATGCGACGAATGAGGTATGGATTTCGGTTATTGCCACAACGCTAGTGATTATAGCTGTATTTGTGCCTCTGACAATGCTCAGCGGTATGGCCGGTATCATGTTCAAGGAGCTTGGATGGATTGTGACCATAGTAATTTCGATTTCGACCATAGTGGCCATTTCCTTAACTCCCATGCTGGCTTCTCAGTTGCTCAAGGCCAATAAAGTGAGAATTGATGAGAAGGGACATCTGCAGATTGTAAAGCCTAAAATTGATTGGTATGAAAAATATATAGAAAAATTCCACAATAAGGTAAGCGCCTGGTATGCAAATATCCTGCGCTGGTGTCTCAATCATAAGAGAATCACAATTCTCATAGCATTCATTTTCTTTGTGGCTTCGCTTCTTCCGGCAATTACCGGCAGAATAGGGACAGACTTTATGCCTCAAAGCGATAACGGCCGCCTCAGTGTTACAGTTGAACTCCAGCGAGGCACCCGTCTCGAGGAGACTCTCAAGACTGCACGTAAAATTGAAGCCAGATTCGAAGAGCTGGTACCGGAAATCAAGATCATTTCCACTTCGGCAGGAAGCAATGAAGATGCCAGAATCAGAGCCCTATTCTCCTCTACAACCAACAACAAGATCGTGATGACCGTGGTCTGTAATAAGAAATATGAGAGAGAAAGAACAATATTCGAGATTGCGGAGGTGCTGCGTGCAGAACTTGACAAGTATCCCGAAATTATCGACTATCAGTGTACGACCTCCAGTTTATATGGTATGGGAATGGGAGGTGGCAATAAAGTGAGTGTGGAAGTCTACGGTTTCGATTTTGATGATACCAATCTTTATGCGGAGGAGTTGCTGCAGGCAGTCAAGGCCAATATCAAGGGGGCTCGTGACGTTAATGTCAGCCGTGATGAAGAGCGTCCTGAACTCAAAATTACTGTGGATAAGGAGAAAATAGCCTATCATGGACTCAATTCAGCTGCCGTCTCCACTTATGTTCGCAATCGTGTAAATGGTTTCTTGGCCGGATACCTCAAGGAGGATGGCGACGAGTACGATATCGTAGTACGTCTCAAGGAGGAGGATCGCAATTCAATCACTCTTATTGAAAACTTAACCATTCCTACAAATACCGGCCGCTCCATCAAACTGAGAGAAGTGGCTGAGATTGAGGAGTACTGGGCTCCGCCGACCATTGACAGAAAAAGCCGTCAGCGTTATTTGACGGTTTCCATAACCCCATACAATGTCTCTTTGGGTCAACTTGCAGAGCAAGTTCAGGCAGAAATTGACAAAATTTCCACTCCAAGTGGTGTGCAAGTACGTCTTGCGGGCGATTATGAAGAGCAGCAGGAAACCTTTGCGGATATGTTTGAGTTGCTGTTGCTGATTGTTCTTCTGGTCTATATTGTAATGGCTTCGCAGTTTGAATCACTTTCGAAGCCGGCCATCATAATGATGTCAGTGCCCTTCGCCCTCTCGGGTGTCATTTTGGCACTTTGGGTTACGGGTATTAATCTCGATATGATCGGAGCCCTCGGTTGTATCATGCTTGTGGGTATCGTGGTGAAGAATGGTATAGTGCTTGTAGACTACACTAATTTGATGCGTGATCGTGGACATGAACTCAACGAGGCAATTGCACTTTCCGGAGAGTCACGTCTCCGTCCGGTGCTTATGACTGCCGTGACCACCCTTTTGGGCATGCTCCCTATGGCGTTGAGCCGGGGAGAGGGATCCGAGCTGTGGCGTCCGATGGGAATCGTGGTTATAGGGGGCCTTTTGGTTTCCACGGTAATTACTTTGATCATCGTGCCTGTTGCATACGCTGTCATGTCACGCCACGGCGAACGCAATAAAGAGGCTAAGCTCCGCAAAGAGTTTGTTTTCATGCAAATATCGGCTGACGATGAGGCCGCTTTAAAAAAATAGTTGACAGATATGAAATGTGTTTTTATAGTATTCAATCAGGCCAACACGGCACGTGTTGAGTATATGCTCGACCAACTCAGGATAAACGGCTTTACCTTTTTTGAAGAGGTACAGGGACGCGGCACCAATGATGGGGAACCCCGTCGCGGCACTCATACCTGGCCGGAAATGAATTCCGCAGTACTGACTGTCGTAGAGGAGGATCGTGTGGAGGAACTCCTGTTGACTGTCCGAAAACTTGACAATCGCAACAAGGAGATTGGTATACGTGCTTTTGTATGGAATATCGAACAGACCGTATAGTTTTTTTAAAAAATTGACTAACTTAGCGCTTTGTAAACAATTTTAAATAGAAATTTTATGGCATTAGCAGTAAATGATTCCAATTTTCAGGATATCGTAATGGCTTCAGATAAGCCGGTAGTAGTGGATTTTTGGGCACCCTGGTGTGGCCCCTGTTTGATGATATCTCCTGTCATCGATGAATTGGCCGTCAAGTACGAGGGTAAGGTGATAGTTTCCAAATGCAATGTTGATGAAAATAGCGCGATTCCCTCGAAGTATCGCGTAATGAATATTCCTACAATCATTTTCTTCAAAAACGGAGAGGTGGTGGATAGAGTTGTCGGCGTTGTCCCCAAAAGGGAACTTGACAACAAGATAGCTTCACTAATAGAATAGTATTATGAAACGTTTATCAATTTTTCTTGCGATTCTGCTTTTGTTCGCTACAGGTACTGTAGCGAGTGCGCAGGGTTTGATTTTCAAAGGAGGTCTCAATTATACCAATGTCGATCTTGAGGGCAAAGGCTTCAGGTTTGAAGATGGCTCTGGATGGCACTTCGGTGCAGGATACCAGACAGGTAGCGTGTTGGGTTTCTCCCTTCAGCCCGAACTTCTTTACAGTGTTCAGGGTGTAAAGCTTGTTGATATTGATCGTGCTCTTGAGGTTCAGAAAAAGTCTTCATATCTTGAGCTGCCCGTAAATATTCAGTGGGGTATTGATCTGATTGCTGCCAAACCCTTCATTATGCTTACGCCGAAGATTGCATACAACATCAAAAACTGGGCGAATAAAGAAGCAAGCAATTCCTTGGTCAATCAACTTATCAATGAAAAAACCAATCTGGAGTATGGTATTGGAGTAGGTGCAGGTCTGAATATATGGAAACTTCAGATTACTGCGAAGTATGAATGGATTTTTGGCCATGTGAGCAGTATTGACGAATATCTGGCTAACGCCAAAGAGGCTGACAAGAGTATCGGCAATCTCCAGATTTCAGTAGGTTTTTGTTTCTAAACCCTTACACTGTGTTGTATCGGAGGGTGGTAGAATATCTGGGGAGCGATTGGATTGCTTTCCGGAAATTGTTACGGCAGAGCATTCATTCGGAGATGCTCTTGCTCAATCAGGTTAATGCCTATTTGCTTGAGCATTCCGGCAAACAACTCAGGCCCCTCCTTGCCATGCTGACCGGAAGAGCTGTTTCCGGTGTTTGCAATGATAAAGTGCTCCGTTGTGCAGTCGCAGCGGAGCTTTTGCACACCGGAACTCTGCTTCACGATGATGTGGCGGACAATTCTCCCAGAAGGCGTGGAGCTCCAACGGTGATGTCCCTCTATTCCCCCACAGCTTCCGTACTTGTTGGAGATTTTTGGCTTTCCAGAGGCATAGATCTCATACTGACGAAGTGCGATAATGAGGTACTCAGCTTATTTGCCGGCTGTCTTGCCAAGTTGGCGGAAGGGGAGATGCTCCAGTTGGAGAAGGCAAGTTCGCTCGATGCCACCGAAGAGGATTACAATACCATAATATTCTGCAAGACCGCATCTTTGTTCAAAGCTTCGATGATGAGTGCGGCTCATTCTGCCGATGTTTCTGCTGTACAGATGGAAGCCGTTAAATCCTATTCGTTTCACCTTGGAATGGCGTTTCAGATGATGGATGATATCTTCGATTACTCTACATGCCTCAATGTCGGCAAGCCGGTGGGTGTGGATATACTCGATAAAAAGTTTACCCTTCCCTTTTTCGGTTTCCTGTACAATGCGCCTCGCGAGATTTCTTCGGAGTTTGTGGAACGTCTCAGGCTTCTCGACATGAATTCCGGTAAGGAGGAAAAGCAAGCAATTTCACGCGAGGCGATTGCTCTTGTAGAGCGATATGGAGGTCTTGATTATGCTTACAATCGTCTCGAGCAGGAGATCTCCAAGGCAGTGACTTCACTTTCAGTTCTGGATGATTCACCGGCTAGAGAGTATCTGGTTGAATTTGCACGATATATGTCAGTCAGAAAGTGCTGACACCCTTTTTATGACTTTTTTAGAGCTTTTTATCATAGCGGTAGGTCTTTCAATGGACGCCTTTGCTGTCTCAGTAGCCAAAGGGCTTTCCGTGGAACGTCTCCGTCCGCGCAATGTGTTGAGTGTTGCCCTCTGGTTCGGTGGGTTCCAGGGTTTGATGCCTGTTATCGGCTTTTTTCTGGGAGTGAGTTTTGCTTCATTTGTGGAGCATGTCGACCATTGGATTGCTTTCGTTCTGTTGGGATTGATCGGTATCAATATGATAAGGGGGGCTTTTTCGAAGAAAGAGCGAGATATCAGCCCTGATTTTTCTTTTAAGAGCATGCTGGTTATGGCGGTGGCTACAAGCATCGATGCTCTTGCGGTCGGGATTTCATTTTCATTTTTTAATGAAAATATATGGACGGCGGCATTGCTTATTGCAATCACAACTGCCATTTTTTCAGTTATCGGTATTTACGTTGGTAATATTTTCGGAAGCCGCTTTAAGTCAGTTGCTGAGTTTACCGGTGGCCTCATATTGCTGCTTATGGGTGTAAAAATTCTTGTTGAACATATTTGGGTATGAATGTGAAGTGCAATACAAAAGTTTTCGCTCCTAAGGGTGGTGGAGCCGAGCTTCAGATAATGATTTGTGCTCCCTCTGTGGAAAGCGCGCTTAGAACAGCTGCAGAATCCATTCCGCAAGGATTCAGTGTGATTGCGGGCCGTCTATTTTTGGATGAAGTGACAGCCCCGCCCCCTCTGGAGCAGCCTTTAGACACGATATCGGTCGTAAGAGAGAGACCTCTGGGGGATCAGCCTGTTTCTCTTTGGATATGGGCTTCTGCACCCTCGCTCGCTTCAGATTTGCTGGTATGGAGTGCCAATATGGTCTCGAACAAGGAGGATGTCTATGATCAGACTCAGGAGATCTTGTGCAATTATCAGCTGCTTCTAACCTCACAGGGGATGAATATAAGCGAAAACTGCATACGTACCTGGTTTTTTGTAGATGATATTGACTACAAATATGCCGACTTTGTCAGAGCCAGAAGGGATTTTTTCGACTCGGAAGGTCTTCGCGCCGATACTCACTATATAGCAAGCACCGGTATTTTCGGAGCTCCCGGCCAAAGGCCAGCCACGGGAGGTGATGTGATGCTGGATGCACTGGCGCTCAGAGATCCAAAAAAGTGTGGTATAAGATATTTGCACGCTTATTCACATCTCTCTCCCACATCATTCTACGGAGTAACTTTTGAAAGAGGTACGGTTATAGATTATGATGACCGCAGCCATATTTTCATCTCAGGTACGGCGAGCATAGATGCCCACGGTAAAGTAGTCCACACAGGTAATGTCGGAAAGCAATGTGACAGGATGATGGAAAATGTTTCCGTTCTGCTTTCAGAGGCTGATGCCACTATGGAAGATGTACAGATGGCTATCGTCTATCTCAGAAACAGTAAGGATCTGGAGGTTGTCCAACAACGTCTCTCTTTTATTCTCCGCAATATACCGCACACCTACTTACTTGCCCCGGTCTGTCGCCCCGAATGGCTTGTGGAGATCGAGTGCATGGCCGTTACTTCATTATCGTAATTGTCTTGTAAGATTGTATGTAGGGGCTTTGGTCCCATTCCGGGGAGATAAGCTCTTTCCGGCTGTCAATCTTGAATGCCATATATGTGATGGGGATATCCCGCATTAGAAAATGTGACTCGTAGAAGGTCCGGATGGCAGTTATCTCTTCGGGAACCGACTCGGGCGAACCGTAAATGTCTTCGCAATGAGTCACTACTTCGAGAGAATTGGCCGCCGCCACCTCCATAGTATAGAAATAGAGTAACCTGCTATCGGTCTTGAGGTGGACAATCCCGTCCTCTTTTAGGATATTGCGGTATCTGGTAAGAAAGAGGGGATGGGTGAGCCGTTTCCTCGGTTTGCCTTCCTGTGGGTCGGCAAATGTAATCCAGATTTCCGCCACTTCGCCGGCGGCGAAAAGAGATTCAATAAATTCTATTCTCGTTCGGAGGAATGCTACATTTTTAAGTTGATGTTCCTCGGCATATTTAGCTCCTTTCCACAGGCGTGCTCCCTTGATGTCCATACCTATGAAATTGCAGTCCGGATACTTTTCAGCCAGAGCTATGGTATATTCTCCTTTGCCGCAACCGAGTTCGAGTATTATAGGATTGTCATTGTCAAATACCTCCTGATGCCACCTTCCCTTGAGCGGATGGTTACATCTGAACACCTCTTCCGTACGGGGCTGGATAAGGCATTTGAAAGTTTCATTTTCCCTGAATTTCAGCAATTTGTTTTTTTTGCTCATCTCTTTTGCGGATTCACTCGTTGAAATGGTAGGAAAAACCGACCCCGTGGAGCCATTGCGTCACATCTTCGTGAAGAGGTGTCAGGGCGATACTCCATTCCCCTACGGAGGCCTTTATATTCTCTCTGTATGGCCACTTTATATCCACGATACCGAATCTGCTCCTTCTAATCTCCACCTGGGAGCTTTCTGTGAGGGGTAGGGTTATCTTTTCGGTAAAAATTTCACCATCAGGTGAAGTTACCTCCACTGAAAATGAAACGACGTTACTGTGACGCCGGCAATCATATCGTACGGCAATGAAGGTAGTACAGATGTCAGTGCTGTCAGCCACCGGCAGTGAGAATCTGAAGACGGGTATGGAGTCGCAGTCCGAATCCAAATGGATATATTTGTAGCCATCGTCCGGCCTTGAGCATGATCCGAAAAGGATCGTACAAACAGCCAGCAGTGTCAGCACCGTTCCGGATGCCCTACTGATTCTCGAATGACTCTCTCTTTTCTCCACCTTTTTCTCTGGGTTTGCCCTGATCTCTTCTTCTGCCTCCGCCACGTTGTCCCTGGCGGCGGTAGCCTTTATTCTGTCCCTCTTTATTGCCTTCGGAGCGAGTTTTGTTATCACCTTCCTGACGAGGGTTTTCATCTTCTGAACGTTGCTGTCTGCTTCTGTCGGAGCGTTTTGGCTGTTTTTTACGTTTTGAACGGCGTTTCTCATCAAAACGGGAGATGCTGTCATCGCCCACAGCGCTCACAAAGTCCGTTTCGTGAATCTCCGATTCTTTTTCCTTCATGGAATCAGGCTTTATGCCCTTGCGGTTCATTGCTATTATATCGCGTACGCGTTGTCCGCTAAGAGGAAACAGATTTATCATGCTGTGCGGTTCATAGGAGAAGTACATTATTCCCTTAAGGATATCGCACTTCTGAAGATATGCATTTCCATCTTTAAACTCCAGCGGTCCGCGAAGGTCAGGGAAATGTTTCTGGGCATCGATATAGAGCGATGCCTCGTAATTGATGCAACATTTGAGCTTACTGCACTGTCCGGCAAGTTTCTGAGGGTTGAGAGAGAGGTCCTGGCAACGTGCAGCCTGGGTGGTGATGGACTTGAAGTCGGCCATATATGCGGAGCAGCAAAGCGCTCTTCCACATACGCCAATACCTCCAATGAGTCCTGCTTCCTGACGGGCTCCGATTTGTTTCATCTCGATTCTGATGTGAAACTCTTCCGCAAAATCCTTGATCAGTTGCCTGAAATCCACTCTTTCATCGGCGATATAGTAAAAGATGGCTTTTGTGCCGTCTCCCTGAAACTCCACATCACCGATTTTCATATCCAATCCAAGTTCTGCGGCTATCTGGCGTGCACGAATCATTGTCTTGTGTTCGCGGGCAATGGCCTCCTGCCATCTTTCGATGTCAAGAATCTTTGCCCTGCGATAGATGCGTCTGAATTCGTATGTAGCGGGATCGATATTGTGACGCATCAACTGTCGTACAACTACGGGGCCTTCTAGGGTGACAATTCCTACATCGTGGCCTGTAGGCGCTTCCACCACCACCAGATCACCGGTCTTGATGAGTTGACCGGAAGTGTTTTTGTAGATGATTTTACGGGTGTTTTTGAATCTTACTTCAAATAGGTCCTTATAGCGCTCCTGAGAGATGCCTTGCATCCAATCGAAATCCGAAAGTTTACAGCAGCTGGGATTGTAGGAGGTACGTAGTGCTCCATGTACAGTCCTTTCGACTTCACATCCCCTCGAGCAATCGTATATTTTGTTTTGGTCTTTTTCCATAATTACAGGTAGAGTAACAAACGGTTTGACAAATCGCAGAATGTAAGTTTGGAATTGGTGTTGCTTTCTATAGCTGATAAAGTGCGGTCAAAAGCAGAAAGAGCCTTTTCGTAAAATCCGGGTGTGATACGGGAAGCCAAGTTGCGGATTTGACTCTCTTCATGAGGGAGTGTCTCCGCAATTTGTTCCAAACCCTGCGAAGTCATATATAGTTTTCTTATAAATCTTTCACTGTAGAGGCAGAATTCCTTCTGCTTCTCCCTGCCCATATCTGAAAGTGTCTCCCAGATGGCAAAGGTATTAATCAGCTTTTTAGCAATACCGGCTTCGATAAGTCCGGTCAGCAGGTCACGGTATTCGGCCGGATCCTGTGACGACACCTGAGGAAGACTTTGACGCTGTTCCTCGGTCATAGGAGGAATCTCTATGAGCTGGCATCTGGAGCGGATGGTAGCCAGAAGCTTCTCCGGGGCCTGCGATACAAGCAGAAAAAGGGTGCCGGCAGGAGGTTCTTCGAGAAGTTTCAGGAGCTTGTTGGCACACTCCTGGTTCATCTTTTCCGGAAGCCATATCACCATCACCTTATAGTTGGCCTCAAAAGAACGCAACAGCAGCCGTTCTATGATACGTCTGGCTTCATGAACGCTGATGTTGCCGCTTTTGTTGTCGATGCCGATAGCCTCGTACAGATCCTGCTCCGCAAAATATGGATCATTCAACACCAGTTCCCTCCAGCTGTCGAGAAAATGGTCGGAAATCGGTCGTCCTTTTTGACTCTCCGCCACATCCTTGGAACTATTGACCGGAAATGCAAAATGCAGGTCAGGGTGAATGAGCTTCTGAAATTGATTACAGGTGGGACAGGTGCCACAGGAATCTCCATTGCTACGGTGCCGGCAGTTGACATACTGACCCAACGCCAGAGCAAAAGCGAGACCTCCGCCACAAGGTTCCTCTCTGAAAAGAATGGCATGGGAGAGCCGTTTTTGCTCGACCATCCTTATAAGATTTTCCTTGAGGGCCTCATCTCCTATGACATCTCCAAATTTCATCCTACGTCTCTTATTGGTCTAAACTACAAATTTACAATCATTTCGCAATTTTTGCAATCAAATTCCAATCTCAATTTGTAATTTCCGTTAGCCAGATAGGTCAGATGCTCTTCAGAAATTTTTGTCACTGCCCGATTGACCACATTCTCAGGAGAAATCTTTCTGCTCTGGTCCATCCTCTCCAAAGCAGCTTTTTCGAGTGCCTCTGCAAGTTGGCGTCTGATGCCGTTGAGTACGGAAGCAGGATAAAATCTTGTTATGTCACAATTTACATTGCCGAGTGTGAAAACATATTGTCCGGCACTTTTACTTAATTGCCTTGAAAGAGTCTCCAGTGCTTTTTCAGGCCTTCGAGCCGGAGGATTGTCATCCTCAAAAGTGAAAGTGGCCTTGTCGCGGCAGCTTACAGCCTCGAAGGTGGTCACTCCGGCTTGCGAATTGTAACTGATGGTGGCCTCAATCAATCGTTTGGGCATATTTCTTTCCAGTTCTTTCTCGAAAGCCGTGTTGAGATTGCGATAGACCTTCATCCCTTTGCTCAGGGCAGATGCTTCCTTGATGCTCACTCGGTTGCCTTCGCACACATCTGCCCTAAATCCGGTTATTTCTCCTGAGGGAGAAATGACGGCCAATCCATCACCATTCTTGAGCTCTTTGTCGGTGGAGATAATAATCCTATTACCTTTCACGGACTCAATCTCTCCAAGGTACTCTCCCATTGACTTCGCGCCGTCAAAAGAGGCCCATTGTCCCCTTTTACCCTCTATGAAGCAAGATGTGTAGCCACGATTGAAAGTGGCCTCCGTATCCGGAACAAATCCTCCATATATCTCGCCTGAAGAGGCCTTCACATAGTTAGGGTGAGAGCTGATGAACACGTCGATGATACGGCGATACTCCCTCACTACATTTTTTACATAAGAAGCGTTCTTAAGCCTTCCCTCAATTTTGAAGGAGGTGATACCGGCCTCTATCAGTGCAGGGATATGAGCGCTTAGATTCAAATCCTTAAGCGAAAGCAGTGGTCTGCTCTTAACAAGTAATTTTCCTCTGCTGTCCACCAGATCATAGTCGGACCTGCAGGCCTGGATACAGGCTCCCCGGTTGGCACTGCGGTTGGCAAGACGCTGACTTAAATAACACTGTCCGCTGTAGGAGAGACATAGTGCTCCGTGGACAAAAAATTCAAGATCACAAGAGGCGCTCCGTCTGATTTCCCGGATTTGTGCAAGTGAGAGCTGGCGCTCCAGAATCAGTCTTTTGAAGCCGAGAGAAGAGAGAAATTGAGCCTGCCTGGGAGTCCTGATATGGGTTTGGGTGGAGGCAAAAAGAGGTAGGGGAGGTCTCTCCATTCGTAAAATGGCCGGGTCCTGTACGATAAAGGCATCAACACCTGCGTCGTAAAGCTCCCAAAGGAGTTTTCGGGCAGTCTCAAGTTCATTATCAAAGAGTATGGTGTTGACCGTTGCATAGACCTTAGCGGAGTATTTGTGGGCATATTCAGCAAGCTCTTGTATCTCCGAAACGGAGTTGCCTGCAGCCTCTCTGGCCCCAAAAGAGGGACCTGCTATATATACAGCATCGGCACCGCAGTCTATCGCTGCAATGCCGATGCTTTTATTACGCGCCGGAGCGAGAAGCTCGAGCTCTATTTGCATTTAAGGACGGTTAACTGATATCTTGCAGCCTCACCCCATTTGGGATCCTGTGCAATTTCCTTAAAGTAACCGCAAGCTTCTCCATTCTGGCCGGCAGCCACGAGAGCTGTGCCAAGCTGGTATACAATCTGTACTCTGTCCCTTGCTTCGGGACTCATTGCAAGATATGCCTTGAATGCCTCTGCTGCAACAGCATTCTGTTTCAGACCGAGAGCTGAAAGACCCACAATTTTCTGTGCGTTTGCATTGTCATTGAATTCGATGGACTTCTGTGCATTTTCAAGGGCACCTTTGAGATCTTTTGCTCTCTGACAGGTGACTGCCTTTTTAATGAATACGGTTGAAAGCTGTCTGTCAACATTCTCTGCAATGCTCTCATCAAGCTCTTTTGCCTTGAGAAAAGCCTCCTCTGCAGCATCAGTATTGTCGGCTGCGTTGGCAGCTTGCCCCATACGGAAATATGCATTGGCATTATTGGGGTCCACAGCAATCACATCTTTGTATGCCTTATAGGCCTCAGCATATTCTCTTGCCGTGAGTAAATCGTTGGCAACTCCCATCAGTTGATTGATCTTAAGTTGAGCGAGAAGGTCATTTGCCTCGAGGAGTACACCCTCGTTTTCATATTCGGTCGCCGTTTCCGCGGCCTTTTTGATTTTAACGATAGCGTCGTCGATATTACCATCTCTAATCATATCCTTGCCGAGCTTAAGCATAAGCTGCGGAATAACTGTTTTACATTCGGTAACGATTGCAGTACCCTCTTCGCTGAGCTGCAAGGCCATATCCATGGCTTTCCGGAAAAGGTCCAGAGCGGCAGTCTCGTTGCCTTCCATTAGTGTGGTACCTGCGTTGTTGAAAAGTTCTGTTGCCTGACCTAAGTCTTGAGCCATAGAAACGCCCATTGTAAAGAGGGCAACAAAAATAGTAACAAAAATCTTTTTCATCATATCCTGTAATTAAAATTCGTATTACAAATGCTTATTGCATAAATCCGGCCAAAATTAGAAACTAATCTTTATTTTTGCAAAAAAAATGAAATGCACTCTTCAATTATACGGATAGGCGACATACTTGTATCCTCAGAAATACTCACCGAATACTTCAGTTGTGATTACGAAAAATGCGGTGGCATTTGCTGTATCGTAGGCGATAGCGGCGCTCCTCTGGAGGAAATGGAAGGGGATATTCTCAAGGCGGAATACCCGAACTATGCAGCCTGGATGAGTGCTGAAGGACGTGCGCAGGTGGAGAAGAAGGGATTTTTCGAGATAGATATAGATGGCGACATGGTTACTCCGCTTATTGGTGACAGAGAGGAGTGTGTTTATACCCGGTTTGAAGGGTCACACTGCTACTGTGCCATAGAGAGGGCGTTTTGTGCCGGCAGGTGCGATTTTGCAAAGCCCATATCCTGCCGTCTCTATCCCATCAGGGTTTCCAAACTATCGAGCGGATTGACTGCTTTTAACCTCCATAGATGGCCAATCTGCGATTGTGCTTTTGAAAAAGGCAGAAAAGAAGGGATTCCCGTCTACAAGTTTCTCAGGAATCCCATTATATTCAGGTATGGCGAGAAGTTTTATTCCGAACTGGAGTCGGCTGCCAGCACTTTGAGTGCCAGGTCGTAGTCCTCGTCACTCACCACCAGCTTTATAGCCCCGTCATACATATTGCAGATGCCCGGCAGTGATGAGTTTTCGTTCAGAACAAAGGCGTTGATGCCTTCACTTTCAAGCAGTCCTTTGGCGATGTGAGCCAGATAGGGTTCCGTGTACCTTGCAACTTCTTTCATTTTCGCTGTTTATTATTCCATTATGCCTCATTTGAGGTATTTTCCTCTTCTTCACGGCTGATGCGGTAGCTGATTGCGCGCAGGATGCGGTCGACATCCTTACGCAGGCCATCTACTACGATAGGATCCTCTCTCAAGTCGAATACTATGGCATCTTCATACATTCTGGTGAGGCGTGTAATTGCCTTTCTATGTCTGAATACAATCTTTTCGTCATCTTTGCTCCCTATTTCATACCCTGCATCCTTGAGGGTATCTTCGATAGTAGCAGCATATTTTGAATAATCACCGTTGAGGTGAAATTTTCTCTTGACAAATCCCAGTGCGGGATAAATGGCGGCCACCAATAGGAAGAAAATGACCAGTTTGGGCAGTGAACCCTCCCTGAAAAGACCTGAGAAGGTAATGTCGGTATTCTTGGCATATTGCCATAAGAAAAGCAAACCGACTATGATGAAAAAGATGACCAGAAAATAGAGTAAGTACTTTAAGGACCTTATGAGATATTTCATGGTTTTATTGTGTTAATAATGAATTGTTTTATCTATTTTCTGCAAATTTAATGCTATGTTTTAAAAAAAGGAATTATTTTTGTATAATAATATGAAAAACCACAAAACAGTCATACGATGAAAAAAGTTGTAATCACATTATCAATTGTGGCAGCAGTCCTTCTGGGAGTGCTGGTATTTGTTTGGGTAAGCAAACACAAATTGGTAAAGGACCTTAATCTTGAAAAAGAGGACCTGACCACTGAACTGGTTGCTCTCCAGAATGATTATGCCACCCTTACTTCCACCAACCAGGCGATCAATGACTCTCTCGCAGTGGAGAGAGAAAAGGTTGGACAGCTGATCGAGCGTCTTCAGAAGACCGAGGCTACCAACAGGTCAAAGATTCGTCAGTACGAAAAGGAGCTTGGCACGCTTCGTTCCATTATGAAAGGATATATTGTACAGATAGATTCTCTCAATACCCTAAACACTGCTTTGCGTCAACAGGCGTCAGAAGCACGTCAGGAGGCTGAGGAGAGTCGTAAGCAGTACGACGAGCTGGTAACCACTACCGAAGCTTTATCTGCAAAAGCATCTGCCGGCGCGGTAGTAAAAGCCAGGGGAGTTGTCCTTTCAGCCATCAATGCCTCCAACAAGGAGACTAACCGCAGCAGTCGTGTGGAGAAGCTTCGCACCTGTCTCAGTTTGATAGAAAACTCCATAGCCGAGAAGGGTCCCAAGGTAATTTACATCAGAGTGAAAGGTCCCGATGGCATCCTGATGACAGGCGATCAGCAGAGAATCTTTACGGTTGATGGCGAAGAGATGATCTATTCAGCTTCACGTGAAGTTGACTATCAGGGCGAGGAGGTGGAGGTTTGCATCTACTTTGCAAGCAGCGAAGGTTTCGTGAAGGGTATCTACAATGTTGAGGTTTACTCTTCGGAGATTATGCTTGGTAGTGCAGATCTGCTCTTGAGGTAGAGCACTTTTATGGCGGGTATCTATATTCATCTGCCTTTCTGTTCCTCTTTTTGCCTCTATTGCGACTTCTATTCTGAGATTGATGGCAGAGAACAGCGCAGACGCTATCTGAATGCCCTGAAGTCCGAGATTTCGGAAAGAGTTGATTATTTTGCAGGAGTGTTCCCCGATACCATTTATATGGGTGGGGGCACTCCTTCGCTTTTGGACATCGAAGAAATTGCCGACCTGGCAGATACGCTGCGTAGTAGATTCGAAATCAAACTCCTCCGCGAATTTACCCTGGAGGCCAATCCCGACGATGTGACCCCGCAGAAACTTGAGGGGTGGCGTCGTGCAGGAGTGGACAGGCTTAGCATAGGTGTTCAGTCATTCTGTGATGACCATCTGGTATGGATGCGTCGAAGACATACCTCCGCTCAAGCAATAAATGCCTTTAAAATGGCGCGCAAGGCTGGTTTTGACAATATTTCACTCGATTTGATTTTTGGCTTTGAAGGGCTCTCCGACGAGCAGTGGAGCTATAATATTGCTCAGCTCATGGCACTCTCTCCCGATCATGTTTCCTGTTACCAGATGAGCATTGAACCGGGTAGTGAACTCGCTTCGCTTGCCGATGCCGGTCACTATCACGAGCCCTCTCAAGAGGTTTGTGCGGCCCACTATTCCATTTTGCAGCAGATGCTTAAAAAGGCCGGTTACCGCCAGTATGAGATATCCAATTTTGCCATTCCCGGGAAAGAATCGATCCACAATTCCTCTTATTGGGAGAGAATACCCTATCTTGGGTTGGGAGCCTCGGCACACTCTTTTGACGGTCGTAGCTGCCGCTGCCGGAATATTGCGGAGATGAAGGGTTATATTGATGCCATGGAGAGCAATGATTCCATCAAAATGCGAAATGAGGAATTCCTTTCCGAGGATGATAAATTCAACGAGCAGATAATGCTCGGCTTAAGAAAAATGGCCGGCCTCTCTCTCTCTTCTCTTGAGAGCTCAAGGCTGGCAAAAATAAAACCGGTACTCGATTATCTCACGAGCACCGGCGACATCATATCTGAAGGCGGCATTATCCGAATCCCGGAAGAGAAATTGTTTGTCTCGGACGGGATAATGCAGCAACTCTTTCTCTAAACTATCCCGTTTGCCTTTAAGCAGGCGTAGATGGCTGTCAGGGCAAAACCTCCCATAAGTGCGGTCACTATAACGATACCGATCACTTTCAACCTTTTGAACCATTTTGTGTTGCTCAAGCCTATGGACTGGAAGGCGCTCCAGAAACCATGGGTAAGGTGGAACCAGATGGCTGCGAACCATATAAGGTAGAGAATGGTTACCCAAATGTTTCCAAAGGTGGAGGCCATCAGTTCGTTGGGGTTGGCAGATTCCCCGCCCATCCACTCTGCAAGCTGCATATCAGCCCAGAAGTGTGTAAGATGGAGTACAAGACCTAAGGCCACTATTATGCCGAGAACTACCATGTTGCGTGAAGCCCAGGAATCGGTAGGTGCTTTATTGGAAACTGCGTAACGATTGTAACCGCCGCGTGCCCTGATGTTGCCGAGAGTGAGAATGAACGCATACACGATATGGATCACAAATCCGAAAGCGAGTACGGGTACCAGAATGCTCACAATGGGAAGAGCCATAAAATCACAGACCTGTTGAAATGTCTCCTCACTGAAGATGGATGTGATATTAAGGCTCATGTGGAGCACCAAAAAAAGGATCAGGAACAATCCGCTGATGCTCATGATTACTTTTTTTCCGATGGATGAAGTAAATATATTTGCCATAAGTCAAATTTTATATCTCAATTATTTTAAGGGCGCAAATATAGACCTTAAGTTGTAAAAATCATAATATTTAACTACTTTTGTTAGTTGTAACAACCAAACAGCAGACAATTGTATGAAGTACAACAGGATATTATTGAAGCTCAGCGGCGAGGCCATAGGAGGTCCCGACGGAGTGGGACTTGATGAGGAGGTGATGGCGCGTTATGCCGAAGCCGTGGCTTCCGTGGTACGCCATGGCGTGCAGGTTGCCATTGTTATCGGTGGTGGCAACATTTTTCGCGGTTTGGCGGGTACGGAACGTGGATTTGATCGTGTGAGAGGAGACCAGATGGGTATGCTCGCTACCGTGATCAACAGTATCGGACTCTCTCTTTCGCTGAGAAATGCGGGACTTAAGTCGGAGGTATTTACCTCTACACCGATGCGTCCAATGGCGCGATACTATATGCGTGACGAGGTATTGGCTTATATGGAAGAGGGTGGAGTGGCCGTGGTGGCCGGAGGTACAGGTAACCCTTTCTTCACCACTGACTCTGCAGCAGCTCTCAGAGCCTGCGAACTTGGCGCAGATGCCCTTTTGAAAGGCACCAAAGTGGACGGAGTCTATGACAAGGACCCTAAAAAATATAAGGATGCAGTAAAATACCGTTCCATTACATTTGAAAAAGCCATTGATGACAACCTCCGCGTAATGGATCAGACTGCATTCACTCTTTGCAGAGAGAATGATATGCCTATCATTGTATTCGACATCAACGAAGAAGGCAATCTTAAACGAATCTTTGCCGGAGAGGAGGTAGGCACGATAGTTTCAAACCATGTTAAGACGATAACAATTTAATATTTAAAACTGACAACGATGATGGAGAAAGCAAAAGAAATCATTGCTTCGACCAGTCAAAAGATGGCTGAGGCCGTGGAGTTTCTGGACGAAGATCTCAAAACCTACCGGGCAGGCAAAGCCAATCCGGCTGTTTTCAACGCAGTCATGGTTAATTATTACGGATCAATGACCCCCGTTCCCCAGGTAGCCAGCATCAATACTCCCGATGCCAAGACAATTATCATCCAGCCCTGGGACAAAAAGATGATTCCCGCCATTGAGAAGGCCATAATGGATGCAAACATAGGATTTACTCCACAGAACAACGGAGAACAGATCCGCATCAACGTGCCTGCTCTGACGGAGGAGCGCCGCCGCGATCTGGTAAAAAAAGCCAGAACTGCCGGCGAAAATGCCAAGATCAGCATTCGTAACGCACGCCGCGAAGGTATTGAGACACTTAGGAAGTTGCAAAAAGAGGGCATGCCTGAAGATGTAGTAAAAGTTTCCGAGGGAGATATTCAGAAAGAGACCGACACCTTCACCAAAAATGTTGACGAATTGCTTGCCGACAAAGAGAAGGAGATAATGACAGTATAATGATACAAATCATCTGCGGACCCTGCAGTGCCGAATCCGAAGAGCAGGTGCTGGCTACAGCATCTGCTCTTGTTGATATTTTTGCAGGCAGGAAAGAGTACTGCCATATAGCCTACAGAGCGGGGTTGTGGAAACCCCGTACCCGTCCCGGTACCTTTGAAGGGGTAGGGGAGGCAGGCATTCCCTGGTTGCAGAGAGTGCGTCGCGAGACCGGCTTGAAAGTCATTGTGGAGGTGGCAACACCGGCTCATTTGGAAGCGGTACTGAAGGCCGGAATCGATATGATATGGGTTGGAGCTCGCACTACGGCTAATCCTTTTGCAGTACAGGATCTGGCAGATGCCCTTCAGGGAGTGGATATTCCTGTTTTTGTCAAAAACCCCCTCAATCCTGATCTTGACCTGTGGTTGGGAGCTGTAGAAAGGATTGAAATGGCGGGCATACGGGACATCTCCGTCATTCACCGGGGCTTTTCATTCTACGAAAAAGGGCGCTATCGTAACGAACCGAAGTGGCAGGTACCCATTGACCTTATGCGCAGACGCCCTGATTTGAGGATACTCTGCGACCCCAGCCATATTACCGGTAAGCGGGAATATCTTCTCGAAGTATCTCAAATGGCAATGGACCTGGGCTTTGACGGATTATTTATCGAAAGTCATATAGCCCCTGACTCTGCGCTCAGCGACCCGGAGCAACAGATTGAGCCGCACTCTCTGGGTCGGATGCTTGATGCTATCCGGATACGCAGCAGCATCCCCGAAGATGAAGAACTCAGCAGGAGGCTGCAGGAGCTCAGATCGCGAATTGACTCGCTGGACGAGGATATTTTGGAAATTCTGGAACTCAGAATGGGAGTGGTTGATCAGATAGGTGCGCAGAAGAGGCGCGGCAATATCACTATTCTGCAGCAGCAACGCTGGGAAGAGATTCTCGAGAAGACACGCAGCGGTGCATTATCCCGCGGTCTCAATCCCGGATTTGTAGAGGAACTTTTCAAACTTATCCATGTAGCTTCTATAAGGAGGCAGTTCTGAATGTGTAGTATGTAGTGTGTAGTACTGAATTCTGGGTATGTAGTCTTGAGTGGTACGGGGTGTAGATAAGTCCCGAGTTCTAAGTTTCGAGTCAGGAGTAAGTTGAGGTTGGTATTGGGTGAGGAACATGTGGTACGGGGGTGCGGGAGAAAAATATTTAAAAAAAATTATTATTGTTTACAAATTATTTCCTATCTTTGGCATTGCCAATTGTATCGAAAAAAGAGCATTAACGATTAACAAGAAAATTAATAATAAGTAACTTAAAACAAAACATGATGAAAAAAATGGGTAAATTGTTGCTAATGGCGGCTGTGCTGCTTGTTGCAACATTCTCTGCTAATGCCAAGGCTGACAAGGTTGAACTCTGTGACGGCAAAATCGCAGTGGCTGTAAAGGATCTTGCTCCCAATGCGGATCTTACAGGCCTGGTTACCAACTACACTATTACTGTAGCTCCCGATGTTATCGAACAGTGCACCGCGCTGATTCTGACCCCGGTTGTAAGGGACGCCGATTCCAAAGCCAAGAGAGTTGTCGAGATTCTGGTCATCAGTGCTCCCGGAGAAAGGTATCGTAGTATGTGGGTTGAAGAGCAGCTCTATAAGACATGCGACCCCAACCGTGTAAAATTCTACACTGCCAAGAAGGGCGAATACCTTACCATTGAGACAAACAGTCTTGTTTCCTATGAGGCCTGGATGGATGACGCCAAGTTTACAGTGACCACACAGAAAGCCACTTACAATCCCGATTGTATTGAAAACCTGTGCGGCACCGAAGAGGTTTGCGATGTTCCCTATCTTAGCAGTCCGCTCACAGTTGATCCTCTTTGGACTTCAGTTACTCCCGTTTTGGTTGATATCGACCCCATCAGGGCACTCAAGACCAAACTTTACTATCCTGTAAATGTTTCCAAATCTGTTGAGTCTTACCTTGAGAATCAGGATGCACTTGCACTTCTGGGTACACTCAATCAACCTAACTTTACAGTTGCAAGCATCAAGATCGGTGGTTGGGCATCTCCTGAGGCTACGGTAGCATATAACCAGAGACTTTCTGAAAGACGTGCTGCTACTCTCAAGGGCATTATCGCCGGCAAGTACAACTTCCCCGAGAGCATTTACTCTGTATCCGGTAATGGTGAGTACTGGGATGATGTGATCGACTTTATCGCAACTACTGATGATCCTACAGTAAAGGTTTCAAAAGATGAGCTTGAGGCTGCTATAGCAAATAATGCCAATCTTGACTCCAGAGAAGCTGCCATCAGGAGAATCGACAGGGGCAGACCCTACAAGGTGATTTTCGATCAGGTATATCCCAGGTCACGTTTTGCTGACTGCACGGTTTCATACCAGCTCAGGGGCTTCAACAGGGAGCATGCTTTGATAGTATTCAGAACCGATCCCTACCAGCTAACAGAGAACGATTACATCCAACTTCTTGCAGTTGATCCCGATCCCAAGGTACTCGAAAAGGCTGTAGAGATCTATGACAATGAGAGTCTCTATGCAATTGCTGCAAAGGCAGAAGCTAATGCCGGTAATTACGATCAGGCCATAGCCTACTATGAGAAGGCCGGAGATTCGAAGGAAGTGATGAATAACATTGCCTGCTGCTATCTCCTCAAGGGTGACTCAAAGAATGCTGAGAAGTATCTTGAGAAAACCAAGGGTCTGGATGTTTATGAAGGTAACCGGAACGAATTGAGAAAAGTAGTTTTGAACAACAAGTACTTCAAGTAACAGTTTCAATTCTCAATTTAAAGTGAATTATGCTGCCCGCGGTTTGTCGGGCAGCATTTTTTTGATGCGATATTGCCAAACTGCAATTATTTCGTACATTTGCATCTCCAAGGCGAAAGCCCCACAACCGGCTCAGGTGGTGGAATAGGTAGACACGCAGGACTTAAAATCCTGTGGGCAGAAATGCCCGTACGGGTTCGATTCCCGTCCCGAGCACAAAAACCCCTCATAATCTTTCGATTTTGAGGGGTTTGATTTTTGCTAAGTCAACCAAAAATATACTATATGCCAAAAACGCTGTTTCTTGTCATTTTTTCTGCTTTTGACTAAATATCAAATATAAAGAGACAGGAAACCGGAAGAACTTATTTGAACAACTTCTTGCAGAGGGTGGGGATGTCGGAAATGGGGGTGACGGTAATGCCGCCTTCAGGACGCTTTGCAAAAGAACTTTCCTTGTTGTATGAAGAGATGAATATCTGTTCAAATCCGAGCTTCTCGGCCTCGGCAATGCGTCTCTCCACCTGACTGACCGGACGAATCTCGCCGCTGAGTCCCACTTCAGCAGCAAAGCAGATTTTCGGACTTATATGGAGATCAAAATTTGAGGAAAGAATTGCAGCGGCAATGGCCAAATCACATGCAGGATCGCTGACTCTCAACCCTCCGGCAATATTGAGGAAGACATCTTTGGCTGCAAGTCTGAATCCGGCGCGCTTTTCCAGTACTGCAAGCAACATATTGAGCCGCCGAACATCAAATCCGGTAGTGGAGCGTTGAGGAGTGCCGTAAGTCGCCGTGCTTACCAATGATTGTATTTCAATCAAAAAGGGTCTTGTGCCATCCATCATGGCACTTACCGCCACTCCGCTCAAATCATCCTTGTGCATCGGCATAAAGATCTCGGAGGGATTGGAAACTTCCCGAAGACCATTGCCGGTCATCTCGAAAACCGCAAGTTCATCGGTGGATCCGAAACGGTTTTTGATGCTGCGAAGGATACGGTAGGCGCCTTTTGTGTCGCCCTCAAATAGCAGCACTACATCTACTATGTGCTCCAGAATTTTCGGGCCGGCGATGGAACCGTCTTTGGTGATGTGTCCGATCAGGATTACCGGTACATTGCTCTCCTTTGCGTAGCGAAGCAGTACGGAGGCACATTCTCTAACTTGCGATACACTGCCGGCGGAGGACTCAATGTTCTCGCTGTAGATGGTCTGGATGGAGTCGATTATGAGCAAAGAGGGCTTAACTTCCTTGGCCTGCACCAGGATATTCTCCAGCAGAGTTTCACCCAGCACATAGCATTGCGAGTCATCGCCCTGCAGTCGTTGGGCGCGGAGTTTGATCTGAACCGCACTCTCCTCTCCCGATACATAAAGGGTCTTGAGTCCTGAAGCATGGAGCGGAATCTGAAGGGAGAGAGTAGATTTACCGATGCCTGGTTCCCCTCCTATGAGAATCATTGAGCCTTGCACCATTCCTCCTCCAAGTATTCTGTCCAGTTCCGTATTTCCTATGGAAAATCTCTGTTCTTCGTCAAAAGTAATTCCGGTCAGAAGCTGGGGACGTGCATCTTGTGTCTGTATTAGGTTACGGTTGCGTCCGGAAGCTCCACCTCCGGTGCCGGCAGAGGATTTTGGCTCCTCCACCATACTGTTCCATTCGCCGCAAGCGGGGCAGCGTCCCATCCATTTTGGACTTTCATTACCGCAGGAGCTGCAGAACCAAGCTGATTTTCTCTTTGCCATGATGCAAAGATAATAAATCACCAAAAAAACTTTGATATACCGTAAAATTATCTGATGAATAAGTTTTATTTTTCCTATTTTTGCGAACAAACCAAAAACCTCAAAAGCAGTGATCAGTTTCAATATTGAATACAAGACCTATTTCGGCCAGCAATTGTATGTTGCAGGTTCAATCCCCGAGTTGGGAAAGTGGGATTATTCCCGTGCACTTCCTATGAAATATTCTGAAGGGGGAAATTGGAAAGCAAACATCAAAACCCTTCAAGGTACCTTTTCATACAAATACATACTCAAGAGTCCTTCGGGTATCCTGGTTGAAGTAGGTGAACCCAGAACTATTTCAACCATCGGCCGCTTCGGCAACATTGTACTGCAAGATATGTGGCAGGGAAGCAGCGACCATTCCGCTTTTCTTTCAGCTCCCTTTGCAAATGTCTTTTACAGGAGGAAGAGCCTGAAGTCTCCGGTGGAGTCAAACTTTGTAAAGGAACTCGTTATCAGGGTGACCGCACCTCTGGTTCAATCCGAAGACTCTATTTCTATTTGCGGTGAGTCCGATGCTCTTGGAAACTGGAATCCGCTTAAGGCCCTGCCTATGCGTCCTGTTTCAGGATGCAGGTGGGAGGTGGCTCTGGATGCGTCACGCTTGCCTGAAGTTGTGAGGTTTAAGTTTATAAAGCTTATAGGAGAGTCTGCCTGTATCTGGGAGGCTTGTGATAACAGGGTACTTGAGATTCCTGTGTTGGCAAAGGGAGGCTCCATACGTTATGAATGCGGTGTGACAACTTTCCCGCCGCGTACTCCCCGTTTTGCAGGAGTGGCGGTTCCTGTTTTCTCGCTACGCAGTAAAGAGGGCTATGGCATAGGTGATTTTAGCGATATCCGAAAACTGGTAGATTGGGCTACCATCACACAGCAGAGCATTATCCAGCTTTTACCTATCAACGATACCTGGTCTACGGGTACCTGGACCGACTCGTACCCCTATTCGGGCATCTCAATCATGGCTTTGCATCCTATATATATCAATCCTTCTCTTGTTGGAAAGGTGGATGATATCGCTAAGTTAAAGAAGTTTGAGTCAGAGCGACGTGCTCTTAATGCCCTCGAAACTCTCGATTATGAGAGGGTTTTGCATCTCAAGGATGCTTGGTGTAGGACACTTTTCGAGCAAAACGGCGATTCATTTATGGAGGATCCCGGATTTCAGGAGTTTTTTGAGGGCAATCGCGAATGGCTTCTTCCTTATGCGGCCTTTTGTGTTTTGAGGGATAAATATGATACTGCCGACTTTTCCCGTTGGGAAAAATATTCCATTTATGATCGCAAAAAGGTAGACACTCTCTGGAAAAATGTGCGCTCCGGCCGGGAAATGAGGTACTATGTATATCTGCAGCACCATCTTCATCTCCAGATGCTGGATGCCCGTGATTATGCCCATTCCAGAGGCATAGCCATAAAAGGTGACATTCCGATAGGAATTACACCTCAAAGCGTGGAAGCCTGGAGTGAGCCCCATTATTTCAATATGGATGCACAGGCGGGTGCGCCGCCTGATGACTTTTCGGTCAAAGGCCAGAACTGGGGCTTTCCTACTTATAATTGGGCAAGGATGGCTGAAGATGGTTATAGCTGGTGGAAGAGACGTTTTACCAAGATGGCGGAATATTTCGATGCATACCGCATAGACCATGTTCTGGGATTTTTCAGGATCTGGCAGGTGCCTTCCAATCAGGTTCTCGGCCTTATGGGACATTTCAATCCCGCCATGCCCTACTCCTATGAGGATATGATATCGCGCGGATTTGATTTCAGGTACGACCGTCACGCTACTCCCTTTATCCGCTACTATATGCTTCGCGAAATGTTCGGTGACAGGTGTCAGATGGTGCAGGAGACATTTCTCGATTCGAACGAGCTTGATGTTTTCACTCTTAAACCTGAATTTTCCAACCAGAAACTCATTGAGGCCTGGTTTGAGGGCAAAGAGGATAATGAGCTGAAGGATGGCATAATGGCCCTTGCCGGAGAGGTTCTCTTTGTGGAGGATCCCCACAATTTCGGATGCTTCCATCCGAGAATTTCCGCTCAGTATACTTACAGCTATCAGGCACTTTCCGAAGAGGAAAAGTCGGCATTCAACCGTCTCTATGATGAATTTTTCTATACAAGGCACAATTCATTCTGGCAGGAGGCGGCCATGCGCAGACTGCCTCAACTGATTACTGCCACCAATATGCTCACTTGCGCTGAGGATCTCGGTATGATACCGGCCTGCGTACCGCCGGTACTCGAACAACTCAAGATACTTACGCTCGAAATACAAAGGATGCCTAAGGAGGTAGGTGTCAACCTAGGTAACCCGGCATACTATCCCTATCTTTCGGTTTGTGCTACCGGCACACATGATACCAGTACTCTCCGCGGTTGGTGGCTTGAAAGGTATGGCGAAGATTGCCCCAGCCATCATTGCGAAGATATAGTGGACAGCCATCTCAATTCCCCGGCCATGCTTACCATATTGCCGCTTCAGGATTGGTTCTCTCTGGATGATTCTCTACGTGTAGAGGATCCGGAAAGTGAGCGCATCAATATACCCTCAAACCCCAAACACTACTGGAGGTACAGGATGCACCTCACTCTTGAGGATCTATTCGATAAAACGCAATTCAACTCACACATTGCACATAAAGTGATCCTAAGCGGTCGTTCAGAAAGATAATCCATCACACACAACTATGACAAAAAGCACTTCTACTGAAAAGAAAACCCGTAAGAAACTGGCCATCCACTGGCAGATTCTCATTGGTATCGGTCTCGGTATCATCTTCGGTATCGTGATGACCAAATTCATTCCTTACGAAAAATGGTCTCCCTACATAAAATGGGCAGGGGATATGTTCCTCAGAGGACTGAGGATGATTGTAATCCCTCTTATTTTCTCATCCATTGCACTTGGCGTGGCCGGAATGGGCGATTCCAAGGCTCTTGGACGTATTGCAGGCAAAACTTTTGCCTTTTATATAGTCACTACGCTAATTGCCGCTACTATAGGACTGACACTGGTTAATATAGTCAAACCCGGAGTTGGGGCAGACCTCAAACTGACCGAAAATGTTACTGAACTGGCCGGCACTCAGGTATCGTTCATAGATCAGATTGTGCACATAGTGCCGGCAAATATATTTGAGGCATTGAGCACGGGAAATCTGCTTGCCATCATCTTTTTTGCCATAGTTTTTGGTTTTTTTATCACTATGGTTGACCAGAAACAGCAGACTACGCTAAAGGATATTCTGCAAGCCATCTACGATGTAATAATGAAGATAACGCTCTTTATCATCAAGCTTGCTCCCTACGGAGTGTTTGCTATAGTAGCCAATGTGGTGGGCAAACAGGCGGGGGACACAAAAGCCCTGCTCGACATTGCGGGCAGTCTTGGGATATTCGTTCTCATAGTTTGGGGAGGTCTGCTTCTTCATGGTGGAATCGTACTGCCCGCACTTGTAAGGATACTAGGCAAGGCAAATCCCTGGAAACATATTTCCAAAGTCTCAACAGCTCTTTTGACGGCATTTTCTACCTGTTCTTCAGGTGCGGCCCTGCCTTTCAATATTCGACAAACGCAGGAGTGTGGTGTTTCGAGCAAGATTGCCAGTTTCGCCCTTCCTCTGGGTGCTACCATTAACATGAATGGAACTGCTCTTTACGAGTGCGTTGCAGCGATATTCATTGCACAGGCTTACGGTATTGAATTGACCATAATGCAGCAGGTCATACTGGTCTTTACCTCTCTGATGGCTGCTATCGGTGCTGCCGGTATCCCTATGGCTGGAATGGTGATGCTCACCATCGTGCTCAATGTGGTAGGTCTGCCTCTTGAGGGCATCGGACTTGTATTGGCTGTAGAGCAACTCTGCGATATGCCCCGCACAATGATAAACACCTACGGCGACACTTGTGGTGCCGTAATCGTTGCCAGAAGTGAGGGCGAAGAACTTACGATTTAGAATAAACCGTGTAACTGCGCATCAATCTTATCGGTAATGGTGCGGAAATGAAGAGGATTCTCCTGAAAATTGAGGTTATCTACGTCAATTATCAGGAGATTTCCGTCTTTGTATTCCTCAATCCACTTCTCATAACGTTCGTTGAGGCCTTTGAGATAGTCAAGACGAATACTGCTTTCGTATTCGCGTCCGCGTTTCTGGATATTGTTTACCAGATTGGGAATGCTTGAACGGAGATAAATCAACAGATCGGGAGCTTTTACAAGCGACACCATTAGCGAAAACAGAGAGGCGTAGTTTTCATAGTCGCGGGTGGCCATCAGTCCCATCGCATGAAGATTAGGAGCAAATATACGGGCATCTTCGTATATGCTGCGGTCCTGAACGATCACATCGTCAGACTTGCTGATCTCCACAACATCGAGAAATCTTTTGTTGAGAAAATAAATCTGTATGTTGAACGACCAGCGTTCCATATCGTTATAGAAATCCACAAGGTAGGGATTGTAGTCTACGGACTCGTATCTGGGAGTCCAGCCGTAGTGTTCGGCAAGCATCTTGGTGAGTGTGGTTTTACCACTTCCGATATTTCCTGCGATAGCGATGTGCATAGCTCCTGATAAAATTGCGTTATTGACAAAAATACAAACTCTTTTTCGTATTTTTGCAATTATTCGTACAAATCTCTTATTATGGTCAATTATAAATGTTTCTATTTTAATGAATTGAGGGTGGGATGCTATCTGATTTGGGATGACACCCGCGAGTGTGTGATTGTGGATCCGGGATGCAAGGATGACAATGAATTGGGACGTTTGGTGAAGTTTATAGGGGAAAACTCGCTCATTCCCGTCAAAATTCTTCTCACTCATGGCCATTTTGATCATGTAATGGGGGTACAGGGCGTTGCCGACAAATGGGATCTCAAAGCTTATATTCATCCCAATGATCGCAATTTTGCCCTTTCGGCCCACGAGTCTTGCAGCTATTTCGGATTTTATATGGAACCCATAACTTGTGAGGTACTCAATATATCCGATAATTCCACTATAGAATTCGGTACAACCAAACTCAAAGTGATCCATACGCCGGGTCATACCCAAGGTTCTGTCTGCTTTCATTATAGAAAACAGAAACTACTCTTCTGCGGTGATACCCTTTTTGCGGGAAGTATAGGGCGCACAGACCTTCCCGGAGGCAATTTTGACCAGTTGATAGAGAGCATTACGCAGAAGCTCCTCTCACTGGACAGCGCAACAAGGGTGATGCCCGGCCATGGCCCCGAGACTACCATAGGATACGAATATTCCACAAATCCTTTCCTCGGCTGACATTATGGGCGGAGGCACCGACCATATCGAAATTACCGGTGCGAGGGTCCACAATCTCAAGAACATTGATCTGTCAATTCCTCGCGATCGTCTCGTCGTGGTGACAGGACTCTCCGGCAGTGGTAAATCCTCCCTCGCATTTGATACCATCTATGCGGAGGGGCAGCGCCGCTATATGGAGACCCTTTCCGCCTATGCCAGGCAATTTATCGGCATTCTCGAGAGACCGGATGTGGAGGATATCAAAGGGCTTAGTCCCATAATTGCCATAGAGCAGAAGACCACCGGCCGCAATCCGCGTTCGACAGTCGGTACCATAACCGAAATATATGATTTCTTCCGCCTCCTTTATGCCCGCGCAGCGGATGCATTTTCGCCGGAGAGCGGAAAAAAGATGATCCGCTATACGGATGAGCAGATTACCGATCTGATCATAGAAAACCACAAGGAAGAGAGAATCCTGCTATTGGCTCCCCTTGTAAAGGGACGCAAAGGTCACTACAAGGAGCTCTTTGAGCAACTCATCCGCAAAGGATACAACCAGGTGCGCATCGATGGAGAGATTAAATGGCTCTCCGATGTTAAGCCGCTCGATCGCTACAAGGTGCATTTTGTGGAATTGGTGGTGGATAAACTCATCCCTCGTGAAGAGGAGCGCAAGCGCATTAGGGAATCGGTACTTACTGCGCTTCATCAGGGCAAGGGATCTCTGGCAATTTTAAGAATGGAGGATGACTCCATTGAGCACCTGAGCCGCCATCTGATATGCCCTGAGAGCGGCCTCTCTTTTGCAACACCGGCTCCTCATACCTTCTCGTTCAATTCCCCGCAGGGAGCTTGCCCTCACTGCAAGGGATTGGGTACAATAGCTACCGTGGATATCGGCAAGATAATCCCGAATTTCTCCAAATCCATCGCCGGTGGGGGTATTGAGAGCGTTGGAGCGCTAAGGGACAATACTACTTTCAGATTTCTGGAGGCAATTGCTTCAAAATATGGTTTCTCGCTGCACGACCCCATCAGCACTATCCCGGAAGATGTGCTGAATCTCATTCTTTACGGCTCGGACGAGCTCCTGAGGATAGGCAAAGGCTCCAATATGGAAATGGCCTCGTTTCAGGGAGTTATTGCGTTGATTTATCACAATAATGATGAGAGCGATCAGGTTTGGGATAAGAAAGAGCTCTTCGTGGATGAAATGGTCTGTCCCGTGTGTAACGGAACGCGGCTCAAGAGCGAGTCACTCTGCTTCCGCATAGATGACAAAAACATAGCCGAGGTGGCCGGAATGGAAATTGATGCCCTCTATGAATGGGTTTGCGGACTTCACCGGAGACTCTCTCCCAGGCAACTGATAATAGCTGAGGACATTCTCAAGGAGCTGAAAGACAGGATAGGTTTTCTTAAGGAAGTAGGACTTGATTATCTTTCCCTCGATCGCACCACACGTTCACTTAGCGGCGGCGAAAGTCAGCGTATCCGGTTGGCTACTCAGATAGGTTCCAAACTGGTCAATGTGCTCTATATCCTCGATGAGCCCAGCATCGGTCTCCATCAGAGAGATAATCTCAAGCTCATCAACTCCCTGAAGGCACTCCGCGATGAAGGCAACTCCGTGATGGTGGTGGAACACGATCAACAGATGATGGAAAATGCAGATTGGCTGATAGACCTTGGTCCGGGTGCGGGAGAGAAAGGCGGTGAGCTGTTATACAATGGGCCTCCCGGAGATATTGCCTCCGGCAGTTGCCAAAGTCTTACAATTGATTATCTCCTCGGGCGGAAAACCATAGAGATCCCATCTGTTCGCCATAAAGGCAATGGAAAATATATAATTCTGGAGGGAGCCACCGGTAATAATCTCAAAAATGTCACCCTTAATCTCCCTCTGGGTCTTTTTGTGGGCATTAGCGGAGTCAGCGGCAGCGGCAAATCTTCACTAATCAACGAAACTCTGATGCCGATACTCAGCCGCCATTTTTACAGATCCAAATACAAAGTGTTGCCTTATAAATCGATTAACGGTATCTACAATATCGACAAGATTATAGAGATCGACCAGGCTCCGATAGGACGCTCACCACGCAGCAATCCTGCCACCTATACAAATGTCTTTACTGACATAAGAAGGCTTTTCGGGGAGACTCCCGATGCAAAAATCAGGGGATTCAAGGCCAACAGATTCTCTTTCAATGTCAAGGGGGGTCGCTGTGAAGTTTGCAAAGGAGCCGGAGTACAGGTAATAGAGATGAATTTCCTGCCCCCTGCCTACGTCACCTGTAAAGAATGCAACGGCCTTCGTTATAAGCCGGATACCCTTGCGGTCAAATACAAGGGGAAGAGCATCAACGATGTACTCAATATGACCATTTCCCAGGCTTGTGATTTTTTTGAAGCGATACCTGCCATATCACAAAGGCTTCGCACACTAAAAGATGTAGGGCTCGGATACCTTAAGCTCGGACAGCAGAGTACCACTCTCAGCGGCGGCGAAAGCCAGCGTCTCAAACTTTCGGCAGAACTTGCACGCAGAGACACAGGCAATACACTCTATATTCTTGATGAACCCACCACAGGACTTCATTTCGAGGACATAAAAGTGCTCCTTAGAGTACTTCGCCGTCTGGTAGATCAGGGTAATACCGTAGTAATTATCGAGCATAATCTGGATGTGCTCAAATCAGTCGATTATCTGATAGATCTAGGTCCGGAAGGGGGAAAAGGAGGCGGTCAGATCATTGCAGAAGGTACTCCCGAGCAGGTGGCTGCTTGTGATGCTTCCTATACGGGTGGTTTTCTTCGTAATATACTCGAAGTGAAATGATCCTTTATCAGCGTGGTCTTAGCCAAACTGCCGGATTCTGCTTCGTAGTTCCCTTCCATATCTGGAAATGGAGTTCGGAGGTATTGCCCTCTTCGTTGAGGATACCGATAGGCTCCCCTGTAGCCACCTTGTCTCCTGTTTTGACATTCACCTTTTTCAGTTTGCAGTAGAAAGTAAAATAGGTGCCGTGCTGGATAAGGACGCATTGGTTGTAACCGGGCATCATTATAATCTGCTTGACAACTCCATCAAACACGCAGAGAACTTCTGCATTCCTTGAAGTGGATATGTCTATACCGTTATTTTCCGGCAGTTTGAGATTTTTGTAGACAGGGTGGTAATGGACACCATATTTTCCAATTACAACCCCTTTGGCCACCGGCCAGGGAAGTTTTCCCTTATTTTGCTCAAACATTCCTGAAAGAGTGTAATCAATTGGAGTTTTCTCTTTTTGTTGAGTCTTGACGGCTTTGCTGAGAATGCTTTCTATCTCGCGATTGAGTTTTTCCACCTGCCGGCGTTTCCTCTCCAGTTCGCGCATTTGTTGTTTACGGCTTTTGGCAAGGTTGTCCGCCACTTGACGGCTAATGGTCTCTTCACGCAGTAATTCTTTGTACTCCTGCTCACGTTCGGCGCGGGTAGCCTCAGCTTTCTTTTTCATATTCTCGAGTTCCTTCTTCTCGCGTTCGAGTTGTGCCTGCTTTTCTTTAATTTTAACTCCCTGAGCATTGACAACATCTGCAAGATTTTTCAGATATGAAAATCTACGATAGCCCTGCCCGAGGCTTTCGCTGGCAAATAGGTACATAAACCACACTTTAGTATCGCGATTTTTATAGGTATTGCGAACCAGGCGCGCATAATAACTTTCAAGAGTGTCGATTTCGCGCTGAAGGGTTCGGATTGAGTGGTTTTTTGCGTTTATATTGCGACCTATCTCTGCTATTTCCTTGTCAATGCCTTCGATTATTGCTTTGCGGTTGGATATTTTTCTGCTGATGAGAGTCAGTTGCAGAGTACTGGCTTTCTCCTTCGAGAGAATCTCCTTGAGCTGCTTATTGATAAACTCGATCTCCTCCTCGAGCCGCTTTTTCTGCTCCGACTGGCGCGAGGTATCCTGTGCGGAAAGGCTCGAAAATGGTAGTAGAAGTACGAGTATTAGCAGGAGCCGTTTCATGGTTATCTGCCGATTTCAGCTTTTTTGGCCTTGATTTTCTCCTCGATGCCAAGTGTGTCATCGAGTGCTTTTGCCTGATTCCAGTAAACAAAGGCAAGGTCATACTCCTTGAGTGCAAAGAGCACATCACCATAATGGTCCATAATCACAGCATTCTCTTTACCTCCGTAGAGCATTGCATGTTTGAATATTGCCTTTGCTTCGATGTCCTGTCCGAGCAGGTGCAGAATCCAGGCATAGGTATCGAGGTAGGTGGGGTTGTCCGGCTCCTGTTTGATGGTAATTTCGCTCATCGCCTTCGCCTTTTTCAGGTTTTTGCCCTCCAGAGCAAGGAAGTATGCGTAATTGTTGAGGGTTGGCGCATAATTCGGATTGGTCTTGAGCACCTTTTTGTAGTGTTTGTAGGCATTTTTGCTATCTCCTTTCTGGTGATAAAGATCGCCCAACATGGAGTTGGAGAAGACGATTATGGCACTGTCTTTCGGTGCAGATGCTGCGATGAGTTTGAAATCTCTGATGGCCGAGTCGTAATCCTCCTTCAAGCCGTAGGCAAACCCTCTAAGCTGGACTATGTCAAAATTGTAGCCGAAACGCTCAATGACTCCATCACAGGCAGGTATCAGTTCGTCCCACATTTTCTGGTAGTAGAGCATCATAAGGTATTGAATGGCAGCCTCCGGATTGTCGGAATGATTTTCGTAATTCTGCCTCATCAACTCTATTGCATAGTGGGGTTTATCCATTCTGTAGAAAAACACCCCTGCCATTGTGGTGATGCCCTCATCTTTCGGATGCGTGGTATATGCGTCGATTACCATTTGCTCCGTCTCCTCCGGAAATGCCATGACAAATTGAGATGACTCGGTCAACTTGTTGAGGTATTCGGATTTGAGGAGGGGAGAGATGGCCGGATCTTTCATGAATATGCTCATATCGGCAAAATACCTATCATACTGTCTGAGTGCCTGATAAACATGTGCGCGGCCATAATATGCGGGGGAATAGTCCTGGTCCATATCAATGGCCTGGTTGTAATAGAAGAGCGAAAGGGAGTCGTTGTAAAGTGATGCGTAGCGGTCACCGAGCATTGTAGCCATTCTCGGACTCTGACAATCTTGATAATAACTTTCAAGATAGTCGTAGAGTTGTTTGTCGGTGTAAGTACCCTGTTTGCTCATAAGGTCCATTCTGGTCAGGCCTATCATCTCATTTTTGCCAAGTTTCCCCTCTATTTTATCGAGTGTGGCCAGAGCTTTTGTGATATCGTTCTGGTTGAGATATGCATTGATTGCCGTAAAATAGAGTTCGCTCTTTCCGGGAAAGGCCTCAATCAGTTCTTCAAGCAAAAGGGTGGTCAGTTCAATCCTGTCCGTCTCAGCATAGAAGAGGGCCAGGGAATATTTGTACCAATAGTTATTCGGGTCAATGGCGAGAGCCTTCTTGAATTCATCTTCCGCCTTGGCGTGACTGTTCTCGTTTGCCGAATAGATCATTGCCAGATAGAAGTGGGCGGCATCATTATCGGGGTTTGCCTTTATCTCTTTGATGAATAGGGAATGAGCCTCGGCTATTTCCCCCATCTGATAGGCTTGTAATGCATCAAGATAGGTGTGTGACTGTGCTGTGCATGGCAGCGGAGCGACGATTATCGCAAATATTAGCAGAAATTTTCTCATCTTTCTCTACAATTCTTTATATTGTACGCAATATGCAAAATTAAGTATAAATGTTCAAACAAAAATCACTCCAAAAATATTTTGCACCCGATGCAACATTTTGTGCTATTTTTGCATCTATATAATGAAACAGTCAATGAAAAAGCAGTCGGCTTTAACTGATACTGATTTAAATGATCTCATCCGGAGGTGTTTGAAGAAAGATGTCGTAGCTCAGAAGCGCTTGTACGACGCCTACGCGCCAAAGATGCTGGCTTTATGTATCAGATATATGGGTGACCGCGAAGCAGGGATGGATGTCTTGCAGGACGGATTTGTAGCAGTTTTCATGAAACTCCGTACCTACAAGGGTGAAGGTTCTTTTGAAGGTTGGATGAGGAAGATTTTTGTCAATGAAGCATTGATGGTACTTCGCAAAAACGACGCACTTCGTTATGCAGACAAGATTGACAATGTTCCTGCGGCATCTATGATGCAAAGCAACGACGATGCCGTTTCCAGGATGGGTGTAAAAGAGCTCACCGCACTTATTGAAAGTATGCCTCCGGGCTACCGTGCGGTCTTCAATCTTACCATTGACGGGTTTCAACATGACGAGATCGCCCGGATGCTGGGCATATCTTCAGCATCATCCAGGTCGCAACTCTCGAGAGCCAGGGAATGGCTGCAGAAAAGGATTGAAGAATTATATTGAATGAACGAAAAAGATCTATACAAACTCTTGCAGGAAAAGCTTGATTCCAGCGTTGAGATGCCTGATGCGTCTGTTTGGGATGGTATCTGCAGCAAGATGGCACGCCGCTACCGGATGATGGTGGTGCGTCGCGTTTCGTTCATTTCGGTTGCAGCCGCAGCGGTACTTGCTGCCGGATTGTTCATATTCAGGGGAGATGAGATTTCCACTTTACCTTCTGCCCCTTCGGTTATGGCTGAGAGTATTCTCCCCGAAACGGAGACTCCGGCTGATCAGGATGTCATGCCCATGGCTGAACAAATTGCCGGCCTTACATCTTCAGGTGTAACGGCTCAGCAGGCAAAGCCCGTTTCTCGTTCCGTAACACCTACTTTAGACAAACTTACAGAGAGTCCGTCAACTACAGCCGACAAAGTTGTTGAGGAGAAAGTCGTTGCCGATATCGTTGTATCAGGCGATGATGTAGCAGAAGAGCAGGTAGTCGTACAAGAGGATAGGCCTGCTACGAATCCTGTAATCCGGGAATGGGATGAGAAGGACCTTGAGGGAATTATTGGTAAAGAAGAACCTGTACGTCGTAAATTCAAAAAGAACACATCATTACTCGCTATATCTTCAAATATATCACAAGTAGCATCAAAGGATGGCTTAATAGCTGATCTTGGGCCGAAATATGCTCCGTCGGAATTAGGCACTGCTTTTGAGACCCATAGCATTATCCCCTTTGATGATGAACCGCAGTTTGACATACCGCTGTCGTTCAGTCTCCAGTTCAAACAATCCATAGTGCCTAGATTGTATATAGGTACAGGTCTTGTTTATACCTATCTTCATACGCAGTACAGCGCTATGATAGATTTGGAGAGACACCCCAATGTCTCCAGCCAGCTTCATTACCTCGGCATTCCACTCAATCTCTCTTACAATTTTGTTGACCGTCCAAGGTTTGACGCATTTGTGTCAGTGGGTGGCATGGTGGATAAATGCATTATGAGGCGTTATGTCTATGGCAGCACGGATAGACGTGAAAAAGTTGACGGTGTGCAATGGTCGGTGAATTTGGGTCTGGGCGCGGAATACTGGTTTGTAAAACATGTAGGTATTGCATTTAAACCTTCAGTGGCCTATTATTTTGATAATAATCAGCCGCTCAGCATCCGCACCCAGCAGCCGATACAGTTCAACCTCGAATTGGGCTTGAGATTCAGGATGTAGCGTAATATTTCATACATAAAATAGAAAAGCGACCTTCGGGTCGCTTTTCTATTTACTCTTCATATAGCAGATAAGGTCTTCTTTGCTCTTTAAAGTAGGCGACATCTTCGGCCCACATTGCCTTGATCTCTTCGGCTGAAGCTCCGGACATTATCATTTTTCTGACGTAGTCTTGGCCTATGAGCAGTTCAAAAAATGAACGGAAGAAGTGGGAGTCGAGGTTGAGGTTACGGTATGCATCGATAAGATATTCGAGATTGATGCCTGCGGCATTGATCTGCTCGATGGATGGCTCAGTACGAAGGTCCACTCCGAAACACTCTCTGTCGAGTTGAGGAGGATTTTTTGCTCCATCTACGCTACGCGGTGTAAATGAATATTTGTATCCCTTCATATTGGGGTGGCCGTACATCTGGAATGCCTTGTCAGTACCGCGTCCAAGACTTACCGGAGTAGCCTCGAAATAGCACATCGAAGGATAGAGATATATCGAACGCATATCGGGAAGATTGGGCGAAGGCTTAACGGGAAGGGCATAGCGTGATTGGTGTGTATAATTTTTGCATTTTATAACGGTAATATCACACTGGATGCCATCAGGCAGCCATTTCTCACCATTTATCATCATACCTAGTTCGCCAAAAGTCATACCATGTGCTACAGGTATGGGCAGATAGCCTACCGTAGACTTATATTTCATGTCGAGAATGGGGCCGTCAACGTAGAATCCAATCGGATTGGGGCGGTCCATGATGATCATTTTCTTGCCATTCTTGGCACAGACCTCCATTGCTTTTGTCATGGTAGTGATATAGGTATAGAAGCGGCAGCCCACATCCTGAAGGTCAAAGACCATTATGTCAATCTCATCCATTGTCTCCTGTGTGGGATAGCCCCCTTTGCCGTCATAGAGCGAACGGATGGGTATTCCGGTCTTTTCGTCAACTGAACTGTTTACCAATTCACCGGCATCGGCATTGCCTCTGAAACCGTGTTCGGGCGAGAGGATTAAGACCACATTTACTCCACGTGAAAGGAGAGTGTCGAGCAGGTGAGTGCCGTTGGAGAGGATGCCGGTCTGGTTGGAGAGCAGACCTACCTTCTTTCCTTCAAGCAAAGGCAAATATTCGTCAAGTGACTCGGCGCCTACCAGGATTTGCTCCTGAGGCACATCCGTGGCAGTTTCATTATTTTGATTTTTCGGGGAGCATTGGCAAATAGAGACTGCAAGCACTACTGCTGCAATTGAGAAAAGGAATTGTCTCATAGTAAAATGGTATTAGAATTTTAGAATAATAGTCTTCTGGTATCAGCGTCATCTACAAGAATATTGACTTTTAGAGTCTCTTCCGGCAGAAGTTCTTCTATCATTTCCGGCCATTCTATAAAACAGTATTCTCCCGAATCAAAATACTCGTAAAGGCCTATATCCATAGCTTCGGAGAGGCGATTGATGCGGTAAAAGTCGAAATGATAGAGAGGGTTTCCCTCTGCATCGGCATATTCGTTGACAATGGTGAAAGTTGGACTATTGACAACATCAAGTACTCCCAATTGATGGCATAATGCGGTAATGAATGTAGTCTTTCCGGCCCCCATAGAGCCATAGAAGGCGATTATTCTATTATCGCCCGCCTTTTCGAGAAAAACGCGTGCAGCTCTCTGAAGGTCGCCGGTACCGTTGATGATAATCTCAATCATAAAAATTGCCTCTGTCCAGATTGCGAAATTGTATGGCTTCGCTGATATGCTGCAAAGATATAAAATTATCGCCATCAATATCTGCAATGGTACGGGACAATTTGAGGATACGGCTATAGGAACGGGCCGACAGATTGAGCCGGTGAATGACATCCCTGAGGAAGCGTTTCTGCTCTTTGCTGACTTTACAATAGGTGTTGAGCTGTCGCACGTTCATCTGGGAATTGGTGAATATTCCTTCGTTTTTAAAACGCTCGTATTGGATCTGACGGGCAGCCAATACTCTCTTGGCAATGGCTTCGCTTGGCTCTTCTTCGCCCTCGGCGATCAGGTCGTCACCGCTCACCGCTTTGACAAAAATATGCATGTCGAGGCGGTCCAACATCGGCCCCGAAATGCGGGACATATAGCGCATCACGGCTGATTGCGTGCAGGTGCATTTGTGGGAATTGTCGCCGTAATAGCCGCAGGGACAAGGATTCATGGAGGCAATCAACATAAAGGATGCGGGATATTCCACTTTGTAGCGCGCTCTGGAGATAGTTACTTTTCCATCCTCCAACGGCTGGCGTAGCGCGTCCAGTATAGTCTTGCTGAATTGCGCCATCTCATCAAGGTACAATATGCCGTTGTGGGCGAGAGAAACCTCTCCCGGAGAGGCGTTTTGTCCTCCACCTATAAGCGATACCAGGCTTGCGCTATGGTGAGGACTCCTGAAAGGACGCTCCAACATCAGTCCGCGTCTGCCGGTACGGTTGCCGGTAATAGAGTAGATTTTGCTGGTCTCTATGGATTCATCTCTGCTCATTTGCGGAAGTATCGAGGGTAAACAGGAGGCCATAAAGGTCTTTCCGCTGCCCGGTGTGCCCACTAAAAGGAGATTGTGACTGCCGGCTGCGGCAATTTCAAGTCCTCGCTTAGCTAATCTTTGACCCTTTACATTCTTAAAATCCTCCGAATAGTGCGGTCGACTAGGCTGTCGTGGGTCGCGTACTACCAGCAAATGGGAGCAATTATCATCGCGCAGTATATCCAGCACCTCATTAAGCGTACTGACTCCGTAAATGTCGATTCCTTCTACGTCGGCAGCCTCCAAAGCCGATTCCTTCGGGAAAACACACCCTTTGAATCCCATTTCTTTAGCGTGTTCGGCAATTGGAAGTGCACCGGTTACATTGCGTATGCGACCGTCCAGTGAAAGTTCTCCGAGCATAATATATTGGCTGCATCCGGGCAAATATGCCTGCTCCGATACCGCCAACAGCCCTATGGCTATGGCCAGATCGTAGGATGAGCCCTCTTTACGTATATCGGCGGGCGCTAGATTGAAGACCAATTTGCGTCCGGGAATCCTGTATCCGTAAGTGGAGAGGGCCGTAGTTACGCGCAGCAGACTCTCTTTGACTGCATTGTCCGGTAGCCCGACCAGATGTATGCCGATACCATTGGAAAGATCCACCTCCACTGTGACCGTCACTGCCGTTATCCCTATGCAGGTGGCACAATAAGTCTTGCACAACATTTTTTATAGCAAAAATAGGTTGCGATACGGCTCTCTGCAACCCAGAGCCGTGTATACGCATTTAAATGTTAATATTTGTAGAATTCCGAAAAAGTGACACCAATCTCTATTCGAAATCAAAAGTTTTGCACACTATTGCACTTGTCAGATGAAAAATCTATTTTTGTATGATGTAATCCGCTTGTAAACGGATACAATTGTTTCAAACCATTTTCAAACATTTATACATATGGAAAAAAAGAAGAACCAGCTTTCCCGCCGCGAAGCATTGAAACTATTCGGTACCGGTATTATTGGCGTGGCTATGGCCACAACCGGCATCAGTTCCATTTCAGCTCGTGAAGTAGAGCCTGAAGAGCCAATGGTGGCCAGACGCAAACAAAAAGGGACTTCCAACATGGCTCCTCTTTTGGGATTCGGGATGATGCGCTTTCCGACCCTTTCCGACAAGTCCATCGATGAAGAATTGTCACTCAAAATGATTGACTATGCTTACAAGCACGGAGTCAATTATTTTGATACAGCCTTCAATTATCACGGCGGCACCTCGGAGATATTTGCCGGTAAGGCACTCAAACGCTATCCGCGCGAGAGTTTTTATCTTGCGACCAAGATGCCCGGTTGGATGGTCACTTCCCTCGATAAGGCTAAGGAAATTTTTGCAACCCAGCTGGAACGTTGCCAGGTGGATTATTTTGATTATTATTTGCTCCATTCCATAAGCCGCGAAGCGGACTATGTACGTGTATATGAAGAAATCGGTACTCTCGACTATCTCATTGAAGAGAAGAAGGCCGGTCGCATTCGCAATCTCGGATTCTCCTTTCATGGGTCAAATGAATTGTTTGACAAGATGCTCGAAAAATATGATTGGGACTTTGTACAGATTCAGTTAAACTACCACGATTGGGATCAGATTGATGCCAAATATCTCTACAAAAGGCTCGAGGAAAAAGATATTCCTTGTATAGTGATGGAGCCCATTCGCGGCGGTATGCTTGCCAAACTCAATCCTGACGCTGAAGCGGTGCTGAAAGGGGTGCATCCCGACAAGAGTATTGCATCCTGGGCTTTGAGATATGTTGCCTCGTTGCCCGGAGTGCTCACTATATTGAGTGGTATGAGTGCGATGGAACATGTGGTGGACAATGTCAATACTCTCTCCACCGAATTCCAACCACTTAACGATGAGGAGCGTGTGGCTCTGGACAAGGCCCTGAACATTTTCCTCAAGACACGTCCTATCAGGTGTACGGCCTGTAAGTATTGTATGCCTTGTAAATTCGGAGTGGATATTCCTGCCAATTTCATGCACTACAACAAGTGCGTGAACGAGAGCAATATCCCCGAGCGCGACAGCCAGAGTCCCGAGGAGTTTGAGCGCAGGAAAAAGATATTCCTTGAGGGCTATTATGCCATCCCCGAGGAAGCGCGGGCCGACCAATGCAGACTCTGTGGCAAGTGCGAGCGCAGTTGTCCTCAGCGCCTGAAGATTGCTGATGAAATGGAGCATATTACAAAGTTGGTAAGATCTCTGCAATAATTTATAAAAAATAATAGCCATGAGTAAAAGTATATGTGATATGCCCATGCCTGCATTATCAGACATAATAAAGGCGAAAAAAAAATTAGAGAAAATCGTAAAACGTACAGACTTGGAGCGTAGCAAGTCATTCTCCAACATGGTGAATGCGCAAGTTTATTTAAAACTTGAAAATTTACAATCTACAGGTTCATTCAAAATTCGCGGTGCTTACAACCATATCAGCAATTTAAGTCCCGAAGATAAAGAACGCGGCGTGCTTTGTGCTTCGGCAGGAAATCATGCGCAAGGAGTAGCTTATGCTGCCACGAAGTTAGGTGTCAAGAGTACCATTTTCATGCCCGAATTTGCTCCCCCGATAAAGGTTATAGCAACCAGAGGTTACGGAGCCAATGTGATATTAAAAGGAGATAGTTTCAACGATGCTTACGAAGCGGCTATGGAATATCTTGATGAATCCGGAGCTGTTTTTGTTCATCCCTACAATCACCCCGATATTATAGCAGGAACCGGCACTATAGGTTTGGAGATATTTGAGCAGTTGGATGACATTGATATGGTTTTTGTTCCCATAGGTGGTGGCGGACTTATCTCGGGAATTGCCATTGCTTTAAAAAGCATGAATCCACACATTAAGGTTATTGGTGTTGAGGCTGAAGGAGCACATAGCATGCGGGTTTCACTTGACAATGATAAACTAACGCCTTTTGTATCGGGGAATACAATAGCGGACGGAATTGCAGTTAAGGCCCCGGGTAATCTCAATTTTGAAATAGTTAAAAAATACGTTGATGATGTTGTGGTTGTAAATGATGACCAAATAGCTCAAGCCTGCTATAATTTGCTGCAGCGTGCCAAAAACTTGTCGGAACCCTCCGGTGTGGCCTCTTTAGCCGCTATATTAAATAAAAAAGTCGATGTTGAAAATAAGAACGTGGTTGCAGTTATAAGCGGAGGTAATATAAATACCAGCATCTTGGAGCAAATAATAGAAAAAGGTGTCATAGCAGAAGGTTTAAGAGCCAGAATAGCTGTTTTAATTCCCGACCAAGCAGGTATGCTGAGTAAAATAATCAGCATTTTGGAAAAATTGCGTGCTTCAATCCACGATATTGAACACGAACGTTCAATTACTAACGTCCCGGTTGGACACGTACAGGTTACAATTACTTTCAACCTGCAAGATTCCTCTCAGCTTAAAGTATTGGGTGACGAACTTAAAGCCAAAGGCTTACCATACAAAATTTTAAGATAAGAGGCTGTTATTCTGTAAAAGAGTAAGGCTTTTGATAGGAAGCAGACTTTCTGTTTGGCCTATTGCTCATTTCAAAAAGCATTTCACCACCTTTGAGGATATCCGAATGTGTGATGAAATGCTTTTCATATTTCTTACCGTTAAGCTTTATGGCTTTCACATAGACGTTTTTATCGGATAAATTTTCGGTTTTGACAGTAAATGTTTTTCCGTTTTCCAAATGAATGGTCGCTTCTTTTGCCTTGGGCGAGCCGATTACGTATTGGTCGGAACCGGGACAAACGGGATAAAATCCTAATGCAGAGAAGATATACCAAGCCGACATTTGTCCGCAATCGTCGTTGCCTGACAATCCGTCTATTTTGTTTTTGTACATCTGTCGCATGATTTTGTGAAGACGGTACTCAGATTTCCACGGCTCTTTTGTCCATTTGTACAAATAGGCTACATGATGGCTTGGCTCATTACCATGTACATAATTGCCCATCAGCCCCTCTTCGTTAATGTCTTCGGTTTTTTCGAAATATTTGGCAGGAAGTTCCATTGTGAAAAGCGAATCCAAGCGACGAATAAACTGTTTCTCGCCACCCATTTCCTTTATCAATCCGTTAACGTCGTGAGGTACAAAAAAGGAGTAATTCCAGGAATTTCCTTCAATAAAACCCTGTCCATGCGTATCCAACAGATCAAAATCCTCTTTAAATGTTCCATCTTTGAGTTTCGGACGGGCAAAATGCAGGGAAGGGTCAAAGATATTGCGGTAATTCAAGGCTCTTCGGGCATACTCCTGACTAATTTCACTTTTGTTTAAACGGTTTGCCAACTCATGTATGGTCCAATCATCATAGCTGTATTCCAAAGTAATGGAGGCAGCCGATGAGCTTCTTTCCAATGGCACATATCCATATTTTTTGTAATCGCCCGTACCATCGAAATAGTCAACATTGGAGCTATTCACACAGGCTTCCAATGCCAGCTCGTTATCGATATCCAATCCCTTGGCAATTGCGTCTGAAAGCACCGAGACGGAGTGATAACCGATCATACACCAGTTTTCATTTCCCATATGTGACCATACCGGTAAAGCCTTATGTACACTTTGTTTGTAGTGATTTAACATGGAGTTGACAAACCGGGTGCTTCGTGCAGGCTTTATCAGATTCATTAGCGGATGTTGTGCGCGAAACGTATCCCAAACCGAGAAAACCGTGTAATTGGTTTCTCCTTGTTCAGCTTGATGAATATTGTGGTCGATGCCTCTATATCTTCCATCCACATCTTGATAAATGGAAGGATTTATCATAGTATGATAGAGTGCCGTGTAAAAAACATATTTTGTCTCTTCATCGGCTTCAAATTGGATGCAGCTAAGCTCTGTTTCCCATTTCCGCTGAGTTTCATTGCGAATATCCTCAAAGGATTTTCCGCCGGTTTCAGCTTCCAGGTTTTTCATTGCACCACGGCAATCCACAGGAGAGAGTGCAACCTTAATCACGAGAGGCTCGCCGTCGGAAAAATCGAAATCAAAATAGGCTGTCAGGTGTTTTCCAAACATTTCAGGGAAGTTGTCGGTCATATCAAATTTGCGCCAAAAACCGGTATAGAGCACTTTTTCTTTGTTACGACAACCATAGTTTTGGATAGGTTTGGAAAATTTCACGGCAAAATGGGTGTAATTCATCCTTGACCATCCGCGAGTGATACGGTAACCGGTAAGTGTATATTCATCTTCCACACGCAGGTTTGCCATCAGCACCTTGCCGTCGTAATTGTAAATCCCGTAATCCAAATCGAGAATGATATGTCCTGTTTCCGTCTCTCGCGGGAAGGTGTAGCGATGTACTCCTACGCGTTCGGTTGCAGTCATTTCTGCAAGAATATTATAGTCTTGCAATAGGACAGAGTAATAACCGGCTTCCGCTTTCTCGTAATCGTGACTGAAACGTGAACGATAGCCGCTCTCGGGATTTTCTTCCGTTCCCATATCCAATTTTACCTCTCCGGTCATCGGCATTATCAGTATATCACCCAAATCGGAATGCCCCGTCCCATTGAAATGTGTATGACTGAACCCTATAATGGTTTTATCATCATATTGGTAACCGGCACAATATTTATATGCATCGCTCTGATAAACTCCATCAATATTGTGAGGAATCATTTCCGTATCGGGGCTTAATTGAACCAAACCGAAAGGAGCACAAGCCCCCGGAAAAGTGTGCCCCATGCTTTTAGTCCCAACCATGGGATTCACGTAATCAAACGGAGAATTTTGAGCAGATAAATGATTTGCAGACATCAATAACAGTATAACTGATAAATGAAGAAATTTGTTCATATGTTTTCTAATCGGTAAGTAAAATCAGACTCCAAACCATAAAGATAGTCAATTAAACGATGTGTATCACGAATATATTGAAAGATGGGAAACCTATTTCAGGATATATTTTCCGGAAATAATAATTATTGATTACCTTTAGTTCATAAAAATCCTCAACATCAACTCGCTATAAAAGAAAGGTTTTGGTTATTGAATAAAAATAGTACAATGAGAAAAATAATTAAAACAATAACTATTGGTATTGCGGTAATAATCGGACTTGTTTTAATAGCAAGACCTGCTTTAAGTTTGTATGGCGAATGTTGTGCATATTTCGATAAAAAAGCATTTCTTGCCAAATATGAATTTGAGGATTTTTCTCAATTCAAAAATGTTTCTCTCTTTATTCGAGGTGGAGATAGCGAAAGAAATCCTATTATTGTTGTAGATGCGCCACATTTGGTCAGAGATACTTCAAAAGTGGGATTTTATGTTGTAATACTGGACAAAAAAACCGATCAAGTAATAAAAGCAAAATGGATGACAGAATACGATGTTGAAGCCGACACTCTAAAGCTTCAACAATTGGCACAAACATTTATGAGGTATAGGATACCACGCCTAGATGTAGATACAGCGGGAAATGTATTTGTTTATGTGAAAGATGTTGAGACGTTGGCATTAGTCGGATTTGCCAATGAAAATGAGTTGCAAAAACGAAGTAAAGAGACAAAATGGATTAACATTAAGTCCAATTGGTATAAGCCAAGATAAGCTAAACCCGTACCTCGTACCAAAAAAATCCCCTGAATTTTTTCAGGGGATTTTTTTAACTAGTCATTATTTATCTCTCGTATATCTACCTCATGTCGTTTTGAGATGCCGAGTAGCCATTCGCTGTACCAGTCTGCCATTTTCCAGAAGAAATATTCGTTCATATCTCCGAATCCGTGGCGCTGACCGGGGAGAATCAGCATCTCGAAACGCTTGTTGGCGCGGATAAGAGCATTCACAACACGCATGGTGTTACCAGGGTGTACATTGTCGTCTATGTCACCATGGACGAGGAGCAGATGACCCTTGAGATTCTTGGCAATATCCTGGTTTTTGTCAATGCTATACTTGAAAGTAGTGTCGCCTGCTGCGGTAATCTCTTCGAGAATGCCGTGGTGCTGCTCGCTCCACCACCTGTTGTACATACTGTTGTCGTGGTTGCCTGCACAAGAAACGGCTGCTTTGAAGAAATCGGGATACTTAAGGATGGCTGCGGTTGACATAAATCCACCACCGGAGTGTCCGTGGATGCCCACTCTGCTGATATCAATGAAATTGTGGCGTGCTGCAAGTTGCTGGATAGCATATTTCTGATCTTCCAGTCCATAGTCGCGGAGATTGCCATAGCCGTAGTTGTGATACCACTTAGATCTATTTGGATGTCCGCCTCTGTTGCCTACAGTGATTACGATAAATCCAACCTGAGCCAGGCGGTCAACGCGGGTCAATCCTTTGCTCCATACCAGGTTGTTGCCTTCGGTCTGGGGGCCGGGATAGACATAGTCTATAATGGGGTATTTTTTGTTGGGATCGAAGTCAAACGGCTTGTACATTACTCCGTATAGATCGGTAATGCCATCGGCAGCTTTAACCTTGAAGGGTTCGGGGAATTTGTAGCCTGCTTCCAGCAGCAGGGAAATGTCTGTCTCAGCCACATCCAGCAATTTTGTACCGGCAGCGTTGAACAGGGCTACTTTCGGTATGACATCCACCCTGGAGTAGTTGGCTACAAAGTATTTGCTGTTGTCGGAGAAACTGACTATCGAGGAGTTGAAACCATCGGCGTCGAGACGTTTCATGCCCGTACCGTCAAGGTTGATGCGGTAAACATGCCCGTTGTAGGGACTCTCATCCTTGTTTACTCCCATTGCGAGGAAATATACGACTCTCGCAGCCTCGTCTACACTCAGTACACTCTCTACATGGAAAGCACCGGAGGTAATGGGGTTTTTGAGGGTTCCGTCAGAAGAATAGAGATAGAGATGGGCCCAGCCATTGCGTTCCGACCACTGGATGAGCTCTGTGCCATTGTTGATTACCTCAAGGCTGCGTGTCTCCACATAGGTGTTGAGGCGCTCCTCTATGATCACTCTGCAGCTATCTTCAGCAAGATTTACGGCGCAGATATCCACCCTTTTCAGGTCGCGGCTGGTGCGGTACAGATAGAATTTGCTGTTATCTCCCAGCCAGGTATAAACGCGATAATCGTCATAAGCGTTCCTGTTTTTGAAGGGAGTCGTCATGATGCTGATATTCTGGTCTTTAAATGCATCCACCCGGATTTCCCTTGAGGTTTTGTCTTCCATGTTAAAGATAAGAAGATGTTCTTTGGGACCGGGTTCGCCGGGCATCTGATATTTGTAACTTTCGAGAGTGGGACGCGGCTGGGATACGGCGTTAATAACCCAAAGCTCTTTGATCTTACTCATATCATATTTGCCGATGGCAAAATGTTTGGAGTCGGGTGACCATCTTACACCGGCAGAGAAACGTTTGGTGGTGTCGCTTTGGTCAGTACCCCTATAGCTGCCACCGCCATAATAGAAATCCTTTGTGCCGTCGGTGGTCAGAGGGTTTTCAACGATAGTCGTGTCCTTGTCATCCTCCATAAGTTTTTTTACATCTTCGATGCTCATCCAGTAGAGGTTGTAATTTTTGCTATATACGGCAGTCTTGCCGTCTGGAGAGATGTTTGCCCAGTTGGGATAATCCTTCTCCTCTTCATTTTCGGTCACATCGGTGAGTTTACCTGAAGCAATGTCATATTCAAACCTGAATACCTTTTTCTCCTTTTTGGGAGGAGTCTTTTTTTCTTCTTTCTTTACATCTTTTTTCTCACCATTATCCTCTTCCTTCTTCTCCTTATTGGTTACCTCCTCTTTTTTCTTTTTTTCTTTCTTTTCCACCATCATCGTGCTCTGGATTTCAAAAGTGAATTTTGTATCATCCTTGAGCTTCAGTTTGCGGAAAGGGATGTTTTGTGCATCGAAGGGGTCCTTTACAATTTCCGTCAACTCCATTGCAAGTTTCTCTAGGTCGAAAATCGGTTTCTGGAGCTTTGTGACAGGGTCTACCATGTAGTAACAGCTGCCGGCCGGAGTCTTCCACTCATACCAGAATTTGTCGGAATTCTTAAACCAATTGGGTCTCATATAGGTCGAGAAGACCATATTGTTGACCTTTTTAGCCGAAAAACGATCGGCCAGTTCGTAGTTGGGCTCTGTCACCGGTACCTGTTGTGCAAAAAGCACACTTGTGAAGATAATGCCCAGAGCAAAAATTAAAGTCCTTTTCATTATATCAATTATTATTGTTTAGTAAAATTTCTTTCCCATTCACCTACCTCCATATCGTGTATTTTTCCATCGGAGATGTGGAATCTCAATGCGGTGCGCACCAGATGAAATCCCTGCAGACCGGCGGCACCCGGGTTGAGGGTGAGCATATTATAATGTTTGTCGTTGATCACTCTCAGAATGTGCGAGTGGCCGCAGACGAACAGATTTGGGCGGTGAGCCTCTATCAGCCGCAGCGCACGAAGGTCATATCTGCCCGGATACCCTCCGATATGTATCATCAGCACCTTTAGTCCCTCTACTTCCATCAGCTGAATATAGGGATGATAAGTACGGATATCGTATCCGTCACAATTGCCGTGTACTCCCACAAGGGGCTTGAAAGCGGCTATCTCCAGTGCGGATTCCAGAGTTGCAAAGTCTCCTGCATGCCAGATGGTATCTACCGGTTCAAGGAAATTTCTAAGCCGGTCATCAAAATAACCGTGTGTATCAGATATAAGTCCGATATATGCCATCTACCGTCAGATCTTGATGAAAATTTTCTTGCGGTACAATATCATACACATCACGAGGAAAATGGCAACCATAATCAGCGCGTGCATAAGCGAAGCATATTCGTTGTTACCTAAGATCGAGACGCAGCAATTCTTGTAAAGCCATGAGAGAGCGCTCGTCTTAGTACCCTCCGCAGTGGTCCAGGTAATCACTCTGCCGAGCAATTTGACCAGCACTCCTGCCATCACGAAGGCAAAGAGCGGGTTCATACCCATTGCCTTGAATGGAGTGAAATACTTCTCCTTTTCCTTGATATCTATAAAATAGATGAAAAATGCAAATAGCATGATAGCCCATCCGCCGGTGTATATTACATACGAACCGGTCCACAAAGGCTTATTGATCGGTAGCCACACATTCCAAATGCGTCCCAGTCCAAGACATATAAGTGCGATTGTGTAGAGTTTTGCCACTGCATTGATTTTACTTTCACCGGAGCGGATCAATTGCCCGATGAAATATCCCAGCAATACAGTACCGGCACCGGAGAGTACTCCGAGGAGCCCTTCCGGATCAAACGGGATGCCGAAACCGCGGTATACATGGTTCTCTCCAACCAACGCAATGTCGATTTTACTTGCAACATTTCCCTCCAAGGTGCTCCATCCCGGCTCACCGCCGAAAATCCACAGGATCAGCCAGTGGAGAATGGTAACTGCAGCTATACCCAGTAAAATGCGCTTGGGTCGTTTGAGCCACAAGGCTAGAAATCCTCCCAGGATATAACATAGTCCGATGCGCTGCAGCACTCCGAAGATGCGAATATTTTGCAGCCAGATGAGATAATTCTCTCCAAAAGTGAGCTCCGGGTTGCGCGAGGTGGGGTAGAAGGGGAACATATTAAGAGCCAGTCCTACCGCAAAAATCAGCAAACCTCTCACAACGAGTTTGCGCGAACTCTCCTTGTTTATCGAATCGCCATATTTTGCAAAAGAAAAGGCCATCGCAACTCCCACGCAGAAGAGAAAGAAGGGAAACACCAGATCGGTCGGTGTGCATCCCGACCAGGGGGCATGTTTTAAAGGTGGGAAAATATGTCCCCAGGAGCCCGGGTTGTTGACAAGAATCATTCCCGCTACGGTCATACCCCTGAGTACGTCAAGGGCTACATAGCGCTGGTTCGGAGCTTTAGTCATAAGAGAGATATTAGGATTGGTACTCGTATTCAATCTACAAATATAGATAAAATCCCTATCTTTGTTTAGGCGAAAGAGATCGAAATGGAAATTTTTTATTCACCGGACATAGCTCAGGGCGGCACACGGCTCGATACAATAGAGTCCGGCCACTGCATTAAGGTGCTCAGACACCGTAAAGGCGACATTATCAATATAGTGGATGGAGCAGGTACGCTTTTCAGGTGTGAAATCACCGATGATAACCCCCGTTGTGTGGTTTTTACCGTCCTGGAACGGCAGGAGGGTTACGGCAGTCATCCATACCGGCTCCATATTGCGGTGGCACCTCCAAAGAATGCAGAACGTTTTGATTGGTTTGTGGAAAAGGCCACCGAAATGGGTATAGACGAGATTTCTCCCATTTTCGGCGATTATTCGGAGAGGCGCATTTTTAAACGCGAACGTTCGGAGCGCATTATGATTGCCGCTGCAAAGCAATCCCACAAAGGGGCCATTCCTCTGCTTCACAACCTTGTGACTGTGAAAGATTTTCTGGAGAGTTATTCGTGTGCAGAGTCAGGAAAAGTTTTTTCCTGCCCGGATACTGAAAAACAGCTATCTGAGAGTACTCCGCTCCGGCTGATATGTTACTGTGATGAGGTGGAATCTTTGGGTGCAGTAAAGATCTCCATCACCGAGGCGTTGCAAAAAGGTGCTTCGGATGTGGTTGTGATGATCGGTCCCGAAGGAGATTTTTCGCGTGAAGAGATTTCTTTGGCAATAAAATCGGGCTGGCAGCCCGTTTCGCTGGGGGATTCACGGTTGCGTATAGAGACGGCGGCATTGACTGCCGTTGCGGCCGTTTATCTTGCGAATTCTTGATTGACGTATCGGTTTTAAGTGAGTATAAGCGTTTATATCGTTTTTATAGCTGCGTTCTTATCTCCGGATTCGGTTTTTCAGCTACGGATTATTGCAATCTCGCCTCTCAATCCAACCTTTATAATTTGTGATGCCTTTCCGGTAGAGGCAGATTCGAGAGAGGGGTCTGCTACCCAATCCACACTTTTAATGATTTCTTCCGAGATTGCGCTGTAGATAGCCGGAGCTTTGTTGCCGGACAGATTGGCCGATGTGGAGACAATCGCTCTTCCGAAACGGGATATCAACGCTTTGCAAAAGGCGTTGTCGGGAATACGTATTCCTACACTGCCATCTTCAGAAACCACATTTGGTGCAAGTGCACTACCTGCAGGAGAGGAGTCCGTAGCGACGACGGCTTCCGGATAGATTATGGTCATCGGGCTGTCATTCACCTCTATCAGATCCAGTGCAATGTCTGGGATTTCTTTTACATACCTGGCGAGCATATCGGTGTCAGAGACCAGCGTGATTAGACTTTTGCTATCAGCGCGGTGTTTGATGGATAAGACTTTGGCTACTGCTTCACTATTGGTGGCGTCACATCCGATGCCCCAGATAGTGTCGGTGGGGTAGAGTATCACTCCACCAGCTTTAAGCACCTCTATGGCAGCATTTATAACTTCGCGATCAATATTTTTCTCAGTATCTCCGTTCATATTTCAGTCTAAGATTATTTCCGTAAGTACAGGGTAGTGGTCAGAGTAGGGTACTCTCTCTATTTGGTGGTATATGGTCCGGTATTCTTCCGGAATGAGTATGTAATCCAGGCGCAGGGCCGGCCAAAGTCTGGAATAGGTGGCTCCAAACCCATTTCCTGCTTCGACGAAGCAATCTTTATGTTTCTTTTGCAACTGGTGGTAGGTATATGACATCGGGGTGTCGTTGAAGTCGCCGCAGACTATGGTCTTCATGCTGCATTCGCTGATGCTGTTCACTACGCGGTCTACCTGCTCGGCGCGTTTAATATTGGATTCCTTGAGATGTCCGTGGAGAGAAATGAACTCGTCGCTGAATGTGTCTTTATTGAATAACCGCTTAACGATGGAGGTAAAAGAGATGCTATAGGATTCCAAATGGCAGTTGTAGAGGCGTACCGTACCCCCGTCCATACGCAAATCTGCCCAAATGGCGAGGTTTGTGCTGTTTTTGAAGGTGAGTTTACCTCCTCCCCTTATGGGAAATTTGCTGAGGATTACATTGCCGAAACTTGAGCCGGTATCATGGAAAAAATGGGAGTGGAGATAGGGAAAGTTGGGGAGTTCCGTTATGGAGTCTTTGTATTTTACGCTTACTTCCTGTAGACAAATAATGTCCGCCTCGCATCGCTTGAGATAATCTCGTATATCTGCCGTAGTCTCCCTTTTCGACTTTCCATCTTTACTTAAGGCGTATCTGCCGACATTGTATGTAACTATGCGTATGCCCTCGTTCTCTTCATCGGGGGCATTATTGCCTACTTTAACAAACATATCGAAAAAGAAGAGTGACGGCAGCAGGGCGACCAAAGGTATCAGCAAGCGTTTTCTCCTGCGGATAATGGCTATAATCAATAGAAAGAGGTTCCAAAATGCTATTGGAATATAGTAGAGGCCAAAAAAGAGGGGAGGCCAGAATTTCGAAGGGCTGATAAATATGGAAACATAGGATATTAACAACACGGCTGCTGAGATAAGCAGCACGGTGACCGAGATAAAACTCCCCAGGCCAAATCTGCGTTGTTTCTTCTTTTTCATAGTTTCCGGATTTAGAGAATTCTAATGGTACAGCCGGTTTTGTTTCTTCCAGATGAGAATCATTATCAGGCCGAAAAGCATTCCGCCCAGGTGGGCGAAATGGGCGATGTTGCCGCCCATACCTGTGAGACCGGTGATGAGTTCGATCGCTCCGAATATAATCACAAACCACTTGGCTTTCATTGCAACAGGCGGAAATATCAATTGCAGACGATTGTCGGGGAAGAGCATTCCATAGCCCAACAGCACTCCGTAAATGGCCCCGGAAGCACCTACAGTGGGAGTTCCGAGTACTGCGGTGGCTGAAGCTATCTTTCCTGCCTCCATAAGGGCATCGTACTGCAGATGCAGCACGAGACTATGGCACAATGCAGCTCCGATTCCGGTCACAAAGTAGAATAGCAGAAATTTTTTGCTGCCCCAAATCCTCTCCAGCACCGTACCAAAGATCATCAGGGTGTACATATTGAAAAACAAATGCCAGAAATCACCATGCATGAACATATGTGTGATTAACTGGTAGGGCTTGAAAAATGGGGACTCAAATGGAAAAAGCGCAAGCTTTTCATACATTGACTCACCGATAATCCAGGTTGCTATGAGCATTACGGTATTGATGATGATCAGATTTTTGATAACCGGTGACATCATTCCCCAAAAGCCGGGGCGGCTGTATCCTTGATTCATAAATATTTCTCCAGATCTTTAACAGTAATAACAGACATGCACTTACGCCCGTCCGGCGTAAGTCCGGGCTCCTTGCAGTCGAACAATTCATCCACCAATATCTGTGCCTGAGTATCTGACAGGGTGCCGGTATGACTTCTGGCTGCCGAAATGGCTAATTTTCGGGCGAGAGCCTCACCGTATTCTGCAAAATCGGCAGAAAATGTCTGCTCTTTTAGCGAAGCGATCAGTGAATCGATTAATGCAGTAGTATCTCCCTCCTCCACCGAATATCCTTGTGGAACACCATAAACAGCAACCGAATTGTTTCCGAAATCCCGGATATCAAATCCTATCTTCGAGAGCTCTTCCAGATGCTCGGTAAGGGTGAGATAATCCTCGCTCTGGAGGTCGATGCTCCTTGGGAAAAGTGTCTGCTGGGTCAGGGGCCTCTCATCCGAGAGCATACTCAGATAACGTTCATACCATATGCGCTCCCTGGCTCTTGAGATGTGTACCAGCAGGATCACCTCGCCGTACTGTGAAAGAATGTAATTGCTTCCGGCTCTTAATATGGCTGCGCTCGATATATCTTTCTCCTCAAACAGCATCCGCTCCTCCTCTTCTTCTCCAACCGGACGAATTCGAGAAGGTACGGTCGAAAAATCCTTGCCCTTTCCTATGTTGAAGGGATTGAATAACGGGTCATAGTCTATCCTAGGTATTCTAATATGTTCCCTGCCGTGCTCCAGTGCGCCTCGTCCGGGCATGTTGGGAATATCAGGAACCCCTTCGGTGTCAAAATCTATACTCGGGACAAAGGAGTTTTTGCCGAGAGATTCTCTGACCGAAGCCATCACTATCTCGAATATCATCTGTTCATCCTCAAACTTGACTTCGCTCTTTGTGGGGTGGATATTGACATCCACTCTATCCAGGGGAGTTTCGAGAAATATGAAATATATGGGTAGGATATCGTCGGGTATGAGCTGCTCGTAAGCCTTCATTACTGCCTTGTGGAGGTAAGGTGAGCGGAAATAACGTCCGTTGATAAAGAAATATTGGTTTCCTGGCGTCTTACGGGCACATTCGGGCTTGCCGATGTGACCGCTGATATTGACCACTGATGTCTTGGTGTCAATTTCCACCAGGGAGTTGATCAACTCACGGCCAAATAGATCGTGGATGCGCTGTTTGGTATTGTCAGCAGGCCGTAGATCGTATAGCACCTTGCCGTTGGAGAGCATCTTAAATCTGAGCTCCGGCCTTATGACTGCTACTCTTATGAATTCCTGGATAATATGCCGCAGTTCGGTATTGTCGGATTTGATAAATTTGCGCCTGGCTGGCACATTGTAAAAGAGGTTGCGTACCTCGAAGTTTGATCCGATAGGAGAAGAGGCTTCGTGACTTGAAATGATGCGTGATTCGCTTACCTCTACCTGCCATCCCACTTCACTATCGGCCTGACGTGTCTTGAGGGTCACATGCGCAACCGCAGAGATAGATGCAAGTGCTTCACCCCTGAATCCATATGTGGAGATGTACTCAAGGTCTTCAGCACTATCTATCTTGGAGGTTGCGTGGCGCTCAAAGCAGAGTTCAGCATCTGCGGGGCTCATACCGTAGCCATTGTCGATCACTTGAATGAGCGTCCTGCCCGCATCGGTTACTATCAATTGAATCGTATTTGCTCCGGCGTCAATAGCGTTTTCCATTAGCTCTTTGACCACAGAAGCGGGGCGACCGACAACTTCCCCTGCTGCTATAAGATTGGATATGTTGGCGGGTAATAGCTTCAGCATATTATTTAAAAAGTTGGCCAACGCCGATGGCTATATAGTAGATAGCCACCAGAAGAGCTACGAAGGTTACCAGAGTAATTAATTTTTTTACCTTCTTGTTTTCGGCCTGGCGGCGATGTTGCTCCATGCCTTTGCGGAATGCGCCACGGATGCTTTCTCCTGGCACATATTCTTTGGTTGATTTAGCACCTTGTCCCTCTGTTACCTCTTGCGAAGGATCAATGGGAGTGCCGTCGGGGTTCTTGCCATACTTTTTATAAATTTCTGCAATACGCTCCTTGCGCTCATCGTAATAGCGTGGAGTGTAGTTGAAAACCCGGTGCGAGGGTGTCTTAAAAAAGCTGAGGTTGAAAAATCCCATAATTGTCACAAAATTGTCAATTGAATATTTAGGACAAAGTTAACATATTTTTTATTTTTGTGGAAAAATAGGAGGTTTCTATGGATATTCGCATAGGCAATGGATTTGATATACACAAGTTGGCTTCGGGATTACCACTGAGACTCTGTGGGGTGACCATTCCTTCGGAAAAGGGATGTGTGGCCCATTCGGACGGAGATGTGGCAATCCACGCTCTCTGTGATGCGCTTCTGGGTGCTCTGGCGCTCGGCGATATAGGAAAATATTTCCCCGACACCTCAGATGAGTACAAAGGTATAGATAGTCGCATACTGCTTAAAAGTGTTCTTGAAATGATCACGGAACGAGGTTGGCGTATAGGCAATATCGACATAACTCTGATGCTTCAGAAACCGAAAGTAGCCCCTTATATCCTTGAAATGAGGAAAATGTTGGCCTCTGTGCTGGATTTGGATTTAGAACGCGTATCGGTCAAGGCGACCACTACTGAAAAGCTCGGGTCTATCGGCCGCGAGGAAGGAATTGCCACTTTTGCCACAATTTTATTGTTCAATTGAGAATTATCTCTATATTTGCACTCCCTAACATTGACCTATTGTGTAATGGTAGCACAGCAGATTCTGGTCCTGCTAGTCTAGGTTCGAATCCTAGTAGGTCAACTTCTTTAACCCAATTCCTTTTTTTACATATTATGAAACGTTTATTATCAGTAATGCTGGTATGCTTTACCTATGCAGCCTTATTCTCTATTGTCGCAGACGCGCAACGCATAGAGAACACCAATCCCAACAAACAGTTTATTCCCGACAAGTCAAACCATGTACGCAATGAGGTTGTTATCCCCGATTTTGCAGGGTACAAGGTGCTTAAAGGTGACTTTCACATACACACTGTCTTTTCGGACGGTGTCGTATGGCCCACTTACAGGATTCAGGAGGCCTGGCGTGACGGACTTGACATCCTTGCCATTTCCGATCACATCGAATACAGGCCCCATAGCCAATATATGAATGCCGATCGCAACGCTTCCATGAAAATTGCTGCTCCAGAGGCTGAGAAACTGGGAATTTTACTCGTTCCGGCAACTGAGGTGACACGCGAACAGGGTGTTATCGGCCACTTCAACGCACTTTTCATTAAAGATGCCGAGCTGATGAATCTTGAGGATCCCAAGGAGGCTTTGCGTGAAGCACGCAGACAGGGAGCATTCATTTTCTTCAACCACCCTGGCTGGAGAATGGATACATGCGTTTTTTCACCATTCCAGAAAGAATTATTGGAAGAGGGTCTGATAGATGGTGTCGAGGCGGTCAACGGATTTGAGTTCTATCCGCGCGCAATTTCCTGGTGCAAAGATCTGAACATTACGCTTTTTGCCAATTCCGATGCCCACGATCCGGTTCCAGTTTATTTCAAGTACGATCGCAAGGGAGCGGAAGATGTGCGCTACAGGCCAATGACGCTAGTGCTTGCGAAGGATAAGAGTCTTGAGGCAGTACGTGAAGCACTTGATGCGAGACGCACTATCGGTTCTTACCATGGTTATTTAATTGGTATGTTTGATCTGCTCGAAGGGCTTTTTGATGCTTGTGTTTCGACTGAAAAGCTTTCCGTTGTAGGAAAAAACACCAACTGGCAGTTGCGCAATAACTCTTCTTTGATATTCCGCTTTAGAATCGGAAGCACGGATTATATTTTGCTTCCTTTCACATCCTGTACTTTGACACGCACCTCAGACATCACTTCCGTTGATATTACTGTGCTCAATATGTACCACTACGAGAATACTCATCCGGTGTTTAAGCTGGAGCTTAAGTAGCGTAGATTACACTTTTTTTTGGCTATTTCGTTTTTTTGCGTACTTTTGCACTCCCAATGGCGAGATAGCTCAGATGGTTAGAGCGCATGATTCATAATCATGAGGTCCCGAGTTCAATTCTCGGTCTCGCTACTGACAAAAAAGCCGGCTAATTTTTTGGTCGGCTTTTTTGGTGAGAGGTTCGAGGTGCGATTTTTTTATCAGAAATGCAAAACTGTCGAACGATTTACCGCCAAATTATCGAACAAATTCGCGCCAAATTGCCGAAAAGTGAAAAAAGATCCGTTTCTACTGAAAGTTTGGTCGCATAGTGCGACCGTTTTGCCAGTAGGAGTCTTAAAATTGTCAAGTATTTTGCTCAGTTTACTTGACAAAATGGTTTAAGTATTCGACGATTTTACTGTATCATTCCATCTTCCAGTTGGATGATGCGGTCGCCGTAGGTGGCAAATTTGTCGTTATGGGTTACCTGGATGATAGTCATACCTTCTTTGTGCAGTTCTTTGAGGGTTTCCATGATCATTATGCCCTGTTTGCTGTGAAGGTTCCCTGTGGGTTCGTCTGCCAGAAGCAACTGGGGTTTGCCTACGATGGCTCGGGCAATTCCTACCAATTGCTGTTGTCCGCCCGATAACTGTTGAGGGAAGAGGTCCTGTTTGGCTACAATGCCGAATCGGTCGAGCAAGTCGGCAACCATTGCCTGACGTTCTTTCTGTTTAACACCTTTGTAAATGAGTGGAGTTTCAATGTTTTCATAGACTGTCATCTCTTCGATAAGATGATAGGCCTGGAAGATGAATCCGATAAAATCACGGTGATATTTTCCCCTGCTTTTTTCGTTTAGTTGCACCACGTCGGTGTCGTAGAGCCAATACTCACCTTCGGAAGGATAATCCAGCATCCCGATTATGTTAAGTAGAGTGGATTTACCGGAACCGCTAGGGCCCATAATGGTAAGAAATTCCCCCTCTTTTACCTCAAGGTTAATGTTTCTCAGCACAAAAGTGCGCTGAAACTTCGAATCGTAATATTTACTGATATGTTTTAGTGTGATCATAATTGTTGTGTTTTTACTCATAGCGCAAGGCCTCTACCGGATTGCGGCTCGCGGCGCGCCAGCTTTGCCAGCTGACGGTGAGGAGTGCCACTAGAAGGGCGATTAGGCCGGCCAGGGCGAATATCCACCAGCTTAGGGCGGTTTTGTAGGCGAAGTTTTCGAGCCATTTATTCATGGCGAGGTAGGCCAACGGAGTTGCGACAATAAAAGCGATCACAATCCATTTTACAAAACTCTTGTTAAGCAATGCCAATATTTCGCCTACTGTGGCGCCGTTAATTTTTCGGATACCGATTTCCTTAGTTCTATATTGGGATGTAAAAATGGAAAGTCCCAGAATTCCTAAAACTGATATGATAAGCGACAACATGCTGAAGAGCGAGATCATACCCACCTGACGATCTTCTTTAGCATACAGCAGATTGAGTTTATCATCGAGGAAATAGTGTCTCATAGGCTCATCAGGACTTATTTTATCATACACCTGAGCGATGTAATCGACAGCAGCCCTGGTGTTCTCTCCGGAAAGTTTCACATTTACCCATGACATGAGGACAAAGGTGCCAGGGTGATATCTGAATACGAAGGGGTCAACATTTTCGCGGAGCGAAGAGAAATTGAAATCTTCAACTACTCCTACCACATGAAAGGGCATCGGGTTGCCTTCGTCGTCGTATTTCATAAGAGTTGAGCCGAGTTCCAACCCGAATTCCTTTTTGGCAGCCTCATTTATGATTATGCTGGCAATCTCAGCTTCACTATCTTTCAGAAAACCCCGTCCTTCCAACAAGTTGAAATTCATCATATCCATATATTCGCTATCCACATACCAGAGCCAGGTTTGGATGGTTTCATCATTAAAACCAAAACCCTCCATATTTGACGGGATTCCCGGGACACCGCTCGACAAAGAAACACTTTCCACCATTGGATTTTGCATCAATTCGGATTTAAACGTTTCTAAATTGCTTAATAAATCAACGGTAGGATAGATAACCATTACATCCTCCTTATCGAACCCTAACGATGTCTTTTTCATATACTCCACCTGCTTGACGGTCAGCACCGACATCGCGATTAGCAGTATAGTTGCCGTAAATTGCACTACCGTAAGCCAACCGCGTGAAGTCTGACGAGCAATGGAGTGGCGTTTTTTAACGGCATCCATAGGAGCAACTTTGATGCTGCTGTAGGCGGGAAACAACGCTCCGACAATACCGATTATAATTGCGACAGCAAACATTATGAGCAGTACCAATACAGATGCTTTAAAATCCAATGAATATTCGAAGAATTTTATTCCAAATTGATTATTTATAGAGTTGGCAATTATCAGCGCAACCAAAAAGGAGAGAGCTGAAACCAAGACGCTTTCCAAAATGGTTGTCACAAAAATCCTCCTGCGGTCATTACCTAAAATACGAGTAACTCCGATATTTTTCATGCGTTTAGGTAGCGTTGCGGTGGCAAAATTGATATAATTCAGAAGAGCGATAATCAGAATGAATAGACCCACCGCGAAGAGTGTATCCACGGAAGATTTGTTGTTTGTGTTGAATAAGGGGTTTTCAGCCACGTTTTTGGCGAAACGAAGATCCGTCAGCGGACGTGCGATGATTGTGAATCTTTCGTTGCCTTTATTGTAGAAATGATATTTTTCTTTTAAAATATCTATTTCGTTGATGCGTGCTTGAAACTCCGATGCTATTGTTCCGGACTTCACTTTGACAAATTCGGGGAAATTGACTATTCCCCATGTTTTGTAAGAGTCAGCAATCCAGCCGGTTGTAGGGAAGGAGAGGATAACGGGCTCATTGAAGAGTGAGTTTTTGGGCGGAGTGCGGAAAACTGCCGTCACCGAATACTCTTCGTCGCCGGTTTTGAATGTTTTGCCTACTACATCATGTGTTCCCCAAAGCTTTTCTGCAAAAGCCTCTGAAACAATCGCCGTATTGGGCTCTGAAAGCGGTTTGGTGCTATTTGAATGGATGAAGTCAAAGGTAAACACCTCTGTCAAATCCTTATCTGCGATAGCGTAATCTTCATAGCTCCTTTGCTTTGTTCCATCGACTTCCCACTCGAAAATAATTTCATTCCATTTTCCCCACGGCATGTATGTGGTTGTAGCTACAACTTCCGGCAGCTGCTCAGCAATCACGTCTTTGGTCGGTCCTGACATGTAAACGGAGTTTTTCTCTTTGTCGGGTGCTTTGATTTCGAACCTATAGATATTCTCTGCATCTTCGTGATAGCTGTCGAAGTTATATTCCGTCCATACATACTGCATAATTAGTATAAAAGCACTAAATGCCGTAATCAACCCTATGAAATTGAAAATCGTAGATACCCTCGACCCCTTCAGATTCTTGTATATGACTTTCAGCGTATTCATTTTTACTTATTTAAAATTACTCATAGCGTAAAGCTTCCACCGGATTGCGACTCGCTGCTCTCCAGCTTTGCCAGCTGACGGTTAACAGGGTGGCCATCAAGGCGATAAGTCCGGCCAGAGCGAAGATCCACCAGCTTAATTCTGTCCTGTATGCAAATCCTTGAAGCCATCGCAACATAGCATAATAAGCGACGGGTGTGGCTATAACCATCGAAATCAAAACTACAATGAAAAAACTTTTATTAAGCATATTTACCACTTCTAAAATGCTTGCTCCGTGTATCTTACGGATACCGATTTCTTTTACCCGTCGCTCAGTTATTTGTATTATCTGTGCCAACATTCCAAGACAAGTAATTATAAAGGCTACAATTGAGAAGAGGCTGAGTGCTTTTGCGGCGAGCTCCTCTTTGTTGTAAAGTTGGTTGTAATATTCGTTGTAGAATTGAAAATCCAGTGGCTCTTCAATCCCTATCTCTTTCCATGTTTTCTCCATTTGAGCGAGCTGTTCGCCGAATTTCCCGGGTAAGAGACGCACATTCAGCGCGCTATAATAAGAGTCGGAATAGAGGAAAGCTACAGGACCGATCAAGCTATGCATAGAATTATACTGGAACTCATTTACCACTCCGATTACATCTCTATCCCAGAGTTTACGTCCCTCGATATTATCCCATCCCAGCTCTTTAAGCGTGGTTTCCGTAATAAGCATAGCACTACCTATATCCCCTTCCGTTCCGTTTCTGCCTTGCAAAAGCTCTATCTGAAAAGTTCCGAGAAAATCGGCATCCACACGCATTGTATTGATCAGCACTTCATTATCATCAGCACCTTTAGTCCCGCTACGTGACCATCCCATTCCGGGAGAATGTGAAGTGAGCGATAAATCGGTAATAAAAGGCAGTTTGGAAAATGCTTCTTTAATTACGGAAGCATTAAGGTTGCTATAATCATTGGGCAGCGTAATGCGCAATAATTGCTCGGTGTTGAAGCCATAATTTGCAGTTTTTACGTAGTCTAACTGCTTGCTTATCAATAATAGACTCGATAATAAAACTATAGAAATAGCCAGCTGTGCCACCGTCATTATTTTGGATAATGAACTTGCCTTAAATCGCTTTTGCGATTTGCCCAACAGAGAGGTGATGTTTGACTTCCAAATGAGACTTACAGGGAACCAAGCTGCCAATAAAATAATAAGCACCAAACTGACAACTGCAATTGTGAGCATTGAGGGTTTTAGCAACCACATAATATTGAGTTCAACCTGAAACAGCTTTTCTGCCAAGGGTAGCGCTAAAGTTGTAAAAAGAATGGCGAGTATTAAGGAGATAAATATCGATAGACCCACTTCCACCAGATAATAACGGAATATCTGACCCTTTCCTGCTCCGGTCGCCATACGGATACCCATCTGTTTAAGCGTTTGTAATTGCTTAGAAATGGTATAGTTTATATAGTTGAAGAGCGACATAAAGAGTGTGAGCAAGGCTATGGTAATGAATATCCAGACCATTTTTTTGTTTCCTGCCTTATGGGTGGCCATTTCGCTTGGTTCTGAAAAATAGATTTCCTTCACAGGTTGCAACATTACGCTCTTTATCTTGGTCCGGTTTTCCGGAAAATGGTCGTTCAACTTTTGAGTAAATGCCTCTATATCAGTTCCTTCTTTTACTCTCAAATAGATTTCCCTTATCAGATAACAATCATTGTTAGTGCAATTTTGCACAAAACCGATCTCCGTATAGGCATCATTTAGGTAGATGTCAGCTCCAAAAGTAGCGGTAGAGGGAATATCTTCGGCAATTGCACTCACAATAAAATCAATTCCGAAAAAGCTGACAGGTTCGCCAACTATGTTGTAATGCCCAAAAACTTTCTCGGCAGCCGATTTGGAGAGTATAGCCGAATTTTTCTGTGCAAACGGCCTCTCTGTCGAAGAGAAAAGAATATCGATGCCGGCAAGAGCGAAAAAATCGTTGTTGGTGCTAATCATCTCGTGAGCGACCGTATATCTGTCTCCCACTTTAATGTTGATGTCCATAGTCTCGCCCGACAAATAAACCAGTGGCGCTATCTCCTCTATCTCAGGGAATTGGTCTTTTAGGGCAGGCAGGATGGCATGATCAAATAACACTTCGTTTTTCGTGGAGTCCCTCAACCTGAAGGTTCTATCCGCACTTGGGAAAAACGAGTTCACACTGCTCTCACGATAGACATAGAGCGCGATTATTATACAAACGGTAAATCCGATTGCAAATCCAATTATATTGAAAGCCGAAAAGAGTTTATTCTTCTGCAAACTCCTAAACGCCTGTTTTAAATGAATCATAACTCCTCCACTACTTTTCCGTCGAATAGATGAATTATCCTGTGGGCAAAGCCCGCGTCATGCTGAGAGTGCGTCACCATAATAATAGTGGTGCCTTCGCGGTTGAGTTCGCTCAGCAGGTCCATCACTTCGCGTCCGTTTTTCGAGTCGAGGTTACCGGTAGGCTCGTCTGCGAGGATAAGTTTGGGGTTTGCAACCACGGCTCTGGCGATAGCCACGCGCTGCTGCTGTCCACCTGAAAGCTGTTGAGGAAAATGTTTTTCGCGATGTCCGATATTCATACGTCTGAGCACCTCTCTTACTATTGCTTTACGTTTCGCTGAAGGAATTTTTAAGTAAGTCAGGGGCAGTTCTACATTTTCAAAGACATTCAACTCATCAATTAGATTGAAGCTTTGAAATACGAATCCTATATTTTCTCTTCGCAAATGTGTGCGCTGGCTCTCTTTATAGTGTCCTACCTCTTCGTCGTTGAAGAAATATTTCCCGCCTGTAGGATTATCGAGCAATCCGAGAATATTTAATAGTGTTGATTTTCCGCATCCGGAGGGTCCCATAACAGCCACAAATTCTCCTTCTTTTACATGAATATCGACGTCAAGCAATGCCGTTGTTTCTACATCTTCGGTGCGAAACACCTTTGTTAATTTTTCTGTGCGTATCATAATCGTTTATAAATGTTTGTTTTGTTTTTTTCGTATTAAAAGTTTTAAATCAGTACGAGACAATATACTTCATGCCTAAAAAAGCAACTACAATGCCGTAATTGTAATTGTTTAAAAATCAGCCGTTTGTATTTTAGGGAAAAGTCGAAGTGTAAAAATATTAGACAGTTGGGTGTCTTAATTTTTGACAATTAAAAAGGATATACTACTTTCGCAATAACTCTATGGTATAAATTCTTCCTCAAATGAAAAACAGCCGAATTCTCGTTGTTGACGATAATGAAAGTGTATTGAGTGCTCTTGAATTATTGCTGCAACCTCTTTGTAAAGAGATAGTTACCTCAATTACCCCCAATCGGATTCCCACCCTGCTAAGATCTCATTTTGACATAGTGCTGCTGGATATGAACTTTTCTGCCGGAATAAATACAGGAAATGAGGGGTTGTATTGGTTGAAACGCATCCTGGAATTTGATTCCAATATTTCCGTAATTATGATTACGGCTTACGGAGATGTGGAGTTGGCCGTTAAAGCGGTAAAAGAGGGTGCGGTGGACTTTGTTTTGAAACCTTGGGAAAACAGCAAACTACTGGCAACTATCAGTGCAGCTATTCAACTGCGAAACTCGAAAAAAGAGATCAAATCTCTTAAAGAAAAAGAGCAAAGTATCATATCGGCAGTCAGCAGACAATCATCTATTATAGGTGAATCGCCCAAATTTAAGGAAGTTCTGGAAATTGTTAGAAAAGTGGCCAAAACCGATGCCAACGTGCTGATTACCGGAGAAAATGGTACAGGGAAGGAGGTAATTGCAAAAGAGTTGCATAGACAGTCGCTTCGCAAAAATGAGTTGATGGTCAGTGTAGATATGGGTTCGCTTTCTGAAACTCTCTTTGAAAGTGAGCTTTTCGGGCATGTGAAGGGCTCTTTTACAGACGCTAAAGAGGATCGCGCGGGGAAATTTGAAATAGCAAAAGGGAGTACTCTTTTTCTGGATGAAATAGCCAATCTCTCGCTTCCGTTGCAAGCGAAATTGTTGTCGGCATTACAAAACAGAGAGATAGTGCGGGTGGGTTCCAATAAAAAAATCCCTATCGACATCCGTCTGGTTTGCGCCACAAATGCCAATTTACCGGAATTGGTTAAAACCGGACAATTTCGCGAAGATTTACTCTATCGAATTAATACCATTCAAATCGAAATCCCGCCTTTGCGCGAACGAGTTTCGGATATTCCGCTACTCGCCGATTTTTTCCTGAATCTTTATCGCAATAAATACAAAAAAGAGAATCTGATAATTAGTGCCGATGCGAAGGAAAAAATGAGCAGGTACACCTGGCCGGGCAATGTGCGCGAGTTGCAACATACTATCGAGAAAGCGGTCATTTTAAACGACAGCAATATCCTTAACGCCGATGATTTCTTTTTTGATAAAAAATATAAAGACTCCGAAAAGATGTTCGGCACTTTGGAGGAGATGGAAAAGGCCATGATAGAAAAAAGCCTGAAACTTCAAGAAGGCAACCTAAGCGCGGTAGCTGCTCAATTGGGCATTACCCGTCAAACACTTTACAATAAACTTAAAAAATACAACTTGTAAGATGTTCAGGAATACATTTATCCGTTTTATAGCAAATATTCTATTGCTAATTGTCTTTTCGGCGCTCTCGATGTGGATATTGTTAAGCTCTACGTCAAATATGTATCTCATAATATCGCTGTTTGCTATAGCTGTAGTTGTTTACAGGATTATTAAACTATATAACGTCGCACCCGAAAAAATCGCCTATTTTTTCAATGCCGTAGAAAATGAAGATTCAACCCTACATTTCCCAGAAAACACACTCCATAAGGCTAACGATGAGATGAATAAGAGCTTGAATCGTATCAATAAATTGATTCAGGAGGCAAAATTCAGAAATAGGGAGCAGGAGCAATATTATAGTCTGATGCTGGAACAGGTTGCCACGGGAATTGTGGTTATAAATGAAAAAGGGAATGTGCTGCAAGCCAATTCCGCAGCGAAAAACCTCTTGAATTACCCGACATTTTACCATATTGAGCAACTAAAACGCATTGACGCTAATCTCTTCAATACATTTCATCATTTGATCAACGGCGAAACGCATCAATTCCTAAAACTCACCTATAAAAACAATATCACCCAACTCTCCCTAAGGGCCACTTCTTTTCCCAGTCATGGGGAAAACTTACGCATAATCTCAGTACACGACATCAGCCACGAGTTGGACGCAAAAGAGTTCGACTCTTGGATGAAACTCATTAGAGTGCTGACGCACGAAATAATGAACTCCATTACTCCCATAACCTCGTTAAGTGAGACATTATTGCGCTATTATGCTTTCTCGGACGACTCACCTGCAAATGTGAATGAAAAGACTATATCTAACACAATCAAAGGATTGGAATTGATCAACGAAAGGGGCAACGGATTGATAAGGTTCGTGGAATCCTATCGCAAACTGACCAAACTTTCCAAACCTATATTGCAGACTATTTCGCTAAAAACCTTCATAGACCACCTCCTGATGCTGTTATCGCATGAAGAAAACTTCAGCAGAATCAATTTTTCGATAAATATTCATCCCGAGGATTTGAGCGTTGAGGCTGATGAAGCGCAATTGTCTCAAGTCTTTATCAATTTGATTAAAAATGCGATGCAGGCGGTAGAGAAGGTGCAAGAGCCTCAGATTGAGATTTCAGCCCGGGCAAAAGAGGATGGACACACACAAATCTCCGTTCAGGATAATGGTGAAGGCATTCCTGCCGATATTATTGAACAAATATATATTCCTTTCTTTACGACTAAGGAAAACGGTTCAGGTATCGGTCTGAGCCTCTCCCGCCAGATTATGAAAAACCACGGCGGCACCATTGACGCCCACTCCGTTCCCGGAAAAACGGTGTTTGTGTTGAATCTGTAACCAAAACACCCCTGCCTTTTTACACAAATCCCTATTGCCGGTAAAGTGCCCACTTCTTTTCAGTTTTCGGTTTAAAAGTGCTATTTTCGCCTTTTCATTTTCTTAACCGAATAGTCAAGTGAACGCGAAAAGACAAACTTGTAGTCTAAGATTCTTTCGATCCGAGCGATTGCGTGTGAAATCGTATAAACTTGTCAATTGCCTTTACAAAGCCATTGCGTTGGGTGTAATTTCGTGTTGCACCCTGATAGGTCTTCGGGCGGCGCCTGTAAATTCCACGGAAAAAGTCGCCATCGATATGCAAGCAGAAATAGTTGATATCGAACAACAAACGGAGAAAGTAGAAATCGAACTCCAAACTGACACAATTCCCGAACAGCTGGATGAAATTGTAATTACAGCTTACAAAGCCTCATTGCCCTTGAAACTTTCGGCAAAAATGGTAAATATTATTCTACCCAAGCAGATCGAGCGCTCGCCTGTTAAAAGCATCGAAGATCTGCTCAACTATCACTCAGGAGTTGATGTGCTTCAGCGCGGGCCGCACGGGGTGCAGGCAGATATAACGCTTCGCGGCGGCTCATTCGACCAGACTGCAATCCTTCTGAATGGAGTCAACCTCACCAATCCGCAAACCGGACACTTTAGCCTTGACATCCCTCTCAATCTCTCCGATATTGAACGTATCGAAATAGTCCGGGGACCCTCATCCCTTATTTTTGGAGTGAGTGCCTTTTCTGGAGGTATTAACATTATTACTAAAAAGGATACTCAAACCAATGCGTTTGCAAAGCTGGAGGGAGGAATGCATGCCCTTTTCAGTGGTGAGGTGCGCGGTGCGTACAAAGCAAAAGAGTCGGTGCATACCCTCTCAGCTGGGTACAAGAGATCAGACGGCTATATCGCCAACAGCGATTATAAGATTATGAATTTCCTTTGGCAAAGCAGTTTCAATGTCGAAGGATCCCATATCGACATTCAGGCCGGTGTGAATGATAAAAAATATGGTGCCAATACCTTTTATGCTGCTGCTTTTCCCAATCAGTATGATGACACTCAGGGATTGTTTTTTTCTATAAAAGGAGAAACAAACGGAAAAATCAAGTTCATTCCGCAGCTCTACTGGAGCAGACACTATGATGAATTTCATCTCTTCAGGCCGGGTACACCTGAAATTCCGTCGTGGTACAAGACCCCAAACTATCACCGAACCGATGTTTATGGCGTTAACCTCAATATCCAATATATCTCGAGGCTTGGCATAACCCGTTTCGGGGGAGAATTTAGAAATGAAGGTGTTTTGAGCAGCAATTTGGGTAAACCGATGCGCCAACCGAGAGATAATTACACTTTGTGGGATAATCGCTCCGATCTAAGTTTTTTTGCAGAACATAATTTTGTAATAGATAAGCTGACTCTTTCACTCGGCGCACTTTACAACTACAATACTGCTCTTGCAGATACCTTGAAAGCAGGAGGTTTCTATCCCGCAGTCAATCTGTCCTATCGACCGACCAATTCCGTCACTCTTTACACTTCGTGGAGTAAGGCAACCAGAATGCCCACCTTCACCGATTTATATTATAAAGCTGGGAAACACCGTGGTTTCGGAGGACTCGCCCCCGAATATACTCAATCGGTAGAAGTGGGAATGCGTTACAGCAGACCTGTGGTAGCTGCCAATCTGAACGCATTTTATACAAAAGGTGACAATATGATCGATTGGATTTTTAATACCATCGATTCTCTCTATCACGCTGAGAACCGTTCGGCATTGAGCACTTACGGCGCCAGTGTAGATGCAAGTATAAATGTTTCCTGTTGGCTGGGAGAGAGGCAGCCATTTGAACAGTTGCGGTTTGGTTATCAATATATCTCGCAAAAAAGTGACAACGAGAGTCAGGATAACCCCCTATCAGCCTATGTTTCCAACTATCTTAGGCATAAATTTACCCTCGGCGTAGAGCATCGTATTATTAAAAATCTCATATTTTCGTGGAATGTGCGTTATCAGGAACGCGCAGGAAATTATCTGAAGTATATTCCAGCCACGGCTACTGAAAAAGCAAAGGAAATAGTAACATCTTACGAACCCTTTGTGTTGTTGGATTTGAAAGCAAATTATGCGATAGGGAAGCTTGATATTTTCGTTAATCTCAACAATATGCTCAATACAACTCACGTGGATTTCGGCAACATTCCACAACCCGGATTCTGGTTAACCGGTGGAGTGAGTTATCGGTTTGAATAAAAATTTTCCAATCTACTTATTTCGCTACGGATTTCTTCGATTACTTCAGGATTCATAATTACCTTTTTTCCGTTCGATTTGGATGAGTAAATGTAAAACACTTTGCCCCCAAACTCGCTTTCAAATTTTTCATGAGATTTTTGCTGTAAATTTTTCTCTTTGAATATTTGAGAGAGTTGAATGCCCTGATTAACCGGTTTTATCTGTAATCCTATATAGCTTTCTTTAATTCTGATAAAAAAGTCAACATTAAAAAGTCTGTCCCACTTGTCAGGTGCAGGCTCGATTTTGTAGCCAAGCTCATGCTCAAGTTGCCCATAGATTGTTTTAATCTCTGTCCAATATCCGTCAAAAGTTCTATTAATGACAAGTTGAAGCATATAATCGATGCAGTCTTGCTCTGTGATTGCTTCTACTTCAGATGAAATAACTTCCGTTATTTTAATGTAAAGTTTTTTACCAAGTTCTATAATGTGCTCTTTTGAACGCACATTTGCGAAATAATAGTTCTCCCATTCCTCCACTGTTTTGGGTGAACACTGCCTAATGCTTTCAGATGTGGCTCCAACATTTCTTTTGAAGTTCAGCTGGAAGCGATTCATAGCACTATTTAAAATCCATTCTTTTGCCATATTATGTTAATTTCGAGAACTTATCTTTGTATTTGAAATTAATTGATGCGTCTATGTCAGCTAGGCCTTCTTTTATCAAATGTGCATTTAAAAAGGTTTTGTTTTTCAAATAAAGATAACACATTAAATAGTTGTTTTCATCAAATTTCTGTTCGTCATATTTCAGGAATACTTTTTGCCCCTTTGTCTTGTCTATCAAGTACTGTTTAGCTGAACCATTGGTGCTTTTCTTTTCTTTAACACCTATAAGTCTGACAATAAGGTCATTGTTGAGTTTGACCAATTCGGGACTTATGACCTCTTTAACCGTATAATATTCCTCTCGTTGTCCGCTGTTGCTATCGATTTTAGAGCCAAATTGCATTTTCTTAGGGTCAATTTTCTTGTCGAGATTTTGGAAGTCAACAAAACGATAAGGCAAGTTCTCAAACTCCATTTCAGGGTCTATATTAATTTCATCTTTTAGAAATTGATAGCTTGTCCCTGAAATATCAAGTTGATTGACATTAAGTTTTTCTTTTATAATATCGATAAAGTCAGGATTTATTTCATATCCGACTGAGTTGCGCCCTAAATTACGTGCAGCCAACGAAGTAGTCCCACTTCCCAGAAACGGGTCAAGCACTGTTTCACCCTTAAAGGCGAACATTTTGATTAGCCTTTTCGGTAGTTCCTCGGGAAACATAGCTATATGTCCATCTTGTCTGGCACCTGCAAAATTCCAATGACCTGAGAAGTATTCCTTCCATTCTTCAGTGGTCATGTTGGATTGCTCTTTTATTTCTTTACTTACCTTTGATTTTGAAGTTCCAAGCTTCTTGAAAATTAAAATAAACTCGTAGTCAATAGAGAGAATACCGTTTCGTGGTGTTGGAAAACTTCCCATTAAAGATGCCCCACCTGTTGTATTAGTAGTAGTCTGCTTTTGCCAGATAATAGCTCCCATATAATCAAACCCGATACTTTCACAAAATTTGATTATTTCAGTCCTGATAGGGATTACTTTATATCGTCCATAATAAACAGCTCTTGCAAATTGATCTCCAATATTTACACATAGCCTACAACCATTATCGAGCACGCGATAGCATTCCTTCCAAACAAGATTAAGGTTATTAATGTAGGTTTCATAATCTTCGTGATAACCTATCTGATCCTCTGTTCCATAGTCCTTTAGCTGCCAATAAGGTGGCGACGTTATTACTAAATGAACCGACTTATCAGGAATAAGATTCATCTGTCGGCTATCTCCTGTTATTATTTTATGTGTCGTTTTCAATTTGGTTTTTATTCAATTGGTGTCCTCTGCAAATATACTCATAATATAATTTCTTCTATTAGACTTATAGTTTTTTTGTCAAATATTAAGATAATTATAATTGTGCAGTTTTGTCAGTCCATATTACAAAACCATTAAATTTTCAAAAAAGATTTGGAGATATAAAAATAAGCATTACCTTTGCAGTGTCCTACTTCACTAATACACTAAACAATTAAGTGAGAATATTATTTAACAATCGAATGAATTATAAAAACCAAACAGATATGATTACAATTAACGATCTCTCGTTCAAGTATGGTAAAAAAGAAGTGTTGAACGATATCTCCATGAAGCTGGAAGCCGGAAAAATTTATGGACTGTTGGGAGAAAACGGAGTGGGAAAGACCACTCTCCTGAAAATTATTTCCGGATTGCAAAAACCCTGGAAAGGATCCTGTTCTGTTTTCGGTGAAGATCCGTTCAAAAGAACGCCATCCTTTTTAAGCCGTATTTTTTATTTGCCCGAAGAGTTGGAATTTATCCAACATGACTACTCAATTCGCTATTTCGCGAAAATAAACGCACCTTTTTATCCCAAGTTCGACAATGAAAAATTCGAGACTATTTTAAAGGAATTTGAGGTGGAAGGTGATAAAAAATTAAACAAACTTTCATACGGACAGGTCAAAAAGGCAGCCTTGTCATTCGCTATCGCCACAAATGCCGAGTTGTTGCTGTTGGACGAACCGAGCAACGGTTTGGATATTCCCTCCAAAACACTCTTCCGCCGGATTATCGTACAGTATGTGTCGGATAATACCTGTACATTGATTTCCACTCATCAGGTGCGCGATCTGGAAAACCTGATTGACCCGATTATTATTCTTGACAACAAGGCAGTACTGATAAATGCAACATTGGAGAAAATTTCCGAAAAACTCCATTTCGGACTCTACTCTTCCGTTCCCGCTAATGCTCTCTATTCGGAACCTGCGCCCGGCGGTTACATCTGTGTGATGGAAAATGAGGAAATGAGCGAAAGTAAGGTAAATATAGAAGCGCTCTTCAATGCCACCATGCACCACAAAAGCCGAATTAAAGAACTTTTGGCATAACAACGACAAATAATTGATCCGGAATAAACACTTTAAAATTCTGACAACAATGAACAACAATATATTTCAATTCAACAGAGTAGGGAAGCTTTTCCGCAGAACATTTCAACAAAACTCCAAGACTTTTCTAAATAATGCTTTGGTTTTAGCCGGACTCCCCATCTTATTTTTGCTCATAGCCAGACTGGCATCCAATGAAGGACCTTCCCTGCTTTTCAGAAGCAACTTTTTGACTTTTTTGGTAGTAACGATTTTCATCTTCTCTCCTTTCTTTTATTACTATTTTTACAACCATTCCAAAAAAGGGTTGTCTGAGGTGATGCTTCCCGCATCGGTGTTGGAAAAATTCGTAGTAATGCAGATATTCTGTATGATCTTGGCACCGCTTATGGTACTTGTTTTTTACGGCGGAAGCGATGCTTTGATGGCAGCCCTATTTCCCTTGTATCAGGGAGGTTATGCAATCGTCCATTTTTTCAATAATAGGTTGACTACCGACGGGTTGCTGGTAGTATTTCTTTCCATGCAAGCCGTATTTATTGCCAACCTCTTTTTTGTAAGAAGGAAAATACTTAAAACTATTGCAAGCTTTATGGTTATAAACTTTTTAATATCAATAATCATATTAGCTATAATTAAAGTGATGGAATCTCGCGGCTATTTTGACGCGGTGTCGGGCAATATGAGTGTTCAGTTAAACGATCGCGGCCTATTTGAATTTTACTCAGGAGATAACGCTTTGACGATGTTTGTCATGACACTAAGAATATTTATGGGAATAGTTTTGCCGATACTCTTCATGATTGGCTCATATCGCTTAATGAAAACTAACAGGTATTGATTATGATAAACTTTGATGAACATAAGCCCATTTATCTTCAAATATCGGACTCGATTTGCGAGAAAATTCTCAACGATGAGTACGCAGAAGATGAACGAATACCTTCCATAAGGGAGATGGGGGCACAATTGGGGGTGAATCCCAATACCGTTATGCGCAGTTACGACCATCTGAAATCGCTCGATATTATTTACGATAAGCGCGGCATGGGATTTTTTGCATCGCCCGATGCACAAAAGAGCGTGAAGAAGATGTATAAAAAAGAATTTATGGGGTCGGAAATGCTTTCCATTGCCAAGAAGATAGCTCTGCTGGAGATAAGTTTAGATGATTTTGTAGAGAGCCTGAAAAAGATTTTAGAAGAACAAAAAAAATAAAGCCGAGTTATTTGGCATGAAATTTTTATCAAAAATGGATTCTTACAAAGCAAACGACAGAATATCTTTCTTAGTTAAAAGACAAAAATGGTTTTAAGCCAAAAGCAAATAGCTAATATATAATGATTTCTCTTACAAATTTACACAAATCCTATTACACCGAAGCCATTTCGCTGCACGTGCTTAAAGGTATCAGTCTCAACATTGAAGCAGGAGAATATGTCTCCATTATGGGGGCATCCGGTTCGGGAAAATCCACGCTGCTCAATATTATAGGAATATTAGATACCTACGATAAAGGTGAATATAGATTGAACGGAACGCTCATCAGAGACTTGAGTGAGAAACAGGCTGCAAAATATCGCAACGAAATGATCGGTTTCGTTTTTCAATCGTTCAACCTCATCAATTTCAAGAATGCGCTGGAAAATGTGGCGCTTCCGCTTTACTATAAAAATATAGGAAGAAAACAACGCAACATCATAGCGATGGAGCATCTTGATAAAATGGGACTGAAAGATTGGGCTCATCATTTACCCAACGAGCTTTCGGGTGGACAGAAACAACGTGTTGCCATTGCCCGTGCAATGATTTCAAATCCGAAAATAATTCTTGCCGATGAGCCTACAGGAGCACTTGACAGTCAAACCACTATTGAGGTAATAGGTCTCCTTACCGAATTGAACAAACAGGGAATTACCACCATAATCGTTACTCACGAACAATCGGTCGCAGATGCCACTAACCGTATCATCCGCCTGAAAGACGGCATGATCGAAAGCGACACCTCGCACCCCGAACTCGAGACTTCCAACTCAGAACTTCTGACTCTTAACTCCTCACTCCTAACTCAGAACTCGGAACTATAAAATGGATTATTTACAAGAAATATTCGCGACTCTGCGTAAAAACAAGCTGCGTACCACACTTACCGGACTCTCGGTTTCATGGGGAATTTTCATCCTTATCGTATTGTTGGGTGCAGGCAACGGATTGAAAAATGGGGTAACGGCGAATTTTGAATATCGTTCCGTAAACCGTGTCAACCTATGGTCAGGAACCACATCCATGCCCTATCAAGGATTGAAATCGGGACGAAATATCCGATTTACGGAACAGGAAGTATCGGCTGTGGAGGGAGAATTGGAGGAAAGCCGTCTGGTAACCGCTATTTCCAGTAAAACACAAAATATCTCTTATGGCACCGAATACGGTTCGTATGAGGTTCGCGGTGTTATGCCGAGTTATGCCGAAATGGAAAAACTGATCTTTGAACCTGATGCCGGACGATTTATCAATCAGCTCGATTACAATCAGAGGAGCAAGGTGATAGTCATAGATAAAAAAATGGCAGATGTGCTTTTTCAGGGGAAATCACCGTTAGGGGAATATGTGAAGGTTGGGCAACTTATGTTTAAAGTGATAGGTGTAAATTCTAAGAAAGAGCAGTGGGGCGGTCCGGTTGCCTATATTCCTTTCTCCACATCGCAGGCTATTTTTAATCCTGATAAAAAATTCCGTCAACTCACCTTTACCGTAGAAGGCCTCGAAACGACAGCTGAAAACACGGATTTCAATAACTCATTGAGAAATCTCATGGGGCGTAGACTTAATTTTGATCCGCAAGACAATCAGGCACTTTGGGTATTTAATTCACAAGCTCAGTACATCGAGACCCAGAAGACATTTGGCGGAATCAACATATTCGTAACCATTGTCGGAATACTCACGCTGATTGCGGGAATAGTTGGTGTAAGCAATATAATGCTGGTGTCCGTAAAAGAGCGTACACGCGAAATCGGTATTCGTAAAGCCATTGGTGCACCTCCCGCCTCCATATTGACCTCCATTATTTTGGAATCCATCATCATAACCGCCATTTTCGGATACATCGGTATGTTTCTGGGGATCGGAGTTACAGAGATAATGAACTTTATTATGGAGCAGGCTGCCAATGTGGCACAAAACGCTGATGGAGGTCCGCAAATGTCGATATTTAAAAATCCTACCGTAAATATCGGGTACGCCATTTTTGCGACCGTTCTGTTGGTCATATCCGGAGTTATTGCCGGTTATCTGCCTGCAAGAAAGGCTGTTAAAATAAAACCGATAGAGGCAATGAGACAGGAGTAGTGTGTAGTTGGGAGTGTGTAGTGTGTAGTGTGTAGTGTGTAGTATGAAGAGTGTTGGAGTTCTGAGGGTGTTGAGGTAGAGATTGAGGAGTGTAATAATTATTAATGAATTGGAAATAGGTGATTATAAAATTATTAAACAATTATAGGCAAAAGAGTTAAGTATTAGAATACAAAGTCAACATCAAACAGCCAAAGGCTAATGGCCAATAGTTATGATTTAGAATAAAATGAAACAAGAGATAAATAGTCAACCACAGTTTGAGAAAACTTCCCTTTGGAGAAGGTTCAGATTACTTTTTGACATTGACCGCTGGCAAGAGATATGGAATACGATTACAAGCAATAAATCGCGCAGTTTTCTCACGGCATTCGGCGTTTTTTGGGGAATATTCATGCTTGTGCTGATGGTGGGTGCGGGAAACGCATTAAAAACAGGCATTTTCTCGCAAATAGAAGGGTTTGCAACCAATTCGGTCTTTTTTGCGGCAGAGCGCACTACGGAGCCTTATAAAGGTTTCAGAAAAGGGCGTGTTTGGAATATGACCAACAGTGATTTACCTATCATTCGTCATAGAGTAGATGATTTGCAATATATGTCACCCGTGCTTTTTGGAGGAGGTAGTGGCAATGGTAAAAATGTGGTGCGAGGTGATAAGGGAGGTTCCTATATGGTAAAAGGATGCTATCCGGAATATGATTTGATCGAAAAGAGCAAAATGATCTATGGCAGATATGTAAATGATATAGATATTGCTGAAAAGCGCAAAGTGTGCGTTATCGGCGAACGAGTATATGAGGTGCTTTTTCATGGCGAGGATCCCGTAGGGAAGCAGATCCGAGTTAATGGGATCTATTTTCAAGTTATAGGTGTGGCACGAAGCACATCCGGCGTGAGCATTGGCGGAGAAACTGCGGAAACCGTCGTATTGCCTTTTACAACTATGCAACAAGCCTTTAATCAAGGAAATATAATTCACTTATTGGCAGCTACCGCCAAACCGGGTGTAGATGTGAAAATTATCCAGGATAAAATCACGGAAGTTTTAAAACAACAGCACCAAATTTCGCCTGATGACAAAGAGGCTGTTTTTAGCATGAACATCGAAGAGCAATTCAAAATGTTCAATAACCTGGAGATAGGTATATCCTTGATAATCTGGATAGTCGGTATTGGCACATTGCTCGCCGGGGCCGTTGGCGTCAGCAATATTATGCTGGTAACCGTGCGTGAGCGCACCAAAGAGATTGGTATTCGCCGTGCGTTGGGAGCAACACCGAACAATATAATCGGCCAAATTATGAGCGAAAGCGTAGTGCTGACAATTTTGGCAGGAATAGGAGGAATTGTGCTGGGCGTAGGTTTGTTGTCGGCAGTAGGCATAGCACTAAGCCAGGGCGACCAATTTTTTAAAGATCCACAAATAAGCTTCACAATGGCAGTAGGCTCCCTGATAATATTAATCGTTGTCGGATTGTTGGCAGGGCTTGTTCCCGCCCAACGTGCAATGATGATAAAACCCGTGGAAGCCATAGCCGAAGAATAAACTTTAGACAAACAATATTAAACAACAACATAAAATGAAAAAAGTACTGAAAATTGCATTATTTATCCTTTTAGGAGTATTGGTTATCGGGACATTTGTGTTTCTATATCGGAAGTCACGTCCGGTACAAAAAACATATCAAATTGAAACCGTTACACAAGGTACTATAGAGAAGAAAACGGTAGCAACGGGTAAGGTGGAGCCCCGCAATGAAATCTTTATCAAGCCGCAAATGTCGGGCATCATTTCCGAAGTATATAAAGAAGCGGGCGATAGGGTCGTGGCCGGCGATATTATCGCGAAGATTCAGGTTGTACCCGATATGGTCAATTTGAGCGGAGCGGAATCGCGAGTTACGAGAGCACAACTTGCCGCGGAGCAAAGCAGGATTAATTACGAACGCGACCGGAAACTTTACGAAAATCTGGTAATCTCCAAGGAAGAGTTTGAGAGGGTGCAACTTCAATATAAAAACGACCAGGAAGAGCTTCAGGCTGCTACTGACAACCTGAATTTGGTTAAAACCGGAATGACGAAAAGCACTCAGAAATCGAGCAATACATTGGTGCGTGCTACCGTAAGCGGAACTATCCTGGATATTCCGGTTAAAGTTGGAAATTCGGTCATTCAAACCAATAACTTCAATGACGGAACCACAGTTGCTTCCATTGCCAACCTGAGCGATATGCTCTTTGTAGGTAAAATTGACGAAACCGAAGTCGGTAAACTCTCGACAGGAATGCCTATGGAGATAACAATCGGTGCCATTCAGGACAAGAAAATCTCGGCAGTCTTGGAATATGTTTCGCCAAAAGCCACTGAGGAGAGCGGAGCCATTTTGTTTGAGATGAAAGCTAAAATGGAGATGCCGAAAGATGTCTTCATCCGTGCCGGGTATAGTGCAAATGCCGACATCGTTTTGGAGAGAAAAGCCGATGTTCTGATGATTCCCGAAACATGCATCGAATTCAGTAACGATTCCTCATTTGTTTATGTAGTAAAAAATGAAAGCCCGCAGGAGTTCGACCGTAAATATGTTTCCGTGGGGCTGTCAGATGGTATAAACATCGAAATCATCGATGGGTTGAAATTGGACGACAAAGTTCGTGGAAATGAGATTATTGAGAAGAAGAAAAAGTAGTTCTGAGTATTGAGTTATGAGTTTCGAATAATGAATAATTAGTAATCAAGAGTAAAATATGAAACAAATAATAATAGCACTATTCTTAACCATCTCCATGACAGGAATGGCGCAGCAATATACCCTCAAAGAGTGTATAGAGATTGCCTTACAAAATAATCGTACAATAAAGCAGCAGGAACTTAACAGAGAGCAGCGCAAAATTGCTTATACGCAGGCACGAAATGATTTATTACCCGGTCTCAACGCACAAGCGGGGCAAAACTTCATATTCGGCCGTTCTATCGGACTTGATAATATCTATCAAAACACCAACTCGGCTCAGACATCCTTTGGATTGGGAGCAGATATTACGCTTTTTGACGGATTGCGTATGAAGCACAACATCGATGCTAAGCGTGCTGACCTGAGTGCTGCGGAAGCAGATGTAGAGAGATTTAAAGACGATATAGAAATGAGCGTGGCTACCGCTTTTCTTCAGGTTTTACTTCAAAAAGAACTTTTGCAAATCGCCAATGAACAACTAGCTTTAACCGATGAAAACATATCTCGCCGCAATGAACTTATCCAAAGCGGGAAAATGGCAGAAGGCGAAATTTACGAATTGGAGGCTCAACGTGCACGCGAAGAGCAAAACAAGGTACAGGCAGAAAGCAATCTGAAACTGGCATTGCTCGACTTGGCGCAAATTATGGAACTCGACGATTTTTCCAATTTTGATGTTATAGTGCCACCGGTAGAGGAGATAATCAAGAATGAAATGTTGTTGTCGCCAACAGAGGTTTACCAACAGGCATTACTGGTTCGTCCCGAAATCCGTGCCTCTGAATATCGTCTGAAAAGCAGTGAGAAGGGGGTACTCATGGCAAAATCGCAGCTCTATCCTACGTTGTCATTCGGTGCCAATATGGGCACCGGATATTATAAAATGAGTGAACGGCCAAATGATCCTTTCAGTTCACAAGTTCGCAATAATATGAGCAACTCCTTAGGTTTCAGCCTGCGCATTCCCATTTTTAACAGATTTCAGACCCGCAACAATATTCGTAACGCCGAGCTTGCGGTAGAAAACAGTCGCATTGAAATGGACAAGGTTAAAATTGAGCTTAGAAAACGTATTGAACAGGCATTTCACAACGCTGTTGGTGCTCAAAGTAAATGGAAAGCGACACAAAAGTCTGAAATATCAGGCAGAGAAGCATACCGGTTTGCAAAGGAGAAGTTCGATAACGGCCGTGCCAACGCATATGAACTCTTTCAGGCGAAAAGCAATCTCACGCAAGTTTTGAGCGAACAGGCACAAGCAAAATACGAATATGCTTTCCGATTGAAAATATTGGAAATGTTAAAGGAGTAATTTTTATCCGATTTTCTGCATAAAACGTTCCGGATCTATAATGTACCGACCATGAGTGCCCTCACCTAGAATATTGCCCTCTTGGTCGGTTACTTTTACATCAAAAGTAAGGCGTTTGCCGTTAATTTCCGTCAGAAGTGCTTCAGCAATAACGACTGTACCGGGTTTACAGGCTTTTTTATGTTCGATATTTACCATGATACCCACGTTATCCAGACCCGCATCCATCAACATTGTATGTGCAGCACACTCCATTAGCGCGATCATTGCCGGAGTGGAATAGACGTGCATTGCTCCCGAATCATAATTGAAAGCAGTTTCATCTTCCCTTACCGTATGCTCAAGGGTATATTTCATCCCAACTTTAAGTTGTGTCATAATTATTTTGATGGTTCTATAAAATTTCAGCCGCGAAAATACGACAATTATCTGAATATTTGGGCCGGAAGATGGGGTCGACTAACATTCTCGCACTATGGATGTTGTTACAAAGGGTGTAATGACTCACAACTTCACAATGAGAATATTGCTGTTGAGCGCGGGTTACTCAGATACTCGCCGTGGGAATGTCGCTCCATAGGGTAGTGTAGTGTGGCGAACGGTGTTCGCTTAACTTATGTATGCTTCCGTCTCCCTGTACACCGATACGGATTGAGCCGTGGCCGTACTGTTGATTTATTGAGTCGATAAGGTAAGAGACACGGGATTCTCGTTTAGCAGCTTCGCTATCTTCGAATAATGAACCTGTTATTTGATTGCGCTGCTCCAGACGAGTAATGACCACACCGGCTTTTTTGTAAGACATCCGTGCATCATATAGTTCTCTCAGGGCAGCGACGGCTGCCCCAACTATGGTGCGTTGCTCTCCGGTCGGTTCAACAAAGGGTACAAGTATGCTTTTATAGGCTTGTGGAACATTTTCGTGGAAGCGGTTAGTCATTGCAAATACCACCATTTCAAAAGCTACGGATCCCTGTCCGCGAAGCTTTTCCGCCGCTTTGGCGGCGAAATTGGCCACCTGACTGCACAAATCCCTGCAATCGGTTATTTCCTTCGAAAAACTGCTGGAAACACATATCGATTGTTTGGTCACAACACTGTCCTCAAATTTGATACAGGGGATGCCGCGTAATTCCCTATGCGTGCGTACTCCGGTAATTCCCATAAGCGCACGTACTCTCTCCTCATCCATTTTGACAAAATCGAAAGCGGTTCGAATGCCCCTCTGATAGAGTTTTGGAGTAGTTCTTCGTCCGATACCCCATACATCCTCCACCGGGAACTTCCGCAGCACCTTCTCAATATCCTCCGGACGATGCATATAGCATCCTCCTTGCAATTTCGGATATTGTTTGCAGAGTTTGGAGGCTATTTTCGCCAGAGTCTTGGTGGGGGAGATGCCGATTGAAACCGGAATACCGGTATTGCGCAGGCAGATACGTGATATTTCCCTTGCATACTTGCCGAAATCTTCAATCGGCATCCCGTGTAGGTCGAGAAATACCTCATCTATGGAATAGACCTCCAATGAGGGGGCAAATTCCTGCAGGGTCAGACGCACTCTGCGCGACATATCACCGTAGAGTGCCATATTCCCTGAGAAAACGATAATCTCGTGCTTCTCTACCAGATGGCGTATTTTGAAGAAAGGAACTCCCATTTTTATGCCGAGAGCCTTGGCTTCATTGCTGCGCGCTACGGCACAACCATCGTTGTTGGAGAGCACAATGACCGGCTTCCCGTTGAGATCGGGTCTGAATACCCGTTCACACGAGACAAAAAAGTTGTTGCAGTCGGCCAGCGCATACATCGCGGTCAGACCTTTTTTATGACATAGGTTACCAGTCCCCAGACCATGAACTGGTTGTCGGGGGTAACGATAATCGGCTTATAAGAGACATTGCTCTCATTGGCGGGCAGCAAATGCAGCTCTTTTCCATGGATTTCCACTCTTTTAACCGTATAGCCGCCATCGATATAACAGACTGCCATACAGCCGTTGAAAGGCTCCATGCTCCTGTCAACTATGATGATGTCGCCTTCATCCATTGCGGCGTCCACCATCGAAACACCATCTATTCTGAAAAAGAAAGTGGAGGCCGGGTTACGCACCAGGAGCTTGATCAGATCGAGTTTTTCGTGAACATCTTCCGCGGGCGAGGGAAAACCCGCCTTGACGTCACCCACCATCCAATTTTCAGCAGGAAGAGTCTCTTCTATTTCATAAGGTATCATCCTTACTCAATCCAGCGGATCTTGCTCTCATCCCTGGGCTTCGCATCGGGACTTTCATCGGGATAACCGAATCCCAAGACGAGTGCAAGTGTGTAATTGTCGGGAAACTCCAGCCTTTTGTAATAATCTGCTGCCTCTTCGCTCTTAAAAAAGTCAACAGGACTTCCGAGTGCTATGGAGCCGATCCCAAGTGATTTGGCAGCAAGCATCATGTTCTGGGCCATCAAACCGCAGTCAATGTAAGCGAATCTGCTATCACCGAGAGCTATAAAGACCACCGTAGGAGCGTTTCTGAACATATTTTTGAAAGAGGGGTCCTCCACCATTTTCGCTCTGCGGGGATCCTGTTTCATGCGTTCTACAAAAATCTTGGTACAACCATCGATAAACTCCGGGTTGTCAACAATGCGGACCTCCCAGGGTTGAGCATTCATTCCGTTTGGAGCATTGATGCCGCATTTTACGATTTGGTCCATAATTTCGCGTTCAACAGCCTGAGGCTGGTATGCCCTGATGCTGCGACGTGCCATAATAGTTTCAATTACTTCATTATTCATATCATTCTGAGTTTGCTTCTCTTGATTACCGCAACCGTTACCTAGAAGTAGCGTTGCAGCCATAATATACAAAAAAATTTTCTTCATGACTAGTATAGATTAAAGGGTTGGTTTTTGCTATTTCATACCGAGCTTCTCGAGAAGGGCCTCCGGCTTGGGATCCCTTCCGCGGAAATTGCGGAATAATACATCAGCATCTTCGATGCCTCCTCTGGAGAGGATCTTGTCGCGGAATTCAGCAGCTACCTCTTTGTTGAAAATGCCTCTTTCCTTGAATAGCGAGAAGGCGTCAGCCTCAAGCACTTCAGCCCACTTATAAGAGTAGTAGCCGGCAGCATATCCACCCGCGAAAATGTGGCTGAACGAGGGAGAAAAGACGATACCTTCGATTGCCGGCAGCACGGCCGAATTTGCAAGAACTCCCTGCTCATAGTCCACTACGGAGGCCTCAGGCACAGATGTGACGTTATGCCAGGACATATCGGTGAGACCGTAATTGAGCTGACGTACGTTCATATATCCTGCGAGGAAATTCTTTGCTGCAATAATCTTGTCAATCAGATCCTGAGGAATCACCTCACCTGTTTGATAATGCTTCGCAAAAGAGTTCAGATACTCGGGCTCGTATGCCCAGTTCTCCATAATCTGTGAGGGAAGTTCCACAAAGTCGCGGGCCACGTTGGTGCCCGTCAAAGTACTGTAAGTACCCTCTGCCAGTATTCCGTGAAGCGCGTGCCCGAATTCATGGAGGATAGTGGTGAATTCATAGAAGGTAATCAGGGATGGAGTATCGGCAGTGGGTTTGGTGAAATTAGTTACCAATGATACATGGGGTCTCTCCTCAACTCCATTATAGAAGCCCTGCTCCCTGAAGGAGGTCATCCAGGCGCCACCCCTCTTGCTCTCGCGCGGGAAATAGTCGATGTAGAGCAGCGACATAAATCTGTCGTTCTCATCTTTTACCTCGAATACCTTTACGTCGGGATGATATACGGGCAACTTCGAATTTTCCTCGAATTTTAGTCCGTAGAGGCGTCCAGCCAGGTCAAAAATGGCTGTCTGGACACTTGAGAGCTCGAAATAGGGTTTGAGCAGCTCTTCATTCAGCGAATATCTCTCTTCCTGGAATTTTTCCGACCAGTATGAGAAATCCCAGGGCATCAGTTGTTCTTCGAAGCCGTTGGCTTTGGCGTAGGCCTGGATTTCGGCTACGTCACGTTTTGCAAAAGGAAGGGATTTCTGCATCAGATCGGCAAGGAAATTATTAACTGTGGCGGGGTTTTTAGCCATTCTATCCTCAAGTGCATAATCGGCATAGGTCTCATACCCCAGCAGCTGAGCTATGCGGATGCGGAGATCCACTATCTTCCGGATATTTGCAGTATTGTCAAACTCTCCGCCTATGCATTTGCTGTTGTATGCTTTCCAGAGTTGTTCACGCAGCTCGCGGCGGGTGCTGTACTTCAGGAAGGGACTGTAGCTCGGCTGATCGAGGGTAAAGACCCATCCCTCTTTGCCTTTGGCCTGCGCATCTGCTGCAGCCATTTCCCTGACGTAATCAGGTAGTCCGGCAAGGTCGGCCTCATCAGTGATATGAAGTGTATATGCATTAGTAGCGTTGAGTACATTGCGTCCGAATGTTAGGGTGGTAACTGAAAGTTTCTCCTGCAGTCGTGCATATTCCTCTTTTTGATCATCCTTGAGGTTAGCTCCGTTACGGGTAAAGGATTTGTAACTCTCCTCCAGCAGTTTGGCCTGCTCCTGGTTGAGTTCGAGGCTATCTTTCATCTCATATACTGCCTTTACCTTTTGGAAAAGCACGGGGTTAAGGATGATGGACATACTATATTCGGTCATCATTGGAGCTACTTCCTCGGCAATTTGCTGCATTTCTGCATTTGTACAGGCTTGATTAAGGTTGAAGAATATGCCCGCAACAGTATTAAGCGTACGTCCGGAGGTGTTGAGCGGCTCTATGGTATTGGCAAAAGTAGGTTCTTCGGTAGTGTCGGCAATTAGCTGAATCTCAGCTTTAGCCTCCTCGATGGCCGCAATGAATGCAGGTTTGTAGTGCTCTATTTTGATTTTGTCGAAAGCCGGAGCCTGATAGGGGTGTCTGGATGTTTGTAGTAAAGGATTTTCTTTCATTGTGCAGGAAATAAGCATCAGCACGGCAAGTGATGCCGCAGTCAGTGTTTTGGTGAGTTTCATATTTTGCGTAATAATTTGTTTCAGAATCCCAAAGTTAGCGAATTTAAGTCAAAAATCATTCTTTGAGAGAGAAATGAACATCACCGTTGGCGGAATAATAATAACAATATTCGTAGATGTGGTAGCAGGTGCGTCCGAGAATTCGTTTATCCATTGACGTGAAATGAGTGAAATCGAAAGCAAGCATGCTTAACTCTCTGGTGTCTATGCTCTCAATGCCTTTGGAGAGCAGAGAACGGATGATTTCGCGGTTGCGCGAAAGAATGCTGTTTACCCTATTCATCCCTTTGTTGCGCTCCCTGCGGAGATAATTGTGGTAATCATTTCTGCAACCGTCGCAGCAGAAGACCTTGTCGCTCCTCCCAGTGAATCTTTCGCCACATCTCTTACAGTTTCTTTTTGTATCCATAAAGATCTTCTATTTAAATTGATTTATAGTTTATTTTCAATGACAAAAATAATTGAAAATATTTACATATGGTTGTTAAAAAAGCAATTTTAACGTATCAAAACATATCGAAACGGATATAAATATTTAGAGTATTGATAGGGGGTCTTGATCTATTTTTCTTTGCCTTTGAAATAAAAACCAATTATTATGAAAAGTACATTTATCAATCGGGTAGAGTTGAAAGGACACGTAGGCCACGACCCGAAAATTACAGATGTGGGTGACTCGAAGGTTGCCAGATTCTCTCTTGCGACCAATGAGACATTCAAGGACAAAAAAGGCGAAATCAAGGAGGAGACCACCTGGCACAACATTACAGCCTGGAGCGGACGTAATATTGCTGATTTTTCGCTCATACGCAAAGGTCTTCTGGTCTCGGTTATAGGGCGCATTCGCAATGTCAGGTACACGTCCAGCAGCGGTGACGAACGGCAATTCATGGAGATTCTGGCCAGCAAAGTGACCATAGTGCCTCCGTCAGAGTAGCGCGGCTTTACATTTTGGCTCAACTTTCGGCAATAGCGAGCCGAATATTGCCGAAAGTTGTTAAATTTGTAGTTTACTGCAACCAACATTGCAGTTTAGTGCAAAAAACAGATGATTATGGCTCGTGATTTATTTCTCTATGATACCCTAAAAAGGGAAAAACGCATCTTCAAACCTGTAAATCCCGGACATGTCGGAATGTATGTCTGCGGTCCCACAGTATATGGAGATCCACATTTGGGTCACGCCAGACCCGGTATCACTTTCGATCTGCTCTTCCGTCTATTCAAACATTTGGGATACAAAGTGAGATATGTGAGCAACATTACAGATGTCGGCCACCTGGAAAATGATGCCGACACAGGCGAGGATAAGATTGCAAAGAAAGCCCGCCTTGAAGAGCTGGAGCCTATGGAGATAGTACAAACTTATACCCTTAGGTATCACGAGGCCATGAAGCAGCTCAATGTGCTGCGTCCTTCAATTGAGCCCAGGGCTTCCGGTCACATCATCGAACAGATAGAGCTTGTCAAGACTATTCTCGATGCCGGCTATGCCTATGTCAGCAATGGGTCAGTCTATTTTGACGTTGAAAAGTATAATAGCGTACATACCTATGGCGTTCTTTCAGGTCGTATTCTTGACGAGATGATGGCCGGTTCCCGCGAACTGGACGGTCAGGAAGATAAACGTTCTCCCAATGATTTTGCTCTATGGAAAAAGGCTCCGCCCGAACACATCATGCGCTGGCCTTCCCCTTGGAGTGTAGGCTTTCCGGGATGGCATCTCGAGTGCTCGGCAATGAGCGAAAAATATCTCGGAGAGGAGTTTGATATACACGGGGGCGGGATGGATCTGATATTTCCCCACCACGAATGTGAATTGGCTCAAAATGTCGCTTCACGTGGCAAGGGCGGTGTCAACTACTGGGTGCATAACAACCTGATTACCATCAATGGTCAGAAGATGGGCAAGTCCAAAGGCAATTTCATCACCCTCGAAGAGTTGTTTGCGGGTAAACACGAAGCCCTGGACCAGCCCTATTCGCCTATGACCATCAGGTTTTTCATCCTTCAGGCACATTACAGGAGCACTCTGGATTTCAGCAACGAGGCTTTGCAGGCTGCAGAGAAGGGACTCAAACGTCTTATGCAGGCAGCTAAAGATGTCCGTTCACTCAAACATTCGGCCGATGCTCCGGTACTGAAACAGGTGGCTACAATTAATGAAGAGATCTACGAGGCGCTGCTTGATGATATGAACACACCTATAGCTCTCTCCTCTCTTTTCGAGGCGGTGAAGATTGTAAATGGTGCAAAAGATAGAGGCGAGGTGCTCAATGATGCCGATTACGATACACTTACCAAACTTTTTACGGAGATTGTATCGGATGTGATGGGTTTGACTGATGACCGTCAGGACTCAACTGCAGAGTCGGTCATAAGTGGTCTCATGGATATGGTCATTGAGCGTCGCAATGCAGCAAAAGCTGCAAAGAATTGGGCTGAAAGCGACCGGATCAGGGATGAGCTCAAAGCGATCGGGATCCAGATCAAGGATACCAAAGAGGGTACCGAGTGGGAGCTTACCAAATAATATTATAACAACTCCACTCTCTGCTTTGCTACAGGTATGCCAAGCTGGTCACGGTATTTGGCAACCGTACGTCTGGCAACCTTGTAACCCTTTTCCGAAAGGGCTTCAACTATGCTCTCGTCCGTCAGTGGAGAGGTTTTGTCCTCGTTGTCGATAATCCGGACAAGTACATTTTTAATCTCGCGTGTGGAAACTTCCTCTCCATCTTCATTGAGAAGGCCTTCGGAGAAGAAATATTTCAGCGGAAAGATACCGAAATGAGTCTGTATATATTTGCAATTGACCACTCTGGAGATGGTAGAAATGTCGAGATTGGCCTTTTCGGCAATGTTGCGGAGCACCATTGGCTTGAGTTTGGTCTCATCACCTTCCATAAAGTATTCCCTCTGGAAGTCGATTATGGCGTTCATTGTGTTCTGCAGTGTGTTTTGACGCTGCTTTATAGCTTCGATGAACCATTTTGCATCGTCGAGTTTCTTTTTAACAAAGGTGACGGCCTCCTTACCTGCTTTGGTGTTTGCATTTGAGCCCTTTATCAGCATATCTGCGTAGCGTCTGTTGACTCTGAGCTCGGGTATTGAGTATCTGGGCATTGACATTACCAGTTCACCATCTCGGAGTTCCAGGATAAAATCGGGGATCACCTGTTGGGTTTGCTCCGAATAGGAATCATCGATCTGTCCGCCGGGACGGGGATTAAGGCGCTGTATCTCTTCTATGGCCTCTTTTAGTTCATCACTGGAGATACCCAGCCGCGACATGATCTTGGGATAGTGTTTTCGGGAGAATTCGTTGAAATAGTCCCGGAGAATGGTCTCGGCAAGTTGTTGGGAGGGGGTTTGATTCTTTGCAGCAATTTGTAATAGAAGACATTCCCTAAGGTCTCTTGCGCCAACGCCTACAGGCTCAAACTCCTGTATTATGAAGAGGATCTCCTCAAGTTCATCTTCAGTGGTTTCAATACCCAGACGGAAGGCGATATCATCCGTAAGAGAGTCCAGATCGCGCCTGAGGTAGCCATCATCCTCAAGCATTCCTATCATGAAGGTGGCAATTTGCCTCTTCCTCTCGTCCAGAGAGCAGAAACCGAGTTGTTTTATAAGATTCTGGTGAAAACTTTCCTGGACGGAGAATGTGTTGTATTGAGGCTTGAGGTCCTTACCCTGATTATTGACATGAAGTTTGTATGAGGGTGTAGGATCATCCCTATCGTATGAGTCCAGGGCAACATTCGCTGTCTCCTCTTCCTCGGATTCAGGTATGACTTCATCCAGGACGGGATTCTCTTCAATTTCCCTCTGTATCTTTTGCTCCAGTTCCAACATGGGAAGCTCCAGAAGTTTGATGGTCTGAATCTGGAGCGGCGAGAGCTTTGTGGTCTGTGTCTGTTGTAATGTCTGCTTTAACATTTCATAACAAAGGTAATAATTTTTCCATCGTTTTGACAATTTGGTTATCTTTGAGCCGTAATATCACGGAGTAATGAGCACTTATCGTAAATGTGTCTCTATTTATAATAACAATGCAACAATGACGCGATTCATTAAAAAAATGTTTTTCGTCCTGACGCTCTTGTCGGGAATTTCAACTGCAGCATTTTCACAGTCGGATCTTGTTTCCTGGAAAATTGCCTCGGAGGCTACCGGCGACAAAACGTTCGACATAAAAATAACGGCCTCCATTGCCCCCGGATGGCATATGTACGATATGGGACCCTATGAAAACGGTCCTAATGCCACAACTTTCATCTTTACTCTTCCCAAGGGCGTGACAAAGGTGGGGGAAATAAGTTCCATCGAGAAACCCATCAAGGTAGATGACCCGATGTTCGGTATGCTGATCGGCTACTATGAAAAGAGTGTAACTTTTGTCCAGAAGGTGAAACTTGCAGTTCCGAAAGCTACCGTAGAGGTGGAAGTGGAATGGATGACCTGTGATAATACCAGTTGTACTCCTCCGGACGACCATACCATGACAGTGGAACTGCTCTTACCCTCCGCAGCCTCCGTGCAGCCGGAGTCTGCTTCAGCAGATCAGGAGCTCGCCTCATTAGAGGAAGATTCCGAAACAATTGCGGATGAAGCCTCCTCAGCTGATACTGAAGTTCAGATATCGGTTCCCGAAAAAGCTACCAGAGGAGGTTCGCTCTGGGCAATGATCATTGAGGCTATCCTTTGGGGATTTGCAGCACTATTGACCCCCTGTGTTTTCCCCATGGTGCCGATGACGGTATCATTCTTCATTAAGGGTTCCGAGGACAAGGCAAGAGGCAGGTTCCGTGCGATAATGTACGGTGTGTTTATTGTGCTGCTCTATACAGTTCCCATTGCGGCTATAATCATCATAACACGTTTAGTAGGAGGAGACGCAGTTACTGCGGATATCTTCAACTGGTTGGCCACCCACTGGCTGCCCAATATCCTCTTCTTCCTGGTATTCATGGTCTTTGCGGCCTCTTTCTTTGGTGCCTTCGAGATAGTGATGCCGAGCAAGTTGGTCAACAAAAGTGATCAACAGGCAAGTAAGCGTCAGGGGTTGGGTGGAGTATTTTTCCTCGCCCTTACTCTTGTGCTTGTATCTTTCTCTTGCACAGGTCCCATAGTAGGTACAGTACTCATAAAGTCTACGGCAGGTGAATTCTGGACCCCGATTATCACTATGCTGGCTTTCTCTTTGGCTTTTGCGCTTCCATTTATGATCTTTGCCCTCTTCCCTTCATTGCTGGGCAATATCCCCAAAAGCGGGGGATGGCTCAACTCCGTTAAGGTGGTACTTGGATTCATTGAGGTGGCGCTCGGATTTAAGTTCCTCAGCGTTGCCGATCAGGTCTACCACTGGAGACTCCTCGACAGAGAGGTTTATCTTGCGATCTGGATTGTCTGCTTTACATTGTTGGGATTCTACCTGCTCGGCAAGCTCAAGTTCAAGCACGATAGCGACCTCAAGCATATAAGTGTTGTTCGCCTTGTACTCGCGATAGCATCCTTCAGCTTTGTGGTATATATGATCCCTGGTATGTGGGGTGCGCCTCTCAAGGGTCTGTCCGGCTACCTGCCGCCTATTGGGACTCAGGATTTCGTGATACCTACGGATGGAAGCCGTGCTCCCCGGACGGGGGCAGAGAGCACCTATACTGTCAAGTACGGAGACTTTCTCAAACTTCCTCACGGATTGAATGGCTTTTTTGATCTCGAGGAGGCGCAGGCTCACGCCGAAAAGGTCGGCAAACCGGTGTTCGTGGATTTTACAGGCCACGGATGTGTCAATTGCCGTGAGATGGAGGCGAGGGTATGGAGTGATCCTAGGGTATTGGAGATTCTCAAAAGGGATTATGTCATTTGTGCCCTTTATGCAGATGACAAAAAACAGGTGCCCGAAGAAAATTGGGTTACAAATGACAATGGCAAGGTACTCAAGACACTCGGTAAGATAAACTCTTATTTTGCACTGACACGATACGGAGTCAATGCTCAGCCTTATTATGTCCTGGAGGACAACAACGGCAGACAGCTGGTGGAGCCCCGTGGCTACAACCTCGATGTAGAATCCTTCATCATTTGGCTAGAAGAGGGAGTCAAGGCATACAAAAGTAACGAACAACTTTAGTTGACATTATATGAAACGATGAGTCAGACACCTTTAAAGATTGATGTAAAGCAGGTGATTGCTGCTAAAAGTCAGTCACTGGCGAAGAGACTTCCGGGATTTGTAATCAACCGGATAAAAAAACTTGTCCATCAAGATGAGATCAATGAGATTCTCTCACTCTATGGACACTATGAGGGAGTGGAGTTTGCTACGCACGTACTGGCGCATCTGGGCATCACATACACTCCTCACGGAATGGAGAAGATCGATCCCGCAGGTAGGTATATTTTTGTCTCCAACCACCCTCTGGGCGGACTGGACGGTATGGTGTTGATTTCTCTTATCGGTACAATCTTTCCTGATATCAAATTTGTTGTAAATGATTTCTTGATGCATGTAAAGCCATTCGAACCGCTTTTTATTCCGGTAAACAAAGTAGGAAAGATGAGCCGTGAATATGCACAGATGATCAACGATACTTATTCGTCAGATTCTCAGATACTCTATTTCCCTGCGGGACTTTGTTCGAGGAAAATCAAAGGAAAAATTACGGATACCCAGTGGCAGACCAATTTCCTTAAAAAGGCCGTTGCACATAAAAGAGATATTGTACCTATATTTTTTTCGGGACGGAATTCCAATTTCTTTTATACTCTGGCGAAGATCAGAAAATTTCTCCGCATCAAATTCAACATCGAGATGCTTTTCCTTCCCCATGAATTATTCAAACAAAAAAATAGCAGTTTTGAAATCTGGTTTGGTGACCCGATACCCATCGGGAGCATCACTCCGGATAAATCGCTGCGAGAATGGACTGACATCATAAGAGAAAAAGCCTATGAAGCCAATAATTCAACCGGTGGATCGTAAACTGATAATTGACGAACTTACTCCGGACAAATACATTAGAGATACCAACAGGGGTGGTAATATGCTCTATGACGTAACAGCATCAGATTCTCCCAATATCATGCGAGAAATAGGGCGTCTGCGTGAAATCTCCTTCCGTAGTGCCGGCGGAGGCACCGGCAAGGATGTAGATATCGATGAGTACGATACTGACCCCGAAAATCCCTACAGGCAACTGATAGTTTGGGATCCCGAACAGATGGAGATAGTTGGCGGTTACCGTTATATAGATTGTTCAGGTGGCCTGGACCCCGTCAAAATGGCCACAAGGGAGCTTTTTAATTTTTCAAAACGCTTTGTCAAGGATGTACTGCCTTATACCATTGAGTTGGGGCGCTCCTTCGTGCAGCCGCTCTACCATCGTCTGAACCTCAAACGTAAGGGTATCTTTGCACTGGACAATCTTTGGGATGGTCTTGGGGCACTTACCGTAAAGTATGACACTCACCGCTATTTCTTCGGCAAAGTGACGATGTACTCCACTTATAATGTCAAGGCGCGTAACATACTGCTTTACTTCCTTCACCATTTTTTCCCCGACAAAGAGTCACTGGTAACTCCCATAGAACCTCTCGACACCGATGCATCCAATCCTTACTACGCCTCTCTTTTTGAAGGAATGGAGTATAAGGAGGCTTACAAAGAGCTAGTAGTCCGTCTCAAGGAGATGGGTGAGATGATACCTCCGCTCATCAACTCTTATATGAGTCTTTCACCGAGCATGCGCGTGTTCGGAACCTCGGTCAATAAAGATTTCGGTGGAGTGGAGGAAACCGGTATCCTGATGAAGATTGAAGATATCTATCCCGAGAAGATTGAGCGGCATATTGCATCGCTCAGGTTGCTTCGGGATAAAATCAAAGAGAAATATCGCTGGTGGAGACGTTAGGATATCCGATCTGCTCTCTTACGATAAATACTGAAGGGTATCTGCCGCTTATTTGAGCTGCAAATCGTTGCGCCTCATATTTGGTGCGGAAGTCACCTACAGTCACCTTGAAGTAGGGATTGACGTGGCTGAGGTATACCCTTATATGGGGGAATTCTCTTACAAACTGGTTGGCTATGGCCTCGGAGCGTACTCTTGCGTTCTGGCTGTTGTCAAAATAGATTCTGATGCGATAGCCGGTAATCTTGCGCTCGGAGTTAGTATTGATGTGGTTCAGGAGTGCATAGCGAAGGGTGCCGGATTGTCTTATGACAGCCGTACCTCCACCGGGAGAGGACTCGTTGAGCAGTAAAAATATCTGTTTGCCTGCAAGTAAGGTGTCAATCTCTATTTCCGATCTGACATTGATAGTGGTGTCTTGCGGGATAAATTGATTCTGCGCCCATAGATTGATCGATGAGATACAGAGGAGTATTGCCAGTGTGGAAATTATTTTTTTCATAAGGAGTTCATTGGGATTGTGAGTCAGGTGAAGTGGGTTTAAAGACGCGGATCAGGTCGCCGAGTACGACTCCTTTTCCGGTAAGTTTTTTTCTGATCCCTCCGGAAAATACTATATGGTAGTCCACCGTCATATTTTCAACATCTATATTTTCACCTGAAAAACCGCCCGATGCAAGGACGGAGAGAGGATTGAGCAGTTCCGTGGCGATCTTCCATTTTAAGGAGTCCTCGCTATGAGCGGGAATGATAATATTATCTTCGGATGCCAGTAGTGCGAATGGTTGGCCGTTGCCGCTATAAATGGTGGCCTCAAGGTCTTTTGCCGTAAAGGTGGTAGGAGTTGGGTTGGCTACTTCAATTATCAGGGTGAGAGTAGCGCTGACACTTCCTTTTCCAAATGAGATGTTGTCGATTTTTTCTATATCGTAGGATCTGAACTCAAGCTTTTTATAGTCCTGGCAGCCGGTAAACAGCAGCCAGGTTGAGAGCAAAAGCAGTATGTTGCGCAATAATTTGTATCTCATATCAGCCCTTTTATTTTCGCAAAGATATAAAAAACTTATCTTTGTAATGGAAAATCCCCATTGCACCAATAATCAGACATGAGAGATAGCAAATTTCATTCCGTCAAACCGATAACCGACCCTGCAAAGCCACAGTTGTACATCGAGACCTATGGTTGCCAGATGAATGTCAACGATAGCGAGGTGGTACTCTCTGTGATGCAGGATGCCGGTTATTCACTTTGCGAGAAGATGGAGGATGCCGATGTAATACTTGTAAACACTTGTTCTGTAAGGGAAAATGCCGAGCAGAGGGTTTTCGGGCGTCTGGACCTGTTTCGTTTGGAAAAGAAACGTCGTCCGGAAATCGTGGTAGGTGTTATCGGATGCATGGCGGAACGTCTCAAGGATCAATTGTTTGACTATCCGGTAGTGGATGTGGTTGCCGGTCCGGATGCTTACCGCGACCTTCCCCGTCTTGTGGCGGCAGCAAAAACGGGTACGGGCCAAATCAATGTACATCTATCCCATGAGGAAACATATGAGGACATTTCGCCGGTGAGGATGGACCGCAACGGCGTAAGTGCATTCATCTCAATTATGAGAGGTTGCAATAATGTCTGTTCCTACTGCATAGTTCCCTTTGTACGCGGAGCGGAACGAAGCCGTGACCCGCAAAGCATCATCAGAGAGGCGGAGTCCCTCATTGCCAACGGTTATAAGGAGATAAATCTTCTCGGACAAAATGTGGATTCTTACCTTTGGCTGGACCCTCACAACCCCTCTCGCCAGATCAACTTTGCACGCTTGTTGGAGCAAGTGGCACTGATAGATCGGAAGGTAAGAGTGCGCTTTTCCACTTCTCATCCCAAGGATATGAGCAACAGTGTACTCTACACCATGGCGATGTATGACAATATCTGCAAACACATTCATCTCCCCGTTCAATCGGGCAACAATGCCGTGCTGGAGAAGATGAACCGCAAATATACCCGTGAAAACTATCTGGAGCGCATAGATAAGATTCGCAAAATACTTCCGGATTGCGCCATAACAACCGACGTGATAGCGGGATTTTGTTCCGAGACGGAGCAGGATCATCTTGAAACCCTCTCCATTTTGGAAGAGGTGCAGTTTGACGGTGCTTTCATGTTCCAATATTCCGAAAGACCCGGTACAAGAGCTGCAAGACAATTCAAAGACGATGTTCCACTTGAGGTCAAGACTGCTCGTCTCAACCAAATTATCGCCTTGCAGAATGAGATATCACTGCGTAATAACCAATATACGGTGGGTTGCGAATACCGGGTGTTGATAGAAGGAACTTCCAAACGTTCAGAAGAGGAACTGATGGGTCGTACCTCCCAGAACAAGACCTGCGTCTTCCCCGCCGCAGGCCATAAAGCCGGTGACTTTGTCAGAGTGAAAGTGCTCTCCTGCACCTCGGCAACTCTGATTTGCGAGATAATTTCTTAAAAATCAACATATATGAAACGCATTATCCTTCCTCTTTTCATCTGCCTTTTGTTCGTCGGTTGCGGTCACAAAAAGCAGGTTGATCTGATTGTAATCAACGCCAATATCTATACTGTCAATGAGGGTTTTTCCAAAGCGCAGGCATTTGCCGTCCATAACGGCAAATTTGTAGCCGTTGGCTCCACAAGATATATCAAGGCTGACTACAAGTCGGACAATGTAGTCAACCTCAGGAATAGTCTGGCCACCATTTATCCGGGCTTTAATGACTGTCACGCCCATCTCACTTCGCTTGGGTATGCCTTGCTCAAAGTAAACCTGAGAGGTGTCACATCTTATGCAGAAATGGTGGAACGTCTCCAAAAAGCGCAGCAGGAGCATAATCTGACCTGTGTGTTGGGGGAAGGATGGGATCAGAACGACTGGACGGATGACAGATCTATGCCCACATATCATCGTCTCAATGAAGCTTTTCCCGACATCCCGGTAATCCTCACGAGGGTGGATTATCACGCAACTTTGGCAAACCAGGCAGCCATTGAGCTCGCAGGAATGAAGGACAACGGCACGGGCCTCTTTATGGAGGGTTCAGGAGCTCAACTTGGAAATATCACGCCCAAATACAGTGATCAGGAAGTTGCCAACATCATCCTCACCGCACAGGAAAAATGCTTCGCCGCAGGCCTTACTTCCATCTCATCTATGGGCGAGTCGCTCAGAAATCTCCTGATATTGGACTCACTATCCGATAACGGTCAACTGAAATTGCGTGTAGATGCATATCTCTCGGCCTCAAGGGCAAATATGGAGCACTTCACCTCTCCTTATCGCAATGACCGACTACGCATTGCAGGCCTTAAACTATTTCAGGACGGAGCTCTCGGCTCCAGAGGTGCTCTCCTGCTCGAACCCTATTCTGATGCTCCTAAAACTCGTGGCATACATGTCACCGGTGACGAAACATTCCGCTCATGCCTTCAGTGGGCTGACGAGCATGGATTCCAGGTGGCTACACACGCAATCGGGGATGCAGCCAACCGTTATGCGCTCGATATGTATGGTGAAATCCTCAAAGGAGAGAATGATCGCAGATGGCGTATCGAACATGCACAGGTGGTAAATCCGGCAGATATGGACAAATTCGGGAAATTCTCAATCATACCCTCCGTACAGCCGACTCATTGCACTTCCGATATGTTTTGGGCAGCAGAACGTTTGGGTGACAGGATTGAACACGCTTACAACTTCAAACAACTCATGGACCGGCTCGGATGGATTCCTACAGGCACCGATTTTCCGATAGAGGACGTCAGTCCCATCAAGACATTCTTTGCGGCGGTATTTCGCAAAAATCTCGATTATCTTCCCGAAGAGGGATTCCGTATGGATGAAGGCTTGACAAGAGAGGAAACTCTGCGTTCAATGACCTGTTGGGCAGCAAAAGTCTCTTTTGAAGAGGATGTAAAGGGGAGTATTGAGCCCGGAAAATATGCAGACTTCATCATCACCGACAGAGACATCATGACCGTCAGTGAACGCGAAATCCTCTCCACAAAAATTATCCGCACCTATGTGGGAGGGGAATTGGTATTCAAATAATCAGATTTTGTCGCCGTAAGCGAGGTCGCCCGCATCGCCCAATCCGGGGACGATGTAGGACTTGTTGGTAAGTTCTTCGTCTATGGCTGCCGTCCAGAAAGTCGTCTTCTTGTGGGGAAGATTCTTGGAAAGATAGTCTATGCCGTATTTTGACGCGACGGGACATACGAAGTGCGTGTGTATCGGAGTACCGCTCTCCAGCAATCTATCATAAGCCAGTACCGCAGATGCGCCGGTGGCAAGCATGGGGTCGGAAATAATCACGATCTTATTCTCTACCGACGGGGTGCTGGCATATTCGAGTTGGATAGAGAATTTGTTGTCCTTGCCGTACTTGCGGTATGCGGCGATAAAGGAGTTTTCAGCTTTGTCAAAGTAGTTGAGAAGGCCCTGATGCAGCGGAAGACCGGCCCTAAGAATGGTGCTGAGCACTATCTTGTCGTTAGAGAGATTGCAATTGGCTATTCCCAGAGGGGTTTCCACCTCTTTAGGGGAATAAGTGAGGGTTTTGCTGATCTCGTAAGCAAAGATTTCGCCAATCCTTTCAAGATTTCTGCGGAAACGCATACTGTCTTTCTGAATAACTACGTCCCTAATTTCCGCAATATAGCGGTTAAGGAGGGAGTTTTTTTCGCCTAGGTTAATGATTTTCATATGCAGTGGTCGTTTTGTTTATACTCGACTACTAAGTTACAAATTTTCGTCGGAAAAACTATAAAATTTGTTTTTTGAAATGATAATGTGGTCGGTAAGAGAAATATCG
>Ga0255341_1000084_pt1 | contig 170038 bp, 106 predicted proteins | sample wastewater_treat_8_FD_192418 | JGI IMG/M metagenome (GOLD analysis project Ga0255341, IMG submission 192418) | Wastewater microbial communities from Lulu Island WWTP, Vancouver, Canada - plant12 | ecosystem: Engineered > WWTP > Wastewater > Unclassified | place: Canada: Vancouver, British... | reverse complement strand
ACTTGCAATTTAAAACAATCGCTGTACCGTACTACTGTTCTCTGTTGTTTTGTCATAATCTGTCCTGTTTTAGGTGTAAACCTATTTCAGGACATGACATTTAGTTCTTAGTTTTTAGTTTTTAGTTCTTAGTTTTTAGTTCTTCGTTTGTCTTATTCTTTTGTCTTTGTTCTCAGTTCAACAATTCAACAGTTCAACAATTCAACAATTAAACATTACACATCAAACATTTTTAATTGAATTTTGAAATAAAAACATGTTCTACAACAATATTTATCAAAATATTTTATTAATTGCTTTGTTTATAATAAAATTATTTTTATACTTGCATGATGTTTAGAAAAACAAGTGGAGATTAATGCCGAAACGGCAGGAAAATCATCTGAGGGCATGGAGTAGAGCACTTTTGACTGGAAGAATAAAACACTTATGTGAATTCTAAAAAAGTTTGGCTATTTTGTGACGAGGTTTTAGTAAACCCATAAAACTTTTATATGATAAGGAAATATTTTCTTGAGATAATGAAGACATTATTGATGTGGTTTCTTGTATTCCACATTCAAACTTCAAATGCTCAATTTGTAGTTGATGGAGTTTTAGATGAATGGGAAAACACACCTATTTTATCTGAACCCGGTGAGTTCCCTTATATGAAAATCACAGAAGACAACGATACTTTATATTGGTTGTTTTCCACACGAGAAAATTTAGGGGATGTAATTCAAAATATAGGTGCTACGAAATATATAAATAATTGTGACTATGAATTTGGTGCGCTGACTCCTCATGTTGACGAACTTTCTACTAATGCAAGCTTAGATTTAACCATCGATAACCAAGTTAAGTTTCAAGGATTGGGTAGTTACAAACTAAATTATACATTTTCAGGATCAAATAAATATGGCGGTTATGAAAAGGTTTATATACGAAAAATATGGTACGACATGGATCGTTCGGACTTATCTTTTCATCCGCTCGGCATATCGTTATGGGTAAAAGGACAAACAGGAAATACAAATGCAATTACAGTTCGATTACTACAACAAAACGAAGAATTCTCTTTGTCTCATTCAAACATACGAAACAATTTTTTCTACACAAACCAGTCAATTCTCAACAACGTGGGGTGGAAACAATTAATAATTCCTTATAGCTGGTTCAAAGATGAAAATAATTCAGCCGCAAAATTAGATTTAACAAGAGTAGTGGGAATTCAAATTGACATTACGAATACATCGAAGAGTTCGCAACAAGGGACTATCCATATAGATGCAATACAACAGCTAACTTCCTACAAGCCAAAACTTAATCACATTCCAATTTTCACAAGCATATTTGTTCAATTATACCCGGATCCGAATTTAAATACTAATTGGCAGTCTGACTTCACTGCTTACCGACAAGTAGGAATTGATACGGTAATCGTTCAATTTTCAGTTGACGGCGATAGATTCAACTATACAGGCTCAACCATAAGTTGGAAAAATTCAGATTATTTTGAATATGACATCATAAACAAAATGTTTACAGCCGCAGAGCAAACGGGCATGAAACTAATGTTGGGATTTGAACAAAGAGAATATCCTGACGACAAAGGTGATGTTTCAGCCTATAATTATATCAGTGGAAGGAATAAAGATATTTTAGATGATTTATACCGGCTTTTTTCAAATAGTCCGGCACTTGCCGGATGGTATATTCCCAATGAATTTCACGATGGCGAATGGAGTGGTTGGCTCAATCCGTCCGACAGAATTGTTCTTGCAAATTATCTTCAAGATGTAGCATCACACGCTAAATCTAAATCTAAAAAATTTCCTGTTGCAATTGCACCTGCATTATGGCGTGGCAGACCGGTTGATATGACTTATTATTTTTATAAAAGTATCTTTGAAATAACAACCAATGTAGATATACTCTATTTGCAAGATTGTGGCGGAAGATGTCATATTGACCAGGACGATTTTGATGTTTACTTGCCTCAATATTTTGAAGCGGTGAAAAAGGCTTGTGATGAAACCGGAATGATATTCGGGGTGGACATTGAATCATTCGAGGATTGTCTCCCCGAGAATAAACCCTATTCTCCACGTCCCTGGATAAAACTTAAAGATCAATTAGATTTTACCGGGTTGTTCACAAAGGCAATAACTCAATTCAGTTGGACAACCTTCAGACCGGGCGTTGGAGCTTTTGATGATTATAAGACATACCTTCAAAATAATAATTTATTAAGGCAATAGAGGTCACATATATAGTCCGGAAATAAGATGAAAACAAAATTTTATATCATAATCGCTTTAGTTTTAACAATAACTTGGATTAATACAATTCAGGCCGAAAGCGTAAATAATATTATTGATAATAATCTTTACCGGACAAAGGCAAGCACGGATGCTAATCAGCAAATGTTCGATCCGGATGCATACCATTGGTTAGAAGTCTGGTTTGATAGTGATTTCAATCAATTGACCGGGATGACTTTATCACCTTGGGAAAGTGCGGGTTTTGATTATTTGATACAAGGCACCAGTTTGTACAATTATTCAGGACCTCCGGGAAGTGATCAATGGAATTGGAATTTACTCTGGCAGTATTATATCCCCCGAAGAATGTCTTCAGATAATTATTCTGTAGAATATTCAGCAGGCAAATATTTATTTACTGAAATACCTTTATTGAATAAATTCGGCATCTCTGTTAATCCTTACTATAAAGGAAATAATGGAACCGAAAAAGATTTTTTCCCAAAAAAGGACAATAATTTTTCATCAAGGAAAGGATACACGGTAAAACCAAGAACTGTTGTTGATATAGATTCTAATTTAACTTCCGAGTTAGTGTCAGGCAATGCATATTTTCACCCTTATATGAACAGTTCTAATATAGACAATTATCTTGATTTTCAAAGTGGGAACGATTATACATCAAATTCGACACTTTGGGCAAGTTGGGCAATTAATTTGATTAAACCAAGTATTTATAAGTTAAGGATGAATTACCAATGCAGCAACAATGGAAGAATAACATTATCATTGATTGACATTAAAACAAATACAATCAGTAAAATTTTTATACCTACAGACTATAACACAAACATGCTAATGTCTGAAAATGACCTTGGCACTTTAGATTTGACAACAATTCCGGCCGGAATGTACATGCTTAAATTAAAAGCTTCAAATACAAACTCTTTTTTAAAAATAAATAAAATTATTTTATCTGAGATTGAATCAAACACTTCTTCGATTACTGAAGACCAAAGAAAAAGCCATGTTGATATGTCTGATATGATTGATATCACAATTCATAAACAATCTCTAAAAATAGTATCAGAAGAAAAGTTTGATATTAGAATATTTTCGCTAAGCGGCTCAATGCTGCATAGTTATAAAAATTCTTCACAAATTCAAATCAATCTTGTAAGTGGTGTTTATTTAATAGAATTCAGAAAAGACGAATGTAGATTCGTAAAGAAAATAGTTATTTAATAAATTCTCTATAATTATCAACCTTTTAAAATTAGTCAAAATGAAAAAAGTAATTTTTACCTTTTATTTATTGATCTGCTCTATGGCTGTTATGTACGGTCAAACCTACGCAGCAGATGGTAATGTGAGTGAATGGGTGACTACTCCCATTCAATCGGAACCAGGGGTTTACCCTTATTTTAGATTTGCAGAAGAAAATAATACGCTTTTTTTGGCATTTTATGCTGAACAAGGTAGACATTTCGTCTCTGCACAATATTGTTGGGTTGATGTGTTCTTTGACTCAGATCGTTCAAAAATTACAGGATATGTAGGAGACTATAATCATTGGCCTGCTGCAGGACTTGATTATCTAATCCAAGGGGCGTCTCTACTTTATCATAGTGGTGCTTCTCCTACCACTTGGGGTTGGGATCATGCAGAATACATAGTTCGAACTATGACTTCGGATAACACTACAACTGAATATAGTGTTGCAAAAAGCAATTTTAATCAAAATTCACTGGAAGCTATTTTTGGTATTTCATTTCAACCTTATTATGAGAAATTGGATGATCCGGGGAATGTGGAGGCGTTTAATTTTCCGGTTATAGACGCAGGATTTAGTGCTAATGCAAGAAATATTTTTAAGATTAAAAATAGAACAACATTGGATATAACGACAGCATTAGGTTTAACTGATACAATCAAACTTAATTGTACAAATGCCTTTTATAATCCCTATATGAATGACCCGGATACAGACGGCTATTTGAATTTTCAGTACGGGACAGATCACGCAGCTAATCCCAGGCACTGGGCCAGTTGGGGAATTAATTTGGCAACCCCACAAATATTTGATTTAAGAATGACTTATCAAAGCACAGCCGCAGGTCAAATTTCGCTATCTTTTGTTAATATGGCAACAAATGTGGTGGCAAAGACATTCTCTGCAATTGACTATTCTACCAATGGTACAATGAGTGAAACAAAAGTATTTCAAATTGATGCTTCAGATATCCCTGCCGGACGTTATATGGTTGTTTTGAAAAATTCGGCAACAAATTCAAACTTGAAAGTTCAGAACTTGAAATTGACAAAAGGTACCGGTGCTGTGAGTAAATGGGATAATGTTCCTATTCAATCGGAACCGGGGGTTTACCCTTATTTTAAATTTGCAGAACAAAATAATACGCTTTATTGGGCAATGTATGCTGCAGCAGATAAACCTTTCGCTACGGCACTTGCTGACATATTCATTGACGCAGATTATTCAACTGCTACAGGATATATAGGAGCAACATATAGTCCTTGGACTAGCTCAGGGCTTGATTACCTACTCCAAGGGAATATGATATTTTATTTTTCAAATCCTGATCAGCAGACATGGGGATTTACTTCTATAGGTGATGGCGTAATTCGTACTGTGGTTGATAGCATAACACTTGAATATAGTTCAGAAAAAAGCTGGTATAATCAAGTTATACTGGGAAGTAATTTGGGTATGGGATTGCAATTGTTCACCAAGGCAGGGGGTAGAGATGATTTACCGGGTCCGGACGATGGATTTACTAATAAAAAAACTTATAAAGTTAAAAATAGAACAACATTAAATGTAGGGACATTAGGTTTAACTGATACAATCAAACTTAATCATACGAATGCCTTTTATAATCCCTATATGAATGATCCGGATACGGACGGCTTTTTGAATTTTCAGTACGGAACAGATCACACAGCTAATCCCAGGCACTGGGCCAGTTGGGGAATTAATTTAACTCCCCAAAAACTTGATTTGAGAATGACTTATACAAGCTCAGCCGCAGGTCAAATTTCGCTATCACTTGTTAATATGGCAACAAATGCGGTGGTAGGGACAATATCTGGAATTGACTATTCTACCAAAAATGTAATGGATGAAGCCCTGTTATGTCAAATTGATCTTTCAGGTGTCCCTTCCGGATATTATATGGTTGTTTTGAAAAATTCGGCAACAGATTCAAACTTGAAAGTTCAGAACTTGAAATTTACAAAAGCTACTCCGGTTCATGTGGACGAAGTGCAACCTCAAAAGGATATTGCAATAAGTGTCCACAATAAACAATTAACCATAGAATCCAAGAGTGATTCAAAGATAAGCTTTAGCGTATATACTATGTCCGGAGCTTTAATTTCACAAATGGACAATACAAATTCTGCCACGCTACATTTAGAAAGAGGTGCTTATATATTAAGCGTAAATAATGGTGGCAATGTATTTTCCAAGAAGATAATGGTGTTGTAGTGTTTGTAGTAGTATTGTAGTTAAAAAGGGCTGTCTCATTTTTTTTGAGACAGCTCTTTTTTTTCTGTTTTAAGTTAGTAGCTGGTAGTTAGTAGCTGGTAGTTAGTAGCTGGTAGTTAGTAGCTGGTAGTTAGTAGCTGGTAGGAAGTAGGAAGTTAAGGAAGTTAAAGAAGTTAGGGAAGTTACGAGTTACGAGTTACGAGTTCCGTGTTCCGGGGTCGCGAGTTAAGTTTTTAGTTCATCGTTTTTAGTTTTTAGTTCTTAGTTTTTAGTTCTTAGTTTTTAGTTCTTAGTTTTTAGTCGTATCTTTGCAGCCTGAAATACGTTCTTTTTAATATGGGGCTGTTTGGTTTTGACAGCAGGTAGAAGGGGTAAGTAAGCATGTCGAGCGGGGTGAAAACGGCTCGTTAATAACGGTTCACATACACAATAACTGGCGAATATAACTACGCTTTCGCTGCCTGATCGAAGTATAGTAGATTAACGGCTTAATCCCGATACAAGGTATTGGGACGAAACATCCTCCAAAGGCCGTCGCTCCGAGGCCGATGATCAGAGGGTGCAGCTAAATCGGGGATAGTGTTGATTAGCCTCGTAATCAGCATGAAATTAAAGAGGATAAGGCAGCAGTTGGTAGCTTCGGTCTTGCCGCTGCACGAAAACCCAAACGAAGATAAACATGTAGAAAGCTTATTCATTCCTTGTTTGGACGAGGGTTCGACTCCCTCCAGCTCCACGAAAGACTGACCATCTACAATTCATAGCTAAAGAAGTATATAAAACAATTCACTCTCCTTTAAACAACAGATTGTCAGTCTTCTAAAATCAAATAATTTCAATCACACAGCACATATTAAATCATCGCGCGAATTGATAAGCATGGTGGACAAGTCCGTTTTTTATCAGGTATTCTTCCTTGGGACCGAAAACAATGTCATCCAATCAAAAATTAACGGGGACTAACATTTTTTGGGTACGCAAAACAGCAAAACTATAGGCACCCAAAACAGCTCTTTATCGTTCTTTTATGAAAAAAATTAAAAAATGTATAACTTTGTGTTCAAATCTATATAAAATTACACTGTTTATAGTTTTTTAATTCTGATTTTCAAAATTAATGAACGAAGAAGAAAAAAATATAATCGAATCCTTAAAACAAGGTGATAATCGGGCATATAAATACATATATGACACTCACTATGTTTTATTGTGTAAAATCGCTTATGAATTTTTAAATGATTATTTTTTAGCTGAAACAATTGTAAATGAAACAATTTCTCATTTGTATGAAATAAGGGAAAATTTTGAAATCACCGTATCACTCAGAAGCTATTTGATTAAATCCGTTAGAAATCGTTGCATTAATTTTTTGAATCTTAAATACAACAGAAAAGAAAGTGCATTTACATCTGTTGTAGGTCATGATTCGGGTAACTCCAATGAATGGTTAAATACAATTGCCGGTTCGGAAGAACATCCGCTGGGGATTTTATTAGAAAAAGAAATGGAAAATAAAATTATTTCAGCAATTGAACAGTTACCAAATAAGTCAAAAACAGTATTTAAAATGAGTAGATTTGAAAATAAAAGTTATGATGAAATTGCTTCCATTTTAGATATATCTGTAAATACCGTCAAGTATCATATAAAAAATGCCATCGCTAAGCTAGCTCAGGAGATTGACAAATATTTGCATTTCCACACATAAAACCACACAAAAGTTATTTTAAAAAAAAGACATAAATAAATATAGAACTTACTACCCAATAATGTTTTTAAACTGTCATGTATTTAAAAGAGAAAAATGAAGTTACCTTCCACACGTATTAATGATATAGATGAACTGATTGCCGTTTATTTTTCCGGTTCGTTGAGTTCATCACAATTAACTCAATTGCATGATTGGATTAATGCCTCCCATGATAATAAGATTTATTTTTTGAAAATACGAGAAGTATGGTTTTCATCAATTTGTGCTTCAGACACTGAACGTTTTAACAAAGAAAAAGCGTATCGTGATTTTATAAATAAAAACATCAAAAAAAGGAATCGGTTCACACGCAATATTTGGCCTACTCTACTGCGTGTCTCTGCCGTTGCAGCAATTATATTGATAGTTTCTTTTTTTGCGTATCATCAAGGAAGCAACACCATTAAAAAACAGTTTACCAATATTGTCATGGAAGCACCTTTAGGATCTACAACAAAAATTTATTTGCCAGACAGTACTTTGGTGTGGCTAAATGCCGGTTCCAAAATAACATATTCACAAGGCTTCGGTGTGGTTGACAGGCAAGTTCAGCTTTCAGGGGAAGGATATTTTGAAGTTACTAAAAACGAAAACTTGCCCATGAAAGTCATAACAAAAGAACTGGTTGTTGAAGTTGTTGGTACTACTTTTAATTTTAAAAATTATCAAAACGACGAGGAAACTACTGTTGTTTTAGAAGAAGGAAAAATTATTTCTCACAACCAACTTAAACCCGGTGACAATTTAACTCTTTGTCAAAATCAGAAAGTTACATTGAATAAACGTACTAAAACCATGAAATTATCCAATGTAGTTTCGAAGAATGGCTTAGGATGGATAAATGGTAGTTTATTTTTTGACGGACTGCCTTTACATGACATCATCCGAACTTTGGAAAGAAATTACAACGTTAAAATTAGTGTTACCGATGAGTCACTTAATACATACCGATTTTATGGTCATTTTTCACGAACGGAAAACACCATTAGAGATGTTCTTGACAAATTAGCAGGAACAAACAAATTGAAATATACCATTAATGGCTCGGAAGTCGTTTTGTTTCCCGTGCAAAACACATTAAATTAACCAATCACAACACTTCTTAATTCTATTATTTAGTATCAACAATATTGTTATCAAATCAGTTTGTTTATGATTTGAACTTTGATAAATATTTGTCAAAGTCAGACCGTAAAATATTTATCAGCAACATTATTGAAAAATAAACATATTTTCACTACCCTTATAAGTTTTTACACTGTCATGTTATTATAAGCAACCTTCTGAAATTGCAATATTTCATCAATGTCGTTCAGGATAAATCTAATTAATTAATTACATGGCAAAAACATCATTAATAATCAGAAAAACCAAATTGATTTTCCCCCTTATTTTATTTGCAATTTTTTCGCAAATAATTACATCATGCAGCGAAAAAGAAGAACCTTTCAAAGCAGCTTATTTCGCTTTAATTGACGATAAGGCAGGAGCATTTACAAAAGAGTTGTTATTGTCTCCTACAGGAGAAACCAGAACATTAACACTCGTTTCCAATAGAAAGTGGGAAATTTTATATGAAAAAGTGCCTTGGCTTGATATCTCTCCTACTTCAGGAAACAATACAGAGACAATAACCATCACTTCACTCCTGAATGAATCTCTAGGAGAAGATTCAACCTATATTTCCATCATTAATAACACGTTGAAAGTTGTCGACAATTTTAAAATAAAACGACAAAATTATTTGGCAACTTATAGAGGAAATGCAATCATTACTTCTCCAATTGATAGTATTTGCACAGATATATTAACTACGGATACTTTAGGGATAATTGCCAATACTAAAATAGATTCTGTGGGTGGAAAGATCTCACTCTCTTTTGTCACTTCAATTCCTTTAAAAAACTCTTTTTCCATGATATTGGAATTTAAAGACAATATGCAAACAGTAACGGAAAACAATCAGACAAAATTTGTGTTTTCAGCTCATAGTACTTTTGATTTTACTCCATTGGGCATTGCCATTAACGACCCGACAGTTTCGGGTTTGAAAAACACAGTCATCAATGCTGAACTTACTGAAAACTCGTTGACTTTTCAGGCAATCATCGACCCGGATTTAAACGACTTGATTATTCCAAATGTATCTACTGTAATTATCTTCAAGGGTAAAAGGTAAATTAATATTCTTAAATCAATTATCAGATGAATTCAATAATAAAAAAATCTTTTTTAGTTTCTTGTTTATTGTTTCTCCAGGTTGTTTTATTGGGTCAAAATATTACCATGAAGCTCGAAAACATAACTGTTAAGGACGCAATGGAGGCATTGAAAAACAAGTATTCGTATTCTTTTGTATTTGAAGTTAGAGATGTTGATGTAAAAAAAATTATATCTCTTTCGCTTGATAATGCGCCTGTTGAAGAAGCTATCCAACAAATCATTCAAGGACAGGCTTTATCTTATAATATCAGAGAGAAAAATATTGTGCTAAAAAAAATCACTCCCACAACAACCGCAAGAGAACAGGTAACATTGATTAGAATTAGAGGAGTTGTTCTGGACGATTCAGGAGAGCCGATAATTGGTTCAACAGTCAAAGAAAAAAACACCTCACGTGGAACCATTACTGACACATCCGGTAATTTTACTTTAGAGGTGTCGAGCAATGCAATCCTTGTTGTTTCTTACGTAGGTTTTGTAACCCAGGAAATTCAAATCAAAAATCAAAGAGATCTTCGCATCACACTTCAAGAAGATGTGCAAACTTTGAAAGAAGTTGTTGTTATTGGTTATGGAGTACAAAAAAGGGAAAATTTAACAGGAGCAGTTGCTTCTTTAGAAGGAAAGGTCATCGAGAATCGTTCCGTATCTAATGTAGCACAAGCCCTGCAAGGGACCATAGGCAATTTAAATATTTCACCCAACGCAAGTAATTTAGCCGGAGACTGGGATTCTTCCGGAGGAGCTCCCGGAGCAGCACAACATATTAATATTCGCGGATATACAGGTTTCGACATTAATGGCAATGCATTGGCTGAAGCTCCTCTTATTGTAATTGACGGTGTACAGGGAGGCAATATCAACAACATAAACATGAATGATGTGGAGAGTATTACCGTGTTGAAAGACGCAGCTTCAGCGGCAATTTACGGTTCCAGTGCCCCCTTTGGTGTTATTCTGATAACGACAAAAAGGGGAGATTTGGAAAAAAAATCAACCATCACTTACAGTAACAATCTGATGTTTTTACAACCAATCAGTTTACCGAAGATGATGAATTCACTTGACTATGCGATGGCATTCAATCAATTCAGCGACAACGCAAACACAGCTAAGCTATACAATGGAGCGACAGTCAAAAGAATCATAGATTACATGAATGGTACTTTAAAAGAAGAAACATTAAAAGATCAAAATACAGACACATGGTTAGCAACTTTTAGCGCCAATGCAAATAATGATTGGTTTGGTATTCATTTTAAAGATTTTTCTTTCAATCAAATGCACAATATTGGATTGAGTGGCGGAACAAAAACAACATCATATTATGTTGGCATAGGGTTTACCGATCAACAAGGAATGTACACTTATGGAAATGATTATTACCAACGCTATAATGCACGAACTACCCTTCAATCTGATTTGTCAAAATGGATGACAGTCGGTTTTCGTAGTGCATTTTCAAGAAGCGTGAAAGACACTCCCAATAGCGCTACTTTCGCCAACGCCAATATCTTACACATATTAGCCCAAAGAAGACCTACTCAGCCATTATTTAATCCTGATGGAAATTATTCAATAGGAAGTTACGTAACAGCATTTTCAGAGGGAGGACGTATCCACACTGTCACTGACGACGGAACACTTACAGGTGAAATTATTATCAAACCAATAGAAGGATGGGACATAACTGCAAACTATTCTTTTACCGGTTTGTATTCAAACCGATTAACTCATCTTAAAACAATATATCATGTATTACCAAGCGGAAAACTTGCCGTTCTTAGTGGTACATCGCCAAACTCAATCAACAGAAGATTTGATACTGATGAACGTCATGTGTTCAACTGTTTTACAAGTTATGAAAAAACTCTTGGTAATCACTATTTTAAGGGGATGATTGGTTATGTACAAGAGTTATATAATACTTTATATGCCATTGCAAGCAACAATGAACTTTATTCAGATAATATTTTATCACTTTCTACTACACATGGAACCAAAATATCTGTTGCGGATTTGAATGAACAAATAGCGACACGAGGAACATTTGGACGTATCAATTATAATTACAAACAAAAATATTTGATTGAATTTAATGGTCGTTATGACGGTACTTCCCGTTTTTTGAAAGATGTTCGTTTTAAATTTTATCCGGGTGTATCCGCCGCATGGGTTCCTTCAAAAGAATCGTTCTGGAGTCCATTATTAAAAGTCGTAAATCTATTTAAGATCAGGGGTTCATTTGGTTCTCAGGGATCTCAAGGATCTGCCGGATATTATCCTTTCTATCCTTCGCTTCGAACATTTTCTTCTACATCGGGATACAATACCTGGATTTTTAGCGACGGGCAAGCACCTATGGTCCAATATCCTGCCAATATCATTAATCCTAATCTTACTTGGGTTACTACCAATACCATAAATTTCGGTACAGACATTTCCTTTTTGTCCAATCAATTGAATATCGGTTTTGATTGGTATCAGCGATCTGCTTCCGATTATCAGGGACCTGCTGAAGCATTACCGGCATTTTTAGGTGCATCAGCTCCTCTTGTCAACAACGCAGCCATGAAAACAGTAGGTTTTGAATTAAACATGCAATGGAGACATAGAATAGACGATTTCAATTATAGCGTGAACATGATTCTAAGTGATTATACCAGCGTGATCACTAAATATCCTAACCCTAACAAAATGACTATTTCAGGTTTAGGAACAGTTTATAATCCTATTTGGTATGAAGGACGTCAATTTGGGGAAATCTGGGGTTTCGAAACAGTCGGTTTATTCCAAAGCCAGGAAGAAATTGATGAAGCACCCGACCAATCACTACTGAATGCCAAGCCCTGGACCCCGGGTGATGTTCGTTATGCTGACTTAGACGGAGATGGAAAAATCACCTGGGGAAACAATACAGTTGATAATCCGGGTGACCGGAGAATAATTGGCAACACAACACCACGTTATTCTTTCGGTATTACTCTCGCAGCAGATTATAAAAATTTTGATTTTAATGCGTTCATTCAAGGTGTTGGCAAACGAAATTCTCCGGCAAATCATAATACAGGTGAATATCGTTTTGCAAATTTTGTTTGGGGTGTTCCCAGACAAGGCTCCTACGCACAAGCAACCATGTGGCAGCCTCAACATAACAGGTGGAGTGAATACAATACACCGGAAGAAAATGCCAAAGCCTATTTCCCAAAAATGTATTTCAGTAATGAAAACATGAAAAATACATATGAACAAACTCGCTATTTGCAAAATGCTGCCTACGTACGTATAAAAAATGTTCAATTGGGATATAACATTCCAAAATCTTTGATTAATAAAATAAATCTTCAGAAAATTCGCCTTTTTGTAAATGCAGAAAATATAGCTACATGGACAAAAATGATTAAGACTCTGGACCCTGAATTTTCAACATCAGATGGTAAACTTTATCCCTTACAACAAACATGGGCTTTTGGTTTAAACGTTACTTTTTAATTTTATCTGGCTTATTTAAATGGAATACAAGATTTTTTCAAATTTAAAATCATGAAACTAAATAAGTATCTAATAAGCGTAATTGTGTTCGGTGGAATAACCGGACTAATCGGTTGCAATGATGATTTTTTAGAGCGTGGACCTTTATCAAAAATCAACGATGCATTGTTTTGGAAAACTCCGAACGATTTAGAAATCTATATCAACAACTTATATAATAAAGCAAGCTTATTTGCCAATTATAATTCTTCAAGATACGATGTAATAGGACCTTATACAGACGATGCTTTTAGTGGTAGCGATCTACTCATTCAAGTTGATTACAACAAACGTATGAATGGAGAGAATGTTTTACCTACCAGTGGAGGTGGATGGCAATTATCTGATTGGGAGATCTTAAGAAACATAAATTACTTTATGGCACACTACCAACGTGTCGATGCCGATTTTTCTCAAATTTCAAAATATGTTGGCGAGGCATTATTTTTTCGTTCTATTTTTTATTTTGATAAAATCAAGCGTTTTGGAGCAGTTCCCTGGACATCGTCACTTTTAAATCCTGATTCCGAAGAATTATTTGGTAATCGTCATCCGCGAAACATAGTGGTGGATTCTATCATGGCTGATTTAGACCGTGCTGTTGAATATCTTCCGGCACGTGGTAATGGCATTTGGACAGGTAGAATCACAAAAGAAACAGCATTGGCATTACAGGCCAGAATTGCTTTATATGAAGGTACCTGGGAAAAATATCACGATTTAAAAAACACGCTATTTAAAGTACAGAATGGAGACAAAGGAACTCGCTTTCTTCAAAAGGCAGTTGCTGCGACAGATTCATTAATGCAGATGGCTGAATTAAATAGCTATCCCGGACTTGATAACATTGGTCAAACCGATGGTTATTGGAATCTTTTTAACCAAAAAGATTATAGTTCCAGCAAAGAAGTACTTTTTTGGAGAAAATATTCAACTGATGCAGAACAATTATTTAATCGTTGGATTAACATCTCATATACCGGTGCAGGCGTTGGTATAACAAAACGTCTTGTCGATTTATACCTTTGTTCGGATGGCAAACCTATTTATGTTGCCCCAAATACAAAAAATGTTCTCTATCAAGGTGATGATGATTTACTTTCAGTAGTCAAAAATCGCGATCCACGTTTAAATCAGACTATTTGTGTACCTGACGGAAAACATTACAGATGGAAACCTGATGTTTTGTTTGAAAAACCAATGATTACAGCGGAATTAGGTACCAGATGTGTCACGGGTTATCAGTTGTACAAGGGACATAGTGCCGACAAAACCGAATATGACAACAGAAAAGGAACTAATGGTTGTATTTATTTTCGTTATGCAGAAGTATTGCTGATTAATGCGGAAGCTAAAGCTGAACTTGGAATCATCACCCAAGCAGACATTGATAAAACCGTCAACTTACTTCGAAACAGAGTCGGTATGCCGGGACTTGACATAAGTAATATTCAAACAGATCCTTATTGGTTATTCACCACAACCGGCGCAGCCGCTGTTAGTCCCTTGCTGCAGGAAATCAGACGAGAAAGAACAGTAGAACTTGCATGTGAAGGTTTTCGCGTTGATGATATTTTCCGTTGGGCTGCTGCCGATGAGCTCATTGTCAATTACAGACCCAAAGGAGCTAAACTATCTCAATGGCCGGAAACACAAAGTTCACCTCCGGAGTATTTGAATGAAGACAGCAATGGATATATTGATCCATATGCACAGTATGCACCCATGGAAAATGGTTACCTTTTTAATTTAAAAAGAGATTATTTGTACCCAATACCTACTAATGAACTTACATTAAATCCTGCTCTACGTCCCCAAAATCCTGGTTGGTAAAAATTTTAATTATTAATCTGTAGCTATTTATTTAATTATCAATTATTAATTTTTATTCAAAAAAAAATGAAAAAGAAAATTTACATTTTGACGGTTGCCTTAATTGCAACAGCAGCATGCATATATGCAAGCACGCCGTATCTGACAGTGAATTATGTCACTGGAGAAGGTCCCGGTTCAGATTATTTCTCCATGGAAGGAGGAGAAATTCAAATTCTGAATGATGTTGTGGATATTGTTTTTGCAAGCGATCCTGGTCAAGACAGGACTTACAACTTTGATTCGATTCGTTCCATGCAATTTGTTAATGTTGTTTCAACAGTCGATGAAATGACCAGATTTCATGCTCGATTGATCACTTTTGTCGACCATAAAGCGGGATTATTGCATTTAAAAGCAAAAGAACCCCTTGGATTAATTGGTATCTATTCCGTTGCCGGTAATATGATCACTCATATTAACACTGAAAACACAGAGATTGATATCAATATTCAAAATCTATATCCCGGAGTATACTTTGTAAAAAAAGCCAATGATATTGTTAAATTTATTAAGTAAATAAACTATGAAAAAAATAACTTTTTTATTCATTTCCCTGTTGTTTTGTGCCGGAATGCAAACACAGGATGTTCGAAAACTCGATATTGACGGTACTGTCATTAATTTGGAATCCGGTCAGACTTACAAAATCATACCTAATTCTACCAATGAAACATTTGAGATTTTCAAGGGAGAGACAACGCAAGGCGTATATTCCTTCTCAAAGACAGTTAATACAGTGATTTTAAAGCTGAATCAAAGCGCTATTACGATTGGTTATGAAAGTTCTTTTAAACTTGAAACCACTGTTGTGCCAGAGCAAGGAGTAACGTACACAAGTGATGATCCTGATATCGCATCAGTTAATAGTACAACAGGAGTTGTTACAGCAGGGACAACGAAAGGTACAACTACCATTACAGCAACTACCGCAGATAATTTACAAACAACAACCTGCGAAGTTACCGTTGAAAGTTTGGCTGAAAGGTTTGAGGCTGCTGCCGGTAGCACGGCTACCATTATTATGTATGCTGACGAGGAAATTCCGGCAACTATAACTGTAGACAGTGTTAATACCTTTATCACACTGACTTCTTGTGATGACACCGAGCGAATTCTTAAACAAACAGCGGCAGGTTATATGTTTAATATAAGTAATAAGGTGACATTAGATGGACATGTTACGCTGAAAGGACTTGCAACCTCTGATTATGGAGGATCGGATGACATCAACAATAATAACTCATTGGTTAATGTACGGGCAAATGGTGAATTTACCATGTTGGGACATTCCAAATTGACAGGAAATGCTTATGCTCTGGATGATTACGAAGGAACGAGTATTCTTGGAGGTGGTATTACTGTACGATCAGGAGGACTTTTAATCCTTGATGAGAATGCACAATTATCCTATAATACTGTCTGTTGTGCTAAACCATTCCCTACACCCTGGAATGCCAACAATCGTAATGGAAAAATAGCATGGGGCGGTGGTATTTATGTTACGGGAAGTGGAATAGTGGAAATCAGAGGAAATGCAAAAATAACCGGTAACAGAGCTATCAATAAGGGAGGTAATGCTTATGGCGGTGCTATTTTCCCGGAAACCGATGCTACAATTAAAATGTATGGAGGTGAAATTTCCGGTAATTCAGCAGAAGCTTCTCACAGAGCAGGTGGCGGTGCCCTACATTTGACTACCGGTATATTGATTATGTCAGGTGGTGTTATTAAAGACAATGTCGTAATTTACGGAGGTGCCGGAACCGGTCCTGCTTGCGTTGTAGATTTAAGAGAAAATCGATTTATTTTAAGCGGTTCTGCAAGCATACCGGCAAAATCGGGAACGCGAATTTCCGAATTGTCAGGTTATACAACTATTACAGGTGAAGGACTCACAATGCGTCAGGATATCGGAAATACAATCTGGCTCAATGGAGGTATGATTGCAAGGGTGGACGGTACGCTGACAGGCGATGCTCCTGTTGCTACTTTTGATATCAATAAAACCACCACCAAGGCGCTTGGAAAATATGACATAGCAACCGGAACTGCCTCCGATTATACAGATGACTGTCCTGTTGATAAATTTGCACTCCACTCTTATCTTATTATTACAGCCCCCTATGCATCTCTTACCCTGGAAGCTGTTACCGATAAAGAAATTAAGCTTGATGGTAGTGTAGGTGACAAATAAAATATTAAGAATTGTATAAAAACTCATGCAATATGAAAAAAGTTTTGTTATATAAGTTATTGGGAATTGCAACAATTATTGTTTTATTCTTCGGTTGTGTTGAAGATGAAAAAATATTGAGTATCTCAATAAGTCAGACGGAAGCTTATGATTTTCCTTCAGCAACGGGGGAAAATTATCCTGCGGTTGAACCGCTTACAGTTACCATTACCAATACAGGCACGGAAGCTACCGGCAGGATTACAATTGCTGTTGACGGACCGGCAGCCTTGGATTTCGATTTGTCAGTGACAACCGTAGATAATATTGAAGTAGGGAAAGATGCAACGTTTACTGTAGCGCCCAAAACGGGTCTTGCCAATGGCGATTATCGGGCTACCATTTATGTAAGTGGAAAAGGTATTGCCGAAAAGAGTTTTGATATTCGTTTTGTAGTTACCGAACTACAGATTGCAAGTATCGAACTCATTTCCGGACCGGTTAAAACCGTTTATGGAGTAAAAGAACCGTTTGACACAACGGGGATTGTAGTGCAGGGAACGGATGTAGATGGAATAAAGAGTATCATCGAATTGAAAGAAGAATACCTGCAATACGATTTTTCCGTTCCTGATAGTCTTGCTAAAGTTACTATTGCTGTAGGATCTGCCCCTGTTATTCAAATCCCGGTAATGGTGCTGAGTATAGCCGATCGTGTAGCAAGTGTGAAAGGAGAATCTGTTGTCCTTTATCTGTATTCCGATGAAACGGTTGACAAACGTATCAGAAATGACCATCCAAATACTACGGTTGTCATCACAACTCCTGAAAATAGCACAACAGTGAGAAAACTTAAACTGGCAACTAATGGAGTACTGCTTTCAATGTCGGGTGGCTCTAAAATAATAGTTGACGGTTATGTTACTCTGCAAGGATATGCAACTCCCGAATATGGAGGAACTGATGAAAAAAATAATACTTTTTCATTGGTAGTTGTGGGAACTGAAGGAGAACTTATCCTTAAAGGACATACTAAAGTTACAGGAAATGCTTATGTTTTGGATGATCCCGAAGATGTTAGTATTCTTGGAGGTGGTATCACTGTGCGAGGACATTTAACCCTTGATGAGAATGCACAAATATCCAATAACACTATTTGTTGCGCTAAACCTTTTCCCTCACCCTGGAATGCTGAAAAACGTAATGGGAAAATAGCGTGGGGCGGTGGTGTTTACATTACAGGAGCCGAAGCAGTGATGGAAATCAAAGGAAATGCAAAAATAACCGGCAACAGAGCTATCAACAAGGGAGGTAATGCTTATGGTGGCGCTGTTTTTCCGGAAGTTGGTGCTACAATTAAAATGTCTGGGGGTGAAATTTCCGGCAATTCAGCAGAAGCTTCTCACAGAGCAGGTGGCGGTGCCCTACATTTGACCACCGGTATATTGGCTATGACAGGTGGTGTTATTAAGGACAATGTCGTAATTTACGGAGGTGCCGGAACCGGTCCTGCTTGCGTTGTAGATTTAAACGACAACCGGTTAGTTTTAAGCGGTTCGGCAAGCATACCGGCAAAATCAGGAACGCGACTTTCCGAATTGACGAACTATACAACCATCACCGGAGTCACAATGCGTCAGGATATCGGAAATACAATCTGGCTCAATGGAGGTATGATTGCAAGAGTAGGTGGTACACTTACGGGAGATGCTCCTGTTGCTACTTTTGATATCAATAAAACTACCACCATGGTATTGGGAAAATATGATTTGGAGACCGGAATTGCTTCCGATTATACCAATGACTGTCCTGTTGATAAATTTGCACTCCATTCTTACCTTATCATTACAGCCCCCTATGCATCTCTTGATTTAGAGGCTGTTACCGATAAGGTGATTAAGGCCGATGGCACTGTAGGCGCTCCTTGATTTTTAAGGCGGTATCTTAGAAGTGTCCAACTGCTGTGCTTCGACTTCGCTCAGCAACCACGTTACTTTCAATATTGGAGGCATTTGGACACTTCTAAAACACCTTGCTGTTTTTTATCTGAGACAGCCCCTTGTTTTTATAACTTATCTGTATAATAATTGATTTAAAACCAAACCCCATTTTTATTGTAACAAAAACGTGTAATGTACCCATTTTTTAAAAACACTTTTTATTTAATCCTGTTATTCATATGTACTTTCATACTTTCTTCCTGTGAAGATGAAAAAGAAGTCAAACATTCTTTTGATGGTTTGATTTTGAACGAACTGAATTGCGATACAGGAAGCGAGTGGATTGAAATAAAAAATAAATCTTCTGATGAACTCAATATTGGAGGAGTATACTTTGTATATAAAAATTCTCAAAATGTAACACAACTTATTTACACCATTCCTGAAGAAACAATACTAGCTCCAAAGTCGTACTTTGTTATCGATAAAGCTGAAAACACATTTAACGAAAACATATCTGTTTTGCTTGATTCTTCATTTTGCATTTCACTTATTTCACCGTACAATGATACTATTGATATTTTCGACAGAGACAAAAACGTAGGAGCAAATGTTGTTTACCCATATAATGGTTCATATTCGCGCATACCCGATGGTGCATCATGGTGGGAATCCACACGATCGGCCACGAAAGGCACGGCAAATCTTAACGAAGATTTTCGTACTTTTAACGGACTCGTTTTAAACGAAATATGCGCTAAATCAAATGCAGAATGGCTTGAAATTTTTAATTCTTCAAATGAAGTGATAGATGCCGGCGGCGTAAAAATCAGTTATACAAGTGGACAAGACAAAACAATGATTTATTACGTCATTCCTGAAAACACTTTATTAGATCCCGATGCTTATTTAGTCTTAGACAAGACAGAAGGCTCATTATCAGGTTCATTTCCCATGAACCAAAAATTAATTATCTCACTCTTGTCTCCTAAAGATTCTATTATTGATTCCTTTGACCGTGATGCTGTAATAGGAGTCAATATACCACATTATAAAAACGGTTCTTATGCCCGTATTCCTGTCCAGGATAATGTCTGGAAAAACACATTGACGACTACAAAAGGAAGTGTCAATGTTTTAACTGAACCGGTAGATATGTCTTCACATAATGGTATATGGATGTGGAAATCACATTTTGAATCTGCAAGCGTTTCAACATTTCAAATGCTCAAGGATTACGGCATTGGTAATATAATCGTGTCTCAATCAATCATGACCGAAGATGCTAATCGTCAGAAAATAGACCAAATCAGGGCTTTGGGAATGAAAGTGCACTTATGGTTTTTATGTTTTAGTAATGGCAATGATTGGATAAATCCGATTATTCTCGACGAACAAACAGGAAAGCATGTTTATAACCAGCCACATTTTGACGCGATCATTCAGAAAGCAGTTCAATATGTACAATATGGAAATATTGACGGTATTCATCTCGACTATATTCGCTATCCGGGAAATGCTTACAAAATCGACTACAGCAGTGAAGGAAATGATGTTACAGGCGAAAATGCTGTTACTGAGTTTTGTCGACAAATGTCTGTGGCTGTCAAAGCAGTGAACCCCAATATAAAAATGTCTGCAGCCATAATGCCGGAAACCATTAATAATGCCTACCATTATGGTCAGAATACACGAAAAATGAGTAAGTATATCGAAATCTTTATGCCCATGGTGTATCGTTATAATTATAAGAAAAGTACGAATTGGATTTTTACCACAGTCGGTTGGTTTGCCGGTGAAGTAAAAGCAGCCATAGCTGCTGATCCTGCCATACAATCCGAGGTGTGGACCGGACTTCAAACTTATAGTGGAGATAATAATGTTGTCAGTCTGCCGGTAAGTGATCTTGAAGCGGATTGCAGATACGCAATTAAAAGCCCTGCCGGAACTCCCTCAGGTGCAACCGGCATTGTACTTTTTCGCTATGGACTAATAAATTATTTCAATTTTTCTTCCATATATTATTGAATTATAATTTGTTAATTTCTCTCTAATTAAAATAATACCATGCATGTTTTTAAATCAGTTACTATTGTAATAGCCATGACTGTGGGATTTTTATTCACCCCTTTGCTGTACGCAGCACAACTGAAATGCAATATAGGTGTCGCTGATATTACACCCAACGAATCTGTATTATTGGCTGGTTTTGCGGCACGAAAAGGTCTTTCTACTACTATTCACCGACCATTAAAAACACATTGTTTAGTCATTCAAAAAGACACAACACGGGTTTGTATTATTACCAACGATTTGATGGAAATCAGTATTGACCTGGCAAAGAAATTACGAAGCGAGATCGCTGTTAAAACAGGAATCCCATACAATCATATTTTTATCCACTGTACCCACACCCATTCCGCTCCACGTACAGGTGGTCAAAGCGTTGAAGAGGGCGGGACGAATTTTAACTTTGCCGCAAAATTATATGAAACCCTTGTCAATAATGCTGTGAAAACAGCTAATGACAAAAAAAAATTCATTCCATTTACTCTCGAAATAGCCAAAGGAAGTAGTTACATCAATTGCAACCGCAGAGAATCTGATAGCCCATGCAATCATGACGTATATGTTGCCCGCTTGCTCAATAAAAAAAGGAAACCGATTGTATCATTAGTGAATTTTGCCTGTCACCCGGTAAGTTTAAATCACAAAAGTTTGGTGGTATCCACTGATTTCCCGGGAATAACAAAAGAAGAATTATCCAAAACCTGGAAGAGTGAGGTATTTTATTTTTCCGGAGCAGCCGGCAACGTCAATCCATGTGGTCCTCTCAGGGCAGATACTGCTTATACACAATCAAGGGGTGTAGAACTCGCGGATGCTGTCAGAAATATCAAATTTGACAAACTTCAAAAAAATAATGTACTGCAAATCAGCAACATGGAAGCAAAATTACCCTTTCGTGCATCTGAAATTACTCCGGAATTAATCAATCATCATGCTGATGAAATAAAAGATTGGGATCCATTTGGCACCTGGAAAAACGATGTGGAAAGATGGCGTTCTAATATTTTAAAAAAAATTGCAAACGGTGAAGTAAAAAATTACCTTCCTGTTGAAATCGCTTCTGTCAACATAGGAGGTCTGGTGCTCTTATTCTCACAGGGAGAACCATTTAACGAATATCAAACCGAACTACGCGAAAACAGATCTGATGTTCCCATTTTCTTTATTGGCTATACAAACGGTCAAAACTCCTACTTACCGAGCAAACATGCTTTTGAAAGAGAAGGTTATGAATATGAGAGAGAACAAATGCACATCTACATTGGAGCGCCCTACCCGCTTTCAAATGAGATGCCCGAAGTATATGAAAATGCTATCAAACAAATAGTAAACAAAGTAATTAGTAATTAATAAATCAATTTTAATAGACTATGAACAAATTAGTAATTAATTTTAACGTAGTGTTATTCCTTCTTTTGAGTGTTTTTATTTTATCAACAAATTGTAAAATAAATAAATCTGACTCTCCGGAGTTTGTACAAGGAGTATGGTTGTGGGGAAGCGTTTTAAACAGCGAAGATGTTGAAACAGTAATCGATAAACTTATAGATCACAACATCAGTGAAGTATATTTTTTAGTCAAAGGAACAGCAGGCGTTAAAACCAATGCCGAAAACCTGACTAAATTTATAACAAAAGCACACGCGGAAAACATTAAAGTTCATTTATGGTACATCGCATTTGAAGATGGAAAATATGTTGCTGCAAATCCTCAGGCTCACATTTACCACTGTCCTAATCCTTCCAAAAATATCAGGAGACCCTATCCAATAGATGACCAAAGAGTAAATCCGCTTTACCCGGGATATAAAGAGTATGTATATGAAAACATCAGGTATTTCTTAACAAATTTTGATTGTGATGGAATTCACCTTGATGTCATCAGATACGGGCACTTCGTGTATTCGTTTGATCCTTATTCACTTCAACAAGCGGCATCATTAGGTTGTGATACAACACGCTTGCTTGGGTTCTTCAATACTGAAGACAATTACACCACCTATGCTAAAAATGAGGGTTTTGTCGATCTTTATGCGAACGGAGATCAGGATGTAGTTATATGGATTGAAATGAGAAAGAATATTGTATCTGACTACATCAAAGGCATCAGGAATATTATCAATGAAACCAAGGCCGGTATTGAGCTTACCGCAGCTTTTATGCCTGAAGGCACTATTGATACAATATTTTCCGATGTTTTTTATGCCCAGAATTACCGGTTACATTCCACCCTACTGGATATGATCAGCCCGATGGTTTACTTTAAATCTTATGATGAAACCACCGAATGGTTAAAAACAGTAACACAAGGGATAAAAAAACAGGTTGTACCTACTTGTAAAGTATTAACCGGTATTCAGGCTTTCAATAATGTTACTGCTCCGCAAATAAAGGAACAAATTCAATATTCTTTTGATGGTGGAGCCGATGGGATTATTTTATTCAGATATGGAACGATGACTGAAGATTATTGGGACATGATAAAAAAATGAGATAAAACAACATAACAATGAAAAAAATACTGATATCACTTTTACTAAGCTTATCAATTTGTATAGTATATGCACAAAATGATACGATGTATGTGTATAAAAATGGAACTGCTGTCGGCAAATATGGCGTTACAGTAATTGATAGCATAATTTTCTACCAACCAACGATATCAGAATCGCTGAATATGATTTATAGTGAGCAGGATCTGGAAGATATGCGAATCAAGTCGGGAATTGGTTATACAAAAGATGTTTTTAATCTGATGAAAGCCAAAGCGGACCAATACCTGAGTATCACAACCAATCCGTACAATAATTTCAAACCCGGTAGTGATGCTATTTCAGGAAGAGCATTACAAATTCATGTTCTCTTATCAGCATTCACCGGTTTGATTTTAGAGGACGAGCGATACATCAACAAAGCCATTGAAATTTTATGTGCTGCTGCTGAAAACACAACTGTTCAGGATGCTGTCAGCATGAACGATGCTCTGGCTGTCAGCGATGCAGCCTACGCTTATGTAATCGGTTACGAATGTTTATATCCATATATGACTACCGAACAAAAGGCACTGATTATAGCAGAAATTAATGAATACGGTACGTGGTTATACAGCAAATCTTCCGTTTCACCCTGGGGCGCTGCATCCAATAACCGGCGTGCCTGGAACTGGAATGCTGTTACCCATGGCGCTTTAGGATTGTGCGGACTAGCCATGAAACAACAACAGTGGTTAGACAGGGCAATAGGAAGATGCATAGATTACATGAAATATGCGGTTGACAATACAGGAGCTCCGCACGAAGGTATTTACTATATGTGTCACGGATTACATTTTGTCATCCCTTTTGCAAAAAGTCTGAAAAGAATGACAGGAACTGATATTATACCTGCAGCAGGAACCGGAGTATTAAATATACCGGATTTTACCATGCAGAGAATGTACCCTTGGGGTGGTAACACGATAAGCATCAATCAGGACGGGGGACTGGAACCCGCAGAAGGTGTATTTTATCTTTTATCTAGAAACAATGATCAAACAGCTTTGTGGGCATGGCTTAAAACAGTTGGAAAAGAAGGTAACGGTACTTTTGGACAACGCAACTGGCTTGGGATTGGAGCTTGCTTGCCATTTATCTTATTATGGGCAGACAACAGTCTTGAACCGATCAGTCCGGCGGCAGCGGAAAAGCCTTTATCGGTTTTCCATACCAAAGGAGATGTCACCGCTCGTACCGGATGGGGAGAATCGGATTGCCTGTTGACTTTCAACTGTGGCTCCCGATATAGCAGCATATGGAACCATGCGGATGCCGGGTCAGTTACTTTTACAGGGAAAGGGGATATTTTTATAACAGATTTAGGACCGGGAAACTCTTCAACATCAGTCAAGGTTTCATCAAAATACCACAATGTCGTGTTGATTGACGGTGTCGGACAAAGCAAAGTTTACGCAAACGGTAATGATTACGGCAATATTCACTCAACAGCTTATTCATCCAGCCGAATGACGGAAATCGAAAGGACTAACAGTGTTTACACAAAAGGGAATCTGACCACAGCCTATTCAGTTGCACATACATCATTCAATCACGCTTACAGGCAGGTGTTCCTTAAAAGAACTCCATATCCCTATTTGATTGTAGTAGATGATGTGAAGAAAGACACAGAATCACACACTTATTTAACTCAATTTTTTACACCATCGACCAATTCAGTTATAATTGATAACAATGCAAAAACAGCTACCATTACCGGTTCACGCAATAACTCGAAATGCCTTGCCGTATTTTTCAGTCCGTCGGGCACTTTAACTGTTGCGGAAGATAACTCAACCGGCAACAAAGCAATTGGAGCAAGTGTTCAGACTGTAAGTGCAAAAATTGTATCGGTATTTTATCCATTTGAACAGAACGGTACTCCTCCGAATATTTCGATTTCAGGAACAAACGATAATATAACAGTATCCTTCCTATTTGAAGATAATACAACTGAATCTGTAAACATAACACCGGACAATATTCAGTAGGTACCATAAAGACCATCCGGATGAACGTTTATAAAAATGCGTGATAATAAATGTCATTAAAGAAATTGCTCAAAAAAATATATCAATCAATAAGGAAAATAATATGAGGAACATATGTTTTATTTTAATTGCTTTGTTGTTGTCAATGAATGTATTAGCCAACAATAATTTACGGTATGGAATTATTCCAAGACCTGCTCAACTGGTTGAATTGTCGGGTTCGTTTACCCTAAACAAAAAAACAGTGGTGGCAGTAGATTTGGATAATGCACTTTTCAAAGAAATTGCAGATGATTTCATATTGCAATTTAAAATAGTATCCGGTCATGATTTAAAAATTATAGACACAAGCTTATTACCTACATCAAATTTTATTGAATTAAAGACAACTGAAGGATTGGCTGATGAAGCTTATCAATTAATCATTTCACCGGATAAAATAATAATTAAAGCAAGTAAAGCAAACGGAGCTTTTTATGCTCTACAAACCATTTATCAGTTACTTCCTCCGGAAATTTACGGAAAACAAATTGCCAAAAGAGTAAAATGGGAAGTTCCCTGCTGTGAAATTCAGGATGCTCCTCATTTTTCATATCGGGGCTTGATGCTGGATGTGGGCAGACACTTCATGCCAAAGGATTTTATTTTAAAGTTAATTGATGTAATGTCCATGCATAAACAAAATATGTTTCATTGGCATTTAACCGAAGACCAGGGATGGAGGATTGAAATTAAAAAATATCCACGACTAACCGAAATCGGCTCATTCAGAAAAGAAAGCGAAATCGGAAAAACAGGCAAGGGAGACGGCACACCACACGGAGGATTTTATACGCAGGAAGAAGTAAAAGAAATTGTTGAATATGCACGCAAACGTTATGTAACAATCATACCCGAAATCGAATTGCCGGGTCACGCTACTGCTGCCATTGCCTCCTACCCTCACCTGGCATGCATTGAAGATACAACCTACGAAGTCTCTACTACCTGGGGAATCAAAAAAGATGTTTTTTGTCCCAAAGCAACCACATTCCAATTTTTCGAAGATGTTTTCACAGAACTATTTGACTTATTTCCTTCCCCGTACTACCACATTGGCGGTGATGAATGTCCGAGGGACAGATGGAAAGCATGTGAACATTGTCAGGATTTAATGAGAATTTTGGGATTGAAAAATGAGGATGAATTGCAAATATTTTTTGTCGCGCGAATGGAAAAATTTTTAAGAGAACAAGGTGGAAAGAAAGTGATAGGATGGGATGAAATCATTGATGGCGGAGCTGTTCCAAACACAGTTGTAATGGCATATCGGGGTCATGCCAGAGCAATCAAAGCAGCACGACAAAACCAATATACCATCCTTACTCCAAATCGATGGTGTTATTTGGATTATTATCAAGAAGATCCTGACACTGAAGAACTATGCATGTTTTTATTTTTGCCGTTGGAAAAAGTGTATAATTATTACCCGATCCCTGATACCTTGGAACACAGCCAGCGAAAATATTTTCTCGGTCATCAGGGCAATTTATGGACAGAATATATATCAAATACCAACAGAGCTGAATACATGATGTTTCCTCGTGCAATAGCCATGTCGGAAGTGAGCTGGTGCTCAAAAGAACAAAAAAACTGGGATTCCTTCCGTCACAAAATGTTAAAAGAATTTTCACGATTAGATTATAAAGAAATCAACTACAGCAAAGCTTTTTACAATGTCATTTTTAACTACGACCGTAAAGAACCGTTTCCAAAAAAAGTAGCACTGACAATTGATTACCCTGAAGCTGATATTTACTATACGCTGAATGGGAAAGAACCAACTATGAAATCAATTCTTTATACTGACTCTATTTTGGTCAACGAAGGTGATGTTATTAAAACAGTCGGTTTCTTGAAAAACGGAAAGACTGTAGGTAAAAGATTAGAAAAGAAATTTGAAATAAAAAATGATGTCAAACATTAAAATAATATTGGGTTTTATTTGCTGTCTGTCATTTGCAATGGGAGTGAAAGCATCTGAGCACGAAATCAGCGTCATTCCTAAACCTCATTCTGTTGTTATACAGTCCGGTGAATTTCAATTTAATGCCAATACGCTTATCGTTCTTCATGATCATAGCGAAGCATATCAGAAAATTGCAACAGCATTGTCAGACCGATTCATCAAATCAGCGGGTTTTTCTTTAAAAATAAAATCATCTCCTTACACCGTTCACACCCGAAATGCAATAATTTTCAAAAACAAGGCAGGAATGGTTGATGAAGCCTATCAACTGGAAGTCAACACTGATTGCATAACCGTTTTTAGCTCATCTCCCAAAGGTGCATTCTATGCTTTACAAACAATTTATCAATTGTTGCCTCCACAAATTTTTGGGCAAAAACAAAAGAATGTAAAATGGAGTGTACCCTGTGTCAAAATTGACGATAAACCACAGTTTGCATATAGAGGAATGCATCTGGATGTGTGTTTGCATTTTTTTACGGTGGATGAAATAAAACGCTATTTGGATCTAATGGTCATGCACAAGTTGAATGTGTTTCACTGGCATTTAACGGAAGATCAGGGCTGGAGGATTGAAATTAAAAAATATCCACGGCTTACGGAATTTGGTTCCATTAGAAAAGAAACGGTCATTGGTACTCACAGGTCAGATTTTTATGATGGAACTCCGTATGGTGGATTTTATACGCAGGAAGAAATAAAAGAGATTGTCAACTATGCTGCCGACCGTTTTATTACAGTTATTCCTGAAATTGAAATGCCAGGCCACGCGCTGGCAGCAATTGCCTGTTATCCTCATCTGTCCTGTGGCCTGGAAGAAAAATATGAAGTAGCTACCCGGTGGGGGATATTTCCACAAGTATTTTGCCCCAAAGCAGAGACATTCGAATTTTTGGAAGATGTGCTGACTGAAGTAATGGAACTTTTCCCTTCCAAATACATTCATATCGGAGGAGATGAATGTCCGAAATCCAGTTGGAAAAAATGCCGGCATTGTCAAAACCTGATTAAAATACTCGGACTTAAAGATGAATTTGAACTTCAAAGTTTTTTTATTCAAAGGATTGAAAAATTTGTAAACGAAAAAGGAAGGCAAATCATTGGATGGGATGAAATTCTTCAGGGAGGTTTGGCTCCCAATGCGACTGTTATGTCCTGGTTAGGCGAAGAAGGCGGTATTAAAGCTGCACAACAGCATCATGATGTCATCATGTGTCCTCACACCAAATACTATCTTGATTATTATCAGGCTGACCCGAATAAAGAACTTTTAGCAATGGGACATCTGGTCACTTTACAAGAAGTATATGATTATTCTCCGGTGCCGGAAGTTTTATCTGATGAAGAAAAGGTTTACATCAAAGGCATACAGGGGTGTGTCTGGACCGAATATATGCCGAATTTTAAACGAGTAGAATATATGGCTTATCCAAGAGCATGCGCAATCAGTGAAACGGCATGGACACAAGAGAAAAATAAAAACTGGAAAGACTTTACTTCACGTTTGGAAAAACATTTCGAACGCCTTGACCAAATGAGTGTAAATTATTGTAAAACATTCAATGATGTTCAAATTTTTACCCATAAAGATGGTCCTTACTCAAATATAGTAACAATGAAAGTTGATGCTCCGGATGCAATAATTCATTATACAATTGACGGCACAACTCCGGGTATCCATTCACCGGTTTATTCGCAACCCTTTGTGATTAATAAATCTGTTTTAATTAAAGCAATTGCATTTAAAAAGAACAAACAAATCGGTAAAGAAACACAGTCAAAATTTAATTAGTGTTGCATTTACTATTTGAACTTGCGATATAATAATAAGACTAATCAAACAACTCATTATCGGACTACCCGTTACATGTTTTAAACTGTCATTTATATTAGTAATACCAATTAAAATAAAAATGAAAAACCTACTGCAAGCAGGTTAAAGAGCTTGCATATAAACCACAATATTTTTAAAACTTATTATCAAAATGGCAAAAATTTATTACGTAGGAGATTGGGCAGTATTGATAGGTCCCAGCTTTGCAGAAAGTCCTTTTCAACATGCCCCAAAAGGATTGGAAATTTTTAATTACGGAGTCTGGTTAAAAAATGCACTTGAATCAGATGGCAAACATCAGGTTGAATCGGTTTCTTCCTGGGATTTTTACAAACTACCTCCGGGAAAATTTGAAAAGATCTTACAGGATAATGATGTAATTATTTTTAGTGATGTGGAAGGGAAATTGTTCCAGCTTGCTCCGGATTTTTTTACAAAAGAAGAGTTCGGAAAAAGGGTTATTACCTTCCCCGACAGAGTCAAATTAACCATTGAGGCTGTAAAATCGGGGAAAGGATTGATGATGCTGGGCGGTTGGTATTCATACACAGGAGCAAACGGTAAAGGGGGCTGGGGAAGAACCCCTTTTAAGGATATCTTGCCTGTGAAATGTCTGGATTATGAAGATTTGGTTGAAAGTACTGAAGGTTATTATCCCCAAGTAACCAATGAAGGAGAAGCGGTATTTGGAAAAAAATTCAAAAACATACCACCTATTCTCGGATACAATGAAACCATTCCTATTAAAGAAGGTAAAGTTTTGATCAGCGTGAAAGAAACCGGCGATCCATTGGTGGCAGTACGTAAAGTAGGTAAAGGTACTGTTTTGTCTTATACTTCCGACCCTGCACCTCACTGGGGACTTAATTTCGTTTATTGGAAACAATACAACGAATTCTGGTTGAAGTGTTTATCATTAGTGCTAAATAAATAAATCTTAAAAAAGCGGTGTCTCAAAACAAATATTCATCTAAAAAACAACAAGGTGTCTTAGAAATTTCCAAATGCAAAGCACTGAGATTGAGGACAAAGAAGCGCACTCGAAGTACGTGACCGATCCCGAATATCAAAAGTGACGAAGCAGTTGGACAATATGAGACGCCGCTCGAAAAAACAAACACCTTGTTTTGAACTACAAACTTTTAAATTTCGGAGGATATATTATTATGAAAAGAAAAATTACGTTATTAGATCGCTTCGTTATGATCTTAAGTTTGCTGCTGTTTATCAGCAGTTTTACCTGCAATGCCAAAGTTAGAGGCATTCGACTTCCGGGAGGGAGTATTTCTGAAACCTCATCTGAAAATGATGCTCTTATTGCTAAATTAACTGCAAATGATGTAGGTGACGTTTTTATTTGGGTTCAACTTGACGGCACACAAACTTCTGCAACGAAACTAAGTGATTTTGTTCCTAAAGCAAAAACAGCAGGCATAAAAGTTCATTTTGTAATCACTGTTTTTAAAGACAATGCTTATACAGAAAACAACCCGGGAAGTATAGTTTGGAAGTGTCCGGAAATGAAAACGGGCGTTACTTATCCTCATCCGCGTCTGATGCCGGTTGAGACTCGTTTTGCCAATTTTCATGATCCCGGATATGCCAAACATATCAGAAGTGATATTGCGGATTTCATTCAAACCTATGGTCCGGACGGCATCTGTTTAGATAAAATGAACTATTCTCACTTCGTGTATAGTTTTGATCCTCTCAGTGCACAGAAAGCTTATGATGCAGGTTGTGATACAACAAATTTTTACGGTTACTTCAATACGATAGCGAACTATGATACATACGCTACAAAAGGTGGTATAATAAATTTATACACAACCGAAGCCGGGGGCGATCCTGATGTGGTTAAATGGTTTGATATGCGTAAAGATGTAATCGCTGAATTTATTCAAGCTGTCAGGGATACGATTGATGTATATAATGAGAACATCAAATTATCTGCATTATTCAGACCGACACTGGCAACCGATGGTCAAAGACAACAAGTGATGGAAGGTATGGATTATACCTATCATTCTCCTTATTTAGATTATACCATCCCTGCCATGCAGCCTGATTACTACGATACCGGTTCTGCCGGAGGTATAACAGGTTCAGTTGTAGCTTTACATTCAGGTTCTGGACACGTAGTTACCCAAATCCACAGAACAGGAGATGCATCTTTATTAGATGCCAAGTTTAATTCTAGCTTACAAGCAGGATCTCATGGAATTATTGTTTACAATTATCCTGATATAAGTACTGCTGAATGGAATGTGATTAAAACCCAATTTGGCCAGTTAAAAGTTGTATCTGACAACAAGGAAATCAATGCTGATTTAGGTTTCAATATTGGAAAGATAGCTCCAAATCCGGTTAAAACCTCCACCTTGATCAGTTATAATTTGTCAAAACCATGTTATGTAACACTTAATGTATATGATGCATTGGGAAGAGAAGTAAAAACATTGGTTAAACAAGACACGAGTGCAGGAGCTCATATTGTGAACTTCAATGCATCTGACTTATCAAGTGGTGTATATTTCTGCCGATTAGAAGCAAATGGTACAAGTTCAGTTAAGAAAATGATTATAAACAAATAAAAACTTCTTTTTTACACATAAATCAAATCTAAATGGCGGTGTCTCATATTACCCAACCTTGCCATTTTTTAATTAAATATTTGTTTTGAGACACCGCCAAATCATGAACAATATTTTCATGGAAAATTAATTATGGCGACTGATCATTATTCAAATAAAATACTTATACAAACCATACAGTTAAATATTTTATGAGAAAAGGGAAAAAACAATTAGCATACATTGTCCTGGCATTGATTTGTATTTATTGCACCCAATTATTTGCACAGGAATCACCCATCAGAGGTGTATGGATTTGGGGACAAACATTTACAAGTTCAAATACGCAATCAATCATCAACAAACTGGTTGATAATAACGTAAACGAGATTTATCTCTTAGTCAAAGGTACCAGTGGAACAAAAACCGATGCGACCAAATTAACCAATATCATAACCAGTGCTCATGCCAAATCAGTCAAAGTACATCTTTGGTATCTTGTTTTTCAAGATGATGCATATGTTGATGCAAATCCCAATGCACATGTTTATCATTGTCCAAAACCCAGTGTAAGCGTAAGACCCTATCGTATGAGTACTTCTGCAGTAAATCCGTTTTACCCGGGATATAAAAAATATGTTTTGAACAATATCGGATATTTTCTGAATAATTTTGATTGCGACGGAATTCACCTTGACAATATAAGATATGATCATTTTGTATATTCGTTTGATACTTACTCATTGAAAAAAGCGGCTTCCTTAGGTTGTGACACAACCCGATTGTTGAGTTTTTTCGACACAGATGCTGCATATGCTGCAAATGCTGAAGGTGATGGTTTCATCAATGCATATTCAAATAAAGACCCTGATGTTGTCATCTGGACCAACATGAGAAAAAATGTGGTTGCCGAATATATTTCAGCTATTAGAGATACCGTCGAAAAAATAAAACCCGGTATCAAACTAACTGCTGCATATATGCCTGATGGTGCCTATAGTCCGAACCTATCTGACGTACATTATGGACAGAATTATGCAGAACATTCAACTTTTTTAGACATGATCAGTCCAATGGCTTATTTTAAAAGTTACGGACAAAAAACAAGCTGGTTAAAAAGCGTAACGCAAAACGCAATTAATCGTGTTGTTTCAACATGTAAAATTTCAGCAGGTGTACAGGCTTTTGATGGTGTTACCCCTACTGAATTAGAGGAGCAAATTTCGTATTCAATGGAGGGTGGATCACATGGTGTCCTGATTTTCAGATATGGCACCATCACAACTGATAATTGGGCTGTTGTAAAATCAAAGTTTGAGGAAATAATGATAACCTCTGTGGCTACCGCCGTTGATGATTTTGTACCGTTAAATCAAAATTTCCCCAATCCGTTTTGTACAACCACTGAAATCCCATTTAAATTAACAGAACATTGTACCGTGTCACTTAACATATATGATGCACAAGGTAAACTTATCAGAGAAGAAATTAACAGCAAGATGAATCCCGGGGATTATAAGGTAGTGATCGACGGGAGCAATCTTCCTGCCGGGTTGTATTTTTATAAATTAAATTTGGGAGGAAAAAATTCAACACATAAAATGATATTAAAAATATAATTTATAAAAAATCAAAATTATGAAAAAGACATTCTGCACATCAATCATTTTATTTCTTATATGCCTTGGAGGATTGATTGAAAGTCAGGCAACAGGAACTATAAACATCAGAGATAAGAACAATAACGACCATTATTATGCATTACAGGATATTAGAAAACTTACTTTTTCATCAAATAATATTCATGTCAACAAAACAACCGGAGCTTCAAGCAGTTATTTGTTATCCGATATTCGTTATCTGAATTTTAAAGATAATTTGTTAACCTATGAATCCATCGAGATAAACTCCACAACAATTTTATTTCCTAATCCGGTACTGAATACTTTGAATCTACGCTTTCCAGCATTGTTTTCAGGAAATATTCAAATCTCTTCATCAGATGGAAAAACACTTCATTATGAATCAATTAACGACAAATCAATTGATTTTCATACAGATGTTTCAAATTTGAAAAGGGGCTTCTATCTCTGTATAATAAATGATGGAGAAAAAATTGAGGCATTAAAGTTTACCAAACTATAATGATTTTTCATATATGAATTTACAATATTTATAATTGTACAAATTAAATACAAATGAAAAAGATATTAATACTTTTGACCTTAACTACATCTATTTGTATGGTACAATCACAAAATGATACGATGTATGTGTACGGAGGAGGGATAGAAGTAGGTAAATATCAAATTAACGATATTGATAGTATAGTCTTTTATCAACCGGCACTCCCGACTCAAATTGACACGCTTAATATTGAGAGCGAGCAGTTTTTTGATATGGCAACAAGAACTGCGAATTATACCGATGCCAATCAAAAAATCCCTACGATTATATATACAGACGCAAGTCAAACCAGAAGTGTAAATGCCGCTGAATTTTACTATATGATGTCAAGATGGTTACGTTGGATAAAAGCAAATGGAGAAACAGCAAGACCACTTCCACCTGTAAAAATTATAAGGGGCATAGATCCTCCACCTACTCCATCGGGAAGTATGAGCGGACAATTTACAAAAACCGACATGCTTGAAAAAGGAGAATCAAATGCAAATCTTATTGCCGAACGAGGATATGTTCCAAATTACATGACCGTAAATTCAGTTCAATATTCTCCGGTAGCATTTTTTCATGCCATGGCAAAGACCATCAGATGGTTTAGTGCAAATAATTATACCCTTCCTGAATATACCAACTTAGTTGAAGTTGCTGCACCTAATGACTGGCCAACACCAGGTTTACCACCATCCGGATATGATTGGAACAGGACCTTGAACGTACCATCATACGAACAACCGGATGCATACACTTGTGGTCCGACATCATTAAGAATGGTAATGGCATATTACGGAACATCAAAAACAGTAAGTCAAATTTCAGATTACATGGCATCCTGGGGAGATAGCCCGTATTATGATGGAGTGGCACCCAATGCCATCATCGCGGCTGCAAAACATTATGGTTTTAGTTCGACAGTTACACAATATGGCTGGGATAATTTAAAAAAGGCTATTGCAGCCGGACATCCTGTTATAGCCAATATTCAAATCCTGGGTAACAGTTATCCCCGGTATTATCCGAGCAATAATCCGGCTTATACCGGAAGTTACGGACACTATGTCGTGGTGGTGGGATTGGAAGCAACAACTGATGGCTCCGTTAAATGTGTTGTGGTAAATGATCCGGCCAGAGGAGCTGTAAAATATACAACAGCTTCATTTGAGACCTCATGGGTGAACAATAAAAATCGACTGATGATCCGATTAAAATAAAAATAGTTGAATCTAAAAAATCAAATAATTAACAACTTAAAAAACATAATCATATGAAAACAGCAAATAGAATATTTTTTCCTATGGTATTTTTAGGAATGATGTTTTTCGCCATCGGCTTTGCTTTAGGCATCAACAGTTATTTGGTACCGCTTCTCAATAATGTATTCGATATTTCATCAGGAAAATCATATTTGGTGATCGCTGCAACATTTTCAGCTTTTCTAGTATTAGGTTATCCTTCTTCTTATGTAATAAGTAAAATCGGCTACAAATTAACCATGGCTCTGTCATTTCTTTTGTTTGCCTTAGGTTTTTATTTATTCATTCTTTCTGCCGAAATGTCAAGTTTCTCTTTATTCCTGGTGGCTTCTTTTATCAGTGGAGCAGGAAACACATTTCTGCAGTCATCTGTGAATCCTTATGTAACTATTGTTGGTCCGCTGGAAAGCGCGGCACAACGTATTAGTATCATGGGTATTTGTAATAAATTAGCTTGGCCGGTTGCCCCAATTTTCTTGGCAGCAGTAATAGGAAAGGATATTAAACATGTTGCTCTCACTGACATCAATCTACCATTTTACATTATAATCGGTATTTTCTTGGCGTTAGGATTTCTGGCTTTATTGGTTAAGTTGCCGGAAGTAAAAGCAGTTGGTGAAGATAAAGTGGAGGACTGCCCCTATGCACAAAACAAAAAATCCATTTGGCAGTTTCCTCATCTTCTACTTGGTTGCCTAACTTTATTTCTGTACGTGGGAGTCGAAACCTTAGCTTTATCAACAGCGGTAGATTATGCAACATTTTTACAATTAAGCCGACCGGAAGATTATGCCATTTTCCCAAGCATTGGATTGGTTTTGGGATATGTTTGTGGAATTATTTTCATTCCAAAATATATATCGCAACAAAAAGCCCTGGTCATTTGTACCATCATTGCATTAATCGGCTCTTTATTGCTTGTTTTAACGCCACCGGAAATATCAGTTTATAGTTTTTTCATCATCGCATTGGGATGTTCGATGATGTGGCCGGCATTATGGCCATTGGCTATTGTAGATTTAGGACGATTCACTAAAAAAGGATCGGCTTTACTGGTAACTGCAATTGTCGGTGGAGCGGTTATCCCCCTAATCTTCGGATTTTTAAAAGATGGTTTTGGAGCACAAACTGCTTATTGGCTAATGTTTCCCTGTTTCTTGTTTATTTTGTATTATGGAATTGCAGGAAATAAAATCAGAAAATAAATCTGCAGATTTTTAGAATACTTAATCCTATCTGATAAATTAATTAAAATTAATCAAGAATAACACACAAACGAATATTGCAATGAAAAGAAAATTAATTTCAATTATAGGAATATTATTCATGACATTGCTGGTACAGGCTCAAAACGACACAATGTACGTAATTAGCAATGGCGTTACTATTGGTAAACACAAACTGACAGAAGTAGACAGTATATTATTTTATAATCCGAAAGCAACCCCAGAAGAATCTCTCGATATTACAAATCTTAAATTTCTGGATATGGCAATTTATGCTGCTAATTATATTGATTCCAATCAACAAATTCCATTGTTGATTAACGCTGATGAAAATGGACATTTAAAAGTTAATGCAGCTGAATTTTATTTTATGATGTCAAGATGGTTGAGATGGTTTAACCAAAAAGGTGAAGGAGCAACTCCTCCAGAAATCATATCAATCATTCGAAATATTAATAAACCTCCATCACCACAGGGTGCTTCAATTGGAACTATTGCAAAAGCAGATATCTTGGCAAAAGGTGAATCCAATGCAAACTTCATCGAACAAAATAATTATGTTCCGAATTATTCTACCATAGGCAGTACGAAATACATATCTCAGGCATTATACTACCTTATGTCTAAAACAATCAGGTATTATGCCCAAAACAGCAGTACATTTCCTTCTACTGTAACTATAACTGATATTCCTGCCCCCAGTAATTGGAACAGCAATACAAATTAATCCCTATATCAAAACCATTGTCATTAAAGTAAATTAACGAATAACCACTACACCCTCCTCTCCACATACTTCGTATGCAACAATTCATGGGATAATGCTCCCAGTGGTTCTTTCAAGAAATGATCGTAAAGGTATTTGATCTCAGGATTTTCATGTGATTTGCGAATGAACTTATGAGAGTCTTCTGCATAGATTGACTCAGCACGTTTTGTCCTGATCTCTGCATTGGTGGGTATGGGTTGACCGCCACCACCCAAACATCCACCGGGACAAGTCATCACCTCAATAAAAGCATAAGGCGATGTGCCGTTTTCAATCTGCTCCAATAAAATCCGGGCATTCTTGAGTGTATGGGCTACTGCCACTTTCAATATTGTACCATTGATGTTGATATCAGCTTCACGTATACCTTCCATTCCCCTAACCGCAGTTAAATTGACATCTTCCAATGGTCCACCTGTCAGAACTTCATAAGCAGTCCGCAAAGCGGCTTCCATTACGCCACCGGTAGCTCCGAAAATTACAGCAGCACCCGTGGATATTCCGAGCGGATTATCAAAATCTTCCGCAGGCAAGGACCTAAAATCGATACCAACTTCCTTGAACATACGCCCTAATTCCCTGGTGGTCAACACATGATCCACATCGTAAAAACGATCTTCTGCCGTCAGCTTCATTTTCTTTTTCCAGTAATCGAAAGCACCATCCATCTCAGGACGTTGAGCTTCGTACTTTTTCGCTGTACAGGGCATCACTGAAACCACCACCATATCACGCGGATCGATGCCTGCCTGCTCTGCATAATAAGTCTTGGCAATGGCACCAAACATTTGCTGGGGCGACTTACAAGTAGAAAGATGAGGCAAAGATTTAGGAAAAAAGTGTTCGATGAATTTTATCCACCCCGGTGAACAGGAAGTGATCATCGGCAACTTTCCATTATTTTTTATGCGATGGATCAATTCATTGCCTTCTTCAATAATAGTCAGGTCGGCAGTGAAGTTTGTATCAAACACCTTGGAAAAGCCTAAACGACGCAATCCGGCCACCATTTTCCCGGTTACCAGACTTCCGAAAGGCATACCCATTTCTTCGCCTATACCTACACGAACGGCGGGCGCAGTTTGCACAACCACAACTTTTTGGGGATCATGAATGGCTTCCCAAACTTCGTTGACATGACTTTTTTCAACTATAGCGCCGGTAGGACAAACCAATGCGCACTGACCGCAATTGGTACAATCCACCAAACCCAATCCCATATCCATAAAGGTGGATATTTTGGTTTTTTGTCCCCTACCGGCAAAATCAATGGCACTAACGGTTTGCATTTCTTTGCATACCGCCACACATCTGCCGCAGAGAATACATTTTTCAGGGTCACGTATCAGTGAAAGCGAAGAATAATCTCTCTCCAATTGCTTGGGTCTGGTACGAGGTAATCTCCTTTCATGAATACCAAAATCATAAGTGATCTGCTGTAACTCGCAACGCTGATTGCGCTCGCAGGTTTGACAATCCAGGGGATGATTTGCCAACAACAACTCCACATTCATCTTACGTGCTTGCAAGACACGGGCATTGTTAGTTATAATTTCCATACCATTTGTAACCTTTGTAATGCAGGAGCGCAGCAATGATTTAGCACCTTTTACTTCTACCACGCACACTCCACAAGATGCGTTGGCAGAAACACCTTTCATATAACATAAAGATGGAATTCTGATACCCGCCTGCATACATGCCTGCCAAATGGTCATTCCTTCTTGAACTTCATATGGTTTATTATCTATAAAGACTTGCATAGTATCTATTTTTAATATTTTGCATGATATTATTCGTCACAACGTACATCGCACCTCAAACAGCGACTTACTTCGTTCAGGGCTTGCTGGCCGGTATAACCGCAATCTACCTCCACAAAACTTCCTACCCTATCTCTTACATCCAACTTATAAGATACGTTCTTGGGAGATTTTTTCAGATCTTCAGGAACTACATTCCTGTAGTCAAACGTCTTATACAACAGGTGATAGCGTTTTTCCTGCATCAAATCAAAGTCGATAGCTTCCACCGCTCTTTTAGCCATACCCATTGCTTCGGCAGCAGTTGAAGGACCGGTTACTGCATCCCCACCGGCATAAATTTTAGCCTTGGTAGTTTGCTGTGTCAATGGATTGATCTTAATTCTTCCACCCCGGGAAGCTATTTTTAAACCTTCAGCTTTCCATGAATCAGAATCTACCGTTTCACCAATTGCCAACACAATTGCCTCGCAGGGTATTTCATCAAACTTGCCGGTCTTGACGGGTTTCCTTCTGCCCGATGTATCTATTCCACCGCAGGTCATCAGTTCTACCTTCAAGCCTTTCACCTGATTATTATCATCAACCATCACCTCTGCCGGTGCCGACATGAAATGGAATCTAATACCTTCAGCTTCAGCCTCTCTGATTTCAGCATCATTAGCAGGCATATCACATTTTTCACGACGATATACCACTGTAATATCCTTACGGTATCTCCACAAGCTTCGGGCAACATCTATGGCCACATTGCCACCACCCACCACAACTATTTTCCATGCAGCAGGTGGCTCATTACCCAGAGCGAACGATTTCAATAGTTCCGTTCCCGAATAAACACCCTCGGCATCTTCACCCGGTATATTCAATCCCATCTCTTTCCATGCACCGATAGCAACATAGATGGCATCATACTTAGCTTCCAACTGCTTCAATGAAATATCTTTGCCAATGGTAGTATTTTGTTTGAATTCAACGCCCAACTTTCTAATCAAATCTACTTCTTTCTTCAACACTGCATTGGGCAGGCGATAACGAGGAATACCATATCTTAATAGTCCACCCGGCTCGGGGAAAGAATCATAAATGACAACCTCGTGACCCAGACGGACTAAGTAGAATGCGGCTGTCAGACCGGCAGGACCGGCACCCACAATGGCAATCTTCTTACCCGTAGCGGGAAGTTTTTCTTTAATCAATTGCCGGTAAATCACATTTTCCTTACCCAGCTGATACATGGTGTCGGCCAGGTAGCGGTGTATTTCTCCCTGAGAAACAGGTTCATCTAACATTTCACGGCGACAGCGCATCTGGCAGTGGAAGTGACAAATTCTGCCTATAGTTCCGGGAAGCGGATTGTCGCGCAGGGTCACTTCAAAAGCATCTTCAATGCGATTTTCTTTTATTAATTCAATGTAGGCAGGAATATTCATGTGCAGAGGACAGGAATTTTCGCACAGAGCTAAGAAGAGGTCTTCACAAACACCTGCATAACAACGTTTTTCATGGATATGTTCTTCATACTCATGCCTAAAATATTTCAGGGTTGTAAGGATAGGATTGGGAGCAGTCTGTCCCAGTCCACAAATTGCCGTATCCTTGATGGTCTGACTCAGCATTTCCAGCATGTTCAAATCCGCATTGGTTCCCTGCCCACGCGTAATCTTGGTAAGTATCTTCAAAGCCTGTGTCAAGCCTTCGCGACAAGGCGTACACTTCCCACAAGATTCAGAAGCATTGAACTCCAAAAAGTAACGAGCCACATCAACCATACAGTTATCCTGGTCCATCACCACCATACCGCCCGAACCCATGATAGCACCAATCTTGGCTAAAGATTCATAATCAACTGCGGTATTAAATAATTCCAAAGGAATGCATCCACCTGAGGGACCTCCTGTTTGAATGGCTTTTACTCTTTTAACTGTACTACCTGTACCTTCACCTATATCAAATACAAATTGATTGATGGTAGAACCCATGGGCATTTCCACCAGTCCGGTATTTTTTATTTTTCCTACCAATGAGAATACTTTGGTACCAGGACTCTTTTCCGTTCCTGTTTTGCGGAACCACTGTGCTCCCCTTTCGATGATAACCGGAATATTGCACCAGGTTTCCACATTATTGATATTGGTAGGATAGCCGTATAAACCCTTAGCAGCAGGATAAGGAGGACGCGGAACGGGACGGCCTGCTTTTCCTTCTATGGAAGCGATCAAAGCCGTTTCTTCCCCACACACAAAAGCACCTGCGCCTTCTACAAAATCAAACTTAAATTTAAAATTCGTTCCCAATATGTTGTCACCTATCAACCCTAAAGCTTCTGCTTGCTTTTGAGCTTTTTCCAATCTCTCCACTGCCAAAGGATATTCAGCGCGAATATAGGCTATGCCCTCATCAGCACCCATGGCATAAGCAGCTATCATCATACCTTCTATAATAGAGTGAGGATCGCTTTCAATTTCATTACGGTTCATGTAAGCTCCCGGGTCGCCCTCATCGGCATTACAAATGAGGTATTTTTTTTCACTGTCGTTTTTCTTCATCAACTCCCATTTCACACCTGTGGGGAAGCCTGCACCACCGCGACCGCGCATGCCGGAATTTTTCACTTCAGCGATGATGTCATCGGGCGTCATTCCGGAAAGTACCTTGAATAATGCACGGTATCCGCCGACGGCCAGATAATCTTCAATGGATTCCGGATTTATCAGGCCTGCATTACGCAGGACGATTTTTTTCTGACCCTTGAAAAAAGGAATTTCATTCCACAGAGGATATTTCTCGTAACCTGTACCGTATTGCACCTGAGAGGTAATAAAATCCCAGCTCTCGATGCGACACAACACCTTGCGGCCGTATATCTGACCGGACATACCGCCATCTAAAATTTTAATTACATCTTTGGCATTCACACGGACATACACCAACAAAGGTTTGCCCGGCTGATAGAGCGTAACCAATGGTTCTTCCGCACAGAAACCAAAGCAACCCGTGGGTTTAATGATGCAATCATACTTACGTTTGGCCGCATGCTCTTGCAAAGTTTCATAAAGCACATCAGCACCATTTCCGATGCCGCAAGTTCCCATACCCACCATCACCATAGGCACATCCGGCAGGATATTTTTCTTCAGGGAACTGCTGAATTGTTCAAAGTTATTTAGATTGATCTTTTGCATATGAGGAAGATTTTACTTTTTTCAAAATTTTCAGCAACTTAGGTGCATTCACATAGCTGTGAATAACACCATCAACCGCAACTACCGGTGCTTGTGCACATTGTCCGAAACAGGCAACCGTACGGATGGTAAACTCATTGTCAGGCGTCGTGTAGCTTGGTTCGGTTTCATCAAATTCGTAACGGAAACCCAAAATTTGCCCCACGCTGTTGAGCAATTCACGTGAACCCTTGGTGTGACAAGCAGTACCGCGACAAACAACTATCGTGTGCCGTCCCTGAGGCTTTAAATTAAAAAATGAATAAAAAGTAGCAACGCTATATACCTGAGTGACAGGCACATTTAATTTTTTGGCTACTTGTAACAAGGTTTTTTGTGGAAGAAATTTCAAAGGATTGGCTTCCTGAACGGCTTCCAGGGTTGAGAGTAAAACACCGGGACTACCCTTGTACCTTCTGACTATCTCATCAAGTACTTTCTCTTCAACCACATAAGGATTTAATGTATCCATATGCTTATCAGATTTGAGTTAATAATTTGATTTTTTTAAAATAGAAATAAATAAGTCGGGCTTATTTACACTAAATTGTTATTGTCTGCAAATGTAACATTTAAATTACATATAATTACACGATTTAACATTTAATTGGTGATTTTTTTCCTTAATAAAGAAAAGAGGCTATCTCGTTTGAGACAGCCTCTTCTATATGAGCGAGTTATGAAATTACATCATACCACCCATTCCTCCGCCCATCGGCATTTGTGGCATGGGTTCGTCTTCTTTCTTCTCCACAAGAACACATTCGGTAGTTAAGAACATACCTGCAATGGAAGCGGCATTTTCCAATGCTACCCGTGCTACCTTAGCAGGATCTACTACCCCTGCAGCAAAGAGATTTTCATAAGTCTCGGTACGAGCGTTGAAACCAAAATCTGCTTTACCTTCCATTACCTTTTGAACCACTACCGCACCTTCTTTTCCTGCGTTATCTACGATCTGGCGCAAAGGTTCTTCAATAGCACGTTTGATAATCTCAATACCTGTTGCTTCATCATCATTAGCCGCCTTTAGCGAAGCCAAAGACTCGATGGCTCTGATATAAGCAATTCCTCCACCGGGAACGATTCCTTCCTCAATTGCGGCACGGGTTGCGCTCAAAGCATCATCCACGCGATCTTTCTTTTCTTTCATTTCTACTTCAGATGCAGCGCCAACGAATAGTACAGCTACGCCACCGGCTAACTTAGCCAGGCGTTCTTGTAGTTTTTCGCGATCATAATCGGAAGTGGTAGTTTCAATTTGTGCCTTGATCTGCCCTATTCGCTTATTAATAGCATCTTTTTTACCTGAACCGTTTACAATTACAGTATTGTCTTTATCTACCGTTATTTTTTCAGCAGAACCCATCATATCCAAAGTAGCTTTTTCCAAAGCAATTCCTTTTTCCTCAGAAATAACCACACCACCTGTCAGAATGGCAATATCTTCCAACATTTCTTTGCGACGGTCGCCAAAGCCCGGAGCTTTTACTGCACAAATTTTCAACGAACTGCGTAAACGATTCACTACCAAAGTAGTCAGTGCTTCTGACTCAACATCTTCAGCAATGATCAAGAACGGACGACCAGACTGTACAGCCGGTTCCAAGATAGGAAGTAGTTCTTTTAAATTACTGATCTTCTTATCGTAAATAAGAATATAGGGCTTCTCCATTTCCACTTCCATCTTTTCGGTATTGGTCACAAAATACGGAGAGATATAACCCCTGTCGAACTGCATACCTTCCACCACATCAATGTGGGTATCAGTACCTTTTGCCTCTTCAATGGTAATTACGCCGTCTTTAGAAACTTTCCTCATAGCATCGGCTATCAAAGCACCGATTGTTTCGTCGTTGTTGGCTGAGATGGTTGCTACCTGCTCAATCTTATTATAGTCATCTCCAACCGATTGGGCTTGTTTGGCGATGCTTTCAACCACTTTGGCAACAGCCTTATCTATTCCCCTCTTCAAATCCATGGGATTAGCACCGGCAGTCACATTTTTCAAACCGACATTGACAATAGCTTGTGCCAAGACGGTTGCTGTTGTCGTTCCATCACCAGCATCATCACCGGTTTTGGAAGCTACCTCCTTGACCAATTGTGCACCGAGATTTTGGAATGAATCTTCCAGATCAACTTCTTTAGCAACGGTAACACCATCTTTGGTAATTTGGGGTGCACCAAATTTCTTTTCTATAATTACATTTCTTCCTTTAGGTCCTAAAGTTACTTTTACTGCGTTAGCAATAGCATCGACACCCTTTTTCAATTCTTCGCGAGCATCAATATTGAATAACATTTCTTTAGCCATAATTCTATTTATTGTTTAACTAATTACTATTTTTACTGTTTAAAACTCTCCAATTATACTGCTGATCAGATAATTGCCAAGATATCGGATTGGCGCATGATCAGATATTTTTCTCCATCTAATTCCAACTCTGTACCTGCATATTTACCGTACAAAACAGTGTTACCAACAGCAACTTCCATTTGCTCGTCTTTGGTTCCTTTTCCAACTGCCAAAACTTCACCCTTTAACGGTTTTTCTTTTGCTGAATCCGGAATGATAATTCCGCTTACTGTTTTCTCTTCAACCGCTGCAGGTTTCACCAATACGCGGTCTCCCAATGGTTTAATGTTCATAATTTTTTATGTTTTAAATTGATTAATATTAAATTCGACGGTCTGGTGCTACTCACAATTTGTGCCAGGGCAGGATTTGCAAATTTGTCATAGAAACATTGGGGGATTACGGCCAAGTTCTACAAATCACACTGCCAACTTGTCAGGATGTGCATGAATACGACACATCCACAATAGCTTGTACAAATCGTAACAGAGTAAACTTGGGTTGAAGCTTTTCAGATTACGCTCCAATATCTTTCTTGTCAACCTAAACATGAAGTTAACCGGACCGATTAACCTGTATTTTTTAAGACGCAGGAATGTTTGTAATAACCTGGACTCTTCGGACAGGAATGGATAATTTCCTGATTCATATAGTATAAATAAATTTTTCACACTTTCCACTGTCTTTTTCAAAAAAGTAGCATTATCATCAAGACCTTTATGGACAAGCGGATTATCTATTCTTTGAAAACTGTATCCTTGCTCATGCAGTGCGTGTCCAAACAAAGTATCCTCATGACCATAGCCTGAGATTTTCTCATCAAACCTCACTTGATTGAACACAGCTTTGTCAATCAAAAAATTGAAGGTCGTAAAATTTTCAAAACCTTGCTGATTTGACAAATAATCGGGATTGGCTTCCCTTTGTCTCCCATATTTTAAACGCAAGCTGTAAGCAGGGTCATTACAAGTCGGGTCGTAGGCCGTGCCGCCTATAACCACCGCACCATCTTTACAAAAAGGAAGGTAATTTGCAACAAAATTTACATTTTGCACCTCGGCATCGCAATCGGCAAAAAGTAAAAATTGATATTTTGCACCATCTGCCAATTGATTCCGGGTTACTGACCTGCCTTTGTTCTTCGGACGGATAATATGGGAACAAAAACTTAAAGAATCAATCTGTTTATTCTCGTTTAAGAACTTGTTGGAACCATCTTCCATTACAATGATCTCAAATTCTATATCCAGAGATATTGCCTGCCTGTGTAACTCCCTGACCAAAGGGGCAACATTATAATTGTATGTAGGGATTAAGATGGATAACATGTTTATTTAGCCGAAAATCAACAACTTCCAAAAGAAAAATTGCAAGAGACAAAGATAAACAATTATTACTGAACAAAGCTATAAAACGGAAAGTGTTAAAAATCTTCATTCCAAGCCCGGGTCGATAAGTTTTTTGTAAATTTGCATTCGTTTTTCCAGAAAGCTACACGGAGAATATACCCACTATACGAATGTCCACTATTACAAATAAACTCAGCACTGAAAAAATTGGCAAACTACTCTGGGAGTACTCAATTCCTTCTATTGTTGGAATGGTGGTCATGTCACTTTATAATGTTGTTGACCGGATTTTTATCGGACAGGGAGTGGGACCGTTAGCCATTTCGGGATTAGCTCTAACATTCCCTTTTATGATTTTGCTGATGGCTTTCGGCCTGTTAATAGGTATGGGAGCTTCTTCCAGGATCTCCATCACCCTGGGTGAACAAGATCATGCCAAAGCAGAAAAAATATTGAGCAATGCGCTGACATTAACTTTTCTCATCACAGGGTTTGCCTCGATACTTACCTTTGTCTTCATGGAAGATATTTTGCGCCTATTCGGAGGTACGGATGAAACTGTCGGTTATGCAGAGGAATACATGCGCATTATTGTTCCCGCTAATATCTTATCGGCATTGCACTTCGGATTCAACAGCATCATGCGTGCTACGGGGTTCCCCAAAAAAGCCATGTCAATCATGCTTGTCAGTGCCGTTATCAATATTGTATTAGATGCACTGTTTATTTTTGTCTTTGATTGGGGCATCAAGGGAGCAGCCTGGGCTACTGTTATCGCTTATTCGGTAGGTTGTGTGTGGGTATTGAGTCATTTCTTTCTGCCCATATCTCCTGTACGATTCAAAAAAGAGAATTTGCGATTGGACAAGGAAATAGTAGGTTCAATTGTGAGTATCGGTATGTCTCCATTCAGCATGCAACTAGCTTCCAGCTTGGTGGTTGTTCTCATCAATACCACCCTGATAAAACATGGAGAAGATTTGGCCATTGGGGCATATGGTATTGTCAACAGCCTGACAATAATGATCATCCAGATTGTATCAGGATTGAACAAGGGAGCTCAACCTATTATAGGCTATAATTATGGAGCCAGACAACATGACAGGGTGTTTAAAACACTGAAACTTACAATTGTTGCTGCAACTATCATGACCAGTACAGGATTTTTATTGGGTATGTTTCTGTCGAAATTATCCGTTCAACTTTTTACGACAGACAAAGAATTAATCGATATAGCTTCCAATGCTTTGAGGATAGTGATTCTCATGTTTCCTGTTGTTGGATTTCAGATGATTATCAGTAATTTTTTTCAATCTATTGGAAAAGCCAAGATATCCATCTTTTTAAGTTTGACACGGCAACTGATTTTCTTAGTGCCAAGCTTGTTGATATTGCCGCGGATAATGGGTTTGAATGGAGCATGGGCATCGTTTCCCGTTGCCGACGGTTTGGCTGCTTTCGTAGCAGCTATTACCCTGATATTATTTTATAAAAAGTTCAGAAGATTCAAACAGCTTTAAAGCTCATGTCCAAACTTTTTACTGAGTGAGTCAATGCACCCACTGAAATATAATCTACTCCGCATTCGGCATAAGTGCGCAAATTGTCCAAAGTAATTCCTCCTGAAGATTCGATTTCATATCGACCGGCTATTATTTCAACGGCTTTTCGTGTGTCTTCCGGCGAGAAATTATCCAGCATAATACGGTCTATTCCACCCACTTCCAGCACCTGTGACAACTCATTAAAATTTCTGACCTCTATCTCAATCTGTAAATTTTTACCTTTTGCCTGAAGATATTCCCGGGCTCTTGCAATGGCATTTTTAATTCCTCCGGCAAAGTCCACATGATTATCCTTCAACAAAATCATGTCGTACAAACCTATTCGGTGATTGACGCCACCGCCTATCCTGACAGCTTCCTTTTCAAGCAAACGCAGTCCGGGTGTTGTTTTACGGGTATCCAACACACGAGTCTTGGTACCCTCCAAAGCTTTTACATATTGATGAGTCCGGGTAGCAATACCGCTCATTCTTTGCATGATGTTCAGCATAAGTCTTTCAGTCTGCAGCAGGGAATGAACCTTCCCTTCCACCACAAAAGCAATATCACCCACTTTAACCGCAGAACCATCAGGGATAAAAACCGTCATTTTTAACTCCGGATCAAAAGCATGAAAAATCCGGCGGGCGATTTCAAGGCCTGCCAGTATGCCATCTTCCTTGATAATAAGTTGAGATTTGCCGACGGCCGTTTCAGGGATGGATGATAAAGTAGTATGGTCGCCGTCACCTATATCCTCTGCAAACCAAGACGCAATCAGGTGGTTAAAATCTTCAGTCATTGGTTGATTCTATTCTCAATTGTTGTATCAACTGCTGTCCTGATCGAGTTCTCGTCAACACATAAACCCGATACGTTGCATTTCCTGCTTTCATCGTGCCAATGGCAAAAGCAGAAGAATCTTTGTTTCCTTTATGCAGTATTTCAAAAGTTTGAATTTTATTTTTACGAAAAAAATCTGTCACTATTCCGGTAGCTTGTTGCTTGCTGAAAACATCATTGGTTGAACCGACAGCTAATTCAACATTGTCGTTAAAACATTCAGAAAGAGCCGCAGCATCACCGTTTGCAAGGGCATTCATTATTTTGTCGGATACATCCGTTTGAGCATGTACGACAAAAACCGAACACATCAATAAGATAAAAGACATCAGTGATTTCATACGTTTATAATTAATTACTACCACATTTACACCTATTTTCCGGTGAAGTCCACCGCAAAAATACATTATTTTTTTTATTGATAAAAATTTGTGACCATATCAAAGACTGCTTTGCCTCTTTTGTAAAATTTCTCTCAAAGGAACATTTTTGATTTTTATATCAACTCAAGTACTGAAATCAAAGGTATTAGTTGGTTGTATTTCAACCTTACCATTCTTTAATGATTCAATATTTCAATACGGCTTTCTAATTTTTTCATTAGCTTTGTGGTTTCAAATAAAGCTCACATACAATGCGGCTAAAGAAATCACATAAAGTCCTGTGCATTGCGTTTGTGTTATTTACAATCGCAAGCCTGGTCTTTGAATTTCTGAGCCACCATGCATCTGTTCCATCTTTTTCAGTCGAAAATTTTCAAAAGGCTGTTTTTCATTCCATTGAAAAATCTGATGATCTCGTAACGCAAATCGCAAATGATGATGATTTATCCGATGAAACCTTACTGGACAATTGCTTTCAGTTAAAACAGGAAATAGCCGTTTTTATTTATCAGAACAATGAATTGCTGTTTTGGAACAACAACTCGTATGTAATTAATGAAGAAGCAATTCACAAAGACGGACAGTGGCATTTCGTACATCTTCCTAATGCATATGGTATTTACAAATGGTATAACCGGACTGATCATGCAGCCATTCTGGCTTTTATACCCATCAAAACAGATTATCCCTACGAAAATGATTACCTGATCAAAAGCTTCCTCCCTCGCTTTAAAATTGATGACAGCATAGAAATTTCGGAGGACATTGACGATGAAGGCATTATAATCACTGCTCCCAACGGTGATTTTTTATTTAGCCTGACTCCTAATCCGGAAACAAACATCAACGAACCCGTTCAAATTGCAGGATTTGTGATGTTTGCAGCATCTTTCTTTTTGCTGCTGATATTGTTCTTCAATATCAACGGATTTTTAAAGACAAAGTATCTGACAAACCTGCAGTTCTTTGTAACAACCGCTATGACTGGAACTGTATTACTATTGGGAATTTACACCGGTTTTCCAAGACTCTTCTTTGCTAATCATCTTTTTGAGACGAAAGATTATGCTGCCGGTCAACTGATTAACATTTTAATTTCGCTGACTGTAATCGGTTTGTTTGTTCTTGTTGCCCTGTTGTTGTTTTACACGAAAGTGATAGAAAAAAAACCAAAACTTTTGGTTAGAAAAGTATTCTTTTTGTTTTATTTGCTGTTCTACTTTGAAATCTTTAAAAAACTTGTTTTACAAACAAACATCAGCTTTTGCATTTCAAATATTCACGAAATTGATTATTTCAATATCTGGGCGCAGGTATTGGTTTTCATTTTAAGTATCGGACTATTTGTTTTTTTGTTGATTATCAACAACAAGCAAACTAAACCTCAAAAAATCTCAAAACTGATACCTATCGATTTTCTTCTTGCAGGTATCGGTATTTTCATTTACAGTTTGATATTTCGTGAATTTGTGACTCTTTTCACCGGGCTGCTTTTGACGGTAATCGCTTTCAATTATATATGGACATATCTGTTTGACAGGAAAATCACCCGAAATATTTTTGCCGTTTTTATGCTCTTGATCAGCGTATTGGTTTTTTATGATGCATATTATTTTACCGCATATAAAAAGAGTAACAAATACCGCATACAAGCTGAGAACATTTTGATTAACGGGCATGCTCCGGATGATCCTTTCGCAATTCTTTTGTTGGAAGATTTGGATAAAAGCCTGAAACAGGACCACAAACTAAAAGAGCTTTCTGCAGGCACTCTTGAAACTGACTCAATCATAAACCAATACCTGTATCAAAAGTATTTACAGGGTTTTTGGAATCAATTTACAGTGCATATCCGAACTTTATCCGAAAACTCTCATGAGATGTCTTACTATGTGCGTTTTTTGGAATATGCCGGCAAAAAGATAAAAAACACAGATTTTTACAGTTTGCCTGTTTCAATGTATGATATAAGCTTCATAGGCCTGGTAGATATTTATCAAAGCGATCCGGAATACAAAGCTTCTGATGAACACAAGTTCTTGGTCTTTGAGTTCCAGCCTAAAACCAACTTCAGAAGTTATAGTTTCCCCGATTTATTGATCAGTGAAGAAGCAGATGCAAAAAGACAAAAACAGATTTCCATTGCTAAATATGAGCAGAATCGCCTCACATACAGTGACTCAAAATATAATTGGAACGAAACAGACTTGATCTTTAACAATGCAGATGAAGGATTCTCGAAGTTGAAATATAAGGATAAAAAGTTTTACATCTTCAAAAAAGGTTATACGAAAATAGTTATAACAGAAATCACAACTTTTTCATTCCGAAATTTTATATTTTACGCCCTGTTTGCGGTGTTGGTTTATTTGCTTTTCGCAATGGGTGTGTCGCATTTGTACCAAATCATTCAGCAAAGGCGAGTCAATCCGCCGGGCTTGACCGGAAAGTTTCAATTTGTATTCATTTTCATGCTGTTGATAAGTTTTATCAGCATTTTAATATTTTCCCTGAACTACATCAAAAACGACTATCAGCAGGAACAAATTTCAGGACTTGAAAAGAAAAAGCATTACGTTCAAAAATCGCTTCAAGATCTGTATTATTGGACAGAAGACATCCGCATGGTTGACAGACAAGACCTGAACAACAATTTGCAGGAACTTGCTTACAGATACCAGGTTGATATCAATGTGTTCGATAATGCCGGTCGGCTAAGGGGAAGCTCGCAGTCCTTGATATTCAGCAATCATTTAATCAGTGACCTAATGTCTCCGGAAATATACTTCACTGAAAATGAGACACAAAATCAATATGAACAAATTGGTAATCTGACTTATTTGGCTGCATACACCGATTTGTTGAATGGCGATTTCCTGCAAATCGGATTTATTTCTATCCCTCAATACTTCAGTCAGACTGAAATAAATGCCAAATTGGATCAATTTTCGGGAACAGTGGTGCAAATCTACCTTATCGTTATAATTTTTTCTGTAATCCTCATTTTGATTGCGGGCAGAAGAATAGCAGAACCTTTGCATCAGCTTGAAAATAAAATGAAATTGATGCGTTTAGACGGTAAAAACGAAAAGGTAGAATATAAGTCCAAAGATGAGATTGGTCAGTTGGTTGAACAGTACAACCGGACTGTTGAGGAGCTTGAAAGGAACACGCAACTTTTGCTGGCTTCGGAAAGAGAAACAACCTGGAGAACCATGGCACGCCAAGTGGCACATGAAATAAACAACCCGCTGACTCCCATGAAGTTGACGCTACAACAATTGCAGCGAACCAAAGATATCAATCCTGAGCAATTTGACAAGTATTTCGTAAAAGCCACCCAAACACTGATTGAACAAATAAATAATTTGTCGCGCATAGCCGGTACTTTTTCTGAAATTGCCCGTATGCCTGAAATCAAATTCACTGCTATTGACATCGCTAAAAAGTTGGTTTCGGTGATACATTTATTTAAACTGGATGAAGAGCACATTCATATTATTTATGACGGTCCGCAAAGCGATGTAATTATTGATTGCGATGCCGAACAAATCGTTCAGGTATTTAACAACATATTAAAAAATGCGACCCAGGCTTTTAGAAGAGGTGCAGAAAGTAAAACTGCAAAAGATAAAACTGCAAAAGGTACAATCAAGGTCGTGCTGACAGAAGATGAAGAAGCAATTACCATTACTTTTACAGACGATGGTCCGGGAATACCGGAATCGATCCGGGAAAATATTTTCAAGCCCAATTTTACGACCAAAAGTACCGGTATGGGGTTGGGATTGAGCATTTCCAAAAGCATCATAGAAAATATGGGTGGAGAAATTTCGTTTACAACTACATTAGACATAGGTACTACATTTACAATTAAATTACATAAAAGAAGACATGAGAATTAGGACACTTTTTATGCTAATCGTGTCTGCTATGGCTACGGCAGGCGCATCTGACTTGTTATATCAAATTACGGATGGTGTATTCAAGGCGACAAACAACCAAATTCCCGTATCCATGAATGATGGGGAGCATTATACCCTAATGACCGATAAGCAAACCATTGTCAAATTTAACTATAAAACAGGTGCAGTAGTCGACACTTTATTATCCATCAAGCAGGTAGAAAATGCACCTATTGACTCTTTCGAGGGATACATCATGAGTCCGCGGGAAAAGAAAATCCTGGTTTATAACAACAAGCAGATGCGATACCGGCGTTCTTTTACTGCCGATTATTACATCTACGACATCCGGTACAAGGAATTTGATCCGCTATCATCCCGAATGCCGCAAGAAGCTCCGGTTTTCTCACCGGATGACCGGTATATTTCATTCGCTCACAACCAAAATCTATATATGAAAAAAGTGGATTTTAAGACCGACATTCAAATCACAAAAGACGGTGAGTATGGTAAGATCAGCAATGGTATTTCCGATTGGTTGTATGAAGAAGAATTTGAGACCACACACTACCACACCTGGAGTCCGGACAGCAAACTACTGGCTTTTGTAAAGTTTAATGAACGGGCAGTCAAAGAATTTTCTTTTCAGACTTTCCTGGACAAAAACAAAAAGGACTTCCTGCTATACCCTGAACAAAAAGCTTTCAAATACCCTAAAGCAGGCGAGGAAAACTCACATGCCATAGTATGTATATACGATGACTACAACAAGACAACACGGGTTGTCGAACTTATTAATAACGATGCCAATCATTACATTCCACGCATCAAATGGACCAATAGCAGCGATCAACTGGCTGTTTTTCAATTGAACAGAAATCAGGATCAATTGGACATGTATATGGTAAATTCCAGAACAATGATTGCCAAGCTACTCACCAGGGAAGAAAGCAAGACCTTTGTGGATTATAAAAATATCGATTACCTGAGATTCTGTGAAAACAGCACCGACTATTATAGTGTGAGCAGTCGCGATGGCTATAAACACATATACAGACACAGAAAAGATGGCAGTATTGCCCGACAAGTAACCAAAGGCAACTGGGATGTTACCGATTTTTATGGCGTGGATGAAAAAAAAGATATAGTTTACTATCAGAGTGCAGAATCATCACCCTTACAACGACAGGTCTATTCTATCAATGCAAAAGGTAAAAAAACAAATCTGACAGATGCAAAAGGTACAAATCGAGCATTCTTTAATATAAACTTCACTTACTTCGTGCATCAACACTCCGATGTTAACACACCTGACACCTATGTTTTAAAAAACGACAAGGGTGTAAATATCAGGGAGATAGAAAACAACCAAAACATAGCCGACGCCTTTCATTCACACCAACTCAATCAAAAAGAATTTTTCAGTTTCGAGACTGCAGATGGTGTTTCATTGAATGGCTGGATGCTGAAGCCGGTCAATTTTGATGAAAGCGTTCAGTATCCGGTTTTAATGATACAATATTCCGGTCCCGGTTCTCAGCTTGTGTTAGACAGATGGGATATGGGATGGGAATACTACTTAAGTACCAAGGGTTATATCACTGTGTGTGTGGACGGTCGCGGCACCGGATCACGAGGCAAGGCATTCGCAGACTTCGGTTATAAACATCAATGGATTCCAGAGGCAGCAGATCAAATTGCAACTGCAAATTACTTAGGCTCTTTGGATTACGTTGATAAAGATCGCATAGGAATTTGGGGGTGGAGCTATGGAGGTTCCATAACCATACTGGCAATGAGTAGCGGAGAACCCATATTCAAAGCAGGCATTGCCGTAGCCCCGGTAACAGATTGGCGATTTTACAATACGGCTTACACAGAACGTTTCATGCAAACACCTGAAGAAAACTATGCCGGCTATAAAAACACTTCCTGCCTGCTAAAAGCCGATCAATTAGAGGGCAGATTGCTGTTGGTGCACGGAACAGCTGACGACAACGTACATTACAGTAACACATTGGTTTATGCCGACAGATTGGTTGAAGCAGGAAAACAATTTGACATGCAGATTTATACCGACAAAAACCACAGCATTTTAGGCAAACAAACCCGGAGGCATCTGTATCAAAGGATGGTGGATTTCTTACTGCAAAATCTATAAAGAAACAATTGCATTTTATAAGTTAAACTAACTTTGCTTCGCCTTTCAGTTATTTTTCAATTGAATCAAAAAACGGCATAAACATGTTTTACAACATATCGTGCACGGATGTTTTTTATAAAAAAGAAATTTGCAATACATTTAATTGTATTAACTTTGGGGGTTGAAAAATTTTGAATTTCTCAAATTTTTAATATATAAAATTATCGTTTAAAACATTTTATCTCATGAACACACAAAAGAAGAAAAATGGAAATTTAGTCGCGATAATTATGATGATCCTCCTTTTTGGAATGATATCATTTGTGACTAATCTAGCAGCACCAATGGGTAATGTATTGAAGGAACAATTTGGTGTTTCAAACTTTTTAGGAATGCTGGGTAACGCAGCGAATTTCATAGCTTATGCGGTAATGGGTATTCCCGGTGGGATTTTATTACAGCGTTATGGATACAAGAAAACTGCGCTGATAGCCATTGCGTTAGGATTTATTGGTGTTTTTATACAGTATTTGTCCGGATACGCAAGTGAAAGCTCAGCATTTGGCGTTTATTTGTTAGGTGCTTTTGTAGCCGGATTCTCCATGTGTCTGTTGAATATGGTTGTAAATCCCATGCTGAACACCTTAGGTGGAGGTGGAAACAGGGGTAATCAGTTGATACAACTTGGAGGTTCTTTCAACTCTGTAATGGCTACCTTCACACCTACTTTCGTGGGCATATTGATAGGCGCAGTGACCAGTGCCCGTATAACTGACGTATTTCCGGTAATGTACATTGCCATGGGAGTGTTTGCGTTGGTTTTTGTTGTACTACTTTTTGTTTCCATTCCCGAGCCACATGCTGAAAAGCACTCTGAGCCCATGGGACAACTAATTTCCGGTGCATTGAAGTTTCGTCATTTCGTATTAGGCGCTATTGCAATTTTTGTTTATGTGGGCGTTGAGATAGGAACTCCCGGTACTTTGAACTTATGGCTTTCCGACGCTGCAGATCCTTCCGGAGCATTGGTTGGTAAGACAATAGCCGGATTCGTGGTTGGAACTTATTGGTTGTTGATGTTAGTAGGCAGGCTGGCAGGAGTAGCATTAGGAGCTAAAGTATCAAGTAAAACCATGATGACGGTTACTTCAGCCGTAGGTATAGTGCTGATTTTATTAGCCATGTTTGTTTCTCCCGAAACCAAAATTGATTTACCCGTTATCCAACGTTCTGAGGTCGGATTGCTGACTTTTGGATTGGCAGAAGTACCTATTAATGCCATGTTCATTGTTTTGGTAGGTTTGTGTACCTCCATCATGTGGGGTGGAATTTTCAACCTGGCTGTAGAAGGATTGGGCAAATATCTGCAAGTTGCTTCCGGTATTTTCATGACATTGGTAGTTGGTGGAGGTATCATTCCCGCTGTTCAAGGCTGGTTAGCTGACACCTTCGGCTATCAACAGAGTTATTGGATCATCTTGTTATCATTGGCTTATCTTTTATACTACGCCGTTATTGGTAGTAAGAACGTCAACAAAGATATTCCTGTAGAATAAATAATTAAAGTCATGAAAAAACTGTATGCAATAGGAATCGACATAGGTGGAACCAATACTGTTTTTGGGATTGTTGACACTCATGGCAAAGTGGTTTCGAAATCTTCAGTTCAAACCAATCAGTACCCAACACCGGAACTGATCATAGATGATATCAAGAAAAAATTAGATCCGTTAATTGAGGACGTAGGGGGTATTTCTAATATCAAAGGGATTGGCATTGGTGCTCCCAACGGAAACCATTATACCGGAAATATTGAGTATGCCCCCAATTTACAGTGGAAAGGTGTCGTTCCTTTATCAAAATTAATGTCTGATAAATTCGGTATACCCGCAGTAATAACGAATGACGCTAACGCGGCTGCAATTGGAGAAATGATATATGGTGCGGCACGCGGCATGAAAAACTTCATCATGATTACCTTGGGTACAGGAGTTGGAAGCGGCATTGTCATCGATGGCAAGTTGGTATATGGTCACGATGGTTTTGCAGGGGAACTGGGTCACGTCTGTTCTGTAAGAGATGGACGCTCGTGTGGTTGCGGAAGACTTGGATGTTTGGAAGCATATGCATCTGCAAACGGTGTGGCCCGTACAGCAAAAGAAATCCTTGAAAATCAAACTGTAGATAGTTTGTTACGCAATATTCCTACAGAGTCCATCACCTCTAAGGATGTTTTTGATGCAGCCTCGAAGGGAGATGCGGTAGCTTTGGAGATATTTGAATTTACAGGTAAGATTTTGGGCGAAGCCATAGCCGACTTTGTGGCCTTTAGTGCACCCGAGGCCATCATTTTATTTGGAGGTCTGACTAAATCCGGTGATTACATCATGAAACCGATAGTTAATCATATGGAAAAAAATCTCCTTAAAATTTGGCAAGGAAAGATCAAGGTATTGTTCTCCGACTTAAACGAAGCTGATGCGGCTGTGTTAGGTGCCAGTGCGCTTGTTTGGGAGTTGTAAAAACCCTTGATTATAATGAAAACAAACCCGGAACATGCTATTTAGCGTTCCGGGTTTGTTTTTTTAGATTAATTATTTACTTTTGTGCTACATTTTCGGAAAGGTGCCAGAGCGGTCGAATGGGGCGGTCTCGAAAACCGTTGTGCGGGCAACTGTACCGAGGGTTCGAATCCCTCCCTTTCCGCAAATCGTAGCAATACCTACACTTTCCGACTTTTATCGAACAACAACTTTTTTAGTCTCTGTAACTCGCTTGTTGGAAACAGAGACAAAATAGACTCCTTCCGACAGTGGTCTTGAACAAGAACCTGACACTCCGCTCATGCTGAACTGCAAGCGTCCGGAAATGTCATAGACAACTATATCAGATGGTTCGATGATATTATTGATGTGCAACTCTTGATTTTCAGCATAAATTGCAAGCTGAGACATCATTCCTTCTTTTTCATTTGTCACCAGGAAAGCTTTATCGAAAAGCACAACCTCATCAGCATTTAAAACATACCAACGCTGCGTAGTGGCATCATTACTCAAATTAAAGTTAGTTGCTGTAACGGACTTGTTGGACTGTGCAGACAGTGCAGGAGGATCCGTTCTGTGTTCAGGACGTATGATCCAAAAGGTTCGGGTAATAAGTTCATCCTCCCCGGAACCTATCACAGAATTTACACGAGACATCATCATCTGGAAGTTTTCCGATGCTGCAGGGTTTGTTTTATTCACCAGGGTGATCCCGTTCGTGCCAAGATTCACATAAGTAAAGTATTTTCCCGTACTCGCATTACGAATGGTATAATAGCAGTTTTGCGGATTAAATTTGAAATACCAGGCCGCCTTGTCATTTGCCAAAGAGGCTGCACCACTCATCACTTCCAACACCAAATTTCCCTGTGCATTTTCAATCAGATACATGGTATTTCGTCCCAATCCCTCATCTTCAATCTTGATATAATACTTAATATTATCCTCCGACTCAAATGTGTATGCCGGGACACCAAAGCCTCCGGTGGGAGGCAAACCGTCCTCAGCAAGACCTTGATAGACAGCAGTATTTGCCATATACAAAGCAGGTTCACCCGAATCTTCATGTGCACCATTAATGCCGTAGGGCCACATATGCACTCCGTCTCCGGTCAACTTGGCGGTCGTACTATTTTCAAAAAACTGCACCACTTTATTGGCACGATCTCCCAGCCAGTCGCCAGTTCCGTATTCAGCCCGTAAAGGTGAACCACCATTCCAGATCCAATGCGTTCCAACACCTATGGTATGTCCCATCTCATGAAGTACCGTGCCCGTGCGTTGGTAAGAGGGGTTCGGACCAAAAGTCATCCATCCTCCGTAACTTGCCTCAGCGGTGGGCGTGCCTGAACCATAATTGGCCGTAACATGATGCCCCTGAATACTGGTAAAATCATTAAAATATTCAACCGCTGATGTAACCCCTTCTCTAATACCGGTTATATCTGTATTTAAAGTATAAGTAACTCCTCCTCTGGGAAGGGTAATTACCTTTAAAATATCACCATAACTGACAGCATAGGTTTTGGTCAGGTTATAAGCGCGGATATAATAAACAGTGGATGGTTCAAGATTTTTAATGTGATAAATATTACCATTATGACTAAAATATTCAGTCGTTCTGCTATCCAATACAGTAGGCTCCGGATGCGTACTCCAACAAAAACCGCGTTCCATAATATTCCAACCAAATCCACTTGTCAATCTGGCAAGGATAGACGTGGACCCTCTCACACAATTGGGATTGGTTGTCGCGTAAGGTGCCGTTCCGGTAGCATTTGCCAAGCGATAGGCAAAGATGGCCGTATACACATCAGATGTGCCGTCGTAGATAGTATCCAACTCTGCATCAAGATTGTTGGCTATGCCTTCGGCTGTGTTGATGCTGTTTTGAAAAGCGGCAGCTTCATTTCCTGTTCCATCATCATACACAACCCAGGCAGAATCGATGGCTATTTGCAGATTGTCATAAGCCAGTATGGATACTTCTGCAGCAGCAGTGGTTACAATCAACCGCCTATAAGCTTGGTAAAAACCTGTCAAATCTAAAGAATCGGCGGCCAGAATTCCTTGCATTTGACTCACTGCCGAAGTCAAGTTACCTCTAACGATATTCTGCATTTTGTCATCCAGGAGCTCCTGAGCATCGGTTATTCGTTGCTGAGCCAATGCAATGATCTCATCTACATCAAGTCCCACATACTCAAGGCGGAAATTATCGAACAACACCCAATAAGACGATTGACTGAAATTGGTTTTAGCACCAATTGTTAACGTGTCATCCTCTCCCAGCATAATTTCAGCTAAAGCCATTTCATAAAGTCCATCTTCAAACGCCGTCTCGGCAGAAGCCATGTTGTCAACGTAACCATTTAAGTTTCCTTCACCTGAATAAGTATGTTTATAAAGCGAGTTGAACGTCACGGATGCCTCCGAAAAAATTTCACTGTTTGCATAAAGGCGGGCGTAGATGGTTTCAGTACCATTCTTATATGCAGTACCGCTGTCATTTCCTTTCGGACGCTCAAAACCCTGAGCTTTTAAAATATATTTTCCCGGGAGCAATCCGGTAACCTCCTGATACATATCAAAGGTTCTTTCATAGAATTCCACTTCGTGATAATTAACTGTACCGGAACCCGTCCAACCCTCAGCAGTATTATCATCGAAATTCGGATTGACTAAATATTCAGTTAGATCAACGGGATTTGAAGGAGAAGCATCCCTGGTTTTTTCAGTCAACACCGCCCTGTTCAATTCCTTAATGGCATTTCTAACCTCATTGGGGTCTTTCGATGTTTCATACACAGTAGTATATGAAGAAAGATCAAGAGTTGTTGTCTCTGATGCATTGACCAAAGCCTGGCACAAGGCTAAGCGAGCTTCGTACAGAGAGATATTAAAAAATTGCCACTTGATATAATTGGCGTATTGGGTTTTATCACGATTATATTTTAATATATAATTATCGTTCTCTTTTTGCCCGGTGGAACCGAAATACTGATTGACATTATAGCCTCCGGCTGTCGAAGGAGCTTGAATGGTATAAGTTAAGTCTTCTCCAAGCACCGGTTGTATGTTCCACGTATTGTTTAGTGCCCGGTCCATATAAGCGTCTCCGCTATCATTACTCCTGTACAACGTCCAATCATTTCCGGGAAACTCCAATACATACAAACTTGTAGCAGCATCAAAGTGAACGGTGGTAGCCAATCCACTTTCTTTTAATACTGCCCGCGTTCCCCAGTCAGCTCCGGTAGCTAACTGTAAGTTAAGACCCGTATTTTTCACATAGTAAACCGAACCATCTTGTACCTCTGTTGCTTCCAAAACCGGTGCATCCCAGCTACCTCCTGCCCCTCCCAGGTATTCAAGACGGAAATTATCAAACAACACCCAATAAGACGATTGACTAAAATTGGATTTGGCTCCAATTGTCAAGACATCATTCTCTGCCAGCACAATATCGTTCAAAACCATTTCATACAGTCCGTCTCCCAATGCCCTCTCGGCAGAGGCCATGGTGTTGACATAGCCGTTATACGTTCCATCACCTGAATAGGTATGTTTGTAAAGTGAATTGAACAGCATGGAAACTTCTGAAAAAATTTCACTTTTCGCATAAAGACGGGCGTAAATTGTTTCAGTACCCGCATTATAGGCGGCACCGCCATCGTTTCCTTTCGGACGCTCAAAACCTTGCGCCTTCAATCTATAATTCCCCGCAGGCAACCCGGTAATTTCCTGATACATATTGAAGGTGCTTTGATAAAATTCCACCTCATGATAATTAACTATGCCGACACCCGTCCATCCTTCACCAGTATTATTGTCAAAATTCGGATTGACCAAAAAGTAATAGGTTAAATCAGCAGGATTATCCGGAGAAGCAGCCCCGGTTATTGCAATAAAAACCTCATTGTCCAATTCTGTAGCAGCATTCATCACTTCATCGGGATCTGTCGATGTGGTGTATATGTCGCTGTATGAACTATAGTCAAAGCCTGTCGTTGATGCATGGACCAAAGCTCTGTACAAGGCCTGGCGAGCTTCATACAAAGAGATATTTAAAAATTGCCATTTGATATAATTGGCGTATAGGGTTTTATCACGATTATATTTTAATATATAATTATCGTTTTCTTTTTGTCCGGTAGAACCGAAATACTGATTGGCGTTGTAGCCTCCGGCCGTCGAAGGGGCTTGAATGGTATAAACCAGATTTTCAGCATCCACTAATTGTATGTTCCACGTATTGTCATATGCGCGGTCCATATAAGCATCTCCGGTATTATTACTCCTGTATAATGTCCAATTATTTCCGGGAAACTCCAATACATACAGATTTGTACCGGCATTATATCGAACAGTGGTAAGCAACCCGTTCTCCTTTAACACAGCCCGCGTGCCCCAGTCGGCTCCGGTAGCTAACTGTAAATTAAGACCTGTGTTTTTTACATAGTAAACTGAACCATCCTGTAATTCCGTTGCTTCCAAAACCGGAGCTTGCAATGTTTGTGCAGACAAACAGATGCTAAACAGACAAAACAGCATGCTTAATAAAATAATAGATTTTGGTTTCATATTAATTTGTTTTTCGGTTTTTACTTCGTTCAAATATGTGTGATGATTTATCTATCTTTTCATCTAACTTTTATCTAACTACAACTTTTTTAGTTTCTGTAGCTCTCTTGTTGGAAACAGATACAAAATACACTCCCTCCGACAGTGGTCTTGAACAAGAACCAGACACTTCGCTCATGCTGAGCTGCAGGCGTCCGGAAATATCATACACAACTATATCAGATGGTTCGATGATATTGTTGATGTGTAATTGCTGATTTTCAGCATAAATTACAAGTTGGGACATGGTCATTTCCTCCGTTTGACTCGTCTGAGGGTAAGCTTTATCGAAGAGTTTAACTTCGTCTTCCGTCAGGATGAACCAACGCTGCGTAGTGGCATCGTTATTCAAGTTAAAGTTAGTTGCTGTAACAGCCCTGTTGGACTGTGCAGACAATGTAGGGGGATCCGTTCTGTGTTCAGGACGTATGATCCAGAAGGTTCGGGTAGTAAGCTTATCCCTTCCGGAACCTATCTCCGAGTTCACCCGAGACATCATCATCTGGAAGTTTTCCGATGCTGCAGGAGTTGATTTATTCACCAGGGTGATTCCATTCGTACCAAGTTGCCTGTAGGTAAAATACTTTCCGGTACTCACGTTGCGAATGGTGTAATAGCAGTTTTTCGGATTGAATTGGAAATACCACGCCGCCTTGTCATCCGCCAAAGAGGCTGCACCGGTCATAACTCTCAACGCCAGATTTCCTTGTGCATTTTCAACCAGATACATGGTGTTTCTTCCCAATCCTTCATCTTCAATCTTGATATAATACTTGATGTTGTCCTCCGACTCAAACGTGTATGCCGGAACACCGAAGCCTCCGGTGGGGGGCAAACCGTCCTCAGCAAGACCTTGATAGACAGCAGTATTTGCCATATACAAAGCAGGGTTGCCGGAATCTTCATGCGCTCCATTAATACCATAGGGCCACATATGAATATGGTCTCCGGTCAACCTGGCGCTTGTATTGTTATCAAAAAACTGCACCACTTTATTGGCACGATCTCCCAGCCAGTCGCCACGTCCATATTCAGACCGTAAAGGTGAACCGCCATTCCAGATCCAATGTGTTCCAACACCTATAGTATGTCCCATCTCATGAAGTACGGTACCCGTGCGCTGGTAAGAGGGGTTAGGACCAAAGGTCATCCATCCTCCGTAACTTGCCTCGGCAGTAGGCGTACCTGAACCATAATTGGCCGTTACATGATGCCCCTGGATACTGGTGAATTCGTTAAAATAAGAAACTGCTGATTCAACCCCTTCTCTAATACCGGCTATATCTGTATTTAAAGTGTAGCCAACACCCCCTCCGGGAAGGGTAATTACCTTTAATATATCACCATAACTGACAGCATAGGTTTGGTTCATGTTATAAGCACGGATGTAATAGACAGTGGATGGCTCAAGATTTTTGATGTGATAAATAATACCATTAAAATCAAAATATTCATTCACTCTGTTATCCAATACAGTAGGCTCAGGATGCGTACTCCAGCAGAAGCCCCGTTCTATATTTTCTGAACCACCTGTCAATCTGGCAAGGATGGATGTAGACCCTCTCACATAATTAGTATTAGTCATTATGCGAGGCACCGTTCCGGTGGCATTTGCCAGGCGATAGGCAAAGATGGCTGTATATACATCAGATGTGGTTTCATAAATATCGCCTAATTCTACATCAAAATTATTGGCTATGCCTTCAGCTGTATTGATAGCACCCTGTAAAGCAGAAGCTTCTTTTCCCTTCCCATCAGCATACACAACCCTGGCAGAATCAATGGCTATTTGCAGATTTTCATATGCAAGTATGGATACTTCTGCAGCAGCAGTGGCCACAAGCAACTGCTTATAAGTTTCGTAAAAATTGGTCAAATCTAAAGGCCCGGCATCCAAAACTCCCTGCATTTGACTCAATGCCAAGGTCAGGTTACTCCGCTCGATATTCTGCATTTTGTTATCTAAGAGTTCCTGAGCAGCAGCTATTCGTTGTTGAGCCAATACCACAATTTCATCTGCATCAAACCCCACATATTCAAGACGGAAATTATCAAACAACACCCAATAAGACCATTGACTAAAATCGGTTTTGGCGCCAATTGTCAACACATCATCTTCTGCCAACATAATCTCGGCTAAAACCATTTCATAATATCCATCTGTCAGTGCTCTTCCGGCAGAAGCCATGTCGTTGACGTAGCCGTTACGCGTTCCATCCCCTGAATAAGTATGTTTATAAAGTGAATTGAACGGAATGGAGTGTTCTGAGAAAACTTCACTATTTGCATAAAGGCGGGCGTGAATGGTTTCAGTACCGGAAGCGTAAGCAGCACCGCCGTCGTTTTCTTTCGGTCGCTCAAAACCTTGTGTTTTTAAAACATATCTTCCCGGGAGCAGTCCGGTAACCTCTTGATACATATCAAAGGTTCTTTCATAGAATTCCACTTCATGATAATTAACTGCACCAGCACCCTCCATGGTCCAACCTTCAGCAGTATTACCATCGAAATTCGGATTAACCAAATAATCAGTTACATCAACAGGATTATCCGGAGAAGCATCCCTGGTTTTTTCAGTCAACACCTCCCTGTTCAATTCCTTAATGGCATTTCTAACCTCATTGGGATCTTTCGATGTTGCGTATATTTCGCTGTATGAAGTGAGATCAAGTTCTGTTGTTTCTGATGCATGGATCAAATCTTTACATAAGGTTAGGCGGGCTTCATACAAAGAGATATTTAAAAATTGCCACTTGATATAGTTCGCATATCGGTTTTTATCACGATTATATTTTAATATATAATTATCGTTTTCTTTTTGTCCGGTGGAACCAAAATACTGATTGGCGTTATAGCCTCCGGCCGTCGAAGGAGCCTGAATGGTGTAAATCAGATTTTCTTCATCCACTAATTGTATGTTCCATGTATTGTCAAATGTCCGGTCCATATATACGTCTCCGTCTGCATTGCTCCTGTACATTGTCCAATTGCTTCCGGGAAATTCCAATACATACAGATTTGCCGCAGCATCAAAGTGAACGGTAGTAAGCAGTCCTTCCTCCTTTAATACTGCCCGTGTACCCCAGTCAGCTCCGGTAGCTAACTGTAAATTAAGACCGGTATTTTTCACATAGTAAACTGAACCATCCTGTATCTCCGTTGCCTCCAGAACCGGTGCTTCCCAGTCAACCCCTTCCCTTCCTACATATTCAAGACGGAAATTATCAAACAACACCCAATAATACGACTGACTGAAATTGGATTTGGCTCCAAACGTCAACACATCATTCTCTGCCAGCACAATATCGTTTAAAACCATTTCATAAAGTCCGTCTCCCAATGCCCTCTCGGCAGAAGCCATGGTATTGACATAGCCATCCATAGTTCCATCGCCTGAATAGGTATGTTTGTAAACTGAGTTGAATGGTATGGAAACTTCTGAAAAAATATCACTTTTCGCATAAAGACGGGCATAAATGGTTTCACTGCCTGATTTATAAGCAGCGCCGCCATCGGGATAAGCCAAACGCTCAAAACCTTGAGCCTTCAATATGTATCTGCCTGCCGGCAAGCCGCTGATCCTCTGATACATATTAAAGGTGCTTTGATAAAATTCCACCTCATGGTAGTTAACTGTACCGGAACCTGTCCATCCTTCAGCAGTATTATTGTCAAAATTCGGATTGGTCAAATAATAAGTTAAATCAGCAGGATTATCCGGAGAAGCAGCACCGGTTATTGCAATAAACACCTCATTGTCCAATTCTGCGGCAGCATTCATAACTTCATCGGGATTTGTCGATGTGGTGTATATATCGCTGTATGAAGTATAGTCGAAGTCCGTTGTTGCTGCGTGAACCAAAGCTTTATACAAAGCCTGGCGAGCCTCATACAAAGAGATATTCAAAAATTGCCATTTGATGTAATTGGCGTATTGGTTTTTATCACGGTTATATTTTAATATATAATTGTCGTTTTCTTTTTGTCCGGTGGAACCGAAATACTGATTGGCGTTGTAACCTCCATACGACAAAGGAGCCTGAATGGTATAAACCAGATTTTCAGCATCCACTAATTGTATGTTCCATTTATTGTCCTTGGTTTGATCGGTATAAACATTTCCGCTTAAGTCATCCCTGAACAATGTCCAATCACTTCTTCCGGAAAATTCCAATACATACAGACTTGTAGCGGCGTCAAAGCGGACAGTAGTAACTAATCCGTTCTCCTTTAATACTGCCCGCGTGCCCCAGTCGGCTCCGGCGGCAATCTGTAAATTAAGACCTGTGTTTTGCACATAGTAAAGTGAACCGTCTTGTAACTCTGTTGCCTCCAAAACCGGTACTTCCCATGTTTGTGTAGCTTTTGCCAACAAGATGTTAGGCATGCAGAAAAGCATGCCTAACAAAATAGATTTTACCTTCATATTTTTGTTATTTTTGTTTCTACTTCACTTGTGGCCCGCAAGGTACAAAAAATTCCCTGAATTTTTATCGAACAACAACTTTTTTAGTTTTAATAGCTTGCTTGTTGGAAACAGAAACAAAATATACTCCTTCTGACAGTGGTCTTGAACAAGAACCTGAAACACCATTCATACTGAACTGCAAGCGCCCCGAAATGTCATACACAACTATATCAGATGGTTCGATAATATTATTGATGTGCAACTGCTGATTTTCAGCATAAATGGTGAGTTGAGACATCACCATCTCATCTGTTTGACTCGTCTGCGGGTAAGCTTTGTCGAACAGTTCAACCTCATTTTCCTTCAGAACAAACCAACGTTGTGTAGTGGCATTATCACCCCAATTGAAATTGATTACTGTAACGGACCTGTTGGTTTGAGCAGACAGCGTAGGAGGATCTGTTCTGTGTTCAGGACGTATGATCCAGAAGGTCCGGGTAGTAAGTTTATCCTTTCCGGAACCTATCACAGAATTTACACGAGACATCATCAGCTGGAAGTTTTCTGCTGCTCCGGGAGTGGCTTTATCCACCAGGGTAATTCCATTCGTACCGGTTTTCCTGTACGTAAAGTACTTTCCAGTGCTTGCATTACGAATAGTATAATAGCAGGTTTCCAGATTGAATATAAAATGCCATGCTGCACTGTCATTTGCCAAAGCTTCTTCGCCACTCATGACTTTCAATGCCAGGTTTCCTTGCGGATTCTCAACCAGATACATGGTATTTCTTCCCAATCTCTCGTTTTCTATCTTGATATAATACTTGATGCTATCTTCCGATTCCAATGTGTATGCGGGAAGACCAAAACCGCCGGTAGGAGGCAAACCGTCCTCAGCTATCGCTTGATGGACGGCTGCATTGGCTATATATAAAATGGTTCTGCCGCTCTCTGCGCCGGGACCATTAACGCCGTAAGGACCCATATGCGTATTGTCTCCGTGCAACTTGGTGTTTGTCATGTTTCTGAAAAACTGTACTACCTTGTTGCCACGATCACCATACCAGAAACCATCCTCATCTCTCATGACACCCCACATCCAGTGTGTTCCCACACCTACAGTATGTCCCATTTCATGGAGTGCCAGGCCCGGACTATGGTAAATACCATCACCAAGCTCCATCCAGCCTCCATAACTGGCATGAGCACCTACACTGCCATCACCGGCATAACTAACACTCAAATTATGGTTCCGAATACTGGTAAAGTTATTCCAATAATAAACCGCCGTTTCAACCCCTTCTCTAAAAGAAACTTTTTCATCATGTAAAGTATAGGTAACATTTCCTTTAGGAATGGTAATTATTCTCAGCACATCACCATAACCAACAGCATAGGTCTTACTCATGGCATAAGCACGAATGTAATAAACAGTAGATGGTTCAAGATCTTTAATGTAATAAATAATACCATTCATGTCATAATGTGGATTCGCAATCAAATCAAAATGTTCAGTCGTTCTATTATCCAATACAGTGGGATTGGGATGCGTGGCCCAACAAAAACCGCGTTCTACATCACCAGCCCCACCAAGTAATCTGGCAAGTATGGCTGTAGCTCCCCTCACATAATTGGGATTGGTCATGACACGAGGTGCTGTTCCGGTAGCATTTGCCAGGCGATAGGCAAAGATGGCCGTATACATATCAGATGTACTTTCATAAACATCATCCAACTCTGCATCAAAATTGTCAGACATTTCTTCAGCAGCACCAATGGCACTCTGCAAAGCAGATGCTTCATTTCCTGCTCCGTTATCATATACAACCTTAGCAGAATCAATGGCTGTTTGCAGATCATCATAGGCAAGGATTGACACATTTGCGGCCTCAATGGCTGCGAGCAACTGATTATATGCCCCATACAAATCATTCAATTCCAAAGGTTCAGCGTCCAAAATCCCTTGTGTCTGATTTAATGCCGACACCAGGTTATCCTTAACGGTTGCCTTCATTTTGTCATCTTTGATTGCCTCGGCAGCACCTACTTGTTGCTGAGCCAATGCCACAACTTCATCCTGATCAAATCCTACGTATTCAAGGCGGAAATTATCAAACAATACCCAGTAGTAGGATTGCTTGAAATCGGTTCTAACACCAACTGTCAACACATCATCCTCCGCCAACATAATTTCAGCCAATTCCATCTCATAAAGTCCGTCTGCAAACGCCCTCGCCGCAGAAGACATACCGCCGACATAGCCGTTATCTGTTCCTTCACCTGAATAGTTGTGTTTATAGAGTGAATTAAGCGGCATGGAATATTCTGAAAAAATTTCACTGTTTGCATAAAGGCGGGCGTGAATGGTTTCAGTACCTGCTTTATAAGCAGCACCACCATCGGGTTGTGCCGGGCGCTCGAAACCTTGTATTTTTAATACATATTTTCCTGCAAGTAATCCGGTAACCTTCTGATACATATCAAAGGTTCTTTCATAAAATTCCACTTCTTGATAATTAACTGTAGAAGCACCCTCCACAGTCCATCCTCTAGTATCATTATTATCAAAACCCGGATTGGTCAAATAATAAGATACATCGACAGGATTGGATGGAGAAGCATCCTTAGTTGTTTCAATGAATACTTTCTTGTTTAATTCTGCAGTGGCAGCTCTAACGTCATCGATAACTTTCGATGTTTCATACACGGTGGTATATGAAGCAAGGTCAAGAGTTGTACTTTCTGATGCGCGAACCAATGCTTCATACAAAAGTTGGCGAGCCTCAAGCAAAGTCACATTGAAAAACTGCCATTTGATATAATCACCATATTGATTTTTATCTTTATTAAAACCCAAAATATAAAAATCACCTTCTTTTTGTCCGATGGAACCAAAAAACTGATTGGCGTTATAGCCTCCGGCCGTCGAAGGAGCCTGAATGGTATAAGTCGCGTCTTCGCCATCTACCGGTTGTATGTTCCACGTATTGTCGAATGCCCGGTCTGTATAAACATCTCCGGCAGTATTACTCCTGTACAATGTCCTGTTTTCGTTTTCAAACTCCAATACATATAGGTTTGTGGCTTCATTAAAGCGAACGGTAACAGGATATCCTTCCTCGTTCAATATAGCCCGTGCATTCCAGTCGGCTCCAAAAGCCAACCGTAAGTTAAGACCTGTATTTACTACATAGCAAACTGAACCATCTTGTATTTCAACTGCTTCCAAGACCGGTGGTTCCCATGTTTGTTCAGCTTGCGCTGATACGCTAAACAGGCAGAACAGCATACCTAATAAAACAAATTTTGTTTTCATATTCATCTATTTTTACAGTTTATACTTATTGTGTTTAAAATAATTTATCGATTTAAATTTTTATCGAACAACAACTTTTTTAGTTTTGGTGGCTTGCCTGTTGGAAACAGAGACAAAATAGACTCCTTCCGACAGTGGTCTTGAACAAGTACCTGAAACACCGTTCATACTGAACTGCAAGCGTCCGGAAATGTCATACACAACTATATCAGATGGTTCGATAATATTATTGATGTGTAATTGCTGATTTTCAGCATAAATTACAAGCTGAGACATCGCCATCTCCTCAGTTTGGCTCGTCTGCGGGTAAGCTTTGTCGAACAGTTCAACCTCATTTTCCTTCAGAACAAACCAACGTTGTGTAGTGGCATTATCACCCCAATTGAAATTGATTACTGTAACGGACCTGTTGGTTTGAGCAGACAGCGTAGGAGGATCTGTTCTGTGTTCAGGACGTATGATCCAGAAGGTCCGGGTAGTAAGTTTATCCTTTCCGGAACCTATCACAGAATTTACACGAGACATCATCAGCTGGAAGTTTTCTGCTGCTCCGGGAGTGGCTTTATCCACCAGGGTAATTCCATTCGTACCGGTTTTCCTGTACGTAAAGTACTTTCCAGTGCTTGCATTACGAATAGTATAATAGCAGGTTTCCAGATTGAATATAAAATGCCATGCTGCACTGTCATTTGCCAAAGCTTCTTCGCCACTCATGACTTTCAATGCCAGGTTTCCTTGCGGATTCTCAACCAGATACATGGTATTTCTTCCCAATCTCTCGTTTTCTATCTTGATATAATACTTGATGCTATCTTCCGATTCCAATGTGTATGCGGGAAGACCAAAACCACCGGTAGGAGGCAAACCGTCCTCAGCCATCGCTTGATGAACGGCTGCATTGGCCATGTATAAAATAGTTCTGCCGCTCTCTGCACCGGGACCATTAACGCCGTAAGGACCCATATGCGTATTGTCTCCGTGCAACTTGGTATTCGTCATGTTTCTGAAAAACTGTACTACCTTGTTGCCACGATCCCCATACCAGAAACCATCCTCATCTCTCATGACACCCCACATCCAGTGTGTTCCCACACCTACAGTATGTCCCATTTCATGGAGTGCTAAACCCGGACTATGGTAAACACCTGAACCAAGCTCCATCCAGCCTCCATAACTGGCATGAGCACCTACACTACCATCACCGGCATAACTAACACTCAAATTATGGTTCTGAATACTTGTAAAGTTATTAAAATAGTAAACTGCCGTTTCAACCCCTTCTCTGAAAGAAAGATTGTCATCATGCAAAGTATAAGTAACATTTCCCTTAGGAATGGTTATTACTTTCAACACATCACCATAACCGACAGCATAGGTTTTATTCACGGCATAAGTACGGATGTAATAAACAGTAGAGGGCTCAAGATCTTTAATGTGGTAAATAATACCATTCATGTCATAGTGAGGCTCTGCGATTAAATCGTAACAATCAGTCGTTCTGTTATCCAACACGGTAGGATTGGGATGCGTGGCCCAACAAAAACCGCGTTCTAAAACATCTGAAGTTGCTCCACCCAGCAATCTGGCAAGTATGGACGTGGAACCCCTCACATAATTGGGATTGGTCATGACACGAGGTGCTGTTCCGGTAGCATTTGCCAGGCGATAGGCAAAGATGGCCTTATACACATCGGATGTGCTGTCGTAGATAGCATCCAACTCTGCATCAAGATTATTGGTCATACCTTCAGCTGCATTGATGGAATTTTGGAAAGCGGAAGCTTCATTTCCTGCTCCATTATCATACACAACCCAGGCAGAATCAATGGCTGTTTGCAGATCATCATAGGCAAGGATTGACACATTTGCGGCCCCAATGGCTACGAGCAACTGATTATATGCCCCGTACAAATCGTTCAATTCCAAAGGTTCGGCGTCCAAAATCCCTTCTAACTGCTCCAATGCCGATGTCAGGTTGCCCTTAACAATATTCTGCATCTTGTCATCCTTGATTGCCTGAGCAACATCTATTTGTTGCTGAACCAATGTCACAAGTTCATTCTGATCAAAGCCCAGGTATAAAATACGGAAATTATCGAACATCACCCAGTAGGCAGGTCGCTTGAAATCGGATTTAGCTCCAATTGTTAATACATCATCCTCTGCCAGCATAATTTCAGCTAATTCCATCTCATAAAGCCCTTCTGCAAACGCCCTCGCCGCAGAAGACATACCGGCAACATAGCCGTTATGCGTTCCTTCGCCTGAATAGGGATATTTATAAACTGAGTTAAACGGAATGGAAGCTTCCGGAAAAATCTCACTTTTCGCATAAAGGCGGGCATAAATGGTTTCAGTACCGGCTCTATAAGCAACACCGGCGTCATCTTGCGGACGCTCAAAACCTTGTGCCTTTAAAATATATTTTCCCGCAGGAAATCCGGTGACCTCCTGGTACATATTAATAGTTTTTCCATAAAATTCCACCTCCTGATAATTAACTGAACCACCGGTTTCCATGGTCCATCCTCTGGCATCATTACTTTCAAAACTCGGATTAGCCAAATAATAGGTCAAATCAACAGGATTATCCGGAGAAGCATCCTTGATTATTTCAGCAAACACTTTCCCGTCTAACTCTGTAGCAGCATCTCTGAGCTCATCAAGATTTGTCGATGTTTCATACACAGTGGTATATGAAGAGAGATCAAGAGTTGTACTCTCCGATGCATAAACCAATGCATTATACAGAGTTAAGCGTGCTTCATACAAAGAGATATCCAAAAACTGCCATTTGATATAATCACCATATTGGTCTTTGTCACGATTATACCTCAAGATATAATGATCGCCTTCCCTTTGTCCGGTGGAACCAAAATACTGATTGGTGTTATAGCCTCCGGCCGTCGAAGGAGCCTGAATGGTATAGGTCAAGTCTTCTCCATCTACCGGTTGTATGTTCCACTTGTTTTCACTATCCCGGTCTGTATAAACGTCTCCCTCTAAATTACTCCTGTACAATGTCCTGCTTACTTTTGTAAACTCCAATACATACAGATTTGTGGCTGCATCAAAGCGAACAATAGCGGGTAACCCTTCTTCATTTAATATGGCCCGTGAATTCCAATCTGCTCCGGCGGCTAATCGTAAATTAAGACCCGTATTCAGCACATAGTAATTCAGACCGTCCTGTATCTCGGTTGCTTCCAGGACCGGAGGTTCCCATGTTTGTGCAGTTTTTGCCAGCAAGATGCCGGGCATGCAAAACAACAGCATACTTAATAAAATAAATTTTGGTTTCATATTTATTTGTTTTTCAGTTTCTGCTTCGCTTAAATTAGTAGGATGATTTATCTATCTCTATATTTAACTTTTACCTTACAATAACTTTTTTAGTCTCTGTAGCCCTCTTGTTGGAAACAGAAACAAAATATACTCCTTCTGACAACGGTCTTGAACAAGTACCTGACACTCCGCTCACGCTGAACTGCAAGCGTCCGGAAATATCATAAACAACTATATCAGAGGGTTCGATGATATTACTGATGTGCAACTGCTGATTTTCAGCATAAATTACAAGCTGAGACATGGTCATCTCCTCCGTTTGGCTCGTCGACGGGAAGGCTTTTTCAAAAAGCTCAACCTCATTTTCCTTCAGAATGAACCAACGTTGTGTGGTAGCTGCATCACCTAAATTAAAGTTTGTTGCAGAAACAGACTTATTGGTCATGGCAGACAGCGTAGGAGGATTTAGTTGATGTTCAGGACGTATGATCCAAAAGGTCCGGGTAGTAAGTTTATCCCTTCCGGAACCTATCACAGAGTTTACGCGTGACATCATCATTTGAAAGTTTTCCGTTGTTGCAGGAGTTGTTCTATTCACCAAGGTGATTCCATTCGTACCAAGTTGCCTGTATGTAAAGTACTTTCCTGTACTCGCATTGCGAATGGTGTAATAGCAGTTTTTCGGATTGAATTGGAAATACCATGCTGCACTATCGTTTGCCAAAGACTCTTCACCGCTCATCACTCTCAACATCAGTCTTCCTTGCGGATTTTCAACCAGATACATATTGTTTCTTCCCAATCTTTCGTTTTCAATCTTGATATAATACTTGATACTATCTTCCGACTCAAATGTGTATGCAGGGGTAGTAAAGCCTCCTGTCGGGGGTAAACCGTCTTCGCCAACACCCTGATGAATGGCAGCATTTGCAATATACAGAATAGAATTACCGGAATCTTCATGTGCTCCATTAATACCATAGGGCCACATATGTACTCCGTCTCCGGTCAACCTGGCACTTGTACTGTTTTCAAAAAACTGTACCACTTTATTGGCACGATCTCCCAACCAGTCACCACGTCCTTGATTTGCCCGTAAAGGCGAAGAACCATCATACCAAATACCGTGTGTTCCGACACCTACAGTATGTCCCATTTCATGAAGTGCGGTACCCGTACGCTGGTAACTCGGATTTCCGCCGAACTGCATATATCCTCCGTAACTTGCCTCAGCGGTAGGTGTACCTACATGATGGTTAACCGATAAATGGAGTCCCCGGATGCTGGTATAACTGTTAAAGTATTCAACCGCCGTTTCAACGGCTTCCTTGATACGCGGATAGTGTTCATCACTATCGGTTACACTTGCGTTTAAAGTAAAAGTAACTGCTCCTCTGGGAAGGGTAATTACTTTCAATACATCACCATAACCGACAGCATAGGTTTTAGTCATGGCATAAGGGCGTATGTAATAGACAGTAGATGGCTTGAGATCTCTAATGTGGTATATATTGCCATTATGATCATAATATTCGGTCACTCTGTTATCCAACACAGTAGGCTCCGGATGCGTACTCCAGCAAAAACCGCGTTCCACGTCTGTACCTATTCCACCCATCAATCGGGCAAGTATGGATGCAGATCCTCTCACATAGTTGGGATTGGTTATTACGCGAGGTGCCGTTCCGGTGGCATTCGCCAGGCGATAGGCAAAAATGGCCGAATACATTTCAGATGTGCCGTCGTAAATATCGTCCAACTCCGCATCAAAATTGTTTGACATCGCTTCGGCTGTATTGATGCTGTTTTGCAAAGCGGAAGCTTCATTTCCTGTTCCATCATCATACACGACCTTGGCAGAATCAATGGCTGTTTGCAAATCATCATAGGCAAGCACGGATACTTCTGCAGCATCAGTGGCCACAAGCAACTGGTCAAAAGCCTCGTACAAATCAGTCAATTTCAAAGGTTCGGCATCCAAAACTCCTTGCATTTGATTCACCGCCGAGGTCAAGTTACCTCGGACGATATTCTGCATCTTGCTATCTAAGAGCTCTTGAGAGGCTGCTTTTTGCTGCTGAGCCAATGCCACAACTTCATCTGCATCAAATCCCAGATATTCAAGACGGAAATTATCAAACAACACCCAATAATACGATTGACTGAAATTGGTCTTAGCTCCAATTGTCAACACATCATCTTCTGCCAACATAATGTCGGTTAAAGCCATCTCATAATGCCCGTCTGAAAACGCCCTCTCGGCTGAAGCCATGTTGTTGACATAGCCGTTATACGTTCCATCACCTGAATAGGTATGTTTATAAAGTGAATTAAATGAAATGGAATGTTCTGAAAAAACTTCACTATTTGCATAAAGGCGGGCGTAAATAGTTTCAGTACCTGCTTTGTAAGCAGCACCACCGTCATTATTTTTCGGACGCTCAAAACCTTGTGCCTTTAATATGTATTTACCTGCCGGCATGCCTTCGATCTCTTGATACATGTCGAAGGTTCTTTCATAAAACTCCACTTCATGATAATTAACTGCACCGTCACCCTCCATGGTCCAACCTTCAGCATCATTGTTATCAAAATTCGGATTGGCTAAATAATAAGTCAGATCAACAGGGTTTGACGGGGAAGCATCCCTGGTTATTTCATCTATCACCTCTCCGTCCAATTCTTTGGTAGCATTCCTGACTTCATTGGGATCCTTCGATGTTTCGTACACGGTGGTGTATGATGAAAGGTCAAGACTTGTCGTTTCTGATGCATGGACCAAAGCTCTGTAAAAGGCCTGGCGAGCTTCATACAAAGAGATATTTAAAAATTGCCATTTGATATAGTTGGCATATTGGTCTTTATCACGATCATATTTTAATATATAATTGTCATTTTCTATCTGTCCGTTAGAACCAAAAAACTGATTGGCTTTGTAACCTCCGGCCGTCGAAGGAACTTGAATGGTATAAGTCAATTCTTCTCCATCTACCGGTTGTATATTCCACGTATTGTCAAACGTCCGGTCTGTATAAACATCTCCGTTCAGATTACTCCTGTACAATGTCCAGCCATTTTTGGGAAATTCCAACACATACAAATTTGTGGCAGCATTAAGGCGAGCAGTAGTAATCAATCCTTCTTCCCTTAACACGGCCCGTGTTCCCCAATCGGCTCCGGCAGCTATCCGCAAATTCAGACCCGTATTTTGTACATAGTAAACTGAACCGTCTTGTATTTCAGTTGGTTCCAGGATTGGTGCTTCCCATGTTTGTGCTGACAAGTTAAACATGCATAAAAGCATGCCTAACATCATAGATTTCACTCTCATATTTTTTGGTTTTTGTGGTTTATATTTAATTATGTGTAAAATTATTTATCGATTTAAATTTCTATCGAACAATAACTTTTTTAGTTTTGGTAGCGTACCTGTTGAAAACAGAGACAAAATAGACTCCTTCCGACAGTGGTCTTGAACAAGAACCTGAAACACCGTTCATACTGAACTGCAAGCGTCCGGAAATATCATAAACAACTATGTCGGATGGTTCGATGATATTACTGATGTGCAACTGCTGATTTCCAGCATAAATTACGAGCTGAGACATGGTCATCTCCTCTGTCTGACTCGTCTGCGGATAAGCTTTGTCGAACAGCTCAACCTCATTTTCCTTCAGAACAAACCAACGTTGTGTAGTAGCTGCATCATTCAGATTAAAGGCAGTTGCTGAAACAGACCTGTTGGTCTGAGCAGACATTGCAGGAGGATCCGTTCTGTGTTCAGGACGTATGATCCAGAAGGTTCGGGTAGTAAGCTTATCCCTCCCAGAGCCTATCTCTGAATTTACACGGGACATCATCATCTGGAAGTTTTCTGTTGCCGCAGGGGTTGTTTTATTCACCAGGGTGATCCCATTTGTTCCAAGACTCTTATAAGTGAAGTACTTTCCTGTGCTTGCATTGCGAATGGTATAATAGCAGTTTTTCGGATTGAATATGAAATACCATGCTGCACTGTCATTTGCCAAAGACTCTTCACCGCTCATCACTCTCAACATCAGTCTTCCTTGCGGATTTTCAACCAGATACATATTGTTTCTTCCCAATCTTTCGTTTTCAATCTTGATATAATACTTAGTACTATCTTCCGACTCAAATGTGTATGCAGGGGTAGTAAAGCCTCCTGTCGGGGGTAAACCATCCTCACCAAGGCCTTGATAGATGGAAGTATTTGCCATATACAAAACAGGATTACCGGAATCTTCATGTGCTCCATTGATACCGTAGGGCCACATATGTACTCCATCTCCGGTCAACCTGGCAGTTGTACTGTTTTCAAAAAACTGTACCACTTTATTGGCACGATCTCCCAGCCAGTCACCACGTCCTTCACCGGCCCGTAGAGGTGAAGAGCCGTTGTACCAAATGCCATGTTGTCCAACACCTATAGTATGTCCCATCTCATGCAGTACAGTACCCGTGCGTTGGTAAGATGGATTTGGACCAAAGGTCATCCATCCTCCGTAACTCGCCTCAGCAGTGGGTGTACCCGAACCATAATTAGCCGTCACATGAAGTCCGTTAATACTGGTGTAATTATTAAAATATTCAACTGCCGACTCAACCCCCTCTTTGATACCGATTATATCTGTATTTAAAGTGTAAGTAACTCTTCCTTTGGGGATGGTAATTACTTTCAACACATCACCATAACCGACAGCATAGGTTTTAGTCATGGCATAAGCACGTATGTAATAAACAGTAGATGGCTCAAGATTTTTAATGTGATAAATATTACCATTATGGCTATAATATTCAGTCGTTCTGTCATCCAACACAGTGGGCTCGGGATGTGTAGCCCAGCAAAAACCGCGTTCTATATCTGTACCTACTCCACCCAGCAATCTGGCAAGTATGGATGTGGATCCTCTCACACAATTGGGATTGGTCATTACGCGGGGTGCCGTTCCTGTGGCATTCGCCAAATAATAGGCAAGGATGGCTGAATACATTTCAGATGTGCCGTTGTAGATATCGTCCAACTCCGCATCAAAATTGTTTGACATCGCTTCGGCTGTATTGATGCTGTTTTGCAAAGCGGAAGCTTCGTTTCCTGTTCCGTCATCATACACGACCTTGGCAGAATCAATGGCTATTTGCAAATCATCATAGGCAAACACGGATATTTCTGCAGCATCTGTGGCCACAAGCAACTGGTCATAAGCCTCGTACAAATCGGATAACTCCAAAGGCTCGGCATCCAAAACTCCTTGCATTTGATCAAGTGCCGAGGTCAGGTTATTCCGAACCACATTCTGCATTTTGCTATCTAAGAGTTCTTGGGCAACGGTAATTTGCTGCTGGGCCAATGCCACAACTTCATCTGCATCAAACCCCAGATATTCAAGGCGAAAATTATCCAACATGACCCAATAGTAAGATTGTCTAAAATCAGATTTGGCTCCAATTGTCAACACATCATCCTCCGCCAACATAATTTCAGCCAATTCCATTTCATAATATCCCAATGAAAATGCTCTCTGACCGGAAGATTTGTTGTTAGGATAGCCGTTCGAGGTTCCTTCTCCGGAAAGCTTGTGTTTATAAAGTGAATTAAACGGCATGGAATGTTCCGAAAAAACTTCACTGTTCGCATAAAGGCGGGCATAAATGGTTTCAGTACCTGCCTTATAGGCAGCGCCACTGTCATTGGCTTTCGGGCGCTCAAAACCTTGTGCTTTTAATGTATATTTTCCTGCAGGAAATCCGGTGATCTCCTGATACATATCAAAAGCTCTTTCATAGAATTCTTCTTCAGAACCACTAACTGTAGCAGATCCTTGTGTAATCTTCCATCCACCGCAAAAATTTGGATTGACAAAATAATGAGTTAAATCGACAGGATTTGAAGGAGAAGCATTCTCTGTTATTACACCCAACACTTCACTGTCTAACGCCAAAGCAGCATTTCTAATCTCATCGGAATCATCCGATGTTTCATATATATTGCTGTATGAGGTGAGATCAAGCTCTGTTACCTCTGACGCATAAACCAAAGCTTTATACAAGGACTGGCGAGCTTCATACAAAGTCACATTTAAAAACTGCCACTTGATGTAATTGGCATATTGGTCTTTATCGCGGTTATATTTTAATATATAATTATCGTTTTCTTTTTGGCCGGTGGAACCGAAAAACTGATTGGCCCTGTAGCTTCCATACGTAGAAGGAACTTGAATGGTATAAGTCAATTCTTCTCCATCTACCAATTGTATGTTCCATTTATTCTCGGTTGTTCGGTCTGTGTAAACGTCTCCGTTTAAATTACTCCTGTACAATGTCCAACCATTTCCGGGAAATTCCAACACATACAGATTTGTGTTAGCATCAAACCGAATAGTAGTAGTCAAGCCATTTTCCTTTAATATTGCCCGCGTGCCCCAGTCGGCTCCGGCAGCTATCTGTAAATTAAGACCCGTATTTTGCACATAGTAAACTGAACCGTCTTGTATCTTGGTTGCTTCTAAGACCGGTGTTTCCCATGTTTGTGCGGATAAACAGATATTAAACAGGCAAAAAAACATGCCTAACAAAGTAAATTTTGTCTTCATATTCTTGGTTTTTATGGTTTCTACTTCTCCTGGTTGTGTAAAATAATTTTACTACAAACAATCAACAGGCAAAGATAGTTGATTGTTTGTAGTAAAACAAAAGAAATTAACCTGACTAAGAACTTTTACTTAACCATTAGCTTAACAGCAGGATAATTATTGATCTTGATCAGATAAATGCCGGCATCAACAGTCCTATGGCCTGCAAAGTCTATTTTGCGTCCAAACATATCGTATACTGATACCACGTCTCTTTCCGTTACATTATCAATCATGATCTTGCCGTCAACTGCATAAACATGATATGGGAAATCAGAGTTATCTGACCTTACAGGGATCAAACCGCTTGGCATGGTAGCACTGTTAAGCATTTCCAAAGTTGCAGGTACATCTATCATACCACCTTCCTGGAAGTCATCTTCGTAGAAAGCTTCTGTGTACATTCTGAAGTCATAGATCATCGTTTGACGTAAATATGAGTCATTGCCATAGCACGAACGTCCGATCCAGTTGTACATTGTTCCGATACGTCCATCCATTGGTAAGAAGAAAGGTGGAAGATTAACAATAGGTGCTTCTGACACGAGTTCACCATCTATGTATATAGAAGCGAGTAAATCTGAGCTTTGAACAAAAGCAAAGTGTACCCATCTGCCCTGTTCAGCCGGTACGGAATTGTTGGTAATTTCGTCCCTTACATCAATATTATCAAGAACACCCGGGCCTTTTAATTCTATTCTTTGTTGTCCCTGTCCCAGGATAGCTACAATATGGCCGTTTCCTTCGGTTTCCCAGTTAGAGAAAGTCCACAGGAAGTTTCCGGCGTTACCCAATTCTTCATAATCCTCACTGATATAGAAGTATACCGAAAGGGTGTAATCCAAGGCTTCATTGTACATGATTTGACCAATTTCATATCCCAAATCAAAATATCCGGTTCCATTGCCCAAATCCAACACATTGAGTGAAGTACCGTCTTCCAATCCTAATTGGGCTATCTTGGCGTCATTCATCATGGTTCCTTTAAAGCCCTTTTCAGCTATATCCGTTACAGTCCTGCCATCAACCTGACTGAAGTCATAGTGAACTACCAAAGTGCTTTCGAAAGGTGTACCGTCCGTTGGCACAGTTGCGAAAAACTCCTTATCCAGCTTTCTTCCGTTACGCATCAAATGAGCAGTCAGTGTAACAGTAGCGTCATATAATTTCGGTTTGTTAACTTTTCCTTCTTCGGATATTGTAAGCGGATCAGAGCTGCTCCAGAAAATAGTAACATCTGCATATCCATCCAAAGAAGTCGGTAAATTGAGGTCAGACTCAACATTGTTCAAATTACCCAAGTCAAGCGCTGCGGCTGCTGCTTCCAAAACATCATCAGGAACATTGGGATTTTGTTCGTATGCTAAATTGAGCGCAGCCAATGTGTTTTCAATATCAAGGGTAGCCATATCATCTTTTGATAACGGAATACTCATTAATCTGAAATCGTAAACCAATGTTTTCTGCATGTAATTATCGCTCGCATAACAGGGACGTCCAATCCAGTTGTAAGGCATTCCAGTAAATTCCGGTCTTGCTATATCCATTGGAGAAAGCGAAACTGTACCCGACGTAACTGAGTCACCGTCAATGTATATTGTTGCAAGATCACCTTGTTGTACAAACAAGATATGGTGCCATTCGCCCTGGAATTTAGGTCTGCCATCCTCAGGGAATGGATATTTTTGGAAGTAGTCACCTTTTTCGAAAGCTTGTGCTCCTCCCCAATGAGTCTTGGTAATTTCATATTTAACGGAAGTCGGACGTATAAAAATACCACCCATCTGGGTATCACCTATCGATTCTGAATTCGCAAATGTCCACAGGAAGTTTCCATGACCATCTATATTTGCTGCATCAACATCCACGAAGAAATAAGCTCCGGCACTGTAATCATCCAATTTGTAAATTTCTGTACCTATCTCTGTGCCCATATCAAAATAGCCCTGACCTTCACCTAAGTCAAGTACATTGAAGCGATTACCCTCATTACCAATTACCCTGATCTGAGCTTCGTTTTTAATTGTTCCCTTGTAGGTGATGCCTTCAGTATATTCGCCTTCGTTAGAGGTCACAACCACTTGACCATTTTCGAACGAGATATTCTCTGAGTCAAATTTCCAAATCGCAATTTCGTATGGAGATACCTCGCTGGGCAAGGTCCGCACAGTAATAGTTTTTTCCAAAGTATCATCTCCTTCTTTAGAGAAAGTCACTGTCAACGTCACAGTTACAGGTAAATCCTGAAGCGTAACGGTGCCGTCTGTAGCAATAACATCTTCTCTTGAAGATTGCCAGGTTAAGGTAATGCCGCTAATATTAGTCATTAAATCCAGGTCTGTATCTATTTCATTCAAGGCATAGTTATCACCTAAAATATCTTCATCTTCAAAAGCCTGGTAAACATTCAAAAGTTCTTGTGAGTACTTATAGATCACCACATCAATTTCTGCAAACACTTCAGAATTGTTGCTTGATTCCAAACGAATCTTTCCGGTCACGTCGGTAGTTCCGTCATATTGAATCTCCAGCTCATCTTTTCCGTAACGGTAGTTGTTTGCGTCCACGTAATCTCCTTGTAGGATAGTGTTTGCTTCTATAGTTGCAGGTCCTGTGATTCCGGCAGGGTAAGTCACTTTTATTACATCTCCATCAGGAAGATTTGCAGATTGCACATAGAGTACTTTGACAAACTCACCATCAGCCATGCTGAACTCTACTTCTTTCGTAAAAGGCAAAATGATGGGATCAACAACTTTATAAACTTCAACATTATCTATCAAACCGTACGGGATATAAACATTACCGTTTCCATCACCCAATGAGGGAGCAAGATATTCCACTTGTTTCCATACTTCATATTCCTGCTCTGCTTCGTTTTCGTAATACCGTATCTCAAAATACGGACTACCACCACCCAAGGCTATCATCGTTGCACCACCATCGTTATAAAACCAACACATGGCTCTTACGCGGTAGATTGCGTCCAGTTCAAGAGCTGAAGAAGTGTTTTTCTGATAAACTCCGGCCCAATTACCGGCTACATGTCCGCTATTACCACAATAGGCTCCTTCTGCTTCAGTTACAACCGAAGAGCTACCCCAACCGTCTGAAGGCGAGTTACATTCCGGATCAAGGATCATGTTTGTGGCTGCGTCCAAAGGTTGAAAACAACCATCATTAGCAAACATCACTGAGCTAACAAGTATGCTCAAGAATAAAAAATAAAATCGTTTCATGATTAATAAATTTAAATTTCACATAAAAATAATTTCCGTATTACAATAAATATCACAAATATACAAGCTTCTGATTCAGAAGCTGAAAAACAAAACCGACAAAATTATAAACAAAACCGACAAAATTCTTCAAACAACAACCGACTGACTATTTGAGGATTTATTTTACCCCCGAACAATTAAAGTACAAATCAGATGATCACCTTTGCCCTTAACCGATCTACACAAATGATATAAATACCTTTATCAAGCGGCACAATTAATTTATCCTGAACAGCATTGTATTGTTTGACTAACCTTCCGTAAACATCATAAATCCTGAGGTCTTCCCCGGATAAATCATCCACAATGAGGTTATCATCAACAATCCTGTATTTCAACTCTGCATGATCAGGAGCAATTAAGCCACTGGGTGAATTATCAACCATAAAGCCAACTGACTTGACATTAGAGCTATGCCCGGAATATTTAACCCTGATCGTATGGATACCTTCCAACTGGAATGCTGCTGCGGATTCAGAAACTTTAAAAGTCAGTTGACCACCTGTATTGATAGCAGGTACCCGGGCAAAGGGAACAACTTCATTATCTTTAAGAAAATTATAAGTAGCTCCCGCAGGTGGAGTTCCGCTATATGCTGTTTCTACGAAGGCTTTCTTGGGAGCATTATCGGACCCGAAATCAATATCGCCTAAAATTATTTCACCCTGAGCAGATCCCACTGCATATGAAACATTCTTGTCTGTGAGTGTCCAACTCAGATTTTTTAACTGATTGATCTCGCTGACCGGAATGTTATAGAGTCGATCTAAAGAAGCATCATAAACATACTCGGGCAAATAATCTTTATCATCCTTCAACACACGCAGCAATAACACTTCTTTAGCTCTGAACTCCTGTGTATCACCCGCTGATAAATCCCCAATCCATCCCAGATACAATGTTGTTTCCTCTTCCAGGGTAAACTCAAGACCGTGCCAGGTACCATCATTCAATCCTCCTGAAACGGAATAAAAAGCCATAGCATCGTCCTTTAAAGTTTTATAAGCAGGAATTGTCTCAGAAACAAACATATACATATTGTTCAACATGTATAAGGCATCGTAGCCTGCCAAAAACCTGTATGTTCCCTTGGGTAAAGTAATTTGTCTGTATAACTTGACATCTTTCAAATTACCTCCCGTTGAGTTACCCCTGTCTTGCCAAACCCCCATCATCAGCGAGGCATATCCCGAATATTTATCAATACCGTTTTTTGTACCGGAATTATCAGACTGTGGTATTTCGAAATTTTCGACCACCCAATATGTGGGGGTTCCAAAACGGTGGTTCGCAAAATCCTTACGGGTAATATTCTTATAATTCGCTATATAATCAGCTGAAATATCGTTTCCACTTTCATCCAGCAACAAAATTTCATTGACACGCATACTCCGGTTGGTTGCACTTGCTGAAATATATACTACCCACCCAAGGGCAACTTGCGCTTGCTCAGCAAGGGTAAATTCACAAACCTCATACTGATTCCCGGTTGAAGCATTCGACATGTCGTAGTACGCCAAAGCTCTGTTTTTTACTTGCGTTGAGATAGGAAGGATACGACCTTTGTTGACAGCCAGGTATATCTCGCCGTTTTGCAAACCGGCTTGTTCATGAACATTTATCTTTAATTTATAACTACCGGCGGGCAGGGTGGTGGTTTGAAAAATCATTCCGTTCGTTATTGCAGGATCAGATGCATACCATTTTTGAACCCCGATGGAACGGCTATTTCCATAGTTGTCATATCCGCCTTTGGTATTACCTTCCTGGTTGATTATATTTCCGGTCACTGTCCACGGCTCACCCAACAGACCAAATCTGCCTCCTTCATCTGAACGGGAAAAATTCCTCGATTCAACCAAAGTTTTATTGGTAATATTCTGGGTATTTGCAGTTGACAATACCCCTCCTTTCACCGAGCTGGTGGTCATAAAGTGTGAAAAATCAGCCTGCAATTTGTCAATAGCTTCCTTTACAACGGAAGTCTCACTACCTTCCGGGACGGCTTGGGCTGCCTGAATTGCCTGCTCAAAAACCTGAACAGAATCTGCGCTCAACTGACCGGTATTAGTTCCGACCCTTCCCCGAGATACATCAAGTGCGCCCTGGGCTTCTGAAATAAGTGCGCTCAAGTTTTCATGGGTATAAAGATCTTCCCCACCTTTGTATTGAACTTTAAAAACCAGGGCTATATCACTGGGTCTTTTTGCAGGCAAGCCTGTCACTTTCAATCCTTCATAACTACGAACAAATTCGAGTTCACCATGACCCAGCAGCTCTACTTTTTCTACAGGACCCAGGTATATAGGAGAAATACTTCCCAGGGATTTAAATAAAACCTCGCTTCCTGAGGGAGATCCCATAACTGTTGCATAAATGGTATCTGCTTTACAAACATATCTTATATCGTCTGCGCTATAAGCTTGCCCTTCATTGAACCCCTGTGCATTTATGGGATTTACCGCCTCAGCTATCGGACCTTCTCCGAAAACATGCCACGGCCTGGTATCATGAATACTTTCCTGGTTGATCTCCATCCAGGCAATGATCCCTTCAACTACTGCCATTACTTTTTCATCAAGAACCCCACGACCACGTATGGGAACACTTAACAACAGATTACCATTTTTACTCACGATATCAATGAGCATATGAATAACCGTTCTGGCAGATTTATAGTTGCCACTATTATAATCGTACCTATTGTAATGCCATCCCCCTATACAAGTACAAGTTTGCCAATACTTTTCCTGTGGCCGGTCAGGAATTCCCCTTTCAATATCCCACAAGATACATTCTTTTTGTTGTTCAGTCAGTACCTTAGCCATAATAACAGCTTCATTCTTTCCTTCATTATCTGCCATACTCTTGTTGTAGTAGTGCGCGGCTATTTTTAATCCTACATTATCAAATTGCCAGAAAGGGAGTCCGGTATCATCAAAATATACCGCATCCGGATCGTATTGATTAATCATATCCACGGTACGATTGTAGAATTTATCCAAATACGCCCTGTTGGGCAAATTAGCGCCATTTCCCCAATTCCATTGAGAATGGACAGTACCCACATCATGACTATTTGCACTCCTGGGGTGGTTCTGGGCATAAAGATCCTGAGGGTCATATCCTTCCCACCATTTTCCTACTCCATCTGCAAGCGTCAAATTTCCATCATAATTTTGAGAACCTTCATACCAGATCCATGCATGTGAAGCATGAATACTCACGCCAAAGTACAAACCATTTGCTCTGGCAGCCGCTGCCCAACCACCAACGATATCCTTCTTGGGTCCCATATTCACACTGTTCCACGGTTGATACTTGCTGTCCCACAAATCCATATTATCGTGATGATTGCCCAGGGTAAAGAAATACCGTATACCCGCTCTTTTATACAAAGCCATCAGAGCATCGGGATCCCATTGAGCTGCTTTCCATGCATTGATCACATCCTTAAAACCAAAAACGCTTGGATTCCCGTACTTGGACAAATGTTCGTTGTGCTGCCAATGTCCGGGATAATACATATGCCGGGCATACCAGTCACCAGCTTCCGGTTCATTCTGAGGACCCCAGTGTGCCCAAATACCAAATTTTGCATTTTTAAACCATTCCGGCGCATCCTTATATTGCGCAAGAGACTGCCAGGTAGGTTGATATATTCCTTCGGCCATAGGCTCTAATGCTGAATTTTCTGCACTTAAAGCAAATGGGAGAAAAAAGCCAAAAAGGAAGAATGCTGTTCTTTTTAAGAGGGTAGTTGTTTTCATTTTTTGTACTTTATAGGTTATTTACCTTACAAAATTATTCGTATCCAACGAACAACCATTGAACAATATCGACAAAAAGTCCAACAATATCGACAAAACAAATAGTTATTAGCCATAAACCGCTCGTGAACAAAACAGGGAGGAAACTTCTACTCTTCCTCCCTGCCACCCAATATCTGTCTGTTTAAAACTATTTTTACAGAACCGCCTTAATTGATCGCCAGCACAAAAGAAATATCATTGGGACGAACAAGGTCTTTGGGTAATTCTACCCGCAAACCATCAGCAGTTCTTTTAAACCTTACATTTTCGGTACTTCCGACAAGTGTTATGCTATTAATTTCTTTTTCATACAAAGGACTCTCTGAAGACAAGGATTTGATAAGCACTTTTCCATCTTCAGGCCAGGCCATAACATGGGCAAATAAGGTTTCGTCTTTTGTCATGAAACGTATATCTTTGGAAGTGTAAGGAGCATTTCTGCCTTCATTGAACCCTTGTGCATTGATAGGATTCGAAGCTTCAGCAACAGGCCCTTCTCCGAACACCTTCCAGGGACGTGTGGCATAAATGGTTTCTTTGTTAACATCCATCCAAGCGGTTATTCCTTCAACTACAGCCATTACTTTTTCATCAAGCACTCCACTGCCACGCAGGGGAACACTTAACAACAAATTACCATTTTTACTCACAATGTCAATGAGCATGTGAATAACCATTTGAGGGGATTTATACCAACCCCTCCGATAATCATTCCTATTGTAGTGCCATCCACCTATACAAGTACAGGTTTGCCAGGGTTTTTCCTGAATTTGATCCGGAGCTCCCCTTTCTACATCCCAGACTATGCAATTCTTCTGTTCATCTGTCAGAACTTTGGCAAACACAACTGCTTCATTTTTTCCATTATTATCTTTGATACTTTTGTTGTAAAAATGGGCAACTGCCTTCAAACCTACGTCACTAACAGGCCACAACGGCATACCGGTATCATCGTAATACACCATGTCAGGATTGTATTTATTCATCATATCGATATTACGATCCAAAAAGTTCAGGCAATACTCTTCAGATGGTACGGAAGCTCCGTTTTCCCATCCCCACTGACTGTGTATTCTGCCTGTATTTTCACTTTCTACACTTAATGGGTGATTTTGAGCATACAAATCTTGTGGATCGTATCCTTCCCACCAGGTGCCTTTTCCATCCTCTTTGGTCAAATGACCATCGTAAGGAATACCGGCTTTAGGACCATTTTTATCTGCTCTCTGGGCAGTTTCGTACCAAGTCCACGCATGTGCAGAATGGATGCTGATACCGAAATACAATCCGTTGGCGCGTGCGGCTTTTTCCCATTCTCCTACAATATCTCTTTTGGGTCCCATATTGATGGAGTTCCATTCCTGATGTTTACTATTCCACAAGTCGAAATTATCGTGGTGATTTCCCAAGGTAAAGAAATACTTTGCTCCTGCTCTTTTATACAGGCTCATCAATTCTTCAGGATCCCATTCAGCGGCTTTCCAGGCATTGATCACATCCTTAAATCCGAATTCTGAAGGATGTCCGTATTTACGAAGATGATGATTATATTGCCAACCGCCTTCATCGTACATGTGCCGGGCATACCAGTCCCCGGCTTCCGGCTCACACTGAGGTCCCCAATGTGCCCAAATACCAAACTTGGCATCGCGGAACCATTCAGGTGCTTCTCCGTATTGTGACAACGATTCCCAGGTGGGCTCGTATTGTCCTTCCAGCATTTTCTCATGCTTCGCACCGCATGATGCCAGAACAACAGCAACTAATAAAAATAAAGAAAATCTGTTTTTTGTGTTCATAATTTTAAATAAAATGAGTTTAACTAATAATTTTAATTTCTGACTAATTTAGCTTCTGACTTATCAACCACTTTATATCCTTTCCAGCCGTAATGGGCACAGAAAATAAAACAAATAAGCGGAACTATATAGGCGATTTGGTAAAACATCTCGTTGCGATGCATGATGTAAGCAGTCAACTGCGGAAGGAGGGCATTTCCCACAATTGCCATCACTAAAAAGGCAGAGCCGCTTTTGGTGTTTTCACCTAAATCTTGCAAGGCCAAAGAGAATTGAGTGGGGTACATGATGGACATGAAGAATGAGACGGCAAGCATGGCGTACAAACCAACCATACCACCAAAAATCATGATCACGCCACATAACAATACGTTCATAACAGCATAGACAACCAACATGTTTTGTGGTCGGAATTTAGCCATAAGCAATGTCCCTATCCAGCGGCCAAGAAGGAATGCCAACATATAAAGTCCGAAGAAGGTCGTTGCTATCGATTCTTCCATGCCTACATATACACAACAATACACTAAAAACAAACTATTTATTGCAGTTTGTCCCCCATTGTAAAAGAATTGTGCAATAACTCCTTTCCGCAAATGAGGTCGCTTGAGAACCTTGAAATCAATTAATTTACCTTTTCCCGTATCGCCCTCAAAATGTTCTCCCTCCTTTATTTTGGGCAACTTTGAGAATGTGATTATAACAGCAACCACCACCAAGACTACTGCCAAAATTATATAAGGTACTTTCATTGCATCGGTTTCAAATTGAATGTAACCCTCCCATCCGTTCGGAAAGTCAGCGGGCAGCGTTTCACGTGTGTAATTATATCCGCTTAAAACCAGTTTACTTAAGAACATGGCGGCTATAAATGCTCCCAGGCCATTAAAGGATTGTGCCAGATTCAGTCTCCGGGAAGCCGTCGCAGGATCTCCCAATGCTGTAACATAAGGATTGGCAGCTGTTTCCAGGAAACACATCCCTGTTGCGATGATAAAGAAAATCGTCAAATACGCCCAGTACGACTTGATGATGGCGGCAGGCAAAAACAGGAATCCTCCGACCGCAGCTATCAACAACCCGAAGATTATTCCAGCCTTGTAGCTATAGCGTTTCATGAACATGGCAATAGGAATCGGGAAGATAAAGTATGCAAGCCAATATGCCGTTTCAGTGAAAGATGCCTGAAAAGTATTCAATTCGCATGTTTTCATCAACTGCCGGATCATGGTCGGGAGTAAATTACTGCTGATAGCCCAAATAAAGAAAAGGCTAAAAATAACGACCAAAGGCAATATATCGGAACGTTTAGTTTGTTTGTTTTCCATGAAATATATTTTTATTGGGTTTGAAAAATTGTTTGTGTAATATTCAGGGATAAAAATTTGATTTATTCCACCATATTTTTAATGTAGGGCAACTGCTTTAGTTGTTTAAACTTATAAAAGTTTGCAGCATTTTTACCTAAAAACAGGGATTTTTCTTCCTGTGAAAGCAGATTAGATTTTACAATGAAGTCGTAAGACATGCGATAGGTGATTGCCGTCATGGTTCTGGGATAATCCGAACCCCACATGAGCTTTTCAATACCTGCAAGTTCAGCGGCTTCTTTGATTGCCCAAACGGCTCCTGTAAAAGGATAAAACTCATCATTAAACAACCAGGTAATACCTCCTGACTCAATCATTACATTTTCATTCCGGGCAAGTTTTATTTGTTCCTGCCAATCTTTTCGGGTTACCATTCCAAAGTGCCCGATTGCAATTTTCAGTTTTGGAAATTCAGCAATGATCTCATTCATTTCTCCCACTTGTTCTGCACCATCAGCCAAATCAACGGATAAAATAATATTGTGTTTTTCCATCAGGCTGAAGACTTTCATCATCTCATCATTGGTGAGATAAATCTTCATATTATCAGTCACCAGGCGGTTCCCCGGAATTTTGATCGCACGAAACCCTTGTTTTACCAGCTCTTCTGCATGAGGATAATACCCCGGCTGACGAGCATCAAACATCCCGCAACAAAAAAGACGATCGGGATATTTTTGCTGTACCTCCGTCAGATATTGATTTTGTAATCCGTCAATATATTCCTGCGTAATAACGGCTGCTGAAACTTGTGCATAATCCATGTTTGAAATCAGTATTTCAGCAGTATTTTTTCCATCCAATATATAGGGAGGTATCATCTGACGAACTTCACCCATAAATTCGGACTTGCCGTTTTCAAGGGTTTTAATTTTCTTTCCTTCAACCTCCGTATTTTGACGAAGCCAAAGGTGTGCATGAGCATCAATAATGGGAAAAAACATGATCTAAAACTTTATCAAAATTCTAAAAACTTCACCCGGATTTGCAGCCCAGTTTTCCAAAGCTGCTTGTGCTTCTTCAGGACTATAAACGGCTGTTATCAATTCATCCACCAGACAAGCGCCGCGTTTCATATACTTCACAACAGCTTTAAAATCATTCGGCATCGCATTTCGTGAACCGCGAATATCCAACTCTTTCTTTACAAAAAATTGGGTGTCAAACGGAATTTTCTCCTTGGCATAGCCAATATAAACAACCCGCCCTGTATAAGAAACCTCAGAGATGGCTGACAGATAAGATTCCGGACGACCTACTGCCTCTATGACAACATTTGCTCCTCTGCCCCCCGTAATCTCTGAGACACGATTGCTGAGGCTCTCAGCAGATGAGTTGATAACGTGTTTAGCTCCTAAACGTTTTGCCAGAGACAATTTATTATCGTCTATATCTACTGCTATGACTTGCGCTCCACGAAGGGCAGCACGCACAATTGCGCCAACTCCGATCATGCCGCAACCGATAACCATCACCGTATCTTCGTCTGTAACTTCGGCGCGACTTACTGCGTGAAAGCCCACACTCATAGGCTCTACCAACGCAAATTCCCGAACCGAAAGCGAATCGTCTGCAATTACTTTTTCCCACGGAACCAAAATAAATTCAGACATTGCCCCATTGCGTTGTACGCCGAATGTCTGATTAAACTCACAGGCATTGGTACGTCTGTTCAGGCAAGCCTCACAGTGTCCGCAACTCGTATAGGGATTTACGGTTGCATGCATCCCGGGCTTTAAATTCGGTACATCTTCCGCAACTTCCTCGATAATCGCTCCAATCTCGTGGCCCGGCACAATCGGCAATTTAACCAACGGATTCAAACCTCGAAATGTGTTCAGATCAGAGCCGCAAAAGCCTACATAAGCTATTTTTAGTAAGACATGACCCGGCTTGAGTTCAGGTTTGGGGATCTCAACTAACCGAACCTTGCCGGGATTTGTAATTTGTATTGCTTTCATTTAAAATTAACTGTTTACCCAGGTATCCCGATAAGCGGGTTCAAATATTTTTTGGACTTTCTGTAATAAATCTAAATCGAGGGGAGTCTTAGCATATCGTATCGATTTCAATACATTTTCCGAATTGGTAGTACTGAACAATGTCGTTGCGATGCGAGGATTAGATACAGCATAGGAAACTGCCAGTTGCTCGATAGATGTCCCCTCCGACCTGCAAAAATCGGCTGCTTTTTTAGCCAAACGCTTTAATGGTGCTGGCGCAGGATGCCAGTCAGGTGTACCACGCTCAGTAAGCAAGCCCATCGAATAAGGAGAAGCATTGATGACCCCAATTCCCTTGGACTCGAAATAATCCAGGTAATCTACCAGGGCATCATCATTTAAGGTATGATGGCAAAATGACAGAACAGTCTCCACCATTCCTGCGGGAACATGATCGATTACGTATTTGAAATGACGTAAATTCAAATTGGTAATGCCAACATGCCCCACAACTCCTTCATGTTTTAATTCCGTCAAAGCAGGAAGAGTCTCTTTACAAACCTGCTCCAAATCTGCAAACTCAATGTCGTGAACTTGGATCAAATCGATATAATCCACATGCAGGCGTTCCATGCTTTCAAACACACTTTCTCTGGCTTTTTTAGCAGAATAATCCCAGTAATTTTTGTCATCTTTACCATAACGCCCTACTTTGGTGGCAAGGTAATAACGGTTTCTATCGACATTCTTCAAGGCTTTACCCAATACAAGTTCTGCCTTCAAATAACCGTAGTAGGGAGAAACGTCAATAAAATTGATCCCGTTGTCCAAAGCCGTATAAACAGCTTCAATCCCACTACTTTCTTTTAATGAGTGAAAGACACCACCTAACGAAGACGCTCCAAAACTGATTTCGGAGACTTTCATACCTGTTTTTCCTAATTCTTTGTATTTCATACCATTTATAATATATTTTAAATTTTCGCAGGAGTTCCTGATATATACCTGTTTATCATTTATTTCGCCCAAGACAAGAAGCGAATGGTTGCATCAAATCGTGTTCATTTCATGACAATTGTATTCGGCAATCAGTATGATGGCAAAGGTAGTCGCTATATCAAAAAGCATCTTTAAAATTTTCGACTTAGACTTGCACAATACCGACTTTTTTGATGCTACTCGTCTTTATCTACTGTGAATATTTATTTCGTTGCAATATTGTTTCGGTGTTTTCCCCGTTATTTTCTTGAATAAACGGTTGAAATAAGAGATGTTTTCAAAAGAAAGGCTGTACGCAACTTCTTTAATCGACTCGCTTTTTAAACTGAGCAACAATTGAGCATGCTCTATTTTTTTCTGATTGATGTATTGTATAGGCGTACAATTCATCTCTTTCTTGAATAGCCGGATGTAGTGATCGCTGCTCAGGTAAGACATTTTTGACAATTCATCAATAGACAAAGGTAAATGAATGTTTCTGCGTATATACAGCAAACTTTTCGCAATCCGATGATCCTTGACATCAAATTTCGGCTTTGCTCTTTCTAAAAATTTAGAAAACAAACAGAACAGAATTCCCTTTGTTCGCAAAGCTACATATGTTGACTGATGCGTGTTTTCCGCAATATTTTTCAACAAAGTAGCTGAATTGTCGTAGAATTCCGGGTCATAGTGCTTTAGTTCTCTACGCGGATTGAGTTCCAACAATTTTTCCACAAGCAGATAATCCAATTCCGAAGCATCCACTTCAAAGGGAAAAATATATTGTTCAGTTATGTTGGTCTCCGGTGTTTCATAGACATGAATATAGTTCAGTTTGAAAAGTCCGGTGCATTTGTATGTATGGGGAGTAAAGGCAGGAATTATGTACAGATGATTGGGTGTCAGTTCAAAAAAACCCTCCGGAAAAAAGATGCCCGCTTCCCCCTCTGTCACCAAATAAATCCGGGTAAAAGGACTGCTGACATTCTCATAATTCCAGTCGGCATAATGATGGGCCTTCCCAACATTCAATAGTGCAAAATCGATTTTGGAGGAACCTTTCATGGAATTGTAATTTATTTTTAAACTGCCACATGGAACTCTTGATGGCCTGATTTAAATTTCTCTTGCTAAATAGAACGTGCACACATACATCATCACAGTTTTATAATGCAATTATATGCAAATCTGTTGCATAATAATCACTTTTTTTGAAAAATCACATACGAATTCTTGCAGTAAAATTATTGAACAATCTGAAAAGTAACAAACAATATCGATTTTGTACATAAAAAAAACGGTATTATTCAATTACCTTTGTCTCTGACAAAAAATAATAATTATCGGTATGAACAAATTTCGTGAAGGAAAAAAGACGGGTTACAGGCAAAACAAATATAACTTTGAAACTAAAAGGTATTGCCAAACTTTAGAGTTAAAAGAAGACCAAGAACTTATTCGTCAGTATTTGCAATGCCACAGCAAAGAAGATGCTTGGCCCGAGATAAGGGAGGGAATCCGGTCTGTAGGAATTCTTGAGATGGAAATCTATGTTCACGAAAATAAACTTTTTATGATAGTTGAAACCCCTCTGGATTTTGAATGGGAAGAAGCGTTCGCCCGATTGGCTAAGTTGCCCAGACAAGAAGAATGGGAAGAATACGTTGCTCGTTTCCAAAAAAGTGCTCCAAATGCGACTTCGGCAGAAAAGTGGCAATTGATGGAGCGTTTCTCTTATATTTACGAGTAATATAGCGGTATCTCATAAGCGCCCAACTGCTGCACTTCGTGAATATTTGTTTTGAGGCAGTCTCAAACCGGTATGGTGCACAAAAAGCCGCAGGGTTGTGTGCATCATTTTTAGAAATTTAAAACATAAATTACATGTCGTATGAAAACACATTTTTTTTCTATTTTTTTTCTTTTTACATGCCTAACGGCTTTTACTCAAAATTTCAACCCCATTATTCCGGATAATATTGCAGACCCTTCTATTTCGAAGTTTGGTGACACCTATTATCTCTATGGCACTTCCGATATTGATCGTGGACTTGAAGAAATGGGTCCTCCGGTAGTGTGGAAATCCAAAGATTTTGTAAACTGGAGTTTTGAGGGTACCATATTGAACGAAATTGACTGGAATAAACCCTATGTGTTTACCAATCGTGAAGGGAAAAAGCATTACGGTTTCTTCCGCTACTGGGCGCCGGGAAGAGCAATAAAAATCGGTAATTTATATTATTTATTCCCTACCATTGTCTCTCCCGACGGGGGATGCCCTGTATATACAGTAGTGTCAGAATCACCGGACGGACCTTTCCGTTTTCAAAATGGAGATGGGTTGTTCTGGGGTGAAGTACCGGAAGGGAAAAAGAACAGTCAGCCTTTAACTCCTGACATCGATGTTGAGCCTTTTACTGATGATGACGGAATCAATTATGTATTTTGGCGAAACCGCAATGCAGCGCAGGTAAATGAAAATTTTTCATCTATTGTGGGAGATATCATCACCATGCCGACCAAAAGGACTGCCTATTCCGAAGGTCCCACCATGTTCAAGAGAAACGGGATTTATTACTACGTATATACGCAGGGAGGTGATCAGAACTATCGCAATGCGTATATGATGAGTAAAAAAAGTCCTCTCAGCGGATTTGTAGCACCAAAAGGCAATGATGTGTTTATTTCATCCTCACTTGAAGAAGGTGTTTGGGGTCCCGGACACGGAAATGTGTTTTATGATGAAGCGTCAGACACCTATGTTTTTGCATACCTTGAATTTGGTGAGGGAAGCACAACACGCCAGGTTTTTGTCAATAAAATGGAGTTCAATCCTGATGGCACCATCAAAACCATCACTCCAAATTTTAAAGGTGTCGGTTACCTGAACAACACACCGGACACCAGAAACAATTTAGCTCTAAAAGCAAAAGCGACGGCTTCAAGTCATAAGAAAGAGAGGGTATCTACAAAAAAAGTAGAGACCGACCAAAACAACCCTAAACCTGATGAGGGCTCTGTTGTCACTGTTTCCCGGACTTTTACATATGAACCTGAGCATGCAATTGACGGATCCAACGGTACACGCTGGGTAGCTTCAGGAGACGATATCAGACCTAATTTCAGACTTGAGTTTGATGAATTAACAAAGATAGACCAATGTGATATGTTTTTTACACTTCCTTCTTTGGGACATGCCTGGATACTTGAAAAGTTGGTTGATGGCCGCCGTTGGGAAGTCTGTCAAATACAGGACGAAATTGTTGCCCGCTCACCACACACCGCTACCGGAATTGGTGAGGCAAAATTCTTAAGACTCAGGATCATCAAGGGAGATCCCGGATTGTGGGAGATCAAAGTTTATTAAAACATTAAATGCGTTTGTCGAATGAAAAAGCTTATTCCTATAGTTTTATTGGCGTTAGTATGGAACTTTGGATATACACAGCATTCCGTCAAGTGGGGCGACTGGGTTTCATGGGGAGAACAAAGTGACGGAACCTATCACAATCCTGTGCTTCCGGGAGATTTCAGTGATTTGGATTGCATCCGTGTGGGAGATGACTATTATGCGATAACTTCCACCTTCCAGTATTCACCGGGTATGACCATATTGCACTCAAAAGATCTTGTAAACTGGTCAATCATCAGCCATGCGGTTGAGGACATTCGTCAAATAGGACCGGCATTGAACTGGGATCGGATGGATAGATATGGAAGAGGGATATGGGCAGGCTCCATACGCTACAACGATGGGACATTTTATGTGTTGTTTGGAACGCCGGAAGAAGGTTTCTTTACAACATGGGCTAAAGACCCTCGCGGTCCGTGGGCACCATTAACCAATATTCTTCCTGAAAGGGGTTGGGATGACTGTTCTGCAATTTGGGACGAGAATGGGCAGGCTTATTTTATCGGGACGTGTTTTAGAGAAGGATATAAGACATATCTTTTCAGAATGGCTCCCGACTGCAGCTCCATAGACCGGAACAGTGCAGTACTGCTTCATCAGGGTGATGGCCGTGAAGCAAGCAAACTGATAAAGGTCGGCAACTACTACTATTTGATATACAGCACAGTAGAACACGGGATAAGGTTTGTTGTGGGAAAAAGGACTTTAGACCTTGCAAAGCCCGGAGCCTGGAGTAAAGAGAAACGATTGATGGCCTACAACAGGGAATCCCACGAACCTAATCAGGGTGGAGTCGTATTAGGTCCCGACAACAAACAATGGTACTTCTTTACACACCATGGACACGGTGACTGGTCAGGCCGAATTGCAAGCTTACTGCCCGTTACCTGGGTAGATGACTGGCCCATAATGGGACAAGTAGGCGAAGATGGTCTGGGGTATATGGTATGGTCTACCGAAATGCCGCTAAAAACCGGTTATGTCAAAAAGACAGTGTTTTTTGATGACTTTAAATCAAAAGAATTGAATCCGAATTGGGCGTGGAATTATTATCCGCGAAACGAAATGTGGTCTTTAACGGATAAAAAGGGATATTTGAGGATGAAAGCGGTGAAGCCGATAGAAAGCAATAACCTGAAGAAGACACCCAACATCCTGACTCAACGGATTTATCGCACCAACTTTAATCAGGTTACGACCAAAATTAAAGTCGAAGGGATGGCTGACGGACAAGTGGCCGGACTGTGCCACTACGCCCACACCTATGCCTATATAGGCCTTCAGAAAACAAATGGAAACCCGGAAATTGTTTTCAATGAAAATGAGCAAATCAGAACTCATCCGATAAAGAAAATAAAAAACATATGGCTCCGCTCAACCTGGGGACTGGATGGGAAAAGCACTTTCTCCTACAGTACAGACGGAAAAACTTTTGTTGAGTTTGGTAATCCTTACCAATTTACATGGGGCGACTATCGCGGTACGAGGGTAGGTTTATTCACCTGTAATGAAATAGAAGAAAAAGGTTACATAGACGTTGACTTTTTCAAATACGAGAGAAAGTAAGTTTTTCAATGGGTTGAGGCTTATCCAATAAATCTAAATATGGTGTGTACGCAGCATCAGGCAATAAAAAAGATGACACCCATATTTATGTCAGCTCAGGCTTAGGCATTTGGGGTCCGCAGTATCGTATAGGAACACAAAGCGAGTTGGTGGTGATTGAGTTTAAATATTGATCAGGAGTGCAATATATGTTTGATCCTTAACTGTTTGTTCTCGTGTATCAAGCTGATTATATAAACGCCGGGCAGAAGATTTTTCTCGGTTAGCAAAGTGTCAATGTGTTTTCCATTGAGCTTGCTCTGAAAAACAAAACGTCCGGAAATATCTAGTACCGAAACAAGCGTTTCCGGATGACAAAATGCATTCAAAATCACCTGTTTTGTGGCAACATCTATATCCGCCGGTGAAATTCTCAAAGAATTAATGACCCAATTTAAGTCTTCACCGTACCGGGAAAACTCAAAATCAAGATATCCGGTCTGGGTTGATACGGTAAATTGACTGGTCAGTAATTGACCCTTATTACTGGTTATCTGATCCAGCATAATTTCCCCATTGACTTTGACAGTCATTTTATCATGCATATAAGAAATATCGCCTTGTCTTAAAGTAACGATATAGTCACCGTTATCAATTTTCACCCTGAAGGTAACGGGTACACCCGACATGTTGAAATCTCTGAGCTCATCATTCCAGGCATCTCCCCTGTCGCGGGTTGCAACGTCTCCCATCCATCCGTAGGAAGCATCGGTAGTCCAGCGGGTTTGTTCCGAAACACGGATGGCACCTTGCGCAAGTGGTGAACTACCGGTTCCAAAGTCAAAAAAGAGTAAAACTTCCATCACCTTAACCTCACAGGACACACTCACACCACCATGTCCGGTCGCTGTAATTGTCGCGCTTCCGGGAGAAACAGCAGTGATCTTGCCATCTTTTACGGTGGCTACCGACTCATCGGTTGAACTCCACGTAACATCTCTATATGCCGTAAAAAAAGGAACGTACTTCAACATCAGGGATTCGGTTTCAAGGGGAAACATACAAATTTCCTCCTTATCCAACTCCAGCGCACTTAATTCGTCAATCCTCTCCATTTTAGGGAAGACCAAGGATGTATTGTACTGCTGATCGGCATAAAAAACATAGGTACCACGCATCCATACCACGTCAAAAAATCCTTTTTTATGGTTTCGCGGAACTATCGGACGCACATTTACCAAGTGGCCCGGGGTGTTCCGGGTCAGGGCTTGCTCCAACCATGTCTGACCTTTATCTTCAGTAAAATATTTAAAAATTTCGAAAGTATTATTCACCTGTTTCGATAAATACACAATGGAAGGATTGTCCGGATCTAAAATGATCCCTCCCGAATAATTCGGCTCCGGCTCACTTTTACCCGACGGCGTTTGAGGGAACCATCTGCCCGCTTCTGTCATTTGTGTATTGTCCCAGGAGGTACCGTTCCAACGGGCATAGTGGTAACGATGATCTGTATCAGTAGGAAAAGAGGCATATACCATCACAGGATATCCGGTCTCAGGTTCCAAAGCAATGTCCCAAATCCATCCTTTTCCGATACTTGCATCATAGACCACCTCCAACTGACTCAGGTCGACCGGACTGCTGGTTACATCCTTAATCAGGGTGCCATTGGCCCGATATACTTTGTTACCTTTGAAGCGACAATAATGAATTTTATTGGACGGCTCATTGCGAGGATGTCCGGTAGTCACTGCCACATGAATAGAACCGTCACTCCCCTGAAAGTACCTTGTATATGGGCGCTGTCCGCCACCTGAGATAAAAAGTCTGCCATTGTCAAAAGTTTGTCCGTTATCAGTTGAAACCGACAATCGTGGGTGCCAATCATCTCCACCCCGGTAAAACACACAAATGGAGTCACCTACCTGAAAAGGATAAGGATAGGTTACCGTATTGGAAAAGCCGTATGAACTGCCCCATGCAGTGATATCCTCCGGATTGGTGCTGATAAAACGATATATTCTGGCTCCAAAGTGTGCAGCCATGAATATGATGATGCGCCCATCATTCCTGATCAATAATGTTGGATTGGCGTGATCATCCGTCTGAAAGTTTTCCCAAATCCGATATTGACTAAATGTACCGGTTTCATGATTGTAGGAAGCCACCTCAATATGTCCGTCGCGGGTGACCCAGGAGAAATAAGTTTGTTCCTTTGCTCCCTTGTAATAAATAGCCCTGGGTTCAGCAAACCAGCACCAGGCACCATCAACCGTCAGGGTATCCATTCCTTTTTGAGCCAGAGGCGGCTGTGTAGCAAACAAATTAGCTGTAAAAATCTTGGTACTGGTGTAGGTCCCCTCACCTTCCACTTCAAGGATCAAAACTGCTGTCAGCTCTACCGAAACATTATATTCATCGGGTAAGGTTACTTTGCCATCGGTAGCAATGTATTTCGGCCTGGAAGAAGTCCATGTCACAGTTACACCACCTGCCATGGAGGTCGGTATATTCAGGTCTGTACGCACATCGCCCCATCCGGTATTGTCTCCAAGCACCATCGCGTCATCCAAATCTTCGAGTGCTTGTATCAACTCCGCAGGGAATGGAAGCTTATACAGTATGACGTCATCATACACAAGCTTGGGATTGCTTCCCGAACCGGCACCATCACGTGATTTGAAACCAATTTGTATCTTACCGCTTGTTTCACCGGAAACAAAAAAATCCACATGCTCTTCTTCCCACACACCAACTGCAAAAGTTCCTTTGCCTGAAAGTGCAGGCGAACCTTCGTCAGGAACCCATCCAAAAACACTGGTACTTCCCGTACTGGTACCTGCATTATAAGTATTGGTCACCAACCGGTATTTGCCTTCCGGCAGAGTTACTGCCTGTGAAAAAGACAATGTATTGCCCCATCCTATGGATATGGCCAGCACGCCACCAACGGCCTCACCATTTCTGTCGGTAGCAGGAACAGTTGCGTTGTTGAATGTATATGGAGAACCAAATCCAAAAACATAACCCACTGCCCAGCCACCATGATTTTCAATACCCCATCCGGTAATATCAGCCTGTGCATTTCCGGGGTCGGCAGTACCTTGATTTGCTTGCGCAAAATTACTGCTGTCATCAAATCCGGCATTTACCAAATAAGTATCAGTCACATCAGTCTGCGCAACTGCATAGCCACAAAAAAAAGCAGCCAAAAAAACGAGTAAAAATAATTTTGTTTTCATGTGATTATGATAAAATTCTTGATAAGAGAAATTGCCATCCATAGTAAAAAGTGACACACACCTAACAACATGTTTTTCAGAAATGGAAGTTACTACACTAAACAAACATCATTGATTTTTTTACATCCGGAATCCGAAAAGCAAATATAAGAATTCTTCAATGTAAATTAATGTGCTTTAAAGAAGATTGCTCTAAAAAGACTCTTTTTTGACCTATTTCTGCTAAAATCAGAATTGTTTTTACGATGCATCAAACTATCTTGCCCAATTCAAAATCTTACCAAATAAGGCTTTGTAATTCTGTAACAAAAAAACTCTTCCCATACAATGACTAAAGTTTTTTATGTAACTTTGCAGGCGCTCACACTTAAACAACCGTGAACGCATTAAATGATCAGTCTGCGCAAAATGAAACATCTAATTACCAAAACACATATCCTGATTGGAAGTATTTTACTCTTGTCTTTCAATATTTCTGTTGCTCAAAAAGCTAATCCGGCCGGTCTCCCTGAAGGACGAACCATCCGGGAAGTTGAACCCGTTGAAGTACGCAGCCCTGTGGGTAATGCACCCCGACTTCCCTATCAGGTATGGGTGACCTATGCACACGGAAAATCGGAATACAGGCAGGTAAAATGGACAAATGCGGCACGGCGGACAGAAGAAGATCAAGCCAATCCGGCAACTCATCCCGTGGGCACCAACTACACTGTTACGGGCTTTATTTTAGGAGATAACACAACTGATAACGGATACCCCATAACCGCCAGGGTTGAAGTAGTTGCGGATCCGGCCGAAACTCCGGCGCCTCATCCCGTTGCAAACACGTTCCCACTGAACAAGGTGCGACTGACCGGCGACAACAGACTTACCTCCAACAGGGAGCTTGCCATACAAGAAATTATCAGCTGGGATGTGTCACAGCAGTTGTATAATTACAGGGACACATACGGCCTCAGCACAGAGGGTTACCCCCAAGCCGATGGTTGGGACTCCCCCACTACCAAGCTCAAAGGACATGGTTCGGGGCATTATATGTCGGCCTTAGCCCTGGCATTTGCAAGCGCCACCCGGGTTGAACAGAAAAATGTCTTACGTGCCAATATGACCCGCATGGTCAACGAATTGCGCGAATGTCAGGAAAGAACATTTGTATGGAACGAAGAGTTGGGCAGATATTGGGAAGCCCGTGATTTTGCACCGGAAGAAGAATTGCGTGCAATGCAAGGGACATGGGCGGATTTTGATGTTTACAAAACCGGATGGAAGAAATACGGTTATGGGTATCTCAATGCTATCCCGGCACAGCACGCTGCCCTGATTGAAATGTACCGCGCTTACAATAACAAAAGCTGGGTATGGGCACCCTATTATTCCATCCACAAACAGTTGGCGGGATTGATAGAAATCGCAACTTATATAGATGATAAAGCCACAGCCGACAAAGCCTTGTTGATTGCCAAAGATATGGGGTTATGGATATGGAACCGTTTACATTACAGAACATTTGTTCAAACTGAAGGCAGTCAGGATGAGCGCAGGTCAAAACCCGGCAACCGCTTTGAAATGTGGAATATGTATATTGCCGGAGAAGACGGAGGTACAGGAGAATCCTTAGCCCGCCTTTTTGAAATGGTGAGCGACCCGACAGAAAAAGCACGTCTGCTTGAAGCATCCAATTTCTTCGACAGTCCTGCTTTTTATGATCCGCTGGCAAGAAACATCGACGACATAAGAACAAGGCATGCCAACCAACACATTCCGAAAATCATCAGTGCTTTACGCAGTTATACAGGCAATAAAAATCCTTACTATTACCGGCTTTCCCGAAACTTTTGGGAAATGATACAAGGGCGTTATCGTTATGCTTCCGGTGGAGTTGGCAACGAAGAAATGTTCAGGCAACCCTACACCCAAATGATCAGCATGATCACCAACGATTCACCTACCCTGAATGAAACCTGTTGTGCCTATAATTTAGCCAAGCTTACCAAAGATCTGAACACCTTTGACCCGGATGATGCACGCTATATGGATTACTACGAACGCGTGCTCTACAACCAAATTATCGGTTCCTTACACCCTACCCATTACATGACTACCTATCATTATGCTGTGGGACTGAATGCATCCAAGCCCTGGGGTAACAGAACACCGCAATCCACTTGCTGCGGAGGCACGGGCTCGGAGAACCATACCAAATATCAGGAAGCAGCCTATTTCTTTAATGACAGCACCCTTTGGGTGGGCTTGTACTTGCCGACCACTCTTGAGTGGGACGACAAAGGTATCAGCTTGCAGCAAGATTGTGAATGGCCTGCTGAAAAGTCAACCCTCAAACTTACTTCAGGTACAGCCCGTTTTGCCATGAAGTTACGCGTTCCCTATTGGGCAACGGAAGGGTTTGATGTCAGGCTCAACGGTACTTCTGTTGCCAACAGCTACCACCCAGGCTCTTACGTAAGCATCCCTGCACGCAACTGGACCCGGCACGATGTGGTAGAAGTTATCATGCCCTTCAGTAAACACATAGATTACGGACCTGACAAACCAGAGTATTGTGGATCAGAAACCAGTGAAGATAAAGCAACCTCATCTAACTTATGGATGGGCACTCTGATGTACGGACCTTTGGCCATGACTGCCACAGGTGTTGAAAAGCGGGAGGAAGCTGCCCTTACAATTGATTCTTATTTAAACAATATCATAGCCAATGGATCTGACGGTTCTAAAGGTACAAATGGAAATTTATACACCCTGTCAGTCGGTGACAAAACTTTTGAACCTGACTATTACAGGGATAAGAATTCCACGCATTATTTCCGCATCCATATGGTCAGCGACATGAAAAAGGAATAAACATACCCAATTGGAACGAGAAGGAATGAAATCTACAAGATTAATACACCATCTTCAGCTACACAACGGGAAACCGATCCATGCTGAATTTCTGTAATCGTGAAACTTATTGTATCATTGCATTTAAATTATAAACCTATGAAACGACTGATCATCAGCTTTATCTCATTAACTTTTATTTTGCTTCTCCATGCAAAAACACCCACATCCCCCTACCCCATCACACCGGTGCCGTTTACGGATGTAAAAGTTACGGATCAATTTTGGGGACAGCGCTTGCAGGCAAACAGAGAAGTGACCATTCCCCTTGCATTCAGTAAGTGCGAAGAAACGGGGAGGTATGAAAACTTTGTAAAAGCGGCTAACCCAAGTGATTCTTACGTGGTGGGCGGATATTCTTTCGACGACACCGACGTGTATAAGACCATTGAAGGGGCAAGCTACTCCATGCAAACCTATCCCGATAAAAAATTGGAACAATACATCGACAGCGTCATTGTGATTGTTGCCAAGGCACAAGAGCCGGACGGATACTTGTTTACCGCACGTACCATGAACCCCAAGCGTCCGCATGGATGGGCGGGTTCAAAACGCTGGGAAAAAGTGGAAGATCTAAGTCATGAATTGTACAATTTAGGACACTTGATTGAAGGAGCCATTGCGCATCACCAGGCAACGGGCAAACGTAACTTTTTAGACATTGCCGTAAAATTTGCCGACTGTGCGATCAGAGAGGTTGGGGATCAACCCGGACAAGCCTGTGTGGTTCCCGGTCACCAGATTGCAGAAATGGCCATGGCCCGGCTGTATGTTCTGACCGGTGAAAAGAAGTATTTGGATTTTGCCAAATTCTTACTGGACAAACGAGGTTACACAGAACGCAAAGGAGAATACAGTCAGGCACACAAACCCGTTCTTGAACAAGATGAGGCAGTTGGACATGCCGTCCGTGCGGCTTATATGTACAGTGGCATGGCTGATGTGGCTGCACTGACAGGAGATCCAAGCTACATCAAAGCCATCGATAAAATTTGGGACAATATAGTAAGTAAAAAGATGTACATAACCGGTGGTATCGGTTCAACCAACAACGGAGAAGCTTTTGGAGACAATTATGAACTTCCGAACATGTCCGCTTATTGTGAAACTTGTGCTGCCATTGCACATGTGTACATGAACCATCGTTTATTCCTGCTCCATGGAGAATCTAAATATTACGATGTGTTAGAGCGGACGCTGTACAATGGATTGATATCGGGTGTATCCTTGGACGGAGGAAGGTTTTTCTATCCCAACCCTTTGGAATCTATTGGTCAGCGCCAACGTCAACCCTGGTTTGGATGCGCCTGTTGTCCCTCTAATGTAAGTCGTTTTATCCCCTCTTTGCCGGGTTATGTGTACGCAGTCAAAGATGCCGACGTATTTGTCAATCTGTTCATGGCAAACAATGCTAACCTGACAGTAAATGGTAAAAAATTAAATTTGGTTCAACAGACCGGCTATCCCTGGAATGGAGATATTGAAATTCAGGTTAATCCCTCTTCGAGACAAGAATTCAACCTTAAAATCAGAATTCCCGGTTGGGTAACAGGCAAAGTTGTACCCTCTGATTTGTATAAATATGTGGATAAGAAAAATCTGTCTTACAGCGTTCAGGTAAATGGAGAACCTGTTGAATCCAGGATAGAAAACGGGTATTTTGTCGTTTCCAGAAAATGGAAAAAAGGAGATATTGTAAATGTACATTTCGATATGGAAGCACGTACAGTAAAAGCACATCCGGAAGTGATAGCAGACAGGGGCAGGATTGCCATCGAAAGAGGTCCTTTGGTATATTGTGCCGAATGGCCCGATAATGATTTCAGTGTACTGAGCATCATCATGAATCAAAGACCTCAATTTGAATTGATCGAAAGGCAGGATTTACTCGAAGGCATTGTACAATTAAAAACCGGTGCTCAAATCCTGAGCTTTAATGAGGAAGGAAAAGTGGAAGTAAAAGATGTACAACTCATCATGATCCCGTATTATGCATGGGCACACAGAGGAAACGGTGAAATGTCGGTATGGCTGCCAAACGAACTCAATGCTACCCGTCCGGTGATGCCTCCAAGCATTGCTTCTGAGAATAAAAATTGAAATTGATTTGCCTGAGAGGAATTCAACCGGCATTTTTGAATGGAACATTGAATAATAAGTCAAGATAAAACTATAACCAACAATTATGTACAAACATATAAAATACTTATTGAGCATATCCTTGTTACTGACATTTGCCCTGCAAGTGACGTGGGCACAACCGGCACACGACCCATCGACCATCGTGTATGAAAACGGGAAATATTGGGTTTTTTGCACGGGCAATGGCGTTTGGGCTATGTCGTCGGACAAACCTGACTTTACAAATTGGAGAGGTCAAAAGCCTGTGTTCCCCATAGGCACCTGGCCATCGTGGATCAATACATACGTAAAAGAATTCAATGGACATTTTTGGGCACCTGACATCATTTTCATGAATGGCAAATGGTATTTGTACTACTCCTGTTCCACCTTTGGCTCGAATAAATCCGCTATCGGAGTGGCGACAACAAATTCCTTATCAAGTGAAAGCTGGACTGACTTAGGCTTGGTAACTTACACAGACGGTACTCAGGGAGTTAATGCCATTGATGCTTCAATCATGCGTGATAAGGACGGTAAAATCTGGCTCAGCTATGGTTCGTTCTGGAACGGCATTGTAATGACCGAACTTGACTCCGTCAGCGGAAAACCCAAAAATGCCAACAACAGAATAGCAATTGCCAACAACAATCCGGAAGCATCGTCTTTGGTCTATCATGACGGCTACTATTATCTGTTCTTCAACAGAGGTAAGTGCTGCGATGGCATGAACAGCACCTATCATATGTATGTGGGCAGGTCAGATAATCCTACCGGTCCGTACTATGACAAAGCCGGGGTAGATTGCAACAAAGGTGGCGGAACTTCATTTCTGCACTCAGACGGCAGGTTTATCGGTCCCGGACATTTTGGGATGTGCGACTCACTGCTGTCTTATCATTTCTATGATGGTATGGACAACGGAAATGCTAAATTAAAAGTAGCAAAAATCAGGTGGAAAGATGGGTGGCCAAGTGCCGAATATTCTCGTATGGGCGGATATTCTGACGGAACCTATGTTCTGGTAAACAAGAACAGCAACAAAATTTTAAAGCTCAGAAATAACAACACAAGCAATGGTGCCGGTGCAGTCCTTGGCACTGAAAAAGGCGAAGACAGCGAGAGATGGCGCGTTAAGTATTTAGACAACAAGTACTATAGAATGGCCTTAGATGTTGATACCACCATGACGTTGGAAATCAGAAATTGCAGCAAATCGACGGGAGAATTGGCTCAGATATGGACTAATATCGGCACTGATTGCCAGGAGTGGTATTTGGTTCAGGCGGGAGGTATTTATTATAAAATCGTGAACAAAAACAGTCACCACGTTTTGGAAGTAGCCAATGCCCTGACAACCGATGGAGCTCGCATCCAACAATGGGAGTATAACGGTCATGATTGTCAATTGTGGAGATTGAAACGACCTGCCTATCAAACCGGCATAGAGGTTCCGGCAGAAGAGGATCAACAGGCTAAAATTTACCAATCTGCAAAAGGCATCTTAGAAATTGAAATGCCTGCCAACCTGGTTCATAAATCTCAACTCCAACTATTCAATTATATCGGTCAACTCAAACTTCAGATTCCGCTGCATACAAAGAAGACCAATATCAATGTTACGGATAAGTCTAATTCAGGTTTGCATATCGCAAAAATAACCGATGCGGAAGGCTCAACAATCCGGATACAGAAAATTTTTATTGAGTAGAGTATCCAAGATGTTGCCATTGGGCTGATATATGTTGGCGGTATCTCATATTGCCCGGCTGCTGCACTTCGACTTCGCTCAGCAATCACGTTTTTTCGATGTTTGGGGATAGCACGCGGATGACACGGATTGATCGGATTTACACAGATCATAATGTCCGAAGTCCAATGTCAGATGTAAGCTCAACCTCGTCCGGTAAGCCGAAAAACCCTACTTTTTTTTAAAAATTTCACCAAAATTAGGTGAAAATTTTTCATTAAAAAAAACTTAAAATTGTTTGTCAAGTGAAAACTGTTATTACTTTTGTATAGTTAAAAATTCTTCAACAAGAATAAAGTAATAATTAAAGTGCCGGATGAGTTATCGGTTTCTCGTGAGAGAATACCTAAGTAAGACAGGGCGGTTGACACTCTGGATTTTTAAGGCACTTCAGAAAAAAAAGCGAGAAATACTAAACTATTCTACTCACCTAAAATCACTCAAATCCTAAAACTAAATAATAAATAAAAACCATCATACCGTACTTATTGCGATATGCACGAGCTGTTGCCGTATTAACCGTAATTTTTAACTTTTTTTGAACTTTATAACAGAAAACAAATATTAACCAACCCCACTTTCCCTAATTATTATGAAACCAAAAAACCACAATCTCAAACTTTTATGCCTGACGCTCCTGATGATGTTAGGAGCCGGCAGCTTACATGCAGTCGATTATCTCTGCTTTACCGCCGTGGAAGTAAGCTCTGTAAAGCTGACTAAAAAAGGAAATATCACTGCCACTATCCAAACCAGTACGGACGGTACTACCTGGACAGACTACACCTTTGATACGAACATTGCACTCGCCGGGATAGGCGACAAAGTCTATTTTAAGGGTAATTACAAAGGAACGGGACCCGATGATTATGCTTCGTTTAGAATGACAGGTAAGATAGCTGCCTCGGGCAATATCATGACACTTACAGACGGTGATGATCCGGGCATTTCGTTGGAAGGCAAAGAGTATTGTTTCAAGTCTCTATTCTCTGGCTGCAATAATCTGATTAAAGCTCCTGAGCTTCCTGCTACGATTCTAGCTAATAATTGCTACATGGATATGTCCGGGACTGCACAGGTTTGAGGGAAGCTCCTGAACTGCCTGCCACGACTCTGGCTGAAGGCTGCTACCTCGCCATGTTCAACGGATGTAAAAATTTGACTGTGGCACCTGCGCTACCTGCCACAACTTTGGCGTCAAGCTGCTACTATGCACCGTATAGTAGAGGGTATAGCAAAAGCTAAAACGGTGCAGATCGTTAATCAGTTTATAGATGAGCATGAAACTCAACTAATGGAAATATGGGACAAAGCACAAAAAGGAGAACTGATAGAAAAAATTAAACGATAAAAAACAAATAGCTATGTTACGAGTAACTGATGTAGAGTATTTGGGTAATTACGTGCTGTTATGCACGTTTAGTAATGGCGAAAGAAAAAAAGTTGACCTTACGCCCTTACTTGAATATCCCGCATATAAGGAATTGAAAGATGAAAGTAAATTTGTTCAATTTGGATTAGATGATACCATATTTTGGTCGAATGGTGCAGACATTGCTCCCGAATATCTAAACAAAATAGGGGTCATGCAATGAAAACAATTAAAAACGTATGGTTTGAAAACGAACGTATTTATATGCTTGCCGATGACGACAAGGTTTATAGCCGTCCGTTGGAAGCGTTTCCCTTGCTCAAAGAAGCGAATAACGCCGAGCGGTTAAAGTTCAAAATACACCTAAAAGGGAAAGCGTTGCGTTGGGATGAATTAGATGAAGATATACAAAACCATCACCCGAACGCACGGATGAAATAAAAAATGCCATAAGGAACATTGGGAAAAATATGCTTGCTGTCGTGTAATTTGAAGTTGTAAGAAACTGCCGCGGGTTCCGAGTTCCAGGGTTGCGTGGTGCGTGGTACGAGATGCAGGATTAGTTTGGAAGTGATTTAAAAAAATATTAGCAAAACATCCTTGAAACCTGTTTGTTAAATTACCCTAAAACTTGTATGTCAAGCAAAACTATTGTACCTTTGCGTCATCGGTGTCTCATAAGTGCCCAACTGCTGCGTTACTTTCGATATTCGGGCTCAGTCACATACTTCAGTATGCTCCCTCGCCCTCAATCTCAATGCCTTGCATTTAGACACTTCTAAGACACCTTGTGGTTTTTTACTTGAACATTTTTACTTTGAATAACAAATGAAATTCATTACACCATATCTGTTGTGGTTCGCGTTGGCCATTGCCGTCTTAACCGTAATTTTCCGATATTTTTTAAGCTACGGAATAGAACACGACTCCGGAGCAGTCATTACCGCTTCAGCAACAATTTACGGGTTTCTTATGTTTGGTTTGGGATGGTATTTCGGGCACAAAGACGAGAAATATTTACCCATATACGACATCGGGTTCAGGTTTCATTTAACAACCTATTTGGTTTATAATGCCATAACACTGCTGTGGGTTGGACTTGGGTTTTGTTCCAAACAAGAAGACACAAATATAGCAATTCATGTACTGATTTATTGGGGCATACTCCTGCTGATACATTTCATATTCTTCCTTTGGTCGCGCAAAAACTCAATAAAAGACCTGGACAAGGATAACCTTTTCGAGTAAGATTCCTTGACTGATAATTGAATAACCCCCTCCCTTAAACACCCCCATCAAAATAACTTAAAACATATTTTGTTAAATTAACTTAAAACCGATTGCCGGATAAAAACTATTAGTACTTTTGTACTATTCAAGTTGTTTAATACAAATAAAGTAATAATGAAAAAAGACAAGTTACTTGATGAGTTATTGCTTTCCTGGGAAAACACCTATAAAAAAGGGCAGTTGACGCTCTGGATTTTTATGGCGCTTCAGGAAAGCAAGAAATATGTCGATGAGATTAAAAGCTTCATCGAGGAAAAATCGAACGGCACAATCACTTGTGAAGAGCAGAGTCTGTACCGGTCATTGAGAAAATTTGAAGTTGTCGGTGTACTGGCTTATGACCTTCAAGAGGGCAACAAAGGTCCCGACAGGAAGTATTATTATATGACTGAACTGGGACAGGAACTTTTTAATCGATTTGTAGAAAGGAATATTAAATTGTTCCATTCAACCGAAATTATAAATATCTTAAAGCTAAATAAATAAATGAAAACCATCACGTCGTATTTATTGTGGTATGCATTGACCGTTGCTGTCTTAACCGTAATTTTCCGGTATTTTTTGAGTTTTGGAATAGAAAACAACTCCGTACCCATCATGACTGTCACGGCAACAATTTACGGATTTCTGATGTTCGCTTCGGGGTGGTATTTCGGACATAAAGACGAGGAATATTTACCCATATACGATATCGGATTCAGGTTTCACTTAACAACTTATCTGGTTCATGGTACAATAACGCTGCTGTGGATAGGACTGGGGTTTTGCTCCAAAAACGAAGACACTGATATATCAGTTAATATACTTATTTACTGGGGCATACTGCTGCTGATACATTTTATTTTCTTCCTGTGGTCGCGTAAAAAGACTATTAAAAACCTGGACAAAGATGACCTTTTCGAGTAAAAAAAACTGTAATTGAATAACAAAGAAATTCAAAAATTTAAATATTTGACATTATGAAACCAAAAAATTACAATTTCAGGCTTCTATGCCTGACGCTCCTGATGATAGGAGCAAGTGGCTTATATGCCGTAGATCCCACAGGTGTAACGATTAATGGTCTGGAGGTCGCAGAGGGAGCATCTCCTTCTGCCGGGTGGAATTATGATTCATCCACTTCGAAGTTGACAATCGACGGTGCAGGTCCTTTTACAATTTCGGGTAAAAACACAAAAGGCAAGGTATGCATAGTTGTTACAGATAGCGTAACAACTGAAATCACACTTTCGAATCTTACACTCCGGGCAACAAGCGACGACCAGTGTGTCTTTGCTCTGGAAACAAACACCAATGTATCGCTCTTCCTTAAAGGAGAGAACATTCTCGAGTCGGCATCGAACCGTGCAGGGCTTGAAGTTCCGGTGGGAGCATCACTCACCATCACCCACGCACCCGATGATATAGAAGGTGCACTACTCGCGTACGGCGGGTATCAGTCGGCGGGTATCGGCAGTGGGCTTAACGGTGCTGCCGGTGCAATAACCATCAACGGCGGTGCGGTAACGGCACAGGGTAGCTCCGACGCTGCCGGCATCGGTGGAGGTAGTGGCTCTCAAAGCACAGCCGGTTCGCTGACGGTCAATGGCGGTGAAGTTGTTGCCATCGGCGGTTTCGGTGGTGCAGGCATCGGCGGCGGAGGGAAACGGAGCGGTGGCACGGTAACTATTACCGGCGGTTCAGTAACTGCCGAAGGCGGTGCCTACAGTGCCGGTATAGGTGGCGGCGGCAGCTTCAACTCCGGCTCCGGTAACGGTGGCACAGTAACCATCTCCGGCGGACGAGTAGTGGCGCATGGAAGTGCCTACGCTGCAGGTATCGGTGGCGGTGGTGGCTATAACTCTGGTGGTGATGGCGGCACAGTAATAATTTCTGGCGGGACGGTCATTGCACAAGGTAATGGAGGCGGTGCGGATATTGGACCGGGAAAAAACAACAACAACGGCTCGGAGAACACTTTCACCGGCGGATCAATTTGTCTTGTTGCATCGTCCGCATTGCCGGCACCCACAAACGATACAAACTTGGTTGGCTGTGCAGTGGTATCAGGCTTCGAAGCTAACGCAGCGGTTACGATTGCAGGGCTTTCGGGTTACGGCGTAAATGATATTTTTGCCGACAGCTATGGCAGTATCTATCTGTGGCTACCGGATGGCACTTACACATTCGAAGCAAACGGACGCAACTGTACAGTAGAAATTCAGGATGGCGTTGGACCCACAGGCGTAACGGTCAATGGTGAGGATGTTGCATTCGGACTAACGGGAGGTGCCGGATGGGACTACGATGCGACTACCCATATACTTACACTTTCAGGTGCAGGACCTTTCACGCTATCGGGTGGCAACGCAACAGGTGCCGTATGCGTAGTTGTACCGGATGACTTTAACAATACAATTACACTCTCCAACCTGGCACTCCTGTCAAGGAATAATAATCAGTGTGCCTTTGCACTTGGGGAGAATGCCAATGTATCACTTTTCATTACGGGAAATAACACACTTGCTTCGGGTTCCAATCGCGCCGGTATCGAAGTTGCAGCGGGACGGACACTCTCTATAAATAATGTCTCCGGAGACGATGCGGCAACGCTCACTGTTACAGGTGGCGGCAGCGGTGCCGGCATCGGTGGTGGCATAAACGCTGCTGCCGGCACAATTACCATTGCAGGCGGTGCAATCACAGCGACCGGCGGTAGGTACGGTGCTGGCGTTGGTGGCGGTGAACACGACATAGATGTCGGTAAGGACGGCACAGGCGGCGAAGTAATAGTTTCCGGCGGTTCGCTTACTGCCAAGGGAGGCGAAAAGGGAACAGGTATTGGTGGCGGTGGCGGCTATAGCCGTGGCGCTGCAGGCGGTTCGCTGTCCATCTCCGGCGGCACAGTCGTGGCGATAGGCAATGAATATGCAGCAGGCGTTGGTGGCGGACAGAATCAGGCGGGAGGCACGGTAAATATTACCGGCGGTTCACTCACTGCTACCGGCGGTGATTACGGCGGTGCGGGTATCGGCAGTGGTGCTTATTATAAAAATACGGGTACGGTCACAGACGGTACAGTCAATATCTCGGATGGACAAGTTACAGCCACGGGTGGCAGTAGTGGTGGTGCAGGTATCGGTGGCGGTATCAACTCTAAGGGTAGTGCGGTTACAATCTCCGGTGGCACAGTCATAGCACAGAGTAATAGTGGTGCAGGCATCGGTGGCGGTTACCGTTTCAAAGATAACACGGTGGCAATCTCAGGTGGCAAGGTCATCGCACAGAGTTATAGTGGTGCGGGCATCGGTGGCGGATACAATGCTGCAGACAGTATAGTGGTAATCTCCGGTGGAACCGTCTTCGCACAAAGTAAAAACGGTGCGGATATTGGGTCGGGCGCGAACGGTGCAGTTGCCGGAACAAACACCTTTACAGGTGGTTCTATTCGTCTTGCCAACTTCTTCATTACCCCTGCACCCACAAATGGTACGGATACAGTCGGCTGTGCTGTTGTAACAGGCTTTGAGCCTGACGAAGCGGTCGTAATCACAAACTTAGCAGACTATGGCGTGAATGACATCTTAGCCGATGAAACCGGTGCCATCTTCTTGTGGTTGCCGGATAGTACCTACACATTCACGGCAAACGATCGCGAATGCACAGTGAAAATTCAGAATGGCGTTAGCAACACAGGTGTGTTTGTAAACGGTGAAGATGTCGCTTTTAGTCCGGACGATCCTGCTGAAGGATGGAGTTATGAGGCATCTACTTTCACGCTGAAGCTTAGCGGTGCAGGTCCCTTTACGCTTTCAGGAAGCAACTTATTAAGCGGCAGCGTACGCGTAGTTATACCGGAGGGCGTCTCCAACCAGATAACACTTTCAAATTTGACACTCAGTGCAACAGGCGGTAATCAGTGTGCTTTCACATTAGATACACTCGCCGTTGTTTCTCTTTTCCTTGAGGGAACAAATACGCTTACCTCCGGCTCCAACCGTGCAGGGCTTGAAGTTGCTGCAGGACGAACTATCACCATTAATCATGCTCCCAACGACACAACGGGGTCGCTAACTGCAACGAGCGGTTATAATGCTGCCGGTATTGGAGGTGGTCGTGATGCCGACGCGGGTACGATAAATATTGATGGCGGTGTTGTAAATGCCCTTGGTGGCGGGGGCTACTCTTCCGGCATCGGCGGTGGCAACCATGCCGGAACAGGCATAATAAACATCTCCGGCGGAACAATTACGGCAACCGCCGGCGACTATGCTGCCGGTATTGGCACAGGTGGCTATGCTGTCGCATATGGGCATGATGCCGGAACGGTTACCATCTCCGGCGGAACGGTTACGGCAACCGGTGGCGCTTTGAGTGCCGGCATCGGTGGTGGCGACTCCGACCCGGGCGGAACGGTAATAATCTCCGGCGGACGAGTTACAGCGACCGGCGGACGTGGTGCAGCCGGTATTGGTGGCGGTGGGGACTGGAATAGCACAGCCGGCGAGGGTGCAACACTCTCTATCTCCGGAGGAACGGTCTTCGCAATCGGCGGTTCGGGCGGTGGTCCCGGCATCGGCGGCGGTGTTAACAATGCAGAGGGCGGCGGCACAACACCGAATATCTCCGGCACAAGTACCTTTACCGGTGGCTCTATCCGCGTTGATAACGGTTATGCAGCAAATGATCCCACTAACGGTACAAATCGCGTCTGGTGTGTAACAGTACCGGAACTTACGCCCAATGCGGCTATCGTGGTTACATCACTCGGCACCTACGGCGTAAATGACCTCTTTGCCGACAACGATGGTAAACTCTATCTATGGCTGCCTAACAACAACTACAACTTTACGGCAGAAGCTGCAAACTACGAGGCAACAGTAGCCGATGCAAACACGACAGCGACTCTGAAGGGACCGGGTACAGGTATAGATAAATTGAACGCTTACACCATCAGCCTTTATCCTAATCCTGTACAAAACATCCTGCACATAAAAGCAGAGGAAGCAGTTACCGCTATCCGTATTTATAGTTTGGACGGCACAGTAGTAACCCAGGCCGCAGGCGAAAACATAAGTGAAATTAACCTCACTCATCTGGCTGCCGGTATCTATATGGTACGTGTGGAAACAGGGGAAAGGGGAAGTGTGATGAAGATGGTTAAGAAGTAGGATGGTTAGTAGTTAGTAGTTAGTAGATAGTAGTTAGTAGTTAGTAGATTTTGGAAGTTATTGAAGTTAAAGAAGTTATTGAAGTTAAGGAAGTTAAAGAAGTTAGGGAAGTTAACGGGTTTCGAGTTCCGGGGTCTGATTTGTTCATCGTTCTCCGTTCAACAATTAAACGATTCAACAATTCAACACTACACATTAAACATTAAACATTCAACATTAAACATTAAACAGTTCAACGATTAAACAATTAAACAAATAAATAATCCCACTTTCCCCAAGTCCCCCTTGGGGGATTTAGGGGGCTTCCCCTTGGGGAATTTAGGGGGCTTTACAACTTAATATTATTATGAAAACAAAAACTATTTTTATTCTGGCAATCCTGCTTTTCACCTGTATGGGAAGAGCAGCGGCACAAGGCTACATGGATGATAGCTGGATAGGTACGCGCTATTATAATGATGGTGAAGAATTAGCAGGCGATTATTATACCGGAACGTGTGTTGTTAGAGGTAATGCAATGTTCCATCCGATAGACTGTGAAGATGGTACACACATCGCTATAGGATATCCTAAATCCAAGGACGTTTCAGGACATATCAGTTTCCCAAGAAATATCAATATTACTTGGAAAGTAATAGAAAAATTAATATACACACCAAGTGGAGCGGTTGAAGATATCATTTGGACATATGAGACCATTAACTATACGGTTACACAAGTACACTGTACCGGCTGTCCCGAAGTTACAGGCGTAACTATTCCCAATACGGTGGAAAGCCTCCGTGCTATCGGAGGGGCAAAACTTCAAACAGTAAATGCCCCGTCGGTAAAGTATATTGAAAGGGAGACTTTTAGACACAATCCGGAACTTAAAACCGTAACCTTAAACGATGCGATAGAGTATATCGGAGAACAGGCTTTCGCTTTTTGTCCGAAATTAAAGAATATAGAGGGCGTTACATCTGTTGACTCCATCGCAAAGCAAGCTTTCTTGCTTAGCCCGTCTCTCGAAACCATTGGCGGTACGCTAAAAGTAAGACGCGTTGGAAGGGAGGCTTTTAAAGATTGTGCAAAACTTAGAACAGTCTTTACCGGATTGAAACATATAGAAGAATCGGCTTTCGCGGGATGTGCCTCTATTCCGGCAGTTAATGTCAGTAAGGCGGAATATATTGAAAATGCAGCTTTTGCAAGATGCTCGTCACTTAAAAGTGATCTGTTTATTATCGCAGAGGATATTGGAGATTATGCGTTCAGCAGATGTTCAGCAATTCCTAGTGTACACATCAACAATACGGTAAAGAATATCGGTGCAAAGGCTTTTCTTGAATGTGGGGATATGGAAGAGCTGACTTTCAGTGAAAACGACGAGCTTGAGATAGGTGTAGCCGCTTTTATGGGATGCTGCAGACTTAGAGATGTAACGGTTCGAGGAAAAATCATCGGCGAGGAGGCTTTTAGCACTGTTGGCTTCGACACGCTGTACGTGAGCTTCCTACAAAACCTTACCATTGACAATTCGGTAAAAACCATCAAGGATAAAGCTTTCTATAAATGTAGGTTTCTTAGAACAATCAATATCGGAAATTCGGTGGATACCATCGGTTTTGCCGCTTTCGAAGGAACTTACAGTGTTAAAGATACACTGACCATTCCGCCGTCTGTAAAACATATTAGATTCGCAGCTTTTTCAGATTGTGGTATGAAATACCTGGAACTTAGTCCATCCTTGGAAATCATAGAAGGTTCCACTTTCTATGGCTGCCTGAACCTTAAAAAGGTAGAGATACCGAAAAATATAAAAATCATAGGAAGCTGGGCTTTCGCCGGATGCCCGCGAGTGGCTCAGGTAACAATGACGGCAGTCGATTCTATTGGCGATGGTGCCTTTCGCGAATGTATTGACATGACGAGCTTAGCACTGGGCGACTCCCTTAGAATACTTGGCAACTCTGCTTTCGAGGGGTGCACGAATATAGAGGGACATATCAAGTTTCCTAAGACTTTGGAGGTTATAGGATCGAAGAACTTCATGGGGTGTAGAGAGATTACCGGCATAGACCTTCCTGACGGACTGAAAGTTATTGGGTGGTCAGCTTTCGAGGGATGTACAGGACTTACCAGACTGACCCTGCCTCCCCGATTGGAATATATTGGTATCAGTGCCTTTTACGGCTGTTCAAACATCAAGGATAATCTGGTATTTCCCGCTACGCTGAAACACATCGGGTACAAGGCATTCAAAAACTGCATTCAAGTGCAAAGTATCGACTTGGGAGGTGCTACGTCACTGGAAACCATTGAGAGCAAAACATTCTACCACTGTAAAGGGATTAAGGGAAAAGTGCGAATTCCGGATGCTGTAACCACTGTAGAAAAAGAGGCATTTTATTGTTGTGACAGCATAGAGAGCCTGCATATCGGTGCATCGCTGCAGGAGATTGGTGAGGATGCTTTCCTTACATTTCCTTGGAGAAATCTAACTGCCATTACCGTCAGTAGCAGCAACCCCAATTACGACAGTCGGGATAATTGCAATGCCATAATTGAAACAGCTACCAATAAACTTTACAAAGGATGCATGAATACTGTTATCCCCGAATCAGTAACCACTATCGGTAAAGATGCTTTTATTAGCTGCGGAATGTACGGTACTTTCAATATTCCTGATGCGGTAACATCCATCGAAGATTATGCTTTTTTCGGTTGTCGTACGTTGGACCATATTAAGTTAAGTGAAGATAATAATTTGGCAAGCATCGGCATGTGGGCGTTCCGAGACTGCGAAGACCTGAAAGACGTACTGTATCTGAACTCTATTGACTTTATCGGCTTTGGAGCTTTTCAGGGGTGCAGTAAAATTCCCGGAATATTCTTTGGTTCCATACTGCGAAAGATAGAAGCACAGGCTTTCTTAGCTTGTTATAATTTGCAGCACGTTACATTCTGGGCTCCTGCACCACCATATGTGGGTAAAGGTGCGTTCCATTACGAATTTAATATCCCTATGTTTATCCGATGCGGAAGTACCGCAGCTTTTCAGCAAGAGATGCCTGAGCAGCAACTCTTTATCGAGGAGGGATATTACTCGTTGAGAGCCGTGTCGGAAGACGTAGAAATAGGCAGGGTATTTATTACCGCACCCTATAGCTGCGAAACCAATGAAGTAACAGTTGTTGCCATAGCTGAGGATGGTTACAAATTTGCAGCCTGGAGCGACGGCTGCGTGCTTAATCCATACACAATGACCCTGACAGAAGACGTTTCATTGGTGGCTTACTTTACGGAACATTCCGAACTTAAGTACTTAGTAACTGCTGAAAGCAACGACTCCACCAAAGGCAGCGTAACAGGCGGCGGTAGCTATATCGCTCAGACTACCGCAGAATTGACCGCTGTGCCTGCAGAGGGTTACCAATTCCTGCAATGGCAAGACGGCAGCACGGAGAACCCGCGTAGTTTCGTGGTAACTTGCGATACCACCTTCACAGCAAGCTTCGAGGTAATTGGTGCAGTTGACGAAAACTACCTGTCGAATATAAGCATTTATGCACAAGATAAGAACATCGTGATTGACAATGCCGTGGGTTGCAGCCTAAGCATCTATGACTTAACAGGTCAACTGCTTATCAATGAAACAGCTATCGCCACAAACAGATTTGTACTGCACATGGGGCGTCAAGGTGTTTATTTTGTGAAAGTGGGTAAGGGTAAGGTGAAGAAGGTGGTGGTAAGGTAGTTGGTAGTTAGTAGTTAGTAGTTAGTAGATAGTAGTTTTTGGAAGAAGTTAAAGAAGTTATGGGAAGTTAGTGGGGTCCGGGTTACGAGTTCCGGGTTACGTCTATTTGTGATCCAGCTGGGGCTCGAACCCAGGACCCCATCCTTAAAAGGGATGTGCTCTACCTGCTGAGCTACTGAATCTGCTTTTCAAAAGCGACCGCAAAGGTATGATTTTTTTTTAAACCACCAAAATTTAAATACACTAAATTCTTTCGAGTTCTAAAAAGGGGCTGTCTCAAATACAAAACAAACAACAATGTAGAGACGCCACATGTGGCGTCTCTACATTGTTTTCGTTCGTTTTTGTGTTTGACTAGTATCTCGCGACCTTATGAGACACCGCCGCTCACAATTTAACCTTCAACTGCCTACCCAATATTGTCAACCGATATTTTTGCAAACTGCTATTAGGCTTATCGGGGATAGTCATTTCTATAAATCCTTGTTCTAATGCAGGCTTTAAATAATTTGAACGGAAATTTTCTCTGTGGGAAAGCCCCAATTTTGTTTGTATCTCTTGCCTATTCATCTCTTTATCAAGTATACTAATCAATTCTTTGACTTGCTCGGACACTTGCTCGGTTACTTGCTCGGTTACTTGCTCGGACACAGGGAATGTCATTCGTAAAAAGTTCTCCGTAAATTTAAAACATTCTTTTCCGTAACTTCTCAGAATACGAGGAACACCAGAACCCAAGTGTTCTACTAAGTCCAAATCCCTGAAGACACGCATTAATTCTTTGTTGCGTGGCACTGAATAACCCTCAAAGAATTCGATTTCCGTCATTCCTTGTGGTAAACTTCCAAAGGATGTGATTTCTATCCGATCATCAAAGAATTCAAACTTTGGTGGCACCTCCGAAGCATAGTCATTGTGGACAATAGCGTTAATCACAGCTTCACGCAAGGCAACCGGACTCCATAATCTTTTTTCCTCACGTTCTTTTGGGGTTATTTTAGCCAAAGTTTTATTTTCTACCTCCATCTTATCCAGCACCTGTTTAACGGCTTTAATTAATGAACAATAACCATATTCGTTATTTTCTATCAAGTCCACTCTGTCAAGACCATTGTACTTAGCCACTTTTATAGACATTCCATTGACATCAGCCAGCGCCACATAATTGTATTGTCCTTCTTCTGTAAGCAACTCTAAATTAGATGCAAACTGTTGATTTAACGTTTTCTTTGCTCCTTCGTAGTAAATCTTAAGTTGCTCAAAGGCAAGATTCTGATTTGGAGACTTTATTTTCCCAATGGAATTTCGGGTACGTTTGGCAAATAGCGATTCAATCATTTTAACAGACATTGGTTCCACAGCCGTTCCGACACGGACAAATGTACCTTTTTCCGACATTCCAAGTTTCTTGATATAATACGGTTTTTCTGTTCCACTTGCCAAAGTAATTTTAATCACATCTTTCGATTCTATAGTTTCTGCTGAAACATCAAACAAACCCATACAAGAAGGCATGATGTTATTTTTCAGTCGATCTTTGATTTTGAGCATATCACTATCAATATGGGAAACGCCAACAGCCTTTCTGTCTTGTCAATTCCAATATAAATTATGCCTCCTTCATGATAATTCAGAAAGGCAATAGCCTCTTTTTCTAAATCATCCGTAAGTTTTTGTTTGTATTCTATGCGGTTGGTTTCTGGGTTCATATGCCTTTATTGTTTTCCATTCATTATATGTAAATTTAGTACATGACTAAAATTATATAGCGACATAATTTTCTAAAAATCAGCACGTTAATTTCAATTTCATCTGGAAAGAATCTTAGATTTTTGTATTTTTATAGCTGATTATCAGTTAATTATAACAAAACAGAAGAGCCCAAGGGCTCGTACAAAAGTAGTAAATTATCTAAAATTCTGGAAACTCCTACAGAGTTTTATTGCCATTTTCCACTTTCGCCCCAAGTCTCCCCTTTTGGGGGAGATTTAGAGGGGGCTGTGGGGGTTATTCACGTGTTTGTCCTACGGACAATTTTGATATTTTTACCCTCTTCTCACTTGTTTTTCGATTCACCGGACGAGGTCGGTCGCGTTCTGCAACACCTTGACCTCATAACACGGACCCCGGAACTCGGAACACGGACCTCGAACACAGGAAACGTCATTCGTAAAAAGTTCTCCGTAAATTTTCTTTTAATACCCCCATTACACCAAATACAAAAAAATCATGTAAATTTGCAGCTCCAAATAACTTATTAGTCATTTGAACACACTGATCTATATTTTTATCTGCCTCATTCTCTCTGCATTTTTTTCAGGGATGGAAATCGCATTCGTATCTTCAAGCAAATTGAGATTCGAACTTGAGAAGATGCGACCGAACCTTACTTCTTCCATATTAGGCGTGTTCTACCGCAATCCGCAGCAGTTTATATCGTCCATGCTGGTCGGAAACAACATTGTACTGGTTGTCTATGGTTTGCAGATGGCAGATTTACTCACCCCCCTGTTTTTTTTCACAAATAACCAGTTTGTAATTACGCTGCTACAATCCGTCATCGCAACCATCATCGTTTTATTTACCGGTGAATTTCTGCCCAAAACCCTCTTCCGCATTAATCCCAACTGGTGGTTAAGGACTTTTTCCTGGTTGGTTTTTTTGTTTTATATCGTTCTTTATCCCATCGCCATATTCACTACCTGGCTGTCGAAAAACTTCCTGAAATTGTTCAAGATGGATACTGACTCAAGTGATAACAACAATATGTTCTCACGCATTGATTTGAGTTACCTGGTACAAGAAAGTTTCGATACCAATGACCCTGAAGAAGATCTGGATACTGAAGTAAAAATTTTTCAAAACGCTTTAGATTTCTCAAAAATTAAATTGCGTGACTGCCTGGTTCCCAGAACCGAGATTGTAGCTTTGGATTACAACACCTCTTTGGAGACCTTAAAACAAGCTTTCATAGAGACCGGATTTTCAAAAATCCCTATTTACAAAGAGAATATAGACAACATCATAGGCTATATACATTCTTCTGAAATGTTTGAACATCCCGACGAGTGGAAAAAACACATCCGGCAAATTCCTATCGTTCCCGAAACTATGACCGCTCATAAATTGATGAAATTATTCATGCAACAGAAAAAAAGTATTGCGGTGGTAGTGGACGAACATGGTGGGACCGAGGGTGTGGTCACGCTCGAAGATATCATCGAAGAAATTTTTGGTGAAATTGAGGATGAACATGATGTAAAAGAATATGTAGCCGAGCAATTGAGTGAAAATGAATACCTTTTGTCGGGAAGAATGGAAGTAGAACAAGTCAATGAAAAATTTGGCATCGGCATCCCTGAATCTGACGAATACGACACCATAGCAGGTTTTATCTTACACCATCATCAGCATTTTCCCAAAGCAAATGAAATCATTGAAATTGAAGACTTTAAATTCAAATGTATCAAAGTGGCAAATAACAGAATTGAATTATTAAGATTAATTTTGGATGAATAAAATTAATTCCGTATATTCGTGCCCTCAAAAAAAACAGGGTAAATAACTTAAATAATACATTATCAAGCTAAAAAAATGGCAACATTAGAAAAGATTAGGAAAAGAGGTGTCTTACTTGTTATTGTGATTGGTGTAGCACTTCTTTCTTTTATTATCGGCGACTTCCTGACACAGGGATCTACTTTCTTTAATAAATCCAGAGAAACTGTAGCTGAAATCAATGGAGAAAAAATCAACATCCGTGATTACCAAGCTCTTTTGGATCAAATCACTGTGTTTCAAAAATACGAAACCGGTAGTCAAGATATTGATGAACAAACTACTCAACAATTGAGAGCCTTTGTGTGGGATCAACTGATCCGTGAGAAAATACTGATAGCTGAAGCTGAAAAAATTGGCCTTGAGATAGGAAAGGAAGAATTATCCGATCGCCTGATTGGTTACAACGTCCACCCTATGATCCAACAACGCCGTTTCTTTTCTGATGAAGCCGGTCACTTCAGCCGTGCACTGTTGTTGCAGTTTTTAAACTTCAAGGATGATGAGCCTACTGATTACCAGATGCAGGAAGTCTTGAATGAATATAAGATGCTCTGGATGTTTTTGGAAAGAACGGTGAAAATTTCTATGTTACAAGAAAAATACAACGATTTGATATCCAATGTAATCTTTGCCAATAAATTGCAAGCCGAAGATAATTTTACCCGGGGCCTCAAAAGTGTAGATGTAAATTACCTGGTAAAACCATATTATGCGGTTTCAGATGCTGAGTTCGTGGTATCCGACAAGGAAATTAAAGAAAGGTATAACCGGCAAATCAGTCAGTACCGCCAGGAGCCGAATGCATCCATCAAATTCGTCAGCTTTGTCATTGAACCGCAGGAAGAGGACTATACAGAAACTGAGGAATTTGTCAATGGTTTAAAAGAAGAATTTTATAGAGAAGATGATGTGATGGAATTGGTAAACATGAATTCTGACATCCCTTATACAAGCCAGAACTACTCTGAAAAAACCGTTCCTGCTCACTATAAAGATTTTGCTTTTTCCGGAAAAAAGGGTGATGCCATAGGACCTATGTTTGTCAACGACACCTACACGATGGCAAAGATCATGGAGACCGGCATCATGTTTCCTGACTCAGTTAAATTGAGGCATATCTTCCTATTGCCTGAAAATGAATCAAAAGCAGACAGCATCATCCGCGCCATCAGGGGAAAAGCCGATTTTGGAGAATTGGCAAGAAAATATTCTGCAGTGCGACAAACTGCTGAAAACGACGGAGAGATTGGATGGATAGTGGACGGAGCACAAGGTTTGGATAAAGATATTTTGCAAAATGCATTTACAAAAAGAGTTCATGAGGTGTTTACATTTAAAAATCCTCAAGGAACCCAAATCATCCAAATCATGGAGAAAACCGCTCCAAAGAAAAAGGTGAAATTAGCCATTCTGGAGCGCCATGTAATTGCCAGCACCAAAACACAAAGTAAAATTTTCAATGATGCAAAACGTTTTGCGGCAGGCTTAAAAGCCGCTGATTTTGACAGCGTTGCTTTGAAAAACAACTACAACGTACGCCATGCCAATGAAATTCGTCAATCAAACGAGAATGTACTGGATATCCCCCGTTCACGTCAAATAGTAAGATGGGCTTTTGAAAATTCGGAAGGCACGGTTTCCGATGTCTTTGAATGCGATCAGGAAATCATTGTGGCTGTTCTTACTGATATCAGCACCTCTAAATATCAACCTGTTGATAAAGTGGCAAGTCTGATACGCGGAGAAATTGTCCGTGATAAAAAAGCAGAGCAATTCACCAAAGAGATCAATGAAGCCCTGTCAAAAGGAAGCAGTTTGGAAGAACTTGCTCAAAGTTTGGATCTTGAAGTCAAATCAGCCGAACATGTAAGCTTTGACTCTTACCAATTTGGTTCGGAAGGTTTTGAACCTGCTGTAATAGGCAAAGCTATTTCTCAAGCTGAAGGACGGTTGTCGCAAGCCATCAAAGGAAACGCCGGGGTGTTTGTAATCCAAACCACCAATGTTCAAGAGCGAGAATCCGACTTCAATCTTGTAGCTGAACAGCAAAACATCATCTCCCGATACAGGTATTCGTTCCCCAATATGGTTTTGATGGATTTGCTCAACCAATCGGATATTGAAGACAACAGGCTGAGATTTTATTAAAAACATCAGTGCAACGATAAAAAGAAAAATATCGTCTTGATAACAGTCACAACAAAATCAGTAGTTCTTTCTCAAATGTGATGTTTTTTTTGAGGGAATAAAACCGATTAACATAAACAAACGTAGGTGGTGTCCTTTAGAATGGGTTGATAAGAAGAGATACTACCTACGTTTTTCCATACGTTAAAACTGAAATCAATCTCTTTTAGCTAAAATCTATTATTCACTTAACAGTGCGGCGTCAGCACTTTAAACTCTGACAAAAATATTATGAAAAAGCTAATTTTACCATTTTTATTATTGTGTGCTACCTTACTTTCGGCACAAAGCACTATTCCCAACGCGGGATTTGAGAACTGGACAGCCGTAAAAGGCTGTTATCCCACAAATTATGCGACTAACCCGTACGCCTTCGATCCGCAAGAACTATTTTCGGATACTTCTTTAATAACCAAAGCAGCCGGTTATGAAAGTCTGACAGGTGTACAAATAAAAATCGGTGCTGCGTTGGCAAGCTCTAATGTTTTTGGTGAACCCAGTTCCTCCGAAGGTGCCCCCGATTTTTCTAGTGTACATGGTGGAATACCCTATGATCAAAAACCCACAGGGATAAAAGGATATTACAAATGGCAAGCAAGTGGTGAGGCTATGGGAACAATGATTGTGATTTTTTCAAAAAATGGTGCCAATATAGGAACGTATATGCACATGTTTTCAGATGCTGCTGATGAATACACAGTCTTTGAATTTAACTTTGACACACCCGCAGAATTGACAGAAACACCGGATTCAGTAATAATCGGATTTATCCATATGGCTGACGATCCTGAAGTAAGCGGTGCGCTTACTATTGACAAGATAGAATTTACCGGTGTAGAATCACAGCCGGAACTTTTAAATGGTGATTTTGAAGAATGGGTAGAAGTTTCGGCAGAAAAAGCTGATAATTGGTATTACGTTTATAAAACCGGTAAAAAAACCGATGATGCCTACGCCGGACAATATGCATTTGAATTAACTACAACAGAGGACTATGGTGGTAATCTGTCAAATGGTTATCAAGAAGACTATTCGTCTGATATCTTCTTTGAAGGACTTCCATTTACCAATCAACGAGATGTGTTTGAATTTTACTACAAGCTCACTGAAGCAGGTGATTGTTCTGAGCATCCATCTCACTTATACCTTAAATTTCTGAACGACGCAGGCGAAGCGTTACATACAATAGGACATCGATTGAATCCTTCAGCTGAGTATAAGAAAGAAGAAGTTTCTTTTGATCTAAGATTTGTACCGGCAAAAATAGTCATGAACTTTACAAGTGGAAGTGGTGTAGGCTCTGTGTTGAAAGTTGACGAAATGCGTTTCCAATCTGAACAATCAGGATTAAATAATATCTCCACAAAAGAAATTTCCATTTTTCCTAATCCCACCGACAAAGGATTTTATCTGCCTAAAAATTTGGCAATAAATGAAGTTAAAATTATTAATTTACAGGGAGCAGAAGTGTTAAATGGCTCGGATAAAAACAATTACGTGGATGTAAGTTCTTTAGCAAAAGGTATCTACATCGTTCTGTTGAACAGCAAGGAAGGCGCTTATAAGAGTAAACTGATAAAAAAATAGAGCATGGTAACCCAAGGTGGTGCCATTGGGCTGATATATGTTGGCGGTGTCTTAGAAGCGTCCAAATGCAAGGCACTGAGATTGAGAGCGAAGGAGCATACTGAAGTATGTGACTGAGCCCGAATATCGAAAGTAACGCAGCAGTTGGGCACTTATGAGACACCGCCAGCATATTTTTTAAAATTTGAATTTAATATCCCTACAGAACCAAATAAATAAGTAGCTTTGAAATAACTTCAGCCACAAGAATTCCACCGATAAAACCAATTGTCAATTTTGTGCCTTTTGTTCCTGTGGATACTTTTAATCCATTATACATCAGTGCAATATACCAAACTATAATCGGTACGGAAATAATTCCCAAGACCAAAAAAGACGGGTAATCAAGCACAATCATTGGATTTTGAAGCACTTGTTCTACATCGGGAGAGGTGGCAAACAGCGATAATACCGCCAATATAAGAAAGGGTGCACGCGCCAATGTCATGGTTCCCAAAATATCAACAAAGCGGAAATTCTTAGAAATGATTAAGCCGATCACGTACATGCTGAGTACAACAGAGAGCAGGCTTATTCCTGTAACCAGGAGTGATTGAGCGATGGTAATATTGTCTCCAAAATGTGCATCAATAGCTCCATCAAAAGCCAGATTGCCACAACTTGCCAGTACCGCCGAAATAAGTACGATGATTATTCCAACACCGAAAGCCTGCCATCCGGCAAGACGTATAAATGGATTCCAAAGTAAATCCCAATTGTTATTTTTCTTCATAATTTCGAATTTTTTGAATGATTTCATTTAACATATTTCTCACGGTGGGGTAGCTTAGTTTGAGCTCCGCCGACATCTCTTTCAGGCTTCCGCTGTTTTTTACAAAGCGGAGAATAAAATGCAATTCCTCTTCTGAAAGACGAAGCAAAACCGGCAATTCATACAGTCCGCTTACTTCTGTTTGGCATGTTTCGCACTTCAATGCCATTACTTTAAGCTGCGATTGACAGCTCGGACAAGTTGTTGGTAACATAATTTTTATTTTTTCTTATTAATAATGGCACAAAAATAAAACAAATTTCAATAAAATCAAAATTTATATTGATTTTATTTAGTTTTTAATGAATTTTATTTGAAAATCAAAGTAAAATATAATGCAAAAATAGGAACTACCGAGAAAGCAAAAGCGGTTTCAGGTTCTGTTCGATGGCGTGAGTTCCATGACCTCGTCCAGTGAGCCGAAAAATAAGTAAGAACAGGGTAAAAATATCAAAATTGTCCGTAGGACAAACACGTGAATAACCCCCGGATTCATCCGGGGGCGAAAATGGGAAATGCTAATAAAACTCTGTAAGAGTTTCACTAAACCCAAATTGTTAAACGCCTACAGCGTTTGAGTGGTCACAAGCATTCAACTGCCCCCAATTAAAATTGGGGGTTATGCACGTGGAACTTCTACGAAGTTCAAATAGTGACTTCTTTGAGCGAAGTAGCGTAGTCTTGATTTTTTTTGCTTCGGTCAAGACAAAAAAATGAAGTAGAGAAACGTTTCTATTCAAACTCCAACAAAAATTTCATAATCGACCAGTGAAATATCCCCTTATAAGTATTTTCCGTAAACTCATCCATTGAAATGACATATTTTGGATTGTTGTCCGGAATTTTCAACAGATTTCCGAATTCGCGTTCGTGAGTTTTTTCGTCAATTATCATATAGGCAACTTGAATATAGGTAGCTTTACCTTGTTTTTCTGCAATAAAATCTACCTCGTTATCCCCAATTTTCCCAACAAAAACCTTGTATCCGTTAGCCCGTAAATGGTGGAACACCAAATTTTCAAGTACTTTATTGATGTCTTTTTGTTGAAATGGGATAAGTGCGTGGCGCATTCCCAGATCCTCAAAGTAAAACTTGTCCCCTATTTCAAATATCTTCTTTCCCCCAATCTCCTTTCTTTTTGTTCTTTCTATATAAAAAACCGATTCCAAATAGACCAAATAATCCAAAATTGTTTGAGGCATCATACTGATTTGTTGCGATTTAAGATAATCGCTAATTCTTTTTGCAGAAACGATACTACCGATATTGTCAGCTAAAAATTCAATCAGATTATGTAGAAAATGTACGTTCCGAATATTATATCGTGCCACAACATCTCGCAAAATAATGCTGTCGTAAATGTTTTTTAGATATTCGTAATAAACATTTTCGTCCTTCCGCAAGTTAACAAGATGGGGCATTCCCCCATATTTTATATAATCATACAAAGTTTCGTTTGAAGCCGAAAGTTCGTAAAAATCTAAAAACTCCTTGTAGGTAAGAGCATGAATACGAAACTGAATGTACCGCCCGGCCAGCGCAGTGGCTAATTCCCCGGACAGAAGTTTGGCATTGCTACCCGTACAATAAATATCAAAATTTCCGTCCGACTGCAGACTCCGCAATGCCAATTCATAATGCTCAATTTCCTGCACCTCATCAATAAAAAGATAGGTTTTCCCCTGTGAATTTGCTTTTTCCTGAATGTAACTCATCAAATCTTTGTAGTCTTTGATAAAATCAAATTCATATTTTTCTTTATCAATAAATAGAATTTCAGCACCGGGATAACGTGATAAAATCTCTTGGCTAACTTGCTTCAAAATATAACTTTTGCCGACTCTACGCTGTCCCACAAGCACTTTTATCAATCTATCATTGATAAAAGGATCAATTTTAGAGAAATAATAAGGACGGTATTTAATGGTATTTTCCATAAGTTTATTTTATAAAAGAAATAAATTTTGTTTTCCGATAAGTTTATGGTATAGAATAAACTTTTTGCAAATATAGAAAAGTTTACATTATAAAACAAACAATCGACTAAAAAACTCGCACCGCGCACCTCGGAACCCGGAACTCGCACCCCAGAACCCGGAACCCGTGACCCCGGACCTCGGAACCCGGAACCCGTGACCCCGGAACACGGAACCCGCACCCCGGAACGCAGCAATTAAACAATATGAAACACCGCCGTCATTTTTCAGATGAAAATACGTACCTTTGGAAAAATTTTCACATGAACAAAATTCCTTTGCTTGGCAAAACATTGAATGAACTGACAGCGATTGTCACCAGCCTCGGCATGCCGTCATACACCGGGAAACAGCTGGCGGAATGGATATACAGAAAAAGGGTTGTGGCCATTGACGAGATGACAAATATTTCTGTCAGGAACAGGACACTGCTTCAAGAACAATATGAAGTTGGCAGAACACAAGTGGTTGACCGGCAAGTTTCGATTGACGGCACCATTAAATATCTTTTCAAAACCCATAAAAATCAATTCATCGAAAGTGTCTTTATTCCTGAGGAAGATAGAAACACTTTGTGTATTTCATCGCAGGTAGGGTGTAAAATGAATTGTTTGTTTTGCATGACCGGCAAGCAAGGTTTCAGCGCTCAGCTTGAAACACACGAGATTCTCAATCAGTATTATTCCATCCCCGAGTCGGAACGACTGACCAATATTGTTTTTATGGGCATGGGAGAACCGCTTGACAATGTAGATCATGTTCTGAAAGCTTTGGAAATCATGACATCAGATTACGGACCGGCATGGAGTCCGAGAAGAATTACGATCTCAACTATTGGCATCATCCCTAACATGAAGACTTTCCTTGAAAGGTCGAACTGCCACCTTGCCATCAGCATGAACTCACCTTTTGAAGAAGAAAGGCTCAAGCTTATGCCCATGCAAAAGATATATCCCATTCACAAAATAATCAAGGAATTGCAAAATTATGATTTTAGCAAACAACGCCGATTGTCATTTGAGTACATCATGTTTAACGGACTGAATGACACCATGCGTCACGCTGTGGAGATGGTTAAACTGCTGAAGGGATTACCTTGCCGCGTGAACCTGATCCGGTACCACGCCATTCCGGGCATAGACCTGAAAAGCTCCGATGAAGCGAAAATGATTGTATTCCGCGATTATCTGACCGACAACGGCATCACAACTACCATCCGGAAGTCCAGGGGGGAAGATATCTTTGCGGCATGCGGCATGCTCAGCTCCTCAAAACTTGTTTGACACCCTTTATCTGACTGATTTTTTTCACAATAAGGTTTAACTGCTGATTGTCGCTGACCATGATGGTTAGATGACCTTCAAACAATCCTGCACTCGAGTCCACGGAAATAGAACGCAGGCTGATTTCCTTTTCTTTTGAAATCAAAGAAGTAATATTGGCTACAATGCCAATGTCATCCCGTCCCACGATGCGCAACGTTATTGGATATTGCGTGCCTTCAAACTTTCCCGACCAACGTGCCGGAATAATACGGTAGCCGTAGCGCGCTATCATCTGAGGAGCATTCGAACAGTTAACGCGGTGTATCTTAATACCCCCGGAAACAGAAACAAAACCGAACACCTCATCACCGTAAATCGGATTACAGCATTTCGCCAACTTGTAATCTACTTGTTTCAAATCTTGTCCGATAACCAGGACATCTTCCTTGGCAATGCCTTCAGGGACAGTTGCTTCTTTGGTAAAACTTTCAGCACTTCGAAGTTCTGTGGCAGGGTCAAAAGTTTCTTTTTTGACGAGCTCAATATAATCGTCACGGACAACGAAAATATCAAGTTTTTCCGAAGCCAGGGCCTGGTAAAAGTCGCTTACGGTCTTGTAACCTTTCTTCCGGGCAAGTTTGGAAATATACCCATCATCCAGATCAAGCTTCCAGTTTTTAAACCTGCGCATTAAAATCTCACGTCCCAACTCCGCATCCTTGAATTCGATTTCTTTCAATGTCTGACGGATTTTGTTCCGCGCCTTTGAGGTAACAACAATTTTCAGCCACGACTGATTAGGTTTTTGCGTGGGAGAGGTAAGCACTTCCACCTGATCTCCGTTTTTCAAGACATACTTGATAGGTACGTTTTTCCCATTTACCTTGGCACCAACGCATTTAGTGCCGAGATTGGTATGGATTGAAAACGCAAAGTCCAGCGCTGTGGCACCTTTGGGTAATTTGTGCAGATCACCGTTGGGCGTAAAAACAAACACCTCCTCGTTATACAAATTCAACTTAAATTCATCCATAAAATCGACGGCATTCAACTCTGGATTTTCCAGGATGTCGCGGATGTTCCTCAACCATTCATCCATGCCCGAATCTGTCTTCAATCCCTTGTATTTCCAATGTGCCGCCAATCCCTTCTCAGCAATTTCATCCATACGCACAGTACGAATTTGGACTTCCACCCATTTATTTTGAGGTCCCAATACTGTGGTATGCAAACTTTCGTAACCATTCGATTTCGGTATGGACAACCAGTCTCGCAAACGATTGGGATTCGGCTGATACATGTCAGCTACCACCGAATAAGCCTGCCAGCATGCGGACTTTTCCTTTTCAGGAGGAACATCTAAGATGATGCGAATGGCGAAAAGATCGTAGATGTTTTCAAACGCCGTGTTTTGCTTTTGAATCTTATTGTAAATCGAATGAATGGATTTCATTCTTCCTTTGATGGAAAACTCGTGCCCCATCAAAGCTAATTTTTCCTGAAGAGGTTGAATAAATGCATGGATGTATTTTTCCCGGGATTGCTTTGTCTCATTGAGTTTGTACGCAATATCAGAGTAAATTTCCCGGTTGGTGAACTTCAGAGACAAATCTTCCAATTCTGTTTTGATAGCGTACAAACCCATTCTGTGTACCAAAGGCGCATACAAAAAAGAACTTTCCATGGCAATGCTCTTACGGGCATCTTCGGGATATTCATGCAATATCCTCATGACGTGCAGCTGTTCCGCCACAATAATCAAAACCACACGCAAGTCTTCTGCAAAAGTCAACAACAACTTTCTGAAATTCTCAGATTCTAAGGAAGCACTTTTTGCATACAACTCACGCACTTTAGATAATCCGGCAATCAACATACCCACAGACGTTCCAAACTCATCATCTACCTCTTTTGTGCTCAAAACCTTATCAATCGCCACCATCTCGTAAAGGAGAAAAGCAAGAACGGATGTTTTGCCAAGTCCTATTTCAGTAAGAAGAATTTCGGTAACAGACAATTTAAAATAAATCGGATCACCGGGGTATTGTGCTGGTTTAAAGCTATGCCGAAAGTATTGTTTATACCAACGTCTAAGTTTCATTCGTTCATCGAAAGAAAACAAAGAAGCATGAGATTTCAACAATCTTGCATAGGTGTGCCCAATAGTTGGTTGAAAGGTGTTTTCTTGCATATATTATCCGATAGGTTATGGCTTGACGCAAATTTACATGAATTTCTTCAATGAATGCTATAAAAATTATGAATAATCTCATCCGTAATCAACACAATCCATCAAAACCTCATGAGAAAGAACAAAATAAATCAAAAAAAAAATCCGAATACTTGGGAAGATTGAATTTTCTTTTTAATTTTGCGTCTTCACACTATCTGGATATTAAATATAAGAAACAAGCACATGAGAACTACAATCAAAATTTTGCTTTCCGTTGCCATTGTAATATTGGTTTACTTATGTTTTATGAGTGTTCTGACTCCTATCCAATTTGAAAAGGTCAGGGCAGAAAGAGAAAAGGAAGTCGTACAGTCACTCATCAACTTAAGAATAGCACAAATTGAATACAGGGATCAGAACGGCTCTTATGCCTCAAACCTTGACACGCTTTTGCATTTCATCAAGACCGGTGAAAAGAAGGTGGTACTAAAAGAGGGCATCCTTACCGAAGTACAATTGGCCTCCGGGCTAACTGAACAAAAAGCTACCAATATAGTAAGAAAAGGCAACAAAAAGGAAATTAAAGAAGCCGGATTAGAAGGTTTTCGCCGCGACACAACAATGGTACCTCTGCTTGAGGCACTCTATCAAAACAGACTCAGCCTAACGGCGATTGACAATCTGAAATACATCCCTTACTCTGACAATGTGGAATTTGAAGTTGAAGTTTCGCTTGATTACATCAGTGCTAACGGAGTGATAGTTCCTTTATGTGAAATGCGTGCTCCGTACAGAGAGTTTCTAATGGATGCCAACCGTCAAGAAACGTTGAACTTAATCGACCTCCAAAGAAAACTCGAAAAATTCCCCGGAATAAAAGTAGGCGCGGTTAATGAACCTAACAATTTCGCGGGTAATTGGGAATAAGATCCAGATGCGAGGAAACATGAATGCTAACCTCGTTGACATACCATACAGACTATCCATTCGATTTTCCCCGAATGGATTTTCTGTTTTTGTTTGTGACGTCAATGAGAAAGTCGTTGCTTCCGTTAATAAAACTTATAAGCATTCTTCCGATAACACAAACAACCTAAAGGAGGCTATTCTATCAATAAAACCATCTCTACCCAACTGTCAGGAAGTAATACTGATCTGTGAAACTGAATTTTATACTTTGATACCAAATTCTTTTTTTGTCGCCGATCAGGCTCCTGATTTTTTAAAACTTCAACATCCTGACTTGCCCGAAACCTATCAGGTATTTAGTCACAGTTTGCAGAACAAAGACAGTGTATTCATCTTTGCATATGATTCGGGAATTGTACAAACCTTAACCGAAATTTTTCCGGCACTAAAAATTGAACATCAACTGACCTCATCGATAGAACAACCTGATCATCAAAATATGATTTCAATATGGATCAGGGAAGAGCGAATGGATTGTCTGGTGTTTCATAAGGGGGAAATAAAACTGCTCAATCACTATTCCTATCAAACTGCTGAAGATATTGTATATCACGCGTTAAACATTGCGTACCATTTACAATTCGACATCATGGAATTTGAAATTATAGTGTATAGTGATGAGGCAAATGCAAAAAATCATGAGGAAATAATCACGACTTATTTACCTCAATCAGATTTCAGAACAATACAATGAGAATAATAAGCGGTAAATATAAAGGGAGACGTCTGGAGGTAAGTAAAAAACTATCAGCCCGCCCTACTACCGATTTTGCTAAGGAAGGACTTTTCAACCTGCTGAATAATAGAATAGACTTTGAAGACATCCGTGTTCTTGATCTATTTGCGGGAACAGGCAGCATCGGTATGGAATTTATTTCACGTGGTTGTAAAGAAGTTGTTGCAGTTGAACTATGCGAAAAAAATTGTGCATCAATTCGCAAAGTTTGCAATATTTTACAAATTGACAACTTACTCTTGCATCGTGCAGATGTTTTCAAATTCATCTCCGGTTGTCACACCCGGTTTGATGTTATCTATGCTGACCCACCTTACGATTCGGATAAAATTGTCGCTTTACCCGATTTAATCATACAGCATAAACTGTTGGCAAACGACGGTTTGTTTATTTTGGAACACTCAGCCAAACAACAATTTGATGATCATCCCCATTTTGCGATTCATCGCAAATATGGAAACGTCCATTTCAGCATCTTCAAACAAGAAAAAGAGAAGTAAGAAAGGAAAGATGGAATTCAAAGTCGGGGTGACAAGACTCGAACCTGCGACCTCTACGTCCCGAACGTAGCGCGCTACCGACTGCGCCACACCCCGCTCTGATTTCGAGACGCAAAAGTACAAAGTATTTTTGAAAAACAAAAGTGAAGTTCATGTTTTCCTGTCTTTTATCGAAAATATGATTTCTGAATTAATTCATGTAAATTTGCAAAAATTATTTTTTACGATGTATAAAACAATTATTCAACAGTTTATTCAGCAAAACAACTATCCTAAACTACAATTAAAAGGAGTCTTTTTCGATATGGACGGTGTGTTGCTCGATTCGATGGGAAAGCACGTAGTATCCTGGATACAAGCTATGCAAGACTACAACATACCTTTCACGGCAAAAGAAGCCTACTTGTATGAAGGGCAACCGGGTTCGATAACCATTAGTAAAGCCTATCAACGAACATTTGGTAAAAAGCCGACTGTTGAAGTAATTGAAAAACTTTACAGTCTTAAGTGTGACTACATAAAAAAGATGGATCCTATCGGTCCGATGAAACACGCCGATAAACTTCTCCAGCAAATTAAAAATCAGGGATTAGAAACATATTTGGTTACCGGTTCCGGACAACCATCCATTATAGATATGCTCGATATTTATTTTCCGGACACTTTTCAACCCGATCATAAGGTAACTGCCTTAAATAACATTAAGGGTAAACCCGCTCCTGATCCTTATCTCAGGGCTTTATCCATTGCGGGCATTAAACCCTGGGAAGCAGTAGTCATAGAAAATGCCCCTCTGGGAGTGGAGTCTGCAGTTGCAGCCGGCATACTCACCATTGCCATCAACACCGGTCCTTTGGCTTCTTCCATTTTAAGTGAAAGAGGCGCTCACATCGTTTTGGATGGTGGAATGACCGAGCTAAACAATAAATGGGGAGAAATTTCCGCTCATCTTATCTCTTAAATAGCGCAACAGTTTAAATAGGATATTATGCAAATCGTTCAATACCCCGCCCGTGAAACCTGGGAAGAATTATTAAAACGACCTGTTATCGACAGTTCGAGCCTTTTTGAGACAGTACGGCAAGTATTGGAAGAGGTTCGCAAAAATGGCGATCAGGCAGTCAAATCATACACTCAGAAGTTTGATGGTGTAAAATTGGACTCCTTAGTGGTAACGGCAGAAGAAATCGAAACAGCAACCAAGCTTGTCTCTGATGATTTAAAACGAGCGATTGAGACGGCAAAAAACAATATCCGGAAGTTTCATACACAGCAACTGCAAAAATTTGAAAAAATAGAAACTTCTCCCGGCGTCTGTTGTTGGCAGAAAGCCATACCCATCGAAAAGGTAGGATTGTATATTCCCGGTGGAACAGCACCTTTGTTTTCAACAGTGCTGATGTTGGCTATACCTGCACAAATAGCGACTTGCAAAGAAATTATTCTTTGCACGCCACCTGATGTAAAAGGTAAAATTCATCCGGCAATTTTGTATGCAGCACAAACTGCAGGGGTCTCTCGGATATTCAAAATTGGTGGCACACAAGCCATTGCCGCTATGGCTTACGGTACTGAAACCGTACCCAAAATTTATAAGATTTTCGGTCCGGGCAATCAGTATGTTACGGCTGCCAAACAATTGGTTTCGTTAAAAGATGTGGCCATTGACATGCCCGCCGGTCCGTCTGAGGTGGAAGTATTAGCAGATGAAACCGCCGTTCCTGCTTTTGTAGCTGCCGATTTATTATCACAAGCCGAACACGGGGTTGATAGTCAGTCGATTCTGATCACTACCGACAAGCAACTGATTGACACAGTACAAGATGAAGTGGCTTTACAACTTGAAAATCTTCCAAGGAAAAAAATAGCCCGCGAAGCACTCAAGAACAGCAAAATCATATTGGTGCGTAATTTAGAAGAAGCCATTGAGTTGACGAATATTTATGCACCCGAACACTTGATCATTGCCACCAAAAACTACAGGATTGTGGCGGAATCAATCGTGAATGCAGGCTCTGTTTTTCTGGGGAATTACACCCCTGAAAGCGCCGGTGATTATGCATCAGGCACCAATCACACCTTGCCGACCAACGGATATGCCAAGGCATATAGTGGCGTAAACTTAGACAGCTTTATGCGTAAAGTCACCTTCCAGGAAATCACGCAAAAAGGACTAAATGCCTTGGGTAACACCATCATGCTGATGGCCGAAGAAGAAGCTTTGCAGGGGCATAGTAATGCGGTGAGAATTAGATTGAGCAACGAAAAACGAAGAACGATAACAAATTAACTAAGAACGATGAACGAAAAACGAAGAACAAAGATAAATTAACTAAGAACGAAAAGTGAAGAACGATGAACGAATAACTAAGAACAAAGAACAAAGACAAAGGACAAATTGTTTAATGTTTAATGTTTAGTGTTTAATTTTGTTGAATTGTTGAATTGTTGAATTATTTAATCGTTGAACTGTTGAATTGAGAACAAAAAGTAAAGATAAAAAAAACGATGAACGAAGCCAAAGGCTAACAGCCAAAAGCCAAAAGCCAAGAATGAACTCGCGATCCCGGACCCCGGAACTCGGAACCCGTTAACTTCCCTAACTTCTCTAACTTCTTTAACTTCTAAAAAAACTACTAACTACTAACTACCAACTACTATCTACTAACTACCAAAAATAACTTCTTTAACTTCCATAACTACTAACTACTAGCTACCAACTACTAAAAAATGAACCTCCACAATCTCCTTCGAAAAAACATTGCTGATCTAAAGCCTTATTCTTCTGCTCGCAGTGAGTTTAAGGGTGAAGCGTCCGTATTTTTGGATGCCAACGAAAATCCTTTCAATGCTCCTTTCAATAGGTATCCCGACCCTTTGCAATCCAAACTGAAAGCATCCATTTCTGCTGTCAAAGGTGTGCCTACCGAAAACATTTTTTTGGGCAACGGCAGTGATGAGCCGATTGATCTATTGTATCGTGCTTTTTGTGAACCGCGCATCAACAATGTAGTGGCCATTGACCCTACCTACGGCATGTATAAGGTTTGTGCCGATATCAATGATGTGGAATACCGCAAGGTTTTATTGCAAGAAGATTTTGATTTTACAGCGAATGCAATATTAAAGGCAACAGATAAAAACAGTAAAATCATCTGGTTGTGTTCACCCAATAATCCTACGGGAAACAGTCTGAATGGTCGGGAAATAGAAAAGACGCTGAAACATTTCCACGGCATTGTCGTATTGGATGAAGCCTACATAGATTTCTCCTCTCAGCCGGGCTTTTTGAAGAAATTGGACCAATATCCTAATTTGGTAATTTTGCAAACCCTGTCCAAAGCCTGGGGAAGTGCAGCCATTCGTTTGGGGATGGCTTTTGCCTCGCCAGAGATCATTCAGGTATTGAGCAATATCAAATATCCGTACAACATCAATATCCTGACACAAGAACAAGCTCTGCGGGCTATAGAAAACAAAAAGCAAGTGGAGGAATGGGTACGGATATTATTATCAGAAAGGGAACTGCTGATTGAATCCCTGAAGCAACTTCCGTTGATCAAGCACATCTATCCTACCGATGCAAACTTCGTTTTGGTAAAAGTAGAAGATGCGGATGCGGTTTATCGGTATTTGGTAAAAAACAGCATAGTCGTCAGGAATCGCAGTACTATCTCACTTTGTGCAGGTTGCATCAGGATCACGGTAGGGACGCATGAGGAGAATGCAGCTTTGATTGCAAGTTTGTGTGGCGGTGTCTCATAAGTGCCCAAGAGTGATCCCTCGCGACCACGCAACCCTTGAACTCGGAACACGGACCCCGCACCACGGAACTCGTTACCCCGAAACCCGCAACCCCCTTAAAAAAGAAGCTATATCCATTCGTTTTTTACCCGGAGCCTGTATTTCTACGAGCCGTATAAAACCATCCCGTAAGGCTATTTTTAAAAAGTTTTTTCCGTCAGTATGTACGGAACCGATTGTCGATTGGTGTGTACACTTTTCTTTTTCAGTTTTAAAAACTTTCAATACCATAGCCTCCGGCTGTCCGGGCAATTGCAGGCTGGTCCATGCGGTTGGATAAGGTGAAAGACCACGCACAAAATTATGCATTTCATCTACAGACTTGGAAAAATCCATTTCACAATTGTCCTTAAAAAGTTTGGGTGCTAATTTTAAGGCGTTTACATCCTCTATAATGGAGGATTGTGCTGTAGTCGTAATTGTACCTTTTGCAAACCTGTCCACTGTCTTTTTTACCAATTGCGCACCCATGACCATCAATTTATCATGAAGCGCTCCCGCATCATCCTCCTCATGTATAGAGATCTTCTCTTGCAGGATGATATTGCCTGTATCAACCCCTTCTCTGATAAAAAAGGTGGTTACACCGGTCTCCTGTTCTCCATTGATGATTGCCCAATTGATGGGTGCAGCGCCTCTATATTGTGGCAATAAGGAAGCATGCAGGTTAAATGTTCCCATGGGAGGCATGTTCCATACAACTTCCGGTAACATGCGAAAAGCAACCACAATTTGCAAATCCGCTTTCAGGGCTTTTAAGGCTTGTAAAAAAGCCTCATCTTTCAGATTCGTTGGTTGCAGCAAGGGCAATTGATGGTCAAGGGCAAATTGTTTCACTGCCGAATATTGCAATTTATGACCACGTCCCGCAGGTTTATCCTGTACGGTCACCACCCCCACAACTTGATGCTGATGTTGAATTAATACCCTGAGGCTTTCAACTGCAAACTCCGGTGTCCCCATAAAAACGATGCGCATAGTAACAAAAATTTAAGTTTACTATTTCCAGTTGATGTATCTTGATCTGCTTCCTATCCTGCCAAAAGTCAGGATGACAGCAGAGATTACAGGTAATATCACATCAAATACCAACAAAGTCAGGTAATACTCCCGTCCCTGGTAATATTGGGAAGTTTTATTGATGATGGTTGTTTGTATAATAAACCTGGATAAGAACAAGGTACCGGCTATGGCTGTCATAAGCCAGTTTCCTGAACACAGGGATAAAACGAAAAGTGAAATGAAGGATGCGTAAAAGAACAAACGGATGAACGGCTCGACAGAAAGTAAAAATTTACTTTTTGCATTGTAAAAAGTAGAAACCGACAAATGACGTTCTTTCTGAAAATACCAGGTACGAAAACTTTGTTTGGGAACGGACCATGTAATGCTGTTCAAGGATGTCTCAATACGTGTATTTTGCGGACTGGCAGCAGCATTTACCATCAAGTCATCGTCTCCGGATATTAAATGCAGGGTGGAAGCAAAACCATTTTCTCTGAAAAACACTTCTTTTCTATACGCCATATTGCGTCCCACACCCATGTAAGGCTGACCGGCATTTGCAAAACCAAGATATTGCAGGGCATGGAACAGCGTATCATAGGTAATTAATTTATTGATAAAAGTTTCCTCTTGCAGATAAGCACCATATCCAAGCACAAATTCCGTTTCAGGTGTAAAGTTGCGAGCCATGGCAGCAATCCAATCTTTGCTGTGTGGTTCACAGTCAGCATCAGTAAAAAGCAACCATTCATATTTGGCAGCTTTGATCCCAAGTGTAAGAGCCAATTTTTTAGTACTGAGATTTTTAGCTCCTTGAGGTACAAAGGTGGATCGTAGATGTGGATAGATTATGCTCAATTCTTTCAATAAATCTTCTGTTTCCCCATCCGCACCATCATTTACGACAATTACTTCATAATTCGGATAATCCTGTGATAATACTTTAGGCAAAAACTCCCTGAGATTGACAGACTCATCTTTGGCTGCGATGATAACAGAAACTGGCTGTTGATCTTTTACATATTCCCCTGATATCTTTTCTCGCTTTTTATTCTGACACAACACAATCCGTATGTATCTGAAATAAAAATAAGTTTGATATATAAAAGCAAGGACGAGAATAATCGCAAAGAAGATTTCAATGGGCGAAGAATAAAACCAGCAACTGCAAAACATAAAATTTTTCAATTTGAAATAATTAATGCGGAAAGTTTCCGGGTATTAATTGCATCTTAATATCCACTTCAGTCAACCACTTCCGCTTGCAATAAAATTGCACAAATTTAATGATTTTTTCCGACTCTGACGCTTGAGACTAATGGAAAACATGGCAAGAATACATATTGGCGGTGTCTCATAAGTAAATATTTAACTAGAACCCGAAAGGTGTCTTAAAAGTATCCAAATGCAAGGCACTGAGATTGAGGGCGAAGGAGTATACTGAAGTATGTGACTGAGCCCGAATATCGAAAGTAACGTGGTTACTGAGCGAAGTCGAAGTGCAGCAGTTGGGCACTTATAAGACACCGAGTTTGATCATTCAAAGCTCAAATAAGGCCTAATCTTCATCAACACCGAATCATTCATTTCCGAAAGTTTTTCAATATCCTGAAAGCTTGTAAGCCTGCCTTTTTTACGCCTCAGTTCATAAATCTGTTTTGCCTGATAAAAATTCAAATAAGGATGAGAGCGGAGTCTCTCAATGGATGCGGTATTGACCTTAATCTTACGGATAGATACAGGATCAACTATACAATGTGGAGCAATACACCGGTAATTTTCCGCTGTCATCCCATAAATTTCACGGAGTTGCTCTACGCTTGTAAAACCTCCGGTCTGCTGACGGAATCGAACAATGGAACGCGCGTATCCCCGACCAATACCTTTCACTTGCATCAACTGGGTTGTATCGGCGGTATTCAGCTCAACAACAACTTTAACAGTAGGTTTCAAAGTAGCTGCGTACTCAGGTTCTTCTTCCAAGTGCAAAGCATCTGCTTTCGGAATTTGGATGTATGGTGCCAAATCTGCAAATTGCTCTTCAGTCAAGCCATACACCTTCCCAAAAGCTTCGCTGTCACGAAACTGCCCTCCTTTCCGCCTGTATTTTAAAATATTGGAAATCACGTAAGGCTTCAATCCTAATGCAACAAACCCTGCGGAATCCAATGTGTTGGGATCGAAAGCAAACAAATGGACTTCGGAAGCCGACTGCCCGAATGATTTTTTATAAACAGATTTATCTGAACGTGAATATGTTTGGTGTTTTTTTCTGTTGCGGACACTATCCAGGGAAACCAATGATTGCTTGAATGTTTCAAATGCCGCTATATCATCTGGATGGGTTTGAAAATCGTCTTCAGAAAAAAACGGAATGCAAAAATTGACAATGGAACACAATACTATCAAACAGATAATCACAACAATGCCGATACGTTGAGAAAGGGGAAAAAAGAAGAAGTCTTTCCACATAGTAAACAAACAAAAAATTATAAGGTAGGGATTCAGGTCTTTTTACAACTAATCTTATAACTCTTATTATTGACCCGCAAAAAGTAAATTCCCTCCCCTGTCGGAATAAAAAAGCGACCGGACACCAATTCTCCACTCCAAAGCACCTGACCGGTCAAAGCAAACAGCCGCACATAATTGTTAGGCTTTGGAAAATAAATATATATCCCTGCTGCAGTTGTATAGTAACTAAATCCATCTGCCTGGATGATCTGTTGATTAGCTGTCGTGTCTTTTTTAGAAACGGGCAGCAATCCTTCACCTTCAATTTTCACAACTGACGGTCTGCTAAGCCCCTGTTGAGCCGACAACTCAATAGAAAAAAGAAACAAGGCTCCCAACAAGATCGATATGTAATATATTCTATACATATTGTATATTTGCTTCATACTAACAACCTACTTTCACTGCCATTAGCTCTTTTAGGATAATCAACCGTATAATGTAGTCCGCGGCTTTCTTTTCTTCTCAAAGCATGTTTTATGATCAGATAAGCAACACTGATTATATTGCGCAATTCACACAACTCACGCGAAACCACTGATCTGTCAAACAAATCTTCTGTTTCCTTAAATAAAATCTCTAACCTTCTCATAGCCCTTTGCAGACGAAGATTAGAACGCACAATACCCACATAGGTACTCATGATTTGTTCAACTTCCCTAAAACTTTGTGTAATCAACACCATTTCTTCCGGAAGCTTCGTGCCTTCATCATCCCAGGCGGGTATCAACGTATTCCAACTATAATTCCGAATGTGTTTGGCTGCATCTTTTGCTGCGGCATCGGCATATACTATAGCCTCTATCAATGAATTGGATGCCAGGCGATTTGCTCCATGCAGACCGGTACACGAACATTCACCGGCAGCATACAATCTGTTGATGGAGGTGCGTGCATCCATGTCAACCGCTATTCCACCGCAAACATAATGTTGAGTAGGTGATACCGGAATAAAATCTTTGGTGATATCAATACCGTGTTTCAAACACTTCTTATAAATATTGGGAAAATGATCTCTTATTTCCTTGGCATCTTTATGCGTTATATCCAAATAAACAAAATCATGTCCCCTGATTTTCATTTCATTATCTATGGCCCGGGCAACAATATCACGCGGGGCTAAAGAACCTCTGTCGTCATATTTTTGCATAAATTCACGTCCGTCTTGTCCACGCAGAACAGCTCCATATCCACGAATAGCTTCTGTAATCAAAAAGGTTGGGCGCTCTCCCGGATTATAAAAAGCGGTTGGATGAAACTGTACAAACTCCATGTCCTTGATCACGCCACGCGCCCTGTGCACCATAGCTATGCCATCTCCGGTGGCAACATCAGGATTGGTGGTAGTAGCATACACACCGCCAATGCCGCCAGTAGCAAGCAAAGTCACCTTCGATAAATACGTATGGATGTGGTTGGTTCGTTGGTCTAAAACATATGCCCCATAACATTCAATATTCGGTGTATGCATGGTAACCACTTCTCCCAAATGATGTTGGGTGAGGATTTCAATCGCAAATGTATTTTCAAAGATCTCAATATTGGGAACTGTTCTTAGTTTACGTATTAAAGCCTGTTGAATTTCATAGCCTGTATTGTCTTTATGATGCAGGATCCGGTTTTCACTGTGCCCTCCTTCTCTGTGCAAATCGAATTTACCATCTCCATCACGATCGAAATCAATACCCCAACCAAGCAATTCCTCAATTTGCTGTGGGGCTTCCGTAATTACTTTTTCAACGACCGCCACATTACAATGCCCATCTCCTGCCACTATGGTATCAGCTATATGCTTTTCAAAACTATCAGGACTGTAGGTTACCGCAGCAATGCCGCCTTGTGCATAAGCCGTGTTCGTATCATCCAAAGAAGACTTGCTAAGCAATGCAACAGTACCATAACGAGACGCTTTAAGAGCAAAGCTGATTCCCGCTATACCGCTTCCGATAACCAAAAAATCAAACTGTCGTGTCAATTATAGAAGTTTATTTAATCTCTTTTATATACACCCTTCTTCTTTTATGAATTTCGTGTTCGAAATAATCCCAGTGTGCTGTAACCTTGGTATTGGTTTCTAATTCGGGATTGCTTTCAGCATAATGATATCCGTTTTTCGCTGCTACGGGCATCATTTCAGCAAATAAAATAGCATTGGCTCCCTTATTCTGATAATCAGGATGTACGGCTATCAGGTACAGATCCAACAAGTCATTTTTCTTGATGGCTTTCAACATATGATACCATCCGGAAGGAAACAATTTACCTTTTGCTTTTTGCAATGCTTTGGTAAAACTCGGCATGGCTATCCCTAAAGCAATTAAATCACCTTCATCATTTTCTACCAGGACAACGGTATCTAAACGGAAAAAACTAAAATACAACTTAATGTAAAACTGTATCTGCTCATCTGTTAGCTTGGCAAAGCCAAACAAATCTTTGTATGCCTCATTGAGTAAATCAAAGATTTTTTGTCCGTACCGTTTAACCGTATCTTTTTTAGAAACCAATTTGACCGGCCGAAGATTGAATTTTTGTTTAACAATCTCTGCCATTCTTATGAATTTTTCAGGGAACACGTCCGGCACCTTGATCAGATATTCAACCCAATCGGCTTCTTTCTCGAATCCCAATCTTTCGTAATGATCAATATAATACGGATAATTATAGATGGTGGCTAATGTACTTGCCCTGTCATATCCTTCTATCAAAGCACCTTCGTTGTCGAAATCGGTAAAACCGAGCGGACCATGAATATGAGTCATTCCTTTTGATTTAGCCCAATGCTCAACTGCACCAAAAAGGGCGTTTGAAACTTTAGGGTCGTCCACGAAATCAATCCATCCGAAACGCGCATGCTTTTGATTCCACGTTTCATTCGCAACAGGTTGGATAATCCCCGCGATTCTTCCAACAACTTTGCCCTCTTTATAGGCTAAGAAATAAGCTGTATCACAAAAATCCAAGGCGGGATTTTTACCTTTCGACAAGTTCAACAAATCGTCCATCGCCAATGGAGGCGCTGCGTACGGATTATCTTTGTACATGTTAATCCCAAACCAAATAAATTTCTTTAGATCTCTTTTACTCTTTACCTCTTTAATAATAACTGACATTTTCAATTTTATTAAGTGTTACAAATAAAACCGTAAAAATAAAGGTTTATTTTTGATTTATTAGCATTTTATAGTTTTCAAACTCGTCCAAAAATAAACATAATGCTGACAATCAACAAGTTACTCCATTTTTAATTTCGGTTTCCTAATATAAAATAGTATAAAGGTTCCAATGGTTGTTCCTATTCCTACACTGTATGCTATAACAGGTGACAAGCCAAAGCCTTCCGGTGCTAAGAAGATATAAGACACTGTTACACAAGTCATAAAAAGAGTCGGAATTAGCGAGATACCATAGAATTTATTGCGTTTGGATAAATATACTGTAATTGCCCATAGTGTAAAAACCGATAGGGTTTGATTCCACCAGGCAAAATACCTCCATATTACATCAAAATCAACTTGTAACAAGATAAATGTAACGATAAAAATAGGCACAGCTACCCACAAACGATTTTTAATCGGTTTCTGATTCATTTTCAGAAACTCGGCAGTCATCAATCTGGCTGCTCGCAAGGCAGTATCTCCGGTAGATAGAGGAGCCGCCACAACGCCCAACAAAGCCAAAAATCCGCCTACAGGTCCTAACCAGGTTTTAGCAATTACGTCCACTACCACTGCCGGTTTATTGGCTGTTGGTGCAAGCCCGGCCACATATTCCTGCAATCCTTCAACAGATCCAAAAAAACTTGCGGCTGCTGCCGCCCATACCAAAGCTACAATCCCTTCCGTCACCATGGAGCCGTAAAAAACCCTTCGTCCGTATTTTTCATTTTGAATACATCTTGCCATTAAAGGTGATTGGGTTGCATGGAATCCAGAAACAGCTCCGCAGGCAATTGATATAAACATCATTGGAAATATGGGTAGTTTTTGCGGATGCTGATTGGCAAATCCGTCAGAAAACTCCGGTACCGCAGCATTATTGACATACAAAGCGCCTAAGATACCGACTACCATAATCAATAGTGCAAGACCAAATACAGGGTAAATCTTTCCAATTATTTTATCTATGGGCAACAAAGTAGCAAGAATATAGTAGGTAAAAATAATCACCACCCACCAGGTAACACCAATAGCACCTGTGGTCATGTTGTTGAGCAATTCAGCAGGTCCGGAAATAAACACTGCGCCAACAAGCACCATCAGCCCTATAGAGAAAAAATTCATGAACACTTTTACCGGATTACCCAATTCTTTGCCCACTAATTCGGGTTGAGAAGCTCCATTGGCCCGTACTGACATCATGCCGGACATATAATCGTGAACGGCTCCGCCAAAGATGGTTCCAAACACAATCCATAAAAAAGCCGAAGGACCATACATCATACCCATAATGGCTCCGAAAATGGGTCCCAATCCGGCTATATTTAAAAATTGGATTAAAAAAGCTTTCCACCAGGGCAAGGGAACATAATCAACTCCGTCCGGATTAGATATGGCAGGGGTAGCCCGTTCCGAATCAATACCAAAAACACGTTCCGCAACTTTTCCGTAAACGAAATAGCCCACAATCAAAGCTATTACAGCAACGGTAAATGATATCATGGTAATTATTTTTACGTATATTAAAAATCAATAAAACTTCAACACACAAAAGTAATTATTTCTAACAAAGCATGCTACCAATCTGATAAACCAAAAACGAAATCAACCAGGCCAAACCCGTCGTATAGAGCATCGTAAATATTGCCCAGCCCCAATTTGCCTCTTTTCTGATAGCCGCAATAACTGCAACGCAAGGGAAATATATCAATATGAACAACATAAAACCAATGCTCACAAGGGGCGTAAAAACCGGTTGTCCTTCCAACTCTCCGGAACTGTGTTTTTGTTCTCTGATCTTTTGCTTCAAAGATTCTTGCACTCCTGCATCATCTTCCGAACCGGATTGATACAAAACACCCATAGTGCTGATAACTATCTCTTTAGCTGCCAAGCCAGTCATTAAGCTAACACCCATTTTCCAATCAAATCCCAGGGGACGAATAATAGGCTCAATACCATGTCCTATCATGCCGATATATGATTTTTCTTGTCGTTCAAAATCATGTGCATGCTCTAATTCTTTGATCAGTATTTCTTTTTCGTGCTCTTCTATTTCATCTTGATCCTCTACGGCCTGTATTTTTGCCGCATAATCTGCAGAAAGTTCTGCATTACGCGGATAGTAACCCAAAGCCCAAATTATAACGGAAGCAATCAATATCACACTTCCCATTTTCTTCAGATATTGTTGTCCCTTGTGCCACATGTGAAGCAGGGTGTTTCTCAATGTAGGAATACGATACGGCGGCAATTCCATCACAAAAGGAACACCTTTCCTGGAAAAAGCTATATTTTTCATGAGTAATGCGGTCAGGACAGCAATCACGATACCAGTCAGATAGATGCCAAAAAGCAAGATACCCTGGTGTTTCGGAAACACAGCAGCAATCAGCAACACATAAACCGGCAGTCTGGCGCTGCAGGACATAAATGGCGTGATGATCATGGTCAGTATCCTATCCTTGCGGTTTTCGAGCGTACGCGTGGCCATAATTGCCGGCACGTTGCATCCAAAGCCCATTATCAGTGGTATAAAGGATTTACCGTGAAGTCCGATCTTCTGCATCAATTTATCCATCATGAAAGAAGCCCGAGCCATGTATCCGGTATCCTCCATCAGTGAAATAAAGAAGAATAAAATCAAAATATTGGGGAGAAACACGATTACGGACCCTACACCACCTATGATACCATCAACCAACAAATCTTTCAGAGATCCCTCAGGCAAAATACCGGCAACAGAATTTCCAAACCACCCGACGGCAGCTTCTATCCACTCCATGGGATATTTGCCCAATGTGAAAGTAGCCTGAAACATGATCCACAGAAAGAAAAAGAAGATAGGCAATCCCCAGAATTTATGGGTAAGCAAGTCATCAATTTCGCGAATGACACGCTGCGTTTTTTTGGGTTCTTTGTATGTTTCCCTGAGTGCACCTGCAATAAACCCATATTTTGCATCCGTCAAAATAGTTTCCGAATTTTCACCATACTCATTTTCGAGAGAGAGAATATTTTTTTCTGTTGCTGCGACAATCTCATTATAATTGGGAACTTTTTTCAATAATTTGTAAATAGATTTGTCCTGCTCAAGCAATTTAACAGCAATAAAACGAGAAGACACCCTATCGGTAAGTGATGGGTTTTTCCAGATAAGATCCTGAATTTCTTTCAGACTTCTTTCAATGAGTTTTCCATAATTAATGTGTACGTGTCGTACAATGGGGTCCCGCTCCTCATAGACCTCAATTAACTTTGCAAATAATTTAGAAACCCCTTTTCCTCTGGAGGCTACGGTAGGAACGATGGGGATGCCCATCATCTTTCCAAGTCTTTGATAATCAAACTCGACACCTTTTTTCTTCAGTTCATCGTACATATTCAAAGCGATTACCACTTTGATATCCATATCGATGAGTTGGGTAGTCAGGTATAGGTTCCGTTCCAAATTTGAAGCATCCACCACATTGATGACTATGTCCGGCATTTTTTCTAAAATATGGCTACGAACATACAGTTCCTCAGGCGAATACTCAGTGATAGAATAAGTTCCGGGCAGATCCACTATGTTAAAGCAATATCCTGACTGATGAAATTTTGCTTCTTTGGCATCAATGGTAACACCGCCATAATTTCCTACTCTTTCGTGGGACCCGGAAGCAAAATTGAACAGGGTCGTTTTACCACTATTTGGATTTCCAACCAAGGCAACATTGATGATTTTACCTTTTTCAATCGCGGATTTCTTCTGCTTCACATCATCTATCGTGCCCATAAATTCACAGGGCAAAACCTGGTCAATCATATCTGTGGTAACCACTTCGACCAATTCAGCCTCACTGCGACGCAAGGAAATCTTGTAACCCATGATTTCGTATTCAATAGGATCAAGCAGCGGCGCATTTTTAATCACCTTAACTTTCTTTCCCTTAATGAAACCCATCTCTGTGATACGTTTGCGGAATGCACCGCGTCCAAGCACCCTGGTTATAATGGCTTCATCACCGGATTTCATATCTGAAAGATAAATATGTTTGGCCTGCATATTCATTGATTTACAAGATTATTTCAATCAATTCGTCCCGTAAAGATAGTGCTATGATTCAATATAAAAAACCCCGACAGCGTTACACCATCGGGGATTTATTATATAATTCAATCAACTCATTTTTTTACAGAGTTCATGTGCACAATCAGATCAAGGGTTTTGCAAGAATAGGCCCATTCGTTATCGTACCAGCTTACCAATTTTACAAAATTACCACTCAATGCAATTCCTGCACCCGCATCAAAAATGGAAGTACGAGGATCACCTATAAAATCTGTGGAAACAACAGAGTCTTCTGTGTAACCTAAGATACCCTTCATTTCTTTTTCGGAAGCTTTCTTAACAGCAGCTTTAATTTCTTCATAAGTTGCTGATTTTTCCAGGCGTACTGTCAAGTCAACCACAGACACGTCAGCCGTTGGAACACGGAAAGCCATACCGGTTAATTTACCGTTCAGGGAAGGAATAACTTTACCTACTGCTTTAGCTGCACCGGTTGATGACGGGATGATGTTACCCAAAATGGAACGACCACCTCTCCAATCTTTTTTAGAAGGAGCATCAACAGTTTTTTGCGTATTGGTGGCAGCATGTACGGTGGTCATCAAACCTTCAGCAATACCGAAATTATCATTGATAACTTTAGCCAAAGGAGCTAAACAGTTAGTTGTACAAGAAGCGTTTGATACAATATCCATATCTGCCTTGTATGTTTCTAAGTTAACACCACATACGAACATAGGTGCATCAGCAGATGGAGCAGAGATAACTACTTTTTTTGCGCCACCGGCTAAGTGAGCTTTTGCCTTGTCAATAGTGGTGAATACTCCGGTTGATTCAACGATGTAATCAGCACCAACAGAACCCCATGGAATGTTTGCAGGGTCTGTTTCAGCGAAGAATTTCACTTCTTTACCGTTTACGACTAATTTGCCGTTTTTGTTTTCTGCTGTACCATTAAATCTACCATGCACAGTGTCAAACTTCAGCATATATATCACATAATCCAAATCTAAAAAAGGATCATTTACGGCTACGACCTGAACGTCTTTTCTTTCTTGAGCTGCACGGAAAACCAAGCGTCCGATGCGACCAAAACCATTAATACCTACTTTAATCATTTTACCATTGTTTTTAAAAATTTATACTTGTAAAATCGGATGCAAATTTACTAATTTCTATCTGTTTAACAAAATAATCAAGGATAAGTTTTTGAAAAAGTATTCTCTCTCAGAGTTGCGTTTACCCTTTCGAAAAATCCTCAATCACGAAACTGCATCATGCGACTGAGGTATTTGCCGATGATATCAAATTCGATGTTGACCACCGTACCTTTTTTAATTTGGTGAAAATTGGTGAACTCATAAGTGTATGGTATGATAGCCACTTCAAAACTATTGTCTGTCGGCTCACAAACCGTCAGGCTCACTCCGTTGACAGTCACCGAACCCTTATCAACCGTCATGTAGCCACGCTTCGCCATTTCTTTATCGAACTCATACTCGAACCGGTAATACCAACTGCCGGCAGCTTCTCTCACCTCTGTACAAACTGCAGTTTGATCCACGTGACCTTGTACGATGTGCCCATCCAAACGCCCGTTCATTTGCATGCTCCGCTCCAGATTAACTTTATCGCCTACCTTGAGCAAACCAAGATTACTACGCTCCAAAGTTTCTTTGATGGCAGTAACGGTGTAGGTCTTGTCAGTTTTCTCCACGACAGTCAGACACACCCCATTGTGCGACACACTCTGGTCAATTTTTAACTCATCCACAAACGAACACGTCATGGTGATGTGCAGGTTTCCCTGCTCTTTACGCAAGGCAGTTACCTGCGCTGCTTCTTCTACTATTCCTGAAAACATATTTTTTTATTTTAGACAAAAGACAAAAAGACAAAAGACAAAAAGAACAAAGAATAAAGACAAATTGTTTAATGTGTAGTGTGTAGTGTTGAACTGTTGAATCGTTTAATTGTTGAACGGAGAACGATGAACAAATCAGACCCCGCACCCCGGAACACGGAACCCGTTAACTTCTCTAACTTCTTTAACTTCAATAACTTCCAAAAAAACTACTAACTACTAACTACCAGCTACCAACCAAATACCCCCTAAACTCCTCAAACCTTTTACTCATCTCAATGCTTTGCTTTTTACCTTGCATGAAGGCTCGGAGTTTTTGGGGAATTTCTATTTTTTCACCTATAATTTTCTCAACCGTTTCCAAAAATTTTGCAGGATGGGCTGTCTCTAAGAAAATGCCGGTTTCATGGCTTTGCAATCCATCCACTAAAGCCTGATAACCACAGGCACCATGTGGATCTAATACATAGCCGTTGGCTGTTTTACATTGGCGCATGGCATCTGCTATTTCTTCATCCGTATATCTGAAACCGCTGATATCGGCAGTAATGGCTTTATGAGAATGATCATACAAATCCAATACACGCACAAAATTACTTGGGTCACCCACATCCATGGCATTGGCGATGGTGGGTATCGACCTCCTCGGGTTGTATTTTCCGGTTTGCAAATATTCCAGGAAAACATCATTGCGATTATTAGCGGCAATAAAACGCTTCACGGGTAATCCCATTTTCTTGGCAACCAGGCCGGCCGTGATGTTGCCAAAGTTTCCGCTGGGAACACAAATCACCAAATTGTCGGCTGCTTTCTGAGAGATCTTTTTCAATTGAGCATAGGCATGGAAATAATAAAATGCCTGCGGAAGAAAACGGGCAATATTGATGGAGTTGGCTGAAGTAAGCTTCATTCGGGCATTTAACCCCTTATCCATAAATGCCGTTTTAACAAGAGCCTGGCAATCATCAAAAGTACCGTCCACCTCCAAAGCCGTAATGTTTTGTCCCAATGTGGTAAACTGACTTTCCTGAATATTGCTAACCAAACCTTTGGGATACAACACATGCACGTGAATACCTTTTACGCCCAGGAAACCATTGGCAACGGCACTGCCCGTATCACCGGAAGTGGCGACCAGAACATGCACCAGGTCATCAGCCTTAGCCTCTTTCCGGATAAAATAACTCAACATGCGTGACATAAAGCGAGCGCCTACATCTTTGAAAGCGAGGGTCGGACCGTGAAAAAGTTCCAGGCTGTAAATGCTGTCATTTACCTTAACCAAGGGAATATCAAAACTCAGGGTGTCATATACGATTTGCTTTAAATCTTCCTTGGGAATATCCTCTCCAAAAAGATGACCGGCAACATAGAAGGATATTTCCTGCAGGGACATTGTATCAATATTCCGATAAAACTCATCAGGCAAAACCGGAATGAAATTCGGCATATACAAACCCTTATCATCCGCTAAACCCTTGATGACAACATCTTTTAAACTCACTCCTGACTCTTGCTTATTTGTGCTGTAATATAACATAAGATTATTTTTTTGCACACGGATTACGCGGATAATACGGATTAACACTGATCTTAAATATTATTTTATCCGTGAGAATCCGCTCAATCTGTGTCATCTGTGTGCTAATATTTTATATCTTTTTTGCACGCAGATTACGCGGATAATACGGATTAACACTGATTTTAAATGTTATTCTCCGTGAGAATCCGCTCAATCTGTGTCATCTGTGTGCTAATATTTTGTATCTTTTTTTGCACACGGATTACGCGGATAATGCGGATTAACACTGATTTTAAATGTTATTCTCCGTGAGAATCCGCTCAATCTGTGTCATCTGTGTGCTAATATTTTATATCTTTTTTGCACACGGATTACGCGGATAATACGGATTAACACTGATCTTAAATATTATTTTATCCGTGAGAATCCGCTCAATCTGTGTCATCTGTGTGCTAATATTTTATATCTTTTTTGCACGCAGATTACGCGGATAATACGGATTAACACTGATTTTAAATGTTATTCTCCGTGAGAATCCGCTCAATCTGTGTCATCTGTGTGCTAACAACATCACTTTTTCATTAAAAATAAATATTCATAATGCACTCCATCGCTATTCACCCATTCGTGGGTCCAGCGCATATCAGCCATCACATTCCTTTTGTAGTCAATTTCTATGACTTTCAACAATTTACCGGACGAAGCAATGATATCGTACAATTCTTCTTTTGTAGCTTTACCGCCGGAGCTGTAGGAAAGCATCACATATTTCGCCTGCACTTCTTGCAGCAATTTCCTCAAAGCTTCCAAAGCGATGAATTTATCTTCTTCATTCTTCTTAAACTCCTCAAAAACAGATACTGCCTGACTATCGCGTGTGTCTTCCCTGCGATTGGCTTTGCCAAACACCGCTGCCTCATCGTTTAAAATCACGCTGGTCCACAGATGATAATAAGATTGATACCTCACGCGGCTGGATGGCATTTTCTCATTGTTCGAACCATAGGGCGGGTCAAAGTAAACGAAATCGTAAAAATTTGTATGAATTGCATCAAACACATCCCCCCGCATCACCCGATTTTTCGTACGTATCTTGAAGCGCATGGGCACTTCCAATATCAGGTCATTGAACGAGCGAGCCGACCATTTCGACAAATAAGCGGCATAGTGCCCAATGGTGCTGTCCACCTTGTCCAACCCCAAAATCAGAGCCGTCAAGATCACGCATTGATCTTCCCACGAAAGTGACATTTTATCAATTGCACACCTGATCGCATCCAATTTCTGCGTATTTTTTCGTTGGAAAGGTCTTTTTTCTTGTGCTTTATCACCGCCATAATGCTTTGTAAACCAGCCATCAAACCCTTTTAAAGCATTTAATTCATCAATTATTTCCTGATAATATACTGTTGGTTTGTCGGCAACTAAATAGCAAGTGGCAAACACCTCCGACCATATCGCTATATCGTTGGAAGTGGTGTGATAGCCCATCTGTGCAAAAGCCTGTGAGACCCGTGTGGTTCCGCTGAACCCGTCTAACACAGTACTAACACCCTGAAGTGCTTTTATTTCTTTTACAATATAAGGGATAATCTTCAACTTAGAACCGGCATATTTGATTCCTTGCGTTTGGATTTTCCCTTTTGTTTGCATAATCTCTTTCTACTACTTTTTGAAAAAAGCATGTATAAACTCTTTTTCTCTTAACACACCATAGTCGCCTAACTGACAAGAGAATTCATCATAAATCTGTACTTTGTCACCTGCTTCACCCGGACGGTAAATCGTAAAAGGCACCGCATCCGCAGTGTGTGTACGTTTTGCACAGGGTGTCGGGTGATCGGGTAAAACAGCAATGGTTACCGGTTCATTCCATTTCGATACCTCTTCAAAAATAGGTTTTACAATGCGTTGGTCTAAATACTCAATGGTTTTTATCTTCAGATTCACATCGCCTTCATGACCGGCCTCATCACTTGCCTCAACGTGTAAAAACACAAAGTCATCCGTTTTAAGTGCTTCGATGGCTGCCTGTGCCTTGCCTTCGTAATTCGTATTGTACAATCCGGTTGCGCCTTCAACCAAACGAGTTTTCAATCCTGCATATACGCCAATGCCACGTACCAAGTCCACAGCAGATATAACCGTTCCGCTTTTCAATCCGTACAGTTCCCGCATGGTCTGCATGGCTGGCTTGTATCCCGGCGACCACGGCCAAATGCTGTTTGCCTTATCTTTATCTTCCGCAGCACGTTTCAAATTGACCGGATGGTTTTCAAGAAATTTCTGGGAACGCATGATCAAGTCATTTAGCAATTGAGCGGTTTTCTCTCCTGAAACGTCGGTTGCTTTCACTAACACGTCCCTAAAGGCTGTACCCGGCACATCGTGAGGTGGAGTACAATGAATATTTTTGTTTCCTTCTTTGATTTTTATCAAATGACGATAAGCTACACCTGCAAAGAAACTTACAATTTCATCACCCAATTCTTTTTGTAAAAAATGAATCAATTCTTTTGCTTCTTCGCTGGTGATATGCCCTGCAGAATGATTTTTTATTTGTCCGTTTTCTATGCAGATCAGGTTGCAACGCATGGCCATCTCGCCCTCAGCTACATCTATACCCATACTGGCAGCTTCCAAAGAACCACGTCCTTCAAACACTTTCGCTACATCATAGCCTAATACGCTTAAGTTAGCGATTTCGCTTCCCGGATCAAAACCTTCCGGGATGGTGTACAACATACCCGAACGCCCCAAAGCAGTAAGCTTGTCTATATATGGTTTTTGCGCTACCTGCAAAGGTGTTTTATTCCCTAATTCGGGAATTGGTTCATCCGACATGCCGTCGCCTAGTATTATGATGTATTTCATTTTTTAGTAGTTAGTAGTTGGTAGCTAGTAGTTAGTAGTTTGACGAAGTTAGAGAAGTTAAAGAAGTTAGGGAAGTTAACGGGTTTCGGGGTACGAGTTCCGGGGTACGGGTTCCGAGTTCGGTTTTTCGTTCTTTATCCTTCTTTTTCCAAAAAATCCTTATATACCGGCAATTTTTCTTCAAACAATTTCACGGCATCTTCTAAACTTCCATAAAACTCACCCCCGGATGCATTCAGATGTCCTCCTCCATTGAACACATCCGCGGCAAATTTGTTGGCAGGGAAGGCACCTTCCGAACGTAAAGAAACTTTGATTTTATCGGGTTCCTCACGCATAAGCACGGAAAAAACCACCTGTCCGACAGACAACGGAATATTTACAAAGCCTTCATCATCACCGATTTTAAAATCAAACTGCTGCATCTCATCCGCTGTTAATGTAATCAATGCTGCTTGATGTTCGGGGTATAATTTCATCTTTTGATACAGACAATACCCCATCAAACGCAGGCGATGTTCAGAATATGTGTTATATACCTTACGGTAGATTGCATCCTTATCCACACCGAGCTTCAGCAACTCAGAAATGATGACATAAATTTCCTGATTATTTGAATTGTAGGTAAATCCTCCCGTATCTGACATCATACCGGTATAAATGCATTCCGCTCCGGCTAAATTAATCGCTGCAAAATCACCCATCCTGCAAATCAGTCTAAACACCAACTCGCTCGTAGAAGCTATTTCCGGATGAGAAATCACAATATCGGCGAATTCGCCGGGTGACAGATGATGATCAATATTTATTTTTTTTGCTGGTGAATCTAATACCGCCTTTTTCATTTTACCCAACCTTTTAGGTGTATTGAAATCAAGTGCAACGATCAAATCAGCACCCTGCAATTGTTGGTTAGCCGGCTCAACATCTTCCGTATAGATCAAGACATTTTCTGCACCCGGCATCCACGCATAAAAATCAGGATAAGGAGAAGGCACAATCACGACCGGAGACTTGCCTTTAGCCATCAGATAGTGCCACATAGCGAGTGAGGATCCCATAGAATCCCCATCAGGTCCGACATGTGACACAATGACTATTTTTTCGGCACTATCAATCGCACATTGTACTTTGACCACAAGGTCTTCGGCAATAACTTTTGATATCATTTATTTTAAATTTTGACGCTTACAAAAGTACGAAAAATTTATGATAAGGTTAAGTATTGTCTGCTTGACGGTTACTTAAAATTCTTATTAAAATCTATAACCCAAAAGCAAGGTCAGCGGAACTTTAACGCCATAGTTAGGAGGGAACAGACCCGCATTGGAATAATGACCTATTCTCAGTTCGACATTATATTGTTTTTTTGCACCGAAAAATGTAGCCAATCCCATATTGTCCAAAAAAATAAACCGCTTTCCGATGTCATATCCGTCCAATGTTGTCTTCGAAATATAGGAAGGTCCTCCAACCGTATAGAACAGATAAGTTTCCAGGTTTTGTGTATTGACAAAATTGATTCGAAACACCGGAAAGACTGAAAAGGTAAAAAACCACTCTTCCGGCAAAGAAGGGTCAAAATCGGGATTTCTACCGGAAGTTTGCCATGCAGACACATTGACACCCCAATCTATTGCGAAAAATTTTTTATAGTAGAATATATTGTGTTGATAATTTATAGCAAAGCCTTGTTTAATATGCACCCTACCCTGCCAGAAGACTTTATTAAGCGCTCTATTCACCCCATATCCAAGTGCATTGGAAGTATAGCCAACCTGCAACCATTGTGCTCGTGGCTTCAAATTTTCAGTATCATTCGATTGGGCTGACAGATTGAAGGAGATGGTGAAGGCAACCGATATCAATAGAATCAATTTCAACCGATTTACTATTCCATGCCCTGCCCCGACTTTCATGTGTTTATTTTTTATTTTTTACACTAAGGTCACATGGAACACGCCATTAATCATTTCCTTGTGTTTGTGAATTTTCTCAAATGGCTGTTTCATATGATCATAATTAACCTTTGAATTGTCATATGGAACTCTTGACGAACTATTTAATCGTCCGCGTTTAAGAATCGATTAAATCAGCTCATACTTGTTTTATGAAGATTTTGATAGTTATAGATAATATTCGCAGCCCTTTTGGAGGTTCCCGGCTTCCCCAATTTTTCCCTTAATTCCCTGTAAGACAAAATCATTTGCTTGCGATAGGCTTCATCAAACAGGATGCGTTCAATTTCATTGGTTAAATTTTTCACGGTAAACAAATGGGCATACAACTCCTTCACAATTTCTTTTTCTGCTAAAATATTGACAAGTGAAATATTCTTGGTCTTGATGAATATCTTTTTCGCCAAATACGCCAATCTACCCAAAATCACGTGATAAACAACAACCTGAGGAGTACCTATCAAAGCAGTTTCCAGGGTCGCCGTTCCTGAATTAACTATAGCTAAATCGGCGTGGAAAAGCAACTGATACGGATGATGTTTAACTATTGGATAATTGTTTCCGTTCATAAATTCGTGATAAAAAGCCGGATGCACTGAATTAACACCTGATATGACAATCTGATACTCCGGGAATTTTTTAGCTGCCTCAATCATTTTAGGCAAACATGAAGATATTTCTTGCTTTCTACTTCCGGGTAATAAAGCGATGATGGGTTTACCATTCAAAAAATACTTTTTCTTGAAAAAATCTGTCTCTTCCGTTTTATCAAGTTGATTTTCAATAAAATCTATCGCCGGATTTCCAACATATTCCACCTCAAAATTATGAGAAGCATAAAATTCTTTTTCAAAAGGAATAATGGTGAGCATCTGCGAAACATCACGTTTTATTTGCCTGATGCGGTGAGACTTCCATGCCCAAACTGAAGGAGATATATAATAGTGGACAGGAATGTTGGTATGTTTTCTTACGAATTTAGCAATTCTGAGATTAAAGCTGGGGTAGTCTATCAAAATGACCGCATCGGGCTGATATTTAATGATGAACTTTTTACAGAGACGTAAATTTTTAAAAACAGCCGGTAAATTTTTCAAGACTGACCAAAACCCCATATAAGCCATTTCTTTGACATGCTTTATGGGCTTGACTCCACCTGAAGCACGCATCAAATCTCCTCCAAAGAACCTAAATTCAGCTTCCGGGTCGATTTTTTTGAGTTCATCTATCAAAGAGGAACCGTGTAAATCTCCCGACGGCTCTCCCGCAACAAGAAAATATTTCATTTGTAAACAGTTTAATCCTAAAAAAGGGCAAAGATAATGTTTTCGTTCAAAATCACATGACATCACGGACTAAAGATGCAAGGGATTCCTTTTTCGTGGCTGATATCACACAACATTATATAATCGTTCAGGATTGAAATCAACGACATATTGAGTCTATAGCCTCATCTTTAAGCCCTTACTCATCTACGAATCGGTTGCAATTTTATTTCAATTTATACACTTCAGTGCCTGCCAACAAAAAGCATCCGACACCATAATCTTCAAAATCAGGCACACTGTCATAAGTAACCGGCTGTCCGTCTTTGGGTTCTTTACCTGTTCCCTGTACATAGCCTAAAAAACCGCTAGGGTGTACAGCTTCACTAACCATGGCATCCCACGATTTGGCAACAATCGGCAAATATTCTTTGGCACTTAAAATATTATTGTTGATTCCCCATGCCATACCATACACAAAAAGTGAAGTTCCGGTAATTTCTTTTCCCCCGTAATGACCGGGGTCATGCAAACTGACATTCCAGAAACCATCTTCACGCTGTATCGCTTTCAAGGCTTTTGACATGGCTAAGAAATCTTTGAGGTAAGCCCTGTAATGTTTCTCATTATTGGGGATTTCATCCAAAACACGGACTAAGGCAGCATATACCCAGCCGTTGCCCCGTGACCAATAACAATTTTTACCATTGGGCTCTTTGTAGGGAGGCATGAAATCGGCATCTCTCCACCACAACCCTTCTTTTTGGTTGTACAAACCACCATTCAATGTATTTCGGGTATAGGCATACATTTCCCACATCTTATCATAATACTTTTGCTCCCCGGTCAACTTTCCCAATTTGGCCAAAACGGGCATAGCCATCTGAATAGCATCAATCCAGGTCCAGTCATCAACCTGAGGGGTATTGACCAACATATCCATGCTTGCCTTGATATTTTTGACCATATCAGGAGATTGTGGCGAAATCCTGTACATATCAATATAGGTTTGTCCGCAGCAATGGTCATCTGCATTCCTTGTAGTGCAGCCATTACGCATGTTCCAGTTGTGATAACTTGCCCAATCGTAGGTATATTGGTAATAATTTTCTTTCGGATAGATGCTGTACAAAGCCATAAGACCTTCATAATACACACCACGTGTCCAAATATTACTTGGACGACGTACTCCCCTTACATAAGAAGTCTCTGTGTAGTCAGCATACTTTTTCATAAAGTAATCGTTGACCTGAACCATGGACTTCAATACATCACGCCTTTCAGGCAGGGATTGTGCATAAATTTGACCTAAAGAAATCCCGAAGGAGAACAGAATTAAAAAAACAAATTTTTGTATTTTCATTGTTTGAAATATTGATTTTAAATAAAAAACTTTCACAAAAGTAGCGTAAATATGGAAAATCATTCAAAAAGCAATACTTTTCATTCATTTTCCGCTTCAAATGTACTATTTTTACGAGACAATCATCCAATTTTGAAAAGCCAAAAATAAATTATCCATTCAAACAGGTTACATTCCATCAATCGTTACACTATTTATTGTTTTTTTGAAAAACTATTCACAACAATTAATAACACAAAGTTTATGAGGTCACTTCTAATATCTACACTAAAAACATCTTTTACCGCCTTTCTGGTTTTCATTGGCGTATTTATACATGCCCAATCCAGCTACAGTTTCAAGTTCAACGAACAAGAATTACGGAATAAATCCAACTTAGCCATCGAAGTTCCGGATGGAAATTATATTGTGAAAATAAAGTTGGGAAATACTGATCGCAGCACACTCACTACGGTACGTGCCGAATCTTCCAGACTACTTTTAAACAATATTGTCACCCAAAAAGGCGAATTCAAAACCTTCAAATTTACGGTCAACAAACGAGATAAATTCATCACTCCGGACGAAACCGTACAATTGAAAACACGGGAATTAGACAAAAAAAATTGGGACAAATACTTAAGTCTTGCTTTTGACGGTGAACAGGCCGGCGTACATTCCATTGAGATCAAACCCAACAAAAAAGCTATCACGGTGTTTCTCTGCGGCAACTCCACCGTAGTGGATCAAGATAGCGAACCTTGGGCGGCATGGGGACAAGTGATACCTGCTTTTTTCAATGAAAAGGTAAGCTTCGCCAACTATGCTGAATCGGGTGAATCCAGCAACACCTTTTTAAATGCGAAGCGGTTTGAGAAAGCGTTGACTTTCATGAAAAAGGGAGATTACGTATTCATTGAATTCGGACACAACGATGAAAAGCAAAAAGGGGAAGACAAAGGAGCTTACAAGCATTTCACAAAGAGCCTCAAAGTGTATATTGATGAGGCTCGCAAAAAAGGGGCGCATCCCATTCTGCTGACACCAACCCAGCGCAGGCACTTCGATGCTTCAGGAAAAATTATTGAAACACACGGTGACTTCCCCCAAGCAGTAAAAGACTTAGCTGCCAAAGAAAATGTACCGGTTATTGATTTGACAACCCTAACAACTGAACTCTACTATGCATTGGGAGTAGAAGGATCCAAAAAGGCGTTGGTACATTATCCGGCAAATACTTTTCCAGGACAAGACGAAGACTTGGCTGACAATACACATTTTAACTCTTACGGTGCCGTTCAAGTTGCAAAGTGCATAATCCAGGGATTAATTGACAATCAGATTCCACTGACTAAGCACCTGCGGGACAAGAAATTTGATTATAGCCCAGCCCACCCGGACGATCCGGATACATTCCAATGGATTTTTGCAGTTGACTACAAAATTGGAGAAGCCTTTTGAAATACATCCCAGGATTGCCATTGGACTGTTTATTGTTTGTATACCTGTCGCATTTGCAGCTTGGCCTCAGCACTTCTCAAACCTTTTGAAGAAGCCTTTATTCTGACTGTTCCTTCATCGATACCGGAACGTAAAATGGCTAAAGCAAAACCTCTGTACAGCTTGCGCTTATTCCCGGCAAACAACTCATCACTGCGATGGTCACCGTTGTCAACTGCTATCAACTCAGCACTGCCGCTCACCTCAAAAACCACATCGTTAGGATCGGCAGTGAGCACTTTACGACCTTTACTATCCACTGCATACACTCTAACATACTGCAAATCTGCACCATCTGCTTTCCAATCAGCATTTTCAATTTCTAATTTAAGCGCCACGGCTTTACCCGTAGTTTCTAATTGATGACATGCTACTTCTTTACCCTGAGAACGTGCTACGGCTAAAATTTTACCCGCTTGATAGGGAACAGCCTGCCAGTATATTTTGTTGCGCTGTGCTATATCTTCTTTGATATTTTGTTTGGTACCGACAGACTTACCATTGATGAACAATTCAACTTCGTCTGCATTGGTATAGGTGAAAATATTCTGTTTGCTTCCTTTTTCGAAATTCCAATGCGAAATGATTTGTTGTGTGCCGACAGTCATGTCATTCCATTCTATGGTGTCGGCGCTATTTTCAGAAACCCCTATATATACCAGAGGAGTGTCATCAAAAACACTTTTAATCAAATAAGCCTGGGGATGCGGTTCCAATGCGTGATTAAAGAAGGAATAATTCCAGCCTTTCCCGGGCCAGCCATGGGATTCGCCCCAGTACTCAATAGCACCCCAATAAGCCAATCCGACCATTTTATCGTAATCCATACCGAAATACGGCTGAGCCAATTCATTGGTGGTAGCTTCACTTTGGTAGATGATCAAATCCGGATTATGCTTGAGATATTCCGGATAACTCATCCATCGGTAATTGTAGCTGGCAATTTCTGTTGCCACTGCCAGCTCAGGTGATATTACTTTTGTTTCAAATTCCTTCTCATTTTTGGTGATGGCACCAGCTCTTGCCGGAAACATGGCAACGGTGGTCGGACGAGTATTATCAAATCGCTTTACCAAAACATCCAAAATTTTATAGGCGGTCACTCCCCAATCACCCATGGCAAAACCTGTCCATTCTTCACGAATTTGTAACTCATTTCCCAAACTCCACAAAATAACAGAAGGGTGATTGCGATCTCGCTTGATCCAGGCGGGAATAGCCTTATACCATAATTCATTAAAGGGTACGCGTCCGGACCAATAGTCTTTGCTACTCCATTTATCGAACAGCTCATCCGTAATCAAAATGCCGTGTTTATCTGCTAAACGATAAAATGATTTCGAGTAAGGATTGTGAGAGCAGCGCACATGATTATATCCGAACTCTTTCAATTTCAAAAACATCCGCTCGATGGCATATTCATGCGCAGCAACACCTACTGCCCCCAAATCATGATGGTTGGAAATTCCTTTCAGGAACACTTTTTCCCCATTCAATTTGAAACCAAAATCTTTGGAATATTCAATCCGGCGCACACCAAAACTCTCTGTCAGTTGATCCAAAACCTGCCCGTCAGCCACAACAGATATTTCGGCTGTATATAAATGAGGTGTTTCGCACGACCACAACTGAGGATTAGCAAGAGTCAAGATTGGCAATTGAACTTCAACGGCGGGCAATTTATTCTTTTTGGGAACTACTGCCTCTGTCGTACCGACTTGCACTCCTTCAGGAGAGAATATGTCAGCCCGAATCATTACATCATCCATTTTTCCTTGCATCCCTTCTATCTCCACCTGCACGCTAAGCTCGGCAGATTCACGAGAGACCTCTGGTGTATGGATATAAACACCATCTCGTGCTACGGCAATCTGATTTTTAACAACGATATGCACGTCGCGGTACAGACCGCCGCCGGTGTACCAACGCGAACTGCCAGTTTCTCCCGTACTTGCATACACCGCAATCACATTTTCTCCATCATAATTGATAACATCAGAAATGTCTGCATCGAAACCCAAATAACCATAATCTGTTCCGCCTACTTTTATACCGTTCACGTAAGCGTCGCCATACAGCATAATTCCTTCTACATCCAACAGCACTTTCTTGCCTTTCCAGGCAGGATCAGCTATAAAAATTTTTCTGTACCAGCCTTCACTCATCATTTTGAAACCGCGGGCAGCAGAAGCCTTTTGAGTCCATTCCTGCTCAATTTGAAAATCATGGGGCAAGTCCAACTTACGCCAACCGCTATCATCTAAACCGACCTGCATGGCCTGGTCAATATTTCCAAAATGAAACTTCCAACCCAAGTTAATCAGTTTGGTAATTCTCACAGAATTACCTTCAGGCTGAGCTAATGGAGACAACGAAACAAAAGTCAACAAGCTCAGTAATACGATGCTGTTCCTCATAAGTTTGTGTGATTACGGAATAAATTTGTACAAACCACTGGCATGTGGTTTTATAAACGAATAAAAATCATTCGAAACTTACTTTTTTGTTGTTTGCACATGCTGCCAACAAAAACACGGCTGACAGTGCCAAAACACTAAACTTTACTTTCCTCATCGATTAATAATTTTAATATGATTAATTGATTAATAGATACAATTCCTACAACTTCATCAACATCAATGTTGCTGTTTGTTGACCTTTGGCTGTCAAGCGCAACACATACGATCCTGCAGGTCGATCGGTGATATTAACCTCAATTACTCCGGAAACAGGAGATGCTTCAGCTTGATATATCACTTTACCCAACAAATCAACGACAGAGATACTTAAATCTTCAGACGATTCAACTGCAACACGGAAGATTCCGGTGGTCGGATTACCCAACAAAGCTGTGTTCAAGACCGGTAAATGTATCCCTGTGGATTCCACCACGGAGATGATCCCTTCTGTATATAATTGAGAGATATCCCATTCCAAACCGCTTTCAAGTTCCGGTAAATTGATGACATCAAAGGTACCTGCGATACTTTTTGCTGAGAATATATTATAACTATCTCCTTCCGCCAATGTACCTGAATGAACGGTGACGTTCAAGTTTCCTTTACAAGTCAAGGTACCGGCTACATTCAATTTATCAGAACGCGTATTTGATCCCATCACCCGAATTTCCAAAGTGGATGATACATTATTCATCGTTGCGTTGCCATCAAAATTCAAAGTACCCAAAACCGAGGCTGTACCCGGAGCTGTAACGGAATTCATGCCCAGAGTTGCATTACCCGTTATTCTTCCATATCCCCTGAGGGTACCCAAATTAATGACGGTTCTTCCTGCCGTACCATTGCAATTTAAGGTTCCTCCGCCTTGTATGGTTACCGTACCACCAACACTTCTTCCGGAGTTAATGGTCATCGTACCGACATTTGTAATGGTGATATTGCTTGCTCCCAGGCTTCCGTTAATGATCATGGTGCCTTCACTTACGTTAGTTGCACCGGTATAGGTATGGGCTCCGGTCACCGACCAGTTACCTGTGCCCACTTTTTTCACGGATGCGCTACCTGATATTACACCATTATAGGTGCCGTTTTTATTATTTCCACCGATTTCTAAAAAAGAACCATCTATTGTAGCAGAAGAAACTCCTGTCAACATGCCTATTTTGATGGTACTTGCTCCCCACATCCACACATCAGTACCTAAGTTGAGTGTAGCATTTGGGATGCCGTAAGTATTATCAAAAATAAAGTGCGTGCCGTATTGTGTGTTAAATCCGCTATTTGTAACATTGATGTTACCTTCAAAAGCTGACCAATTGCCTTTCAGATAAGAACGAATGAAATCGGCTTTCCAATTTAAGGTTCCTCCACCCGTTAATGTTCCGGTATATTCACAACGTGGAGATGCGTACACTGTACCTGCCCTGCCCTGGGGTACGTGAAAATTTAATGCCGTTGACAAGTACTCACCTGATCCACCACCACAGAGGAGAGTACCACCATTGATGGTAATTTTTTTACCAACACCATGAAGGGGATTTGAATGGTACAATTCAATCACGCCGGCGTTTAATTCAACTTCGCTCAGATTTTGATTCTGATAACCAATGTATAAACGTCCTGCTCCGGTCTTAATGAATTTAGTACCCTTGATCTCACCATTCCAGTATACATCTCTTGTAATATTGAATACCCCGCCTTCATCACCCGAAACTGTCACTCCGATATCTGTCATTTGATTGTCGGAAGAAACTTGTAGTTCAGCTCCATTCTTCAGCTCCAACATAGATGCATCTTTGGTGTTGGCACCGATACCACCATCTTCGGAAGAACTGGGAAGATATTTTAAAATCAATGCTCCACCTTCCACAATGGTTTTTCCGGTGTAGCTATTTTTATTGTTGATGGTTAATTTTCCGGTGTTTTTCTTGACAAGATCCATATTGCCCGTCAATGGCTCACTTGAATCATCAATGACATAATCTTCAGTGCTGTTAAACTCTACATAACCCGGCATGATCTCCGAAGGTATGTTCAGTGTGCGTCTGCCGGATGCTTGATCGAAAAACACGCTGTCTCCCGTCACAAAATAATCATCCACTCCATTGTTTTTCCAATTCAAGTCACCTGCTAAATCCCAAACCTGACTTTCGGCCCCCGACCAACTGATACGGGTTGGCGTGCGAATTGATTTAACCAACAATTGAAGTTCTTTGCTTGTTTGATCGTAGTTCAGTGCAGCCGCTACTCCCGAAATTCCATCAATACGTACTTTTGTAAGATCTCCGTTCAGTTCATCAATACTGGCTATCACATAAGTTCCATAGGCCAATTCAGACAAACGGTTAATGGTAATGGTTGAGTTGTTTTCTATGTTCAACTTGCCATCCAGCTGAAGAAAATCATTACCTGTGGCAATATCTTCGGATAAGTCAAACACCAAATGGGCACCTTCCACCAAATTGATTGAATCTTTTACTGTTGTTACACCGACTTTTCCTTTACCACCCACGAAAATACTTCCGTTGTATTCTGTTTTGATGCCTTGATGGAAAGTCCCTGCCCCGCCAAATTCAGCATGACGACGCACGATTACAAGCGAATTGTTCAGGATTGCATCAGCTTGCAGATATCCTTCCCAAACATCGGTAATTCCGCTGTAACTGTGTTCTCCTTTTAATGTCAGGCTACCTTCTCCCAATTTATCTAAACGCATGTCTCCGCTCAAAGAACCGGTACCGCCGATTTCGTAATCTACAGTTCCGGAAACCATCAGCAAGGCAGGAGATATATTTTCTGTTATTTGTATATTCTTTTGATTACCTCGCGTATCAAACAACACATGGTCGCCATCAGCAAATGCAGTAGGAGTACCGGTGCCTTTAATCAAAGATACAGCATCGTCTCCATCCACAAAATTAGTTGCTATCTTATTCCAATTACCATTTGTACCTTTCCACACCAATTTCCCGTTTGTGGTTTTGGAAGGTATGGGTGTCGGGAAATCATTTCCTATATAATATCCCAAATGCGGAGGTTGATTGTAACCACACATTTGCCAGACGATGGCCTGACGATATTGAGGATCGTGCATCAATGTATAAACACGGTGTGTTGTTGCAGAAGGTGTCATGTAGATACGCAAACTTTTATTATCGGCGGAGCGCATGACAAACTCTTCGCGCCAGTCGCCCAACATATCCACCTGAACACAGGGAGTTCCTTTAGTCCAGTTATTGGTCAGTGCCCCCGAAGTAGTAAAGATAGGAGATGAATAGCCCCATTTGAAGATACCTCCCTCACCACCTCCCGTAGAAGAACTAAAAGAAGTATAATCAAATCCTTCTTCCCACAAATCACCATCCCAATAGGTGCGGAAGTTATTGGTCAGCCCGGGTTTTCCAACTTCAGGTTGTCTGCTGGTAGCAGAATATAATTCCGGACCTCCCCCTAGAGCAGCACCTTTAAAGCTGGGGTCGCCAACCACGGCAGCCATACAACGACCTGTATCTCTGCCCGTCCATCGACGGATCAGGACTTTACCGGTTGCACCTTCTCGCAAAGACACCCCTGTAGCTCCCTCGTGGCATGCCCATATCTCTATGCCTTTGTGATAGGGGTCAAAATCCCCTATATGCATGGCATCTCCATGTCCCAGCCAGGTAGTGTACAGACCTTTGCCATTGTCATCAACTGTCATAGAGCCCCAAACGATCTCATCGCGACCATCACCGTCAACATCAGCGATCATATTGGCGTGATTCCCCTGGCCTGAATAACCCGAATAATTTTCAGAATTGAATTCCCAACGCAAGATCATTTTTTTATTGACCACATCATAGGTCCGCATTACCGTTTTTCCATAAATACCTCTACCGGTAAAAAGACTGGGCTTTTCTCCATCCAGGAAGGGTGCTCCGAAAAAATACTTGCTGCAACGGTGACCGCCATCGTCGGCACCCCAGTCGCTGTGACGACCGCGCGGAATAAACTCAACCCGGTCAAGCTCTGCACCTGTTTCACCATCAATCAATGATAAGTACTCAGGACAAGTCGTCTGGTACTGTCCACCGGTCCGGTAATTTATTCTACCATCATTATTGACATCCCCTATGGCTGTACCATCGCCAAAGACAGTTCCTTCAGATGTACGCATAAAAACTTCAGCTTTCCCGTCACCATCGAAATCATAGGCAGCGATATTGATCTCAACATCATCGGTAATATTAGGTCCCGCATCAATGGCCCACATGAATGTACCGTCAAGCTTATAGGCTTCAAAATAAGAATAATAAGGAGCGTTTACCTCCCAATTTGCATAGATGCGTTTGATAATTATTTCGTATTCTCCGTCACCGTCCAAATCAGCTACAGTTGCATCATTGGGTTCATAAAGATGCGACCCCTCAAAAGTTCGTAACGGTATCTCATGATAATCTCTCGTCAAGGTTGGTATAACCTGAGTGGCAGCATCAGAAGATTCCACTCCGTTAACAACCGTTTTGATGGTATATACAGATGATACTGTTCCTGATTTATCCAGGTAACTTGAAGCTCCATCCGTTCCCGACTCATATATCAGTGTGCCGTCACGGTAAAGATTGTAAGAGGTATTATACCATTCTTCACTCGTAATTCTCCAATTAACATGGATGTTATTACCAACTTTCCGGGCTACCAACCCGCGGCCCAACTTCTCCATGGGACGCTGTGCCAACATATTGGCTGAAAAAAGAAATAAAATGAGAAAACCACCTAAGATTCTCTGAATTGTTTGTCTATGCATATGTTTTGGGTTTATTGTTGTTAGCATAATTTATATAAAGTATTTTAATTATACATCATCCACTCTTGCGACCTGCCGTATGAGCCATTAGTGAAAATCCGGGCAACATCACCTGCAGCAAAAAAAATTTCCGTAAAGTTACACAATCATCTGATAATCTCATTATTTGTTTTGGTTGATTGACATTAAAAATGAGAAGTTAGGGAAGTTATTTTTAGTAGTTAGTAGTTGGTAGCTAGTAGCTAGTAGCTAGTAGTAGTTGGAGCTGAGAAGTTAAATGAAGTTAAAGAAGTTAGGGAAGTTAACGGGTTACGAGTTCCGGGGTCCGGGATCGCGAGTTCATTCTTGGCTTTTGGCTTTTGGCTGTTAGCCTTTGGCTTCGTTCATCGTTTTTTTTATCTTTACTTTTTGTTCTCAATTCAACAGTTCAACGATTAAA